>Ga0256406_1000091_pt1 | contig 161513 bp, 144 predicted proteins | sample RumenRJG_03DNA_FD_185986 | JGI IMG/M metagenome (GOLD analysis project Ga0256406, IMG submission 185986) | Bovine rumen microbial communities from Lethbridge, Alberta, Canada - RJG_03 | ecosystem: Host-associated > Mammals > Digestive system > Stomach > Rumen | place: Canada: Alberta... | reverse complement strand
CGTTTGAGAGCTTTGTTAATTCATAATAAGGTAAAACCACATCGAGTAAAAGTAACAGTAAGTGCTTGTTTGAGAGCTTTGTTAATTCATAATAAGGTAAAACGTTTTCCCCCCCCCCCGTTTTTATATTCTGACTGCATTTAATTTGCAGTTTTTCTTTTATTAGGTATTTTTATGAAAATATTTCATATCTCCGACCTTCATATCGGAAAATCTATCTACGGATTGTCCATGCTTGACAACGGCGACCAGAGTTTTTGGGCAGAGAAATTTTTTGATGTCTGCGATTCGGAAAAACCGGATGCGCTGCTGATTTCAGGCGACATTTATGACCGATCCAATCCTTCCGCCGAGGCTATGACGTTTTTTGACGGCTTTTTAAAGGAATTATCAAATAAGAATATTAAAACATTTATAATAGCAGGTAATCACGACAGCGGCGAAAGACTTGAATATGCGTCTTCTTTTCTTGAGGCTGACGGTATATTTATTAGCGGCGTATTGAATAAAGAACTGAAACATTTTAAACTTTTTGATGAATACGGCTGTGTAAATTTCTTTCTTCTTCCGTATATTTTTCCGTCTTATGCTTCATCTGTTTTTTCGGATGAAAATATCAAAACATATACGGATGCCGTAAAGGCGGTTCTTTCTTTTCAGGATATCGATTTCAGCGAAAGAAATATTATTTTATCTCACCAAAACGTAGTGTCCGCAGGAAAAACCAACATCAGAGGCGGTTCAGAGACTATGGTCGGAGGAATAGGTGAAGTGGATTCGTCCGTTTTCGAAAAATTCGATTACGCCGCTCTCGGTCATATACACGCAGGCTATCCTGTCGGAAAAAATTATATCAGGTATTCCGGTACGCCTTTATGCTATCATTTTGACGAAACGAAACAGCCTCAAAAAGGACTTGTTGAAATTATTTTGAAAAATAAGGGAACAGAACCGGAAATAAAAGTAATACCGGTAACTCCTCTTCACAGAATGCATTGCTACTCGGGTTCTTTGACCGATATTCAAAATGAACTTGTTTCAAATAGCGGCTATTCAAATGAATATGTTCAGGTAGAATTGACAAATTCAAGAATAACACCCGACATAAGGGCGTCTATTGACAATATTTTTTCCGCCCGTTCTTCTCTTGTACTCGATGTCTTTTCAAGTAAATCCATACTTTCTTCAGGAAAAATATCATCTTCCGAATTTCACGGGACAGAAAAGTCTGTCGAAGAGATGTTCGCGTCTTTTTATAAATCAAGATTTGACGCTGAACCTGACGAAAAAGATACGGCGCTGATAAACTTCGTGTCGGAACTTGCAAGAAATGCCGACGAAATAACAGATAATACTTCAGACAAATTAATTAATTACTTAAATTCATTCGGAGGAAAAAATTAATTGAAACCCGTTAAACTGATAATGACAGCCTTCGGACCATATAAAAACAGAACCGTAATTGATTTTGAAAAAATCAATTCCCGAATTTTTCTTATAACCGGCGACACAGGCGCCGGAAAGACTACTATTTTCGACGCGATTATATTCGCTCTTTACGGCAAGCTTGACGGCGGAAGAGATTATCAGATGATGCACTCTGATTATTCCGACGATAAAACGCCGTCAGAAGTTATTTTTGAGTTTTCAGAAAACGGAAAGATTTACAAAATCAAACGAGTTATCAGCTACAACAAAAACTCAAAGAAAAAATTTTCAAGTCAGGACAGGGATTCTGTTTTGACATATCCCGACGGTCGTGTAATTAATAAAAATACATCTTCTGCGGTCGAGCAGATTCTTGGTCTGTCTTTAGACCAGTTTACAAAAATCGCAATGCTCGCTCAGGGAGAATTCAGAAATTTTCTCGATTCAAATTCTATAGAAAAAGTCGAGATTCTCGGCAGACTTTTCGACGACTCCTTATACAAAAAATTTACCGAATTGCTCACCGCCGCGAGGGATAAACTGAGTCATGAAAGAAATGAACTTGAAAAAAGTATATCCGAATTGATGAATACGGATACTTTTCCTATGCCTGAAAATATTTCAGATGATGAAAAATTTTCTTATGACCCGTCAAATGAGGCGCTTGCGGAAAATTTGAAGATTCTTGTCGATAAGACAAAATCCGACTCCGATAATTCCGAAAAATTATTAAACTCAATTCAGGAAAAACGTTATAATCTGATTGCCGAAAAAGAAAGGGCGAAATCTGTCAATAAGTCTTTTGACGAATATGACAATCTCAAAACAGTTTATGAAAAACTGTCTTCCAAAAAAAATTATTATGACGAAAAGGAGAAATTAAACGGCAGATTGGAAAAAGCTGTCTATATAATTTCAAAAATAAACGAAAAAAGAAAAATTTCAGACGAAACGCAAATTTTAAAAAATGATATTATCAAATTAAACTCTCATATTGACGAGATTAAAATTCTTAAAAATCATGCGGAAAAGGAGGTTTCAGACGACGCCGGACTTGAAAAGGAAACAGATGATCTCAAAATTCAAAGCGAAAACTTAAAACACGAAATTGACACGGTGTACGGCGAACTTAAAAATTTGCTTACTTTATCAGAGGAAGCAAAGTCAAAAAACATAGAAATAGAAAATAAATATCTTTCCGAAAAAAATCGCCATGAAAAACTTGAAATTAAAATCGAATCAAACAATAAATTAATTGACGAATTAAAAGATTCCGGCGCTGAATTTGAGAAGGCAAAAATCAGTTTGCAGAAATCAAAAGAAAATATCAATAAATTTTCCGATACCGTCCGCCTTATAAATGACATTGAGAATAAAAAGAAAACTCTTGAAAATCTGAAATCAAACTATAAAAAAATATTTATTTCATGCAAGGAAAAAAGCGATTCATATAATAAAATTTACACAAGCTTTATTTCTTGCCAGGCGGCCGTATTAGGAGTAAAATTAGAAAAAGAGCTTGAAGAAAAAGGCGAAGCTAAATGCGAGGTATGCGGCACTGTTTTTAAATCTGGTCAATATCATCATTTCGCATCGCCGCGAAATTCTGTAATTTCCCGGGATGAAGTAGAATACGCAAAATCGGAACTTGAAGCTGAGGAAAAAAGAAGAACAGAAAAAGAAAAGGAAATTGACGCATCTGAAATTGACATAAAACATATGATTAGCGGCGCGGTGAGCGAAATCGGAAATTTTTCTGATAAGGCAGACGAACAAAGTATTTTCGACCGTAATTTTATTTTACAGACAGAAGTCGAAATAAAATCCGAATTTGATGAATGCGAAAATAATTTTAAACTCGCAGAATCAAATTACAAAAATTACGAGCAGCTTTTATCCGAAAATAATGATTTGAGAAATCAGGAAAACAATATTAAATCCGATATTGATATCCTCAGTTCGCAGTTGACCGAAAAAAACGGCGAGATATTAAATATAAGCGGAAAAATCGACACTTTAAAAAAGTCACTTCGATTTGACAGCAGAGAAATCGCCGAAAAGGAGAAAAAGAAGTTAGACGAAAAAATCTCTGAAAATTCTGAAATCATCAAGTCGCACAGGGATAAATTAAATGAACTTGCGGGTATTTTAAATACCGAGTCTGGAAAACTTGATACAAAAAATTCCGAACTGCCAAAAAAGAAAGAAGAACTCGAAATCTGTGAAAAAGAATTATCTGATTTATTGACAAAAAACGGATTTGATTCGGAAAACGAAGTTGTTGATTTGATTTCTCCATACGGAGGAAAAGTAAACGATTTTTTGAAATTATCTCAAACGGAAGTCCAGAATTATAAATCCGACGTTAAAAATAATCTTTCTCAGCTTGAAAAATCGGAAAACGAACTATCCGGCAAAAAAAGATATCCCGACATTGAAATTTTTGACGAAAAAATAAACCTTCTCGATAACGAATTTAATTCCGAAAATTCAAAACATAAAAAGCTTTATTCACTTTCAATTATTTATGAAAAAACTTACGCTCAGGTAAAGGACAAGACAGACAAGCTTAAAAAATCTTCGTTTGCATTTGAAAAACTTGAAAAATTCGCAACTGTCGCAAACGGCTCCAATAACTCCGCCACAGGAAAAATTTCTTTCAGTTCGTTTGTTATGATTACCGTTTTTGAAGAAATTTTGAACGCCGCAAATTACAGACTCGACTTGATTACAGGCGGCAGATATGAACTTGCAAGGAGGGAAGGCGCGGACAAGTCAAACGGCATATCCGGTCTCGATGTCGATATTATAGACAGATTTACCGGAAAACAGAGAAGTTCAAAATCCATTTCCGGAGGCGAAGGATTTGAGGTTTCTCTCGCGTTGGCTCTCGGTCTTTCCGATACGGTGTGCAGAGTCTCGGGCGGAAGAAAAATCGAAACTCTTTTTATCGACGAGGGGTTCGGAACTTTAGACGAAAACAGGCTTGACGATGCAGTAAACGTTCTTCAGGGATTGACTGAGGAAAACAGACTTGTCGGGGTTATTTCTCATGTTGACAGGCTTAAAGAAGTTATTCCGGCTCAAATAGTAGTTAAAAGTTCAAAGGAAAACGGCAGTTCAGTTGAGATTATCAATGATTAAAGGAGAAAATAAATGAGAAATAAAAAAATCGAAATAACGGCATATGCGGCGGCAGGTCTTGCTTCGTTCGGGCTTTTTTCCGGCTTTTCGCTCTTTAAAGTAATATTAGACAGAGATAATAATATCTATTCTCATTTTTTCAATAAAATAAACGGCAACAAAGCTCTTAAAAACGGAGGAAAAAATCATAATTCGGGATATGATTTTGAATATCTTGAAAAAAACAAAGAATGGTTTGAAAATCAGAAAACCGAAGATTATGAGTTGATTTCCGCAGACGGTCTTAAATTAAAAGCGAGTCTTCTGAAATCCGAAAATAACAGCGATGTTTTTGTTCTGTGCGTCCACAGTTATCACAGCGACGGAAAAAGAAATTATAAATATATTGCAAAGTTTTATCATGACCTCGGTTTTAATGTTTTCATGCCTGATAACCGTGCGTCCGGGAAAAGCGAAGGAAAATATATGACATATGGGTATTATGAATCAAAAGATACTCTCGAATGGATAAATTTTCTTATTCGTAAATTCGGAAAAGAAATACGAATTATTCTTCAAGGTAATTCTATGGGCGCAGCCTCGGTGATGATGCTTTCGGGCAATGAAAATCTTCCCGAAAATGTAAAATTCATTGTAGAGGACTGCGGATTTAAATCCGCCCCGTTTCAGTTGGCTTACAATCTCAGATCTATGGGGATACCGGATTTTCCGACGATAAAGGAAATCAATCTGTTTTGTAAATTAATCGCAGATTTTGATTTAAACGACTGCAAGCCTGTAAATTACGTAAAAAAATCAAAGGTTCCCATATTGTTTATTCACGGCGGTAATGATAAAACAGCTCCCGTATCAATGGCAATCGATTTGTACGAACACTGCCCGAATTACAAAGACATATTGATTGTTGAAAAAGCAGGTCATGACAGGAGCTATTTAAAAGACCCGAAAAATTACGAATTGAGAATTAAAAATTTCTGCGACAAATATTTAGACAATCGATAAATCAATATAATTCCCACAATATTTGACTATTGCGGGGATTTGAATTATAATAAACAAATATAATCAAAATTCATCATTGGGATTTGTTCCCGAGGAAATATATGGCAAAGAGAAAAAACGATTACTCCGAACAAAGTATAACAAGTTTAAAAGGCCCTGACAGAGTGAGAAAACGCCCTGCAGTAATTTTCGGTTCGGACGGAATTGACGGATGCGAACATTCAGTATTTGAAATTATTTCTAATTCAATAGATGAGGCGAGGGAAGGCTACGGCAAAAAAATAATTGTCACGAGATTTCTCGATAAATCTGTCGAGGTCAAGGATTACGGAAGAGGAATGCCCGTAGACTGGAACGAAAACGAAAAAAAGTTCAACTGGGAACTTCTTTTCTGTGAGATGTACGCAGGCGGAAAATACAACACAAATTCCGACTCAAGCTCTTACGAATATTCGCTCGGCTTAAACGGTTTGGGATTATGCGCCACGCAGTGTTCTTCCGAATATATGGAAGCCGAGATAAAAAGAGCCGGCTATATTTACAATCTCAGATTTGAAAAAGGATTTCCGGTCGGGAAGATGAAAAAAGAGCCTTATTCCGGAAACGATACTGGAACGGTCATAAAATGGAAGCCCGATCTCGAAGTATTTACCGATATAGATATTCCTCTTGAATATTTTCAGGAAATACTTCGCAGACAGGCAATCGTAAACGACGGAATAACTTTTATTTTACGCAATCAGCTATCTTCTTCAAAATTTGAAAAGTTTGAATATTCATACGAACACGGAATCGAAGATTATTGCAAAGAATTTGCCGGTGACGACGCGTTCACGTCCGTTCAGTATTGGGAAACAGAGACGAAAGGAAGAGACAGGGAGGATAAGCCCGAATACAAATTGATAATAAAAGCAGCCGTTGCGTTTTCAAAAACGAAACAGCTCAAGGATTACTATCACAATTCATCCTACCTTGAACACGGAGGAGCTCCGGAAAAAGCCGTTAAAAGCGCATTCGTATCGGAGATTGACTCCTATCTGAAGAATAATTCAAAGTACCTGCGTTCTGACCCTAAAATCACGTTTCAGGATGTCGAAGATTGTCTGATAATAATAATTTCATCTTTTTCAACAGAGACGTCTTATGAAAACCAGACTAAAAAAGCCATTACGAATAAATTTATTCAAGAGGCTATGACTGATTTTTTCAAAAAGCAGCTTGAAATATATTTTATTGAAAACAAACTTGACGCTGAGAAAATCTGCAATCAGGTTTTAATTAATATGCGTTCAAGAGTCAAGGCCGAAAAAACGAGAATAGACTTAAAAAAGACTCTTGCTACCGGCGACAGTCTGACTAACAGAATAGAAAAGTTTGTTGACTGCAGATCTAAAGACGTTTCTCAGCGCGAACTTTTCATCGTCGAAGGTGATTCAGCTCTCGGTGCATGCAAACAGGCGAGGGATTCGGGTTTTCAGGCCATAATACCGGTAAGAGGAAAGATATTAAATTGTCTTAAAGCCGATTATTCGAGAATTTTTAAATCCGATATTATTACTGATTTAATTAAAGTACTCGGGTGCGGCGTAGAAATCAAAACGAAGGAAAACAAGTCTTTTCAGACTTTCAATATTGACAATTTGAAATGGTCAAAAGTTATTATATGTACAGATGCCGACGTCGACGGTTATCAGATCAGAACTTTAATCCTTACGATGATTTATGCGCTGATGCCTACGCTCATACAAAAAGGAAAAGTATTTATCGCAGAATCTCCGCTTTATGAAATAAACAGCGGAGATCAGACGTGGTTCGCTTATAACGAGCAGGAAAAGGAAGAAGCTCTGAAAGAAATCGGCAAGAAAAAATATTCTATTCAGCGTTCCAAAGGTCTCGGCGAAAATGAGCCCGAGATGATGTGGATGACTACGATGAATCCGAAATCGAGAAGACTTATCCAAGTCGGTCCTTCCGGTGATGAAGGCCTGACCGCAAAGGTTTTTGACACTCTTTTGGGAGACGATCTCCAGGCGAGAAAAGATCACATTGCAAAGTACAGCGCTGATTATATAGATCTTGCGGATTTGAGCTGAAAGGAGGTTGAATCATGCCGAGAAAGAAAAAGCAGCCGGATTTGCCGAAATCCGAAGACCTTGACAAAAACGCTCATATATTGGGCGCGGGAGAGGTAAACGAGCAGAAAATCACAGATACGCTTGAAACAAATTATATGCCGTATGCCGTTTCTGTAATAATGTCCAGAGCTATTCCCGAAATCGACGGATTTAAGCCTTCCCACAGAAAACTCCTCTACACCATGTACTTAATGGGTCTTTTAAAAGGACAAAAGATAAAGAGCGCAAATATCGTAGGCCGCACTATGCAGCTGAATCCTCACGGCGATGCGGCGATTTATGAAACCATGGTCAGAATGACGAGGGGCAACGAAACGCTCCTACATCCGTATATTGACTCAAAGGGAAATTTCGGAAAAGCGTATTCAAAAAATATGGCTTATGCCGCGTCAAGGTATACCGAGGCAAAACTTGACCCCATTTGCGAGGAACTTTTTAAGGATATAGACAAGGACGCGGTCGATATGGTGCCGAATTATGACAATTCGATGCTCGAACCGACTTTATTCCCTGTGACATTCCCGACAATATTAGTCAATTCAAATATGGGAATAGCCGTCGGAATGGCGTCTAATATATGTTCTTTTAATCTTCGTGAAATATGCGATACGACTATAAATTTGATTAAGGAGCCTGACTTTGATATATCGCAGACTCTTCTTGCCCCCGATTTTTCCGGAGGAGCGCAGATTATTTATGACAAAAAAACTATTGACGATGTCTACAAAACAGGCAGAGGTCAAATTAAACTTCGGGCGAAATATTCTTATGATAAAAAATCCAACTGCATAGATATTAAGGAAATTCCGGCAACCACTACGAGCGAGCAGATTATTGACAAGGTAATCGAACTAGTAAAACAAGGAAAACTGAAAGAAATCAGCGACATAAGAGACGAGACGGACAAAACCGGACTTAAAATAACAATAGATCTTAAAAGAGGGACGGATCATGAAAAATTGATGAAAAAGCTTTTCCGGTCAACTCCTCTTGAAGATACTTTTGCATGCAATTTCAATATTCTTGTCGGCGGCGTTCCGAAGGTTATGGGTATAAGAGAGATACTTGACGAGTGGCTCGGATTCAGAAGAGAGTGCATTAAAAGGAGAACCGTATTCGAACTTAATAAAGCGTCGGATCGTCTTCATCTTCTCGAAGGTCTCGAAAAAATACTTTTGGATATCGATAAAGCCGTTAAAATCATAAGAAACACCGAAGAAGAATCAGAAGTTGTCCCGAACCTTATGATAGGATTCGGAATAGATGAAAAACAGGCCGATTATGTTGCGGAAATAAAATTAAGACATCTCAACAGAGAGTATATCCTTAACAGAACCAAGGATATTGAAGACCTGAAAAAACAGATAGACGATTTAAACGACATAATAAAAAAGAAATCCCGAATTGACGGTATTATTATCTCCGAACTCAAAAACGTTTCAAAGAAATACGGGAAAGACAGAAAGACGGAAATAGTTTTTGACACAGATGACGAAGACATATCAGTCGAGCGGGAAATTCCCGATTATCCGGTAAATCTTTTCTTTACAAAAGATGGATACTTTAAAAAAATTACTCCGCAGTCTCTGAGAATGAGCGGAGCGCATAAGCTCAAAGACGGAGATTTTATTGTTAAAAGCGCGGAAACAACAAATAATACCGATATAATAGTAATTACAGATAAATATCAGGCATATAAAACAAACGCGTCGGAATTTGAAGATACTAAAACATCTGTTCTCGGCGATTTTCTTCCGTCTGTTTTGGAATTTGAAGAAGATGAAAAACCGACTGCATATATCATAACGAAAGATTATTCAGGATATATCCTTTATTTCTTTGAAAACGGAAAAGTCGCAAAAGTTGAATTGTCTTCCTTTGCTACGAAAACAAACAGGAAAAAACTTTTGAATGCCGTTTCGGACAAATCTGTTCTCGTTAAAGGTATACAGATAAACGAAGACAAAGATATCTTAGTCGAATCTTCATCCGGCAGACTGCTTCTTTTCAATTCTGCTCAGATTGCTTCCAAATCCACGAAAAATACTCAGGGAGTTCAGGTTATGACTCTCAAAAAAGGTCATAAATTGATAAATGCAGAACTCTATCAAGATGGAATGTTTGTCAAGCCATCAAGATACAGACCGAAAAATATACCTTCTTCCGGAATGCTGCGCTCCGCAGACGATGCCGGAAAACAGATTGAGTTTAACTTATGATTAACGAAGATTTAAAAAATATTCAAATAGATCTGCCGGCGGAAATCAAATTTGTCCTTGACAGACTGAATAAATTTAAGCATAAAGCTTATGTCGTTGGCGGATGCGTCAGAGATTCCATACTCGGAAAAAATCCGGATGACTGGGATGTGACGACTTCCGCGTCTCCTGACGAAATAAAATATGCTTTTGCTGATCAGAGAACTATTGACACAGGCATAAAGCACGGTACAGTAACAGTCATAATATCTAAAAAACCTGTTGAAGTTACCGCATTTCGGACAGACGGCGCGTACAGCGACAGCAGACATCCAGATTTCGTCAATTTTACAAAGGATATTCATGAGGATCTTTCACGAAGGGATTTTACGATTAACGCTATGGCATACAATCCGAAATACGGATTGATTGACGAGTTCGGCGGAATATCGGATTTGCATAATAAAATTATTAGAACGGTCGGAGATCCGGAGAAAAGGTTTTCGGAAGATGCTCTCAGAATAATGCGAGCTGTCAGATTTTCGTCTGTTTTGGGGTTTGAAATAGAAAAAAATACAGCCGATGCAATAAAAAAAGATGTTGTTCTTCTGTTGAATATTTCCGCGGAACGAATTCAGAAAGAACTTATCAAGCTTCTTGTAGGAGAAAATGTATTCGATGTTCTTTTAAATTACAGAGAAGTTTTCGGCGCAATTATTCCCGAACTTTCAAGCGAATTCGATTTTAGGCAAATCGGAAAAAAACACGCTTATGACGTCTGGACGCACACATGTCATACAGTTAAAAATATCGAACCCGATTCAGTTCTGAGACTTACAATGCTTCTTCACGACGTCGGCAAACCCGTTACTTGTGTTTACGATGAAAACGGAGACACCTTGTTCCCCAATCATGCCGCAGTCGGCGGAATTATGGCGGAAAACATTTTGAAACGTTTGAGATTTCCGAATAAAGTAATCAGTAAAGTTTCTTACCTTGTTTCGATTCATGATAAAAAAGTTCCCGAAACTAAGGTTGACGTTAAAAAATATATCTGTGACGTGGGAGCCGATAATTTTTTGCCGATGATGAAGATAAGAAAAGCCGACAGATCTGCATTATCTGACGGATATAATGACATTTCCGACAAAATAAATGTTGCAATAAGCTTATTTTATGATATTATTAATAATAATGAGCCATATATGCTTTCACAACTTAAAATAAACGGAAACGATTTAAAAAAGAAAGGAGTCGATGATGAAAAAATCGGCGGAAAATTGAATGAAATTCTCGAAAAGGTGATAGAGAACCCGAATTTAAATGAGAAACATACATTGCTTGAAATGATTTAAATTAGAAATTCAGTCGAAAGGAATTGTAAGATGGATCAAAGAGACAACAATACGCAGACTAATAAGAAAAAGAAGATAGGTGATTACTTAAAAGACATCAGAACGTACTGGACAAAACCTATGAAAGGCAGATACATGACTTTCAAGGAAGTGCTTGCCTATTCTGTCGGCGGTATAGGCGCGTATTTTATTATCACAATAGCATTGTCGGTAATTTTAAGTACAAGCAACGTTATAATCACATCTACGTTAGGTGTTGACGCCACTGACTGCTACGTCTTATGGGTAATAGCCGTTCTTGCAAACATCCCAACAACGGCTATAAGAGCTAATATCATAGACAATACGAGAAGCAAAGCCGGAAAATACAGGCCGTACCTCGTTTCAATGGCTATACCTACGGCTGTTTTATCATGTCTTTTCGTATGGTTCCCGTATGATACTCTCGGAGCGAAATTAGGCGACGGAATGATTTTCGGAGAAACAAAAGCTTACGTTTTTAAATGCGCAATGATTTTGCTTTTCAATCTTCTTCTGAATTTCTTTTATTATTTCTTTTATGACGCATATGAGAACCTTATTCATGTCCTTTCTCCGAATACTCAGGAAAGAGCAGACGCAACAGCAATAAAAAGTGTTGTTTATTCTCTTGCTCCTTCTATTGTAAATCTTATTACGCCTATTGTAGCGTCAAATATTTTCCATTCGAATACTACCGATATAAGGGTCTACAGGCTTCTTTATCCTATTTTCAGTATTGTCGGAATACTTCTTTGCATACTTGTTTATGCAAATACCGAGGAGAAAATCGTTCAGGCAAGAACTCATATTATTGAAATAAGGTTCATCGATGCGCTCAAAGCCGTAGGAAAAAATAAATATTTCTGGATTATCTCATTTGCAAGCTGGATCGGATTCCTTGAGTCGGCATATGTAAATATATTCAACTGGCTTTATAATTACGGCGGCGTTTGTTCTGGCACGACTTACGGAATAGTCATAACTCTTTACGGCAACGCCTCTCTTTGGGGAATGATTTTAGCCCCGTTTCTGATAAGAAAATACGGCAAAAAAAGAGTTCTTGTAGTCACCAATCTTTTTAATATTTTGTTTATCTTAATGCTTCTTCCGTCAACATTGAAGCTTTCTTCTGCTACAATTTGGGTAGTGCTTTTCTGGCTTTACTTAAATTCGTTCATGGGTTCGTTTGCCGTAATTCTGAACCCTGCCATTCAGGCTGACATCAGAGATTATCAGCAGTATATCACAGGAGAAAGAATTGACGGAATGTTTGCGGCTGTAAGCACAATCGGTTCTGTAATTACTCTTCTGACATCATCAATTCTTCCTATAATTTATGAAAAACAGGGTATTACAAAACAAAATGCCGCTTTGGTAACGTCTAATCCTAACATTTTGAACAGAATGCTCGGCGACGGAAATACAGTCGGTCAAATTCTGCAAAAGCAGATGGAAGCTGGTCAGAACAACTATACCAACGCGTTCTCCGCTCTTTACGATACAAACCTTCTCCTTCAGGTTCTGCATGTACTTATAATTGTATCGGCGATAGGTGCGGCTTTAAATGTAATTCCATATTTCTGGTACGATTTTACGGAGAAAAAACAGAAGTCCATTGTCAAAGTTCTCAAGGTAAGAGCTATGTTTGAGGATTACGACAATAAAGCTTTAAAAGACGACGACCTCATTGAGACTATTGAAATTATCAACAATTCTAGAAAACTTTCCGCGGAAAAGAAAACAGATATTTCAAAGTCAAATTATAAAGGTTATAGAGGCAAGGACAGGAAACAGAAAAAGAAACAGTACAGAGAGGATATAGAGCATAATAATGATATAGATATCGCGCAGTTTGTCTGCGACGAGCTTGACAAATTTTCAACTCCCGTCTATAAAGAAGAGCTTGAATATTCAAAGAAAATTTTTGATAAAGGTCTCAATGCCCTTTTAAATGATGACTCCGATACGGTTAAAGCTGACCTTAAAAAAGCGAAAGCCATGTCAAAAACAACAGAGGACGAGAAGAAAATCAGAAAATTCTACATCGAACAGTATCAGACAAGACTCAGTTCGATTAAATATATCAAGGAATATTTCAAAGACAGGTCAAAATTTGTTGAGCCCGATGTAGCCGTTATCGAAAATCTTTATAACGAACTTGATGTATGCGATGAAAAGATAAAAGAGATAGTTACTGCCAAAACGAAAGACAAAAACGAGCTGAAAAAAATACAGGTTAAGAAGAAAGAACTAAATAATCAGCTTAAAAAAGAAATGGACGGCAACGTTCAGTTCGCCCGCGCCGCAAGACCGTATCTTAACGCCAAAAAGCTTATTGTCGAGGCGGAGAACTATACAAAATTTGATGAAATCGAAAACAAATACAAAGAAATTATTGAAAAGAGAAAAGCCGAAGAAAATCTGATTGCGACAGGCGCCGAGGCTTAAATCAGAAGGAATAATGATAAGAGCGATTGAAAAACAAGATGTCGGAAAAGCAAGAGAAATATGGAATGAAGTTGTCGACGCGAAAAACGCTTTTCCTCAGATAATCGGTTTAAAGGATGATGAAGAAGCAGAAAACTTTTTCTCTTCTCAAACTTATACAGGTGTATCTGTGGATGATGATAGCGGGGAAGTCGCGGGTTTATACATCCTTCATCCGAATAACATCGGCAGATGCGGTCATATCGCGAACGCGAGTTATGCCGTCTCGTCAAAATTCAGGAACAGACATATCGGTGAAAGCCTCGTAAGAGATTCTTTGAAACAGGGCCGATTGCACGGTTTCAGAATTTTGCAGTTCAATGCCGTAGTTGCCGATAATTTTTCAGCGATTCATCTTTATGAAAAGATAGGTTTTAAACTTATAGGCACTGTAAAAGACGGCTATTTTACGGATGACTGTTATAAGGACATCAATCTTTATTATATTAATCTTTTGAATTATTAAGGATTTCTTTATGCCATATAAATACGAACTTCATGCTCATACAAAAGAAGTTTCTCAATGCGGAAAAGTTCCTGCTTCGGAAGCTGTACGAATGTACAGGGAAAAAGGGTATAACGGAATTGTTTTTACAGATCATTATTCTCCGTTGACTTTTACGGGAATAAGAAGACTGATGCCTCAGAAATACTGGAAATTCTATATTTCCGGATACGAGAACGGATTGAAAGCGGCCTCAAAATATCCGGATTTTACAGTCCTGCTCGGAATGGAACTAAGGTATTACGGTACGGGAAATGATTATCTTGTATATGGAGTCTGGCCTGAATTTATCAAAAACGCCGGCAATCTGATGGCGCTTCATCCAAAGTCTTTTTACAGACTTGCCCACAGAAATGGTCTCATCGTTTTGCAGGCTCACCCTTTCAGACCGTATATTTACAGGACAAATCCGAAATATCTTGACGGGTGTGAGGTGTTCAACGGTAAAAATTCTCCCGAAGAGAACATAAAATCCCTTCAATGGTTTGAAAAAAGCGGTATGAAGATTAAAGTCAGCGGAAGTGATTTTCACAGACCGCCTCATCTTGCCAAGGGTGGAATTATTACTGATGTGCCTATTAAAACAAATGCCGATTTGATAAACGTTCTCAAATCAGGCGATTATGACTTAATTGAAAATTCATAAAAATAATCCTCCTTTGTATTTCACTAAGGAGGATTATTTTGTATTTACCAGATTTTTTTCGGACAATGCTTTTTTTTAAATGCCGCCCTGAATTCGACGTAGCAACCGCACTTTAAACATGTGCCGGAAATAAGAAAGCTGCAATTTTTGCATTTTTCAAGGCGGTTAGAATACAGTTTGTCTTCAGATTTTTCGTTTTCGGGAATTTTTTGGATATATTCTTTTACAAGCTTATAATTTTCAAAATCGCCCGACGCGAGAAGAAGGCATTTTTTACATTCTCTTAAATCATAATCCGGCGTCATTTTATTGCAAAAGAAACTACCGAAAGAGGGGGAAGCTTCGCCGTAAATCCGTCGCTGCTTTTTGTAAACTCGGTAAATTCCTGAGTTATGACATTTTCCGGATCTTCAAAAGTATTGTGATCTTCTTTTTTGCCTGTTATTATTTCGGCTTTTACGTCTTTTACGTCTGTGTCGGCTACCTGGCATTTTATCTCTTTTGATTCTGTCAGAGAAACGTTCGCTATCGTAGATGTAATTACACCGTCTTTTTCAGAGGCGCTTTCAATAAGCGATGGAATTTTATCGCCGCCGCGTGAAATAAAATCTGTTGTTATGTAGCTTGAAAGCAGATTTGCGTTTTGATGAGGCTTGAACATTTTGAAGACGTGATATGTTGGAGTTTTTATCATTTTTTCTCCGTCCGTCAAAATAACAGACTGAAGTACATTCACCATCTGAGCGATATTAGCCATAGATATTCTGTCGGCGTGTTTGTTGAAAATATTCAAAGTCAAACCGGCAACCATAGCGTCTCTTATGGTGTTCTGCTGATATAGAAATCCGGGGTTTGTTCCGGGTTCAACATTGTACCAGGTGCCCCATTCGTCAATTACAAGGTCTACCTTGTGTTCTCTGTCATATTTATCCATTACAGAAAGATGGTGATTAATACAATCGTCTATTCCGTAAGCGTCAATTATCGTTTCAAGGTATTTATCATCGTCGAATTCAGTCGCGAATCCGTGGTCACCCCATCCCCCCGGCACGGTATAATAATGCAGGGCGAGTCCGTTCATATGTCTGTGGGACACCTTCATTACGCCTTCTGTCCAGTTGTAATCTGTTTTATTCGGGCCGCTTGCTATTCTGTAAATATGACCTCGGCCGGCGTAATCTCTGACAAAAGTATTGTATTTATTAAATTCGTTGCCGTAAAATTCAGGCTCCATATTTCCGCCGCAGCCCCAGTTTTCGTTGCCGACTCCGAAATATTTTATAGTCCACGGCTTTTCTCTGCCGTTTTTCTTTCTGAGCTCGGCCATTGGAGAAGTTCCGTCAAACTCCATATATTCGACCCATTCGCTCATTTCACGTACGCTTCCGGAACCTACGTTTCCGTTGATATATGCGTCGCATCCAAGCTGATCGCACAGCTCAAAAAATTCATGAGTTCCGAAAGAATTGTTTTCCACAACTCCGCCCCAGTGAGTATTGATTATCTTTTTTCTGTTCTCCTTTGATCCTATTCCGTCCATCCAGTGATATTCGTCGGCAAAACAGCCGCCCGGCCATCTTAAAACGGGAACGCCCATCTCTTTTAAAGCCGAGATAACGTCTGTTCTCATACCGTTTTTATTCGGGATATCGGAATCTTCTCCGACGTAAATTCCCTCGTATATATTTCTTCCGAGGTGCTCGGAAAAATGGCCGTAGATATCTTTGCTGATAACGGCGATTTTGTGGTTGGGATTTATCAAATATTTTTCCATGACGCCAAAACCTTTCAAAAAGTTAGATAACAGAATTATAACATCAGGTATTATTATTTTCAACTGTTTTTGTATTATTAGTCAAATTATACATAATGGCCAAATCGGCTCCGATTTTCAAAAAATTTAAACATAAATTAAAAGTTTTTTTAATCCTCAAATCTTTACGAAAAAAAATATTTTTCTGTATTCTAATAATAAGTGAATTCATAATTTATTTTTTGTGAAATGTATATAAAATATTTATATCAATTTTATTAAACACTTTTATTGACAAATGTATGATTGTTTTAGTAAAATATATATAAATTTTATCAAAAAGAAGGGTTAAAATGAAATTCTCAGATTTCGATCAAAAAATCATTGACGAAAATGTAGATTTTACTGTAAAAGAAATTACAAAAATATGCGAGGAAATAGGTCCTAGAGAGTCGGGCAGCAAAGAGGCTGTTGCGGCTGAAGCAGAGCTTGAGAAAATGCTCAGAAATTTTTCGAGCGAAGTTCATTATGAAGGTTATAAAATGGCGCCTAAAGCTTTTCTGCACTTTACAAAATCCGTTAGTGACGTTATTATCCCTTCCCTTGCCGCTGCGACAGCATTGCACTATTCCGGAAAAGGCGGAAAAGTTTTTCCTGATGCTCTTGTTTTCGGCACGACTGCAGCCGGTCTTACGATTACTGCAGAAGAGTTCTTATTTTACAAACGTTTTTGCGATATCCTTTACAAGAAAACAGACGGACATACTCTTGTAGCCACAAGAAAAGCTACCGAAGAAACCAAAAAGAGAATAGTTATTGTAGGTCATATAGATTCTGAATACGAATGGCGCCACACATATTACGGCAAAGGCAAAGGCATGGGACCGATAATGGGCGGCACTATAGTTTCCGCAATAGCCAGCTGTGTTATGAGTGCGCTGAATTTAGTAGGAACAGCGGGAAAGTTAAGCGACAAATCTTTCTTTAAGCTTGTAAATAAGCTTAGCTATCCTGTTTATCTTTTCACAATACCAAATATGATTACTCTTCATAGTTTCATTAACTATAATGTCATTTCTCCGGGAGCCAATGATAATCTTACAGGTACGCTCGCGGCCTTCTGCGCATTAAAGATGCTTGACGAGGCCGGAATAGAATTTAAGCATACCGATGTCGTCTGCTGTATAAACGACGGCGAAGAGGCCGGTCTCAGAGGAGCAAAACAGTATGCAGAGGATCATCTTCACGAGTTTACAGAGGAGGGTGTCGAAACTCATATTCTCGCAGTTGATACACTTACGGACCGTGAATATATGAACATTTATAACCGTGACCTTACGGGTCAGGTTAGACATGACCCCAAGTGGTCTCAATTCGTTATGGATTCTGCTCATGACGCCGGAATTACAGATCCGAAATTTGCTAATGTTTATTTCGGAGCGTCTGACGCCGCCGCATTCACTCAGGCGGGTATTTCCGCTACTTGTCTTGCAGCTATGGATCCAGGTCCGGCGGATTATTACCATAACAGAAAAGACAAACCCGACAGACTCAACCCCGTTGCTATCAGAGACGGTTACAAAATTATTTTGTCTACAATCCTCAATTTCGCAGGCGATGACGATGTTGTCCTTTCTAAAAAAGATAAAGAAGACAAATAATAATTAATTAATGATATTTGAAATATGCTGTTTGATGATAAATAATTCATCCGACAGCATATTTTTTTGTTAATTTAGGTGAAATACAAAATATTTGATTATTATTTTATTTTAGAAAAAATACTAAAATAAATAAGTTTATAATAAATAAAAATACTTTAGCGCGATAAATTGTTTTTTGGAGTTGAAATAAAATGCTTACAGATGTTGAGATAGCTCAAAATGCACAAATGCTTCCGATAAAAGAAATAGCGGCAAATCTTGGAATTGATGAAAATTACATTGATTACTACGGTAAATATAAAGCAAAACTTAATCAGTCTCTTATAGATAGTTTAAAGAACAAAAAAGACGGCAAACTGATTTTAGTTACAGCAATTAATCCGACGCCTGCCGGAGAAGGAAAAACAACGGTAACGGTATCTCTCGGCGAGGCGATGAATGTAATAGGAAAAAAGGCGATTATCGCTCTGCGCGAACCGTCATTAGGTCCTGTATTCGGAATTAAAGGTGGAGCTGCCGGCGGAGGATATGCTCAGGTAGTTCCTATGGAGGATATAAATCTTCATTTTACCGGAGACATGCACGCGATTACATCTGCCAATAATCTTCTCTGCGCCATAATTGATAACCATATTCAGCAGGGGAACGAACTCGATATTGACCCGAGAAGGATAAATATCAAACGTTGTATGGATATGAACGACAGGTCATTGAGAAATATAGTAATCGGTCTTGGCGGAAAGGCGCAGGGAGTTCCGAGAGAAGACGGGTTTATTATCACAGTAGCAACCGAGATAATGGCGATTCTCTGTCTGTCAAAGGATCTTGAGGATATGAAAAAAAGATTTGAAAATATCCTCATCGGCTATTCGAGAAAAGGCGCCCCGATTTATGTAAAGCAGCTCGGTTGCGCAGGCGCGATGACTCTTTTGATGAAGGACGCCATCAATCCGAATCTTGTTCAGACACTTGAAAATACGCCGGCTATTATTCACGGCGGTCCTTTTGCAAATATCGCCCACGGCTGCAACTCGATCAGGGCTACTTCTCTTGCGCTGAAGCTTGCGGATTACACTATCACGGAAGCGGGATTCGGTTCCGATTTGGGAGCTGAGAAATTTATTGATATCAAATGCCGCGCGGCAGGAATAAAACCAAACTGCATTGTTCTCGTATGTACTTGCAAGGCTCTTAAATACAACGGCGGTTTAAATAAAGACGACGCGAAAAAGCCCAATATGGAGGCATTGAAAAAAGGCATAGTAAATTTAAAAGCTCACATAGAAAACTTAAAGAAAACAGGAGTTCCGATAGTTGTGGCTTTGAATAAATTTTATACCGATACGGAAGAGGAAATAAATTACGTATTAAACTACTGCAGAGAACTTGGCGTTGAAGCTGAAATTTCAGACGGTTTTACAAACGGAGGAAAGGGAGCCGCAGATCTCGCAAAGACTGTGTGCGAAACCATTGAAAAAAATACAGTTATAAAATTGAAATATTACTATGACGTCAACGACCCTATAAAGACAAAAATCGAATCGCTTGCAAAAGAAATTTACAGGGCAGACGGCGTAGATTATTCTGATAAAGCTTTGAAGCAGATAGCCGAAATAGAAAAAGAGGGAATGGATAAACTGCCTATATGCGTAGCTAAGACGCAGTATTCTCTTTCCGACGATCCTCATAAACTCGGTCTTCCTTCAAATTATCGTCTTCATGTAAAAGATGTAGTTCTTTATTCCGGCGCAGGATTTATTACTGTCATGACAGGTGATATACTTAAAATGCCGGGACTTCCCAAACACCCCAGTGCTCTCGATATGGATATAACCTCCGACGGGACAATAACAGGTCTTTTCTAAAAAAATAATTTTATTCTACATGCTTTTTCCGTTGATTTAATAAAACAAAAAAAGGGTTAATATATGGAAAAATATAATTTCCTTTCAAATGAAGAAATCACTGTTCTTAATTTGAGAAGCATATATGAAAAAAACGGGTATCATAAATTTACTCCCAATCAGTTTGAATCATATGACTTTTACGCGAAGAACAAAGATTTTCTTGTCGGCAACAGAATTTTGACATTCACCGATTTAAATGGCAAGCTAATGGCTTTAAAACCCGACATAACATTGTCAATAATTAAAAATGCCGGTAAAAATTCCTCGGCTTTATCCGGAAATGAAAGACTCTATTATACTGAAAACGTATACAGAGAATCAAAGGATATAAACGAGTTCAAGGAAATTTTTCAGGTCGGAATTGAAAATATCGGCAAAATAGATATTGACGAGACTTTTGATACTGTTAAATTAGCTTTGCAGAGTCTTTTTGAGATTGACAAAAATTCTAAGCTTGAGATTTCGCACAACGCGTATGTTGATTCTCTTTTGAATTTCATCTCGGAAGACTCGAATGTAAAGGAAGAGATATTAAATCTTATTTCACATAAAAATATCCACGATTTCAAAAAATTAATCATTGAAAAAAATCTTCCGGAAAAATACTGCGATATTTTAATTTCTCTTCTTTCGCCGGGAAAAACAAACGAGGAAATTTTATCGTTCATAAAAGAAAACGCCTTAAACAATGAAATGACAGACTCTGCTGATGAATTAAGCAAGCTTTATTCAAAAGCAAAAGAAAACGGTTTGAGAGACTATATTGTTATAGATTTTTCTTTAGTCAAAGATCCGTCATATTATAACGGAATTATTTTTGACGGCTATATCAACAATGTGCCCAGAAATGTATTATCCGGCGGGAGATATGATGCTCTTTTGAAAAAAATGGAGAAAAAACATAAACAGGCTATTGGATTTGCCATATATTTTGATATAATAGAAAGACTTCTCGCATCGGGGCCAAGGAGGAAAGCGTAAATGATAAATGTAGCTCTCCCTAAAGGAAGACTCGGAAATAAAGTGTTTGACATTTTGTCAAATGCGGGGTACGATGTCAAAGAAATGCACTCCGATACAAGACAGTTGATTTTTACAAGCGAAGAAAACGGAATCAGTTATTTCCTTGTCAAGCCTTCTGACGTCAGTATTTATGTTGAACACGGCGCGGCTGACGTCGGAATTGTCGGAAAAGATATTTTGCTTGAGTATTCTCCTGATGTATATGAGCTTCTCGATTTGGGTATAGGGAAATGCAGAATGTGCGTTGCCTCTCTTGCGTCTTTTAAAGACAATCCGGACGTACCTTTAAGAGTCGCGACAAAGTTTGTGAATATCGCGAAAAACTATTATGACTCAATTAACAGAGAAATCGAAATAATAAAACTCAACGGTTCTATCGAACTTGCGCCTATACTTAATTTATCTGATGTAATCGTAGATATAGTTGAGACAGGTACAACTTTAAAAGAGAACAACTTGAAGGTTTTTACCGAAATACTTCCTATTTCAGCCAGATTCATCGCAAATAAATCAAGCTATAATTTTAAAACGGACGAGATAAATAAAATGGCAGACTGTCTCAGGAGATAATTTTCCGAGCCGTTTTTAAATTTTTTGGTTATTAATCGTAAATATATATGAGGAAAATAAAATGATAAAAATTATAAACGCAATCGGCGAAAGAGATCTTTCAATATTTTCCCGCGAAGACAGTAAACGCAACGAAGAAATTGAAAAAATCGTTTCAGACATCATAGACAACGTAAAAAACAACAAAGATGACGCTCTGAAGGAATATACTGAAAAATTCGATAATGTCAAATTAGACGAGCTTCAGGTTTCAGAAGAGGAGATTGACGAGGCTTTTTCGCAAGTAGACGATTATTTCAAGCAGACGCTTATTCAGGCAAAGGAAAATATTGAATTTTTTCACAAGCATCAGCTTCACAATAATTTTATGCTGACAAAAGATGACGGTATAGTTTTGGGACAGAGATATACCGCCATTCAAAAAGCCGGCGTTTATGTTCCGGGTGGTACAGCAGCATATCCGAGCACAGTATTGATGGATATTATTCCGGCTAAAATTGCAGGAGTAGAAGAAATAGTTATGGTGACGCCTCCTTCAAAGGACGGAAAAGTCGCTCCGGCTATACTGACCGCGGCAAAAATCGCCGGCGCAGATAAGATTTATAAAGTCGGCGGAGCTCAGGCCATTGCCGCTTTGGCTTATGGAACGGAAAGTATACCAAAAGTTGACAAGATTGTAGGTCCCGGCAACATTTTCGTTGCGACAGCCAAAAAACTTGTATTCGGCAGAGTATCAATAGATATGATTGCGGGTCCAAGCGAAATACTCGTAATCGCGGAGCCGGATTGCAATCCATGCTTCGTTGCAGCCGATTTGCTTTCTCAGGCTGAACACGATAAAATGGCGTCAGCGGTTTTGATAACAACAGATAATGATTTTGCCGAAAAAGTTTCAGACGAAATAGAAAGACAGCTTAAAAAACTTACAAGAGAAGAAATTGCAAGAACTTCCATTGACACCAATGGTAAAATATTTATTGTTGAATCAATAGACAGAGCAGTCGAGCTTTCAAATGAAATTGCGCCAGAACACCTTGAAATTTCTGTAAAGAAACCGTTTGAATATCTTCCGAAAGTCAGAAATGCAGGTTCTATTTTCCTCGGCGAAAATTGTCCGGAAGCCCTCGGAGATTATTTTGCAGGTCCCAATCATACTCTACCGACATCGGGAACAGCTAAATTTTCAAGCCCTCTTTCTGTTGACGATTTCGTAAAGAAATCATCGTTTATTTATTATTCCGAAGAAGCGTTAAATAAAGCAGGCGGAAGGATTCAGGACTTTGCCGAGCATGAAGGTCTGAGAGCTCACGGCAGGTCAATCGGCATCAGATTTTCTGATGAGGAAGATAAATATTAAGTTTTAATATCAATTTGAATTTTTAGTTCTCAAATATTTTTGATTTTTATATTTTTTTGAAAGATGTCAAGATTTTTATCAAACAAATTTAATAATATCGTCCCGTATACTCCCGGTGAACAGCCAAAAATACAGGGACTTGTCAAGCTTAATACGAATGAAAGTCCGTTCCCGCCTTCTCCAAAGGTTTTGGAAGCTTTAAATAAAGAAGAATTGTCGAGATTGAACCTTTACTCAGACCCAAATGCGACAGATGTCAGAAATGCGATAGCCGAAGTTTTATCAGTTGACCCCGACATGATTATGATGGGAAACGGCTCGGATGAGATACTTTCTTTTACTTTTGAAGCATTCTGCGACAGCGAACACGAGCCGGTTTTTGCGGATTTGACATACGGATTTTATCCTGTATTTTGCGAAATATATCATCTAAAGCCCACAATACTTAAATTAAATGACGATTTAAGCATAAATGTAAACGATTATATTGGACTGAACAGACCTGTCTTTATTGCAAATCCCAACGCTCCTACAGGAATAGCTTTAGACCTTGACGACGTTGAAAAAATCGTATCTTCAAACGATTCGATAGTATTAATTGACGAAGCATATGTGGATTTCGGCGCCGAGTCCGCAGTTAAACTTACAAAGAAATATAAAAATCTTATAGTTTCAAGAACTTTTTCAAAATCAAGAAATCTTGCGGGCGCAAGGCTTGGTTTTGCCGTTGCCGACAAAGAACTGATAAACGATTTGAATACCATGAGGTATTGTTTTAATCCGTACAATATCAACAGACTTTCAATTATCGCAGGAAAAGAATCTGTTCTTGACGTTGATTATTTTGAAAAATGCGTTGATGAAATAATCAAGACGAGGGAATATACCGTAAAGGAACTAGAAAAAAGAGGATTTATTATTCCGGATTCAAAGTCCAATTTTATTTTTCCGGAACACAAGAAAATGGACGGGACCTATTATTTTAACGAGCTGAGAAAAAGAAATATATTGGTAAGACATTTTGATTCTGAAAGAACGAAAAATCACGTAAGAATAACTATCGGATCAAAAAAACAGATGGATAATCTTATTGACGCTACAGACGAAATACTGAAATCAATTTAATAATCCCAAATTGAGGAACAGAAAATGAGAAATGCTGAAATAAAAAGAAAAACAGAAGAAACCGACATTTACCTTAAAATCGAGCTTGACGGCTCCGGAATATCGGAAATTAATACAGGCGTCGGTTTTCTTGATCACATGCTCACTTTATTTGCAAAACACGGCTGTTTTGACTTGACAGTAAAATGTAAAGGCGATACTTATGTGGATTTTCATCATTCTGTTGAGGACATTGGAATAAGTCTCGGCGAAGCCTTCAGCGAGGCTTTAGGAGACCATAGAGGAATAAAACGTTATGGAAATATAATACTTCCTATGGACGAAGCTTTAATTCTCTGCGCAGTCGATCTCGGCGGAAGATCATCTTTAAATTTCGATGTTCAAATTCCGACGGAAAAAGTCGGCGACTTTGACACTGAACTCTGTGAAGAGTTTATGACGTCTTTTTCAAGATGTGGAAAACTGAATCTTCATTTTAAGGAATTGGCGGGAAGAAATTCTCACCACATTATAGAAGCTTGTTTTAAAGCGCTTGCAAGGGCTTTAAGACAGGCAGTAGAGGTAGATGAAGATCATCCGGATGTAATTCCTTCTACGAAAGGTATTTTATGATAGCTATTATTGATTACGGAGTTGGAAATCTTTTTTCGTTAAACGCTTCGCTTAAATATATGAATATCGAATCGGAAGTGACAAAAGACGCTCAGCATATCAGGGACGCCGATAAAATCATTCTGCCGGGCGTCGGAGCGTTCAAAGATGCTTATGATAAACTCGAATCGACAGGTCTTATCCCTGTTCTCGATGAAGAGGTAAAAAAAGGAAAGTGCCTTTTGGGCATCTGCCTCGGAATGCAGCTTCTTTTTGAAAAAAGCTACGAATACGGTGAACATAAGGGACTTTGCTATCTGAAAGGAAATATTTATCCACTGAGAGACGATATTCCTTCAAATTACAATGTGCCTGAAATCGGCTGGAATAAACTTTTTGCTGTAAAAGAAAATGACCCGCTTTTGAAATATACCGATAATGAGCCGTATGTTTACTATGTACATTCTTATTATGCTAAAGCAGATGTTGATTCTTTGGCGGCATACAGCGAATACGGCGTAAAAGTGAGCGGATATGTTCATAAAGACAATGTTTTCGGCACTCAGTTTCATCCCGAAAAAAGCGGCAGAGACGGACTTAATATACTGAAAGCTTTTGATGAGATTGATTAATTTTGTGAGAGGTAAAAAATGAAAATTTTTCCCGCAATAGATATTATCGGCGGTAAAGTCGTAAGACTGACAAAAGGGGATTATAATTTAAAAAAAGTTTATTCAAGTTCGCCTCTCGACCAGGCAAAATATTTTGAATCTCTCGGCGCTGAATATCTTCACGTTGTTGACCTTGATTCCGCGAAAAACGGAAAAGATGACAATATGAAGATAATCTGCGAAATAGCGGAGAAAACATCGCTTTTTGTCGAAACAGGAGGCGGAGTCCGCACCATAGATAAAATTGAACGATATCTTGACAGAGGAATACAAAGAGTTATTATAGGAACAGCCGCTGTGAAAAATCCCGAAATGCTCGATGAGGCTATACGAAAATTCGGCGGCAAAATCGCGGTTGGTGTTGACGCAAGAAATTCTAAAGTCGCCGTGTCAGGGTGGACTGATACTACAGACATTGATTCTTATTCTTTTTGCAAAAAAATGAAAGAAAAAGGAGTAAGGTATATTATATATACCGATATTTCTAAGGACGGAAAATTGTCCGGAATTAATTACGAAATATTTAAAAAACTAAATTCTATCGATGATCTTAATATCACAGCGTCGGGCGGAGTCAGTTCTTTAGACGATGTCGAAAAATTAAATAACCTTAATATCTACGGCTGCATTATCGGTAAAGCAATATATGAAAACAGAATTGACATCAAAAAAGTTTTGGAGATAATGAAATGATTACTAAAAGAATAATACCTTGTCTTGATGTCAGAAACGGACGCGTAGTAAAAGGCAAAAATTTTATAAATATTAAGGACGTAGATAACCCGGTATCATTGGCGAAGTTCTATAATGACGAAGGCGCGGACGAGCTTGTTTTCTATGATATTACAGCAAGCGCGGAGGGAAGAAGTCTGTTTTCGGATGTTTTAAAAGAGACTGCGTCAAATATTTTCATTCCTCTGACGGTAGGAGGAAACATCAGGACGCTTGACGATTTTGACAGAGTGCTGAAATCGGGAGCCGATAAAGTGAGCGTCAATTCGGGAGCAATAGAAAATCCCAAATTAATTTCGGAAGCTGCCGAAAAATACGGAAATCAATGCGTGGTTCTCTCTATGGACGTGAAAAGAACAGACGGAAAATTCACCGTATTTGCAAAAGGCGGAAGAATAAATACCGGAATTGATGCGATTAAATGGGTAAAGGAATGTACAAAAAACGGCGCAGGAGAAGTTGTTGTAAATTCGATAGATACAGACGGCGTTAAAAACGGCTTCGACATTGAAATGCTGAGACAGGTTTGCGAATCTACCGACGTGCCTGTAATAGCATCGGGAGGAGCTGGAAAAATGAAGGATTTTCTTGATTTATTTAAAGAAGTGCCTTCTGTTTCCGCCGGACTTGCCGCGTCTGTTTTCCATTTTGGAGAAATAAAGATAAAAGATTTAAAAAAATACTTGAGCGATAACGGAATTGAAATGAGAATATAAATAAATTTTCGGAGATAAAAATGATTAATAAAGATGTAATTGAAAAATTGAAATTTGACGATAAAGGTCTTATTCCTGCGGTAGTACAGGATTTCTATACAAATGAAATTTTGACTGTCGCCTATATGAACAGGGAAAGCCTGCAGATAACTCTCGATGAGAAAAAAACATGCTTTTATTCAAGATCAAGACGGACTTTGTGGAGAAAAGGCGAAACAAGCGGCAACTTTCAGCATGTCGTTTCTATTACTGCAGACTGCGACGACGACGCGCTTGTCGTAAAGGTTATAAAAGACGGTCCCGCATGCCATACCGGCGCCGAAAGCTGTTTCTTTGACCTGCTTTACAAAGATGATGAAAAAACAGATTTTTCAATCGACGCTCTTTATGACCTAATCAAAGGAAGAAAAACCAATCCCAAGGAAGGTTCTTATACGTCTTACCTTTTTAACAAAGGGCTTGACAAGATAATGAAAAAAGTCGGAGAAGAATGTACCGAGGTTATCATAGGAGCAGGAAAACATTCAAAAGAAGAAACTATTTTTGAAATTTCCGACCTTTCGTATCATCTTCTTGTTTTAATGGTTGAAATGGATATCAGACCTGACGACATCAGAAAAGAACTTGCTTCAAGGCACGTAATTGATCACAAAGTAAAGCAGGAAACTATGAAATAAACAAATCTTGCAGAACAAATAATAAAAAACAGCCGGCATGAATTAAAATCACGCCGGTAAATTTTTTATTATTATAAAATGGGTTTCATTCTCCGAGATACCAATTAACCGGATCGTCTTTCAAAAACTTATTGGTTCTTGAAAAGGGACGAGAGCCAAAAAAACCATGATACGCCGACAGCGGACTCGGGTGGGCAGATTCTATTACAAAATGATTCGGATTTGTTATCAGAGCTTTTTTATTCCTCGCAAAGCGTCCCCATAAAATGAAAACTATAGGTTTTTCACGTTCATTTAAAAGATATATAACTCTGTCGGTAAAATTTTCCCATCCTATGTCTTTGTGCGACGCGGCTATACCGCCTCTGACAGTCAGAATTGAATTTAAAAGCAGGACGCCGTTTTTTGCCCATGGAGTTAAGTCGCCGGACGAAGGAATTGGGTAGCCCAAATCATCGTGATACTCCTTGAAAATATTTTTCAGAGACGGCGGAAGATCGATTCCGTCGCAGACGGAAAAGGAAAGCCCGTTGGCCTGTCCGGGCTCGTGATACGGATCCTGACCTAAGATAACAGCTTTTACCGCGTTGTAATCGGTGATTTTCAGAGCATTGAATATGTCGTACATATCAGGGTAGACGGGGTAGTTGGCATATTCTTTTTTCAAAAAATTATGAATTTTTTTGTAATACTCTTTTTGAAATTCATCTTTAAGCAGGTCATCCCATGTATTTCCGATTGAAACCATAATTAAATCTTATTTTGACATTATATATTTGTCGATATTTTCCGCAGCTTTTTTGCCTGCTCCCATAGCAAGTATTACGGTCGCCGCTCCTGTCACGGCGTCTCCTCCGGCGAAAACACCGTCAATGGTTGTTTCCTCATCCTCGTTTACTATAATACAGCCTTTTTTATTTGTTTCAAGACCTTTTGTGGTATTTTTGAGAAGAGGATTCGGAGTTGTTCCGAGGGCTGTAATGACAGAGTCACATTCTATGTCAAACTCGCTTCCTTCAATCGGTTCGGGTCTTGCCCTGCCGGACGCGTCGGGTTCGCCGAGTTTCATTTTAATACACGTGACAGATCGCACTCCGCCGTTTTCGTCAGGATTTATTTTGACGGGATTTGAAAGGAAATTGAATTTTATTCCTTCTTCCATAGCGTGTATAACTTCCTCTCGTCTTGCAGGAAGTTCTTTTTCTGTTCTTCTGTATACTACCGTTACTTCAGCGCCGAGCCTGAGCGCGCACCTCGCGGCGTCCATGGCGACGTTTCCTCCGCCTACAACTATTGTCTTTTTTACGGGCAGAATAGGAGTCGGGCTGTCAGGCTTGTAAGCTTTCATAAGGTTTATTCTTGTCAAAAATTCATTAGCAAAATATACGCCCTTTAAATTTTCTCCGGGAATGTTCATAAGTCTCGGAAGTCCGGCGCCGGAACCGATGAATACAGCCTCATATTTTTCAAGAAGCTCGTCGATTGTCAATGTTTTTCCGATTATGACATTTGTCATAAATTTTACGCCAAGTGCTTTCAGACCGTCAATTTCTTTATTTACAACAGATTTGGGAAGTCTGAACTCAGGTATGCCGTATTGAAGAACTCCGCCGGCAGTGTGAAGAGCCTCAAAAACGGTTACGTCATATCCGATTTTAGCAAGCTGGCCTGCGCAAGTAAGTCCCGAAGGGCCGGAACCTATTACGGCTGCACAATGTCCGTTTTTCTTCGGAGCGGAAATTTTTTCTGACGAATTGGAGTTGAAATAATCAGATACAAATCTTTCAAGCCTGCCAATCGATACGGGTTCGCCCTTTATTCCTCTTACGCAGTGCATTTCACACTGCTTTTCCTGAGGGCAAACTCTTCCGCATACTGCCGGAAGACTTGATGATTTGGATATGATATTATAAGATGCGATATAATCTTTTTCTTTTATTTTCTGTATAAATTCGGGAATTTGAATGTTTACGGGACAGCCCGATACGCAAGGAGAGTTTTTGCAATGAAGACATCTGTCAGCTTCGTTCAATGCTTCTTTTTCGGTATATCCGACAGCGACTTCCTTGAAAGTTTCCGTTCTATCTTTTCCCGAGAGCAAAGTCATCGGAGTCTTTTCTTTTTGCATATTCGGCATTTTATTTTACCTCCTTTTTAAACAGATTGCAAGTCTCTTCGTATTTGTGTCTTTCAATATCTTTATAGACTGCTCCTCTTTTCATCGCTTCATCGAAATCTATTCCGAATGCGTCAAAGTCAGGTCCGTCAATGCAGGCGAATTTTGTTTCTCCGTTCACAGTCAGTCTGCAACCGCCGCACATACCTGTTCCGTCCACCATTATCGGATTCATGGAAACTACGGTTTTTATTTTATATGGTTTTGTGGTGAGAGTTACAAATTTCATCATAACAAGCGGTCCGATTGCTATTACTTCGTCAAAATTTGCGCCGTCTTCAATCATCTGTTTCAAAGGTGCAGTAACTACGCCTTTTTCGCCGTCCGAACCGTCGTCTGTCATAAGAATAAATTTATCGGAAATAGCTTCAAATTCTTTTTGCAAAATAATAAGATCTTTATTTCTGAATCCCACTATTGACGTGACGTCCGCGCCAAGATTATGAAATTTTTTAGCGACAGGGTATGCGATTGCGCATCCTACTCCTCCGCCTACTACGCAGACTTTTTTGACGCCGTCGGTTTCGGTGGCATTTCCAAGCGGTCCGGAAAAATCATGAAGACTATCGCCGACGTTAAGCTTGTTTAATTCAAATGTAGTCGCTCCGACTATTTGAAAAATAATTGTGACAGTTCCTGTTTCTATGTTTGAGTCCGCTATTGTTAAAGGTATTCTTTCTCCGTTTTCATCTACTCTCAATATAATAAACTGTCCCGGCTGAGCCTTGTGCGCGACAAGAGGAGCATTGATTTCCATAAGAGTCACAGTAGGATTCAGTTCCTCTTTTCTCAAAATTTCATACATGATTTTTCCTCCGTATTTTAGGTTTTTATTATAAACTATCGGACATGATTAACATGACCGATAGTGCTGATATTGTTGAATTAATCCGTTATCTTTTCAAAATCCGAAGCTCCGTGCTTGCAGATAGGGCAGACAAAATCTTCGGGAAGTTCTTCTCCTTCATAGACATATCCGCAAATCCTGCATCTGTATCCCTTGACTTTCTTCTTTTCGGGCTTTGGTTTTATATTTGATTGATAATAATCATAAGTGCATGTTTTGTTGTCTGAAAGAACTTCTCCGTCTGTTACGTCAGCGAGGAACATCGTATGGGTTCCGAGATCTACCGTTTCAAAAACTTTGCCGGAAATGAATGCGTTTGTATTTTCGCAAATATAAAGCAAACCGTTTTCTGATTTTTTGTATGAGTCGAAATCGGCAAATTTGTCTTTATCTTTTCCTGACGCAAAACCGAAATGTTTAAACAAATCGAAACTCGCTGTCTCGTCGATGACCGAAATATTAAATTTTCCGTCTTTGACTATCATATCGTGAGTGTAATTGAGCTTGTTTAAACAGATTGATATTCTGTTGGGCTGACTTGTAACCTGAATAGCCGTGTTTATAATACAGCCGTTGTCTTTTCCGTTGCTGTTGGCGGTCAATACGTAAAGACCGTATCCGATTTTAAACATAGATTTTGGATCCATAATTTCCTCCGAAAAATTTTATTTTTTTTAATATTAATACTTTATAATAAATCTAATTTAAAAAAAGATTAAAATTAAATAATATTAACAGCCGCTCCTCCTAATTTCATGGATTTATCGGCGGCGAAAATTACCCTGTGTCCGCTTAAAGAGTCTTCAAGACTTGTGCAAGACGAAGATACTTCTTCACCTCGTATATATTTTACAAAGTCGGAAACAAGCAGAACGTCACCGCCTCCGTGATTTTTAAATGCGGACGCGACATCGGATAAATCAAAGTTTTCTTCGAGATGATCGCTTTCTTTTGTCGGATCTATAACGGATAATTTTATCCGCTGATTTTCAAACTCGCCTTCAATCTGACCTTTAGTCCCTATAATTCTGATAATCCTTTTTGAATATGCCGTATTTGTATTCAAAGTATGAATACCTAAAGCGCCGGTTGAAAAATTCACAATAAGGCTCTGATGATCCACTACATTATTATCGCATTTAAAAGCACATCTTCCGTAGGGACTTTTATATTTTAAATAATTCAGTTTTTCTTCCTGAGGCGCATCCATCATGTCCTGCCAAACATACCAGTCCCATTTAAACGGTATTTCAAGGTAGATTTTTTCGCACGACAGAGGGCATGTTTTGTTTAGAGGACAGTCTACCATACATCTTTCGCCGGAATTTTTGGGTGCGTTATTTCTGTTATAATATATATTTGAACCATAGCTTGATACAGATAAAGGTTTGACGTCAACGCCTGTCATCCATATCATCAAGTCTATGTCATGGCAGCATTTTGCAAGAAGCATTGAAGTTCCGCATTCGTCGGAATTTCTCCATTTTCCTCTTACATATGATGTAACATAATGATGATACGATACGTCTTCTATAGTATTTATGCTTATTATACTTCCTATTTTTCCGGATGATATTATATCGTGAATTTTTTGATAGAATACAGAGTATCGCAGAACATGACATATCATGACTTTGTTTCTGTATTTTTTGACAGTATTTTCAAGAAGCTCAAGTTCTGTTTCGCTGCATGCAAAAGGCTTTTCGAGCAGCATATCATATCCTTTTTTCAATAACGGCACAGACGTCGGAACATGATATTTGTCCATCGTGCCGTTGATTACCGCATCGGCAAGTCTATCATGTTCGGCGAGTTCTTCCGCGGAACCGAAGCACATATTATCCGGTATGTTGAATTTTTCTTTGCATATATTTCTCGCAATTTCGTCAGGCTCGGCTACGCCGACAATTTTAAGCTCATCGGGGTGTTTTAATGAATATCCGCCGTATATCATAGATCTGTGACCTGCGCCGACAATAATCGCTGTAACGGGTTTTTTGCTTTCCTTTTCCATAGAATAATTTCTCTTCCTAAAAACTATAAATCAACCTAAAAACTATAAATCAACAGTTGTATAATATCTGCCTATTCCTTTTAGAAATGTTTCAAAAATATCACTCGATTTAATTTTCAGTGTGGCCGTGTTTTTCCCGGGATGGCAACCGATGTATTCCTGCTTTAGCAAATCGGAATCTATCAAAATATTTATGTTTTTATCTTTATCAAAAATCAATTCAAGAATGCTTACCGATCCCGGAGTTACATTGAGATATTTTTTCAAATACTCGGCGGGCGCGAACGAAAGCCTTGATGACCCTATCTCTTTTGAAAGAACTTTCGTTAAAAATTTTTTGTCTCCCGGCATTAACAATAAATAGAATTTTGTTTTTTGCTGATTGCATAGAACAAGATTTTTGCAAATCTCGCAGCCGAGTACATTTTCAACTTGTTTGCAGTCCTCTATTGTATCAGCCGCATCATGGGAAGATCTGAAATATTCAATTGATAGCGAATCCAATTTGTCATAAATCGCTTCCTCGACTGGTGACATTTTCATGTCAGGTCTTCCTTTGTAAAGTACGCTGTCAACATTAATCATTATCGATTTCTCCAGAAAAAACGTTATTCAATGCTTAATATTAACACAATCTTAGTGATGTTGCAATAATAAAAAAGACTAATATAAAAAAATAAATTAAAATTTTTCATTGACAAAATTGCTTCTTGTGATATAATTGCTGTGTTATAAATAAGTGTTTTGCTATTTATTCGGCTCGGTAGTTCAGCTGGTTAGAACGCTAGCCTGTCACGCTAGAGGTCGTCGGTTCGATCCCGATCCGAGTCGCCATTTTTTAAACATTGTTGCTTTAGACAGTAACTAAAATTTCGTTTTTGCTGCTGTGGCTCAGTCGGCAGAGCACGTCCTTGGTAAGGACGAGGTCACCGGTTCGAATCCGGTCAGCAGCTCCATTCACAATCCCTCGTAAAATACGGGGGATTTATTTTGACTTGAATCAGTGTTTAGTATATAATATTATTATAACAAGCTATATATTTATTATGGGCAAAAAAATGGAAGATGAAAATAAAACAGAAAAAAAATATGAAAACGAAGGATATTCGGGTTCATATGTAAAAAGTGAGCCTTTAAAAGATATTGTAGTCAAAGGCGCAAGAGTGAATAATTTAAAAAATGTCAGCGTTACTATTCCAAGGTACAGGCTTGTTGTGTTTACAGGCCTTTCAGGTTCCGGAAAATCTTCTCTTGCGTTTGATACGATTTATGCGGAAGGTCAAAGAAGATATATTGAATCGCTTTCGTCATACGCGAGAATGTTTTTGGGTCAGATGGATAAGCCGGACGTAGATTCTATCGACGGGCTGTCGCCTGCAATATCGATAGATCAAAAGACGACGTCGAGAAATCCGAGATCAACAGTCGGAACCGTTACGGAAATTTACGATTACTACAGGCTTCTTTTTGCGCGCATAGGTATTCCGCACTGTCCGATATGCGGCAGAGAGATCAAACAGCAGACAGTTGATGAAATAGTAGACGCTGTAATGAACATGGGAGAGGCTGCGAAAATTCAAATTCTTTCCCCGATAGTGAAAGGAAGAAAAGGCCAGTATAAAAAAGAGCTTGAAAACATAAGGAAATCAGGATATGTCAGAATAAGAATAGACGGAAATATCTACGATACATCCGAAGATATTGAACTTGAAAAAAACAAGAAGCACAATATTGAAGTAATAGTTGACAGACTCAAGATTAAAGAATCAATTAAATCGAGATTGGCTGAATCGATTGAACTCGCTTCTAAACTTTCTGGAGGCACGGTATTAATACTAAACGGAGATAAAGAAATTCTGTTTTCTCAAAATTATGCGTGCCCCGAACACGGAGCGGTAATTGACGAGCTTTCTCCGAGAATGTTTTCTTTTAATAACCCTTACGGAGCATGTCCCAAATGTATGGGTCTGAGTTATTTTATGCGAGTAGATCCGGATCTTGTAATTCCGGATAAAAATCTTTCCATTATGCAGGGTGCCATCAAGGCTTCGGGATGGTCAAAGGCTGATTATTCGTCTATTGCAAAAATGTATTTTGATGCGATAAGCGAAAAATACGGCTTTACTCTTAATACTCCTGTTAAAGATATTCCCGAAGAGGGTTTAAAAGCCATATTATACGGCACAGGGGAAGAAAAACTTAAGCTTAAAAGAGGCGGACTGCTTGGAGGCGGAAATTACGAGGCTCCTTTCGAAGGCGTTGTAAATAATCTTGAAAGACGGTATAACGAAACCAATTCGGAATGGTCAAGGTATGAAATCGAGCAGGTAATGATTCAAAAAGAATGCCCCGAATGCAAAGGCTCAAGACTTAAAAAAGAAGTTCTTGCGGTGACTGTCGGCGGGGTAAATATATATGAACTCACGAAATTGCCTGTCAAAAAAGAGCTTGAATTTATAGAAAATCTGAAATTTTCAAAAAGAGAAGCGCTTATTGCCGATCAGATTGTCAGGGAAATAATTTCAAGGCTTAAATTTCTTCAGTCTGTCGGGCTTGAATATCTTACTTTGTCAAGAGCTGCCGCGACTTTATCGGGAGGAGAAAATCAGAGAATAAGACTTGCAACTCAAATCGGATCGTCTCTCGTCGGAGTGTTGTATATTCTTGACGAGCCAAGCATAGGTCTTCATCAGAGGGACAATGACAGGCTTATTGATACTCTTAAAACTTTACGGGATAAGGGAAATTCCCTTATTGTTGTAGAGCACGACGAAGACACTATCAGAGCGGCCGATTACATAGTTGACGTAGGCCCCGGAGCAGGAATCCACGGAGGAGAAATTGTTGCGACTGGATCCGTTGAGAATATAGAAAACTGCGAGAAATCAATCACAGGGCAGTACCTTTCAGGTAAAAAGAAAATACCCGTCCCCGAAAACAGAAGAAAAGGAAACGGTCTTTTTCTCGAAATAATCGGAGCTGAGGAAAACAACCTGAAAAATATCGATGTTAAAATACCGCTCGGCGAATTTGTCTGCGTTACAGGAGTTTCGGGTTCCGGAAAATCTTCGCTTATAAATGAAATTTTATATAAATCGCTTGCATCAAAACTGAACGGCGCAAAAACTTTTCCCGGGAAACATAAGGAAATTAAAAACACAGAATTTCTCGATAAAGTAATAAATATCGATCAATCACCGATAGGCAGAACTCCGAGATCGAATCCTGCGACTTATACGGGAGTTTTCAAAGATATAAGGGATCTTTTCGCGTCGACAGAAGACGCAAAAATTAAAGGCTATACATCGTCAAGGTTTTCATTTAACGCGTCAGGCGGCAGATGCGAGGCGTGCCAAGGCGGCGGAATAGTAAAAATCGACATGAGTTTTTTATCGGACGTCTATGTTCCGTGCGAGGTATGCGGAGGAAAGAGATACAACAGAGAAACTCTCGAGGTCAAATACAAAGGAAAAAATATTTATGACGTCCTTGAAATGACTGTTGAAGAGGGAATGATATTTTTTGAGAATATACCGAAAATCAGAAACAAACTTAAGACTTTATTTGATGTAGGTCTCGGGTATATAAAAATCGGTCAAAGCGCGACTACTCTGTCGGGCGGCGAAGCTCAAAGGGTAAAGCTTGCAAAAGAATTGTCGAGAAAATCGACAGGAAAGACAATTTATATTCTCGACGAACCTACGACCGGTCTTCATACGGACGATGTAAAAAAACTTGTAAATGTAATTCAGAAGCTTGTTGATTCCGGAAATACGGCAGTAATAATCGAACACAATATGGATGTTATCAAATGCGCCGATTACATAATAGACCTTGGACCGGAAGGCGGAGATTTAGGCGGAAATATCGTTGCCGAAGGAACTCCGGAAGAAATATCAAACGTAAAAGAAAGTTATACAGGTCTGTATTTGAAAAAATATCTTAATTAAATTATCAATCAAAAACACAAATCACCGATTAAGGGAGCTTTATAAATATGGCAAAAAAAAGAAGATACGATCCTCAAAAGAAAGCGGCTAAACAGGAAGCTAAAGAAGAACAAAGAAAAAAAAGCATTTCTTACGAGCCGCAAAAAAGCGCGGATATTCAGGTGAAAAAAGTTTCTGAAGATATTTTGGAAAATCAACAGGCAGAAAATAAAAATACAGAAGAAAAAAAATTCAATACGAAAATATTTGTTATTGTATTGATAGTCGCCGTTTTAGTAATCGCTGTCATAATTGCCGCTGTGTTTACCGGGAAAAAGCAAACCGGCAGTGAGACTACTGAGCCTGATTCGGCAGAAGTTGAAACAGAATCTTCAATAAAGACAGACTCGCAGGAAGCTTCATCCGTTGATGTCGATTCAATGGAGGTCTATACGGGCGAATTTGTGACAGAAGATTTTTCTGTTCCTTGGAATAAGTCCGATGCGGAAAAATACGTGCGCTTCAATTCCGAATATGACAGCACAAAAGTATCTGAAGAAGAAACCGAGGCCGATGAATTTTATTCTTCCGGCATACTTGTGAGAAAAGATGTGAAGGATAAAAACGGAAATATTGTAAAGTCGCAGTTTTATTCAGAAGATAAACTTAAATACGCCATTGAACACAATACTGCGGAAAATACTGTTAATATCTGGGTTTATAATGACAATTCAATAGATTACTATTCTTTCATATACAATAATAAAAATAGATTAATCAGCGCAATCCATGAAATTATGGATTCAAATCAGACTGTTCAGGATATTCACGGATATCAGTACAATTCAAAAGGAGAGCTTGTCGATTATCAGGATATGGACTCTCTCAGCAGTGCCGTAATGCAGGCTATTTCACAAAAATTAGGCGGCTCCATTCAGGAAGAATTTGCTTCATCATTTTATGACGTGTTAGGTCAGGTTGTAAGCGGAGCCGGCGAAGCGGTTCAAAAAGCGCAGCAATAAATCGGGGAAAAGTATTGATATAATTGATTTCGACCGTCTTGACAAGAAAATAATCTGCTGATATAATTTATAAAATTGATTTATGGCAGGTTTTTCGGATGAGCTTACTGTTGAAAGATGCTAATATTTTTGCCGACGGCACATTTTTCCCGTTGTCTGATATAAAATCCGATATTTCAGGTAATTGTTTTATTACTGCTGATTTGCTTTTGGATAACGGAAAAATCACAATTTCCGATTGCTGTGATTTAAGCGCTGATATTATTGTGAATTGCGAAAATAAATATATTTTTCCCGGCTTTACGGACGTTCACGTCCATTTCAGACAGCCGGGTTTTTCTTATAAAGAGACAATAAGAACAGGCAGCTTGTCAGCATCGCACGGAGGTTATACCCATGTTTTCACCATGCCAAATTTAAAACCGTGCCCCGATTCAATTTTAAATCTTTCTGCAGAAACTGATATTATCAAAAAAGACGCCGTAATTGACGTTGAACCGTTCGGCTCAATTACAAAAGGAGAAAAAGGCGAAAGTCTTTCGGATATGGAAGATATGGCGCCGTATGTCTGCGGTTTTTCCGACGACGGAAAAGGAATAATATCTGACAATTTAATGAAAGAAGCTTTGATTAAAGCTAAAAAACTCGGAAAAACAATTTCATGCCACTGCGAATATAATATTCCCGATTCTCGTAAGGCGGAGTGGAAAATGATAGAAAGGGACATAAAGCTCAATTCTGATATAGGAGCGAAATACAACGTCTGCCATATTTCAACGCCCGAAAGCGTCGAATTGATAAGAGATGCGAAAAAAAACGGGGTAAATATTACGTGCGAAACTGCTCCTCATTATCTTTGCCTTTGTTCTCAAGATATTAAAGATGACGGCAGATACAAGATGAATCCGCCTTTAAGAGACAAAAAAGACAGAGACGCATTGATTGAAGGTCTTATAGACGGAACAATCGACATGATAGCTACCGACCACGCACCTCACAGCCAAGAAGAGAAATCAAAAGGATTTGAGAAATCACTAAACGGCATAGTCGGACTTGAAACCGCTTTCTCTGTTTTATATACAAAACTTGTAAAAACCGGAATTATAACTCTCGGAAAGCTTATTTCTTTTTTGACCGTAAATCCTCGGAAAAGATTTGGTCTTACGAATGAAAATAATTTTTCTTATGCCGATTTTACAGTTTTTGATTTGGATAAAAGATTTATTGTAAATTCAGATGAATTTCTTTCGATGGGCAGGTCAACGCCTTTTGAAGGATGGGATTTATACGGAAAATGTGTTTTTACTTCGTATAAAGATAGAATTTTCAACTACGGAATGATTTAAATTTTTGATACTGAAATTATGAAAAAGGTTATTTATGAAATTGAATCGAATGAAAAGCTTGTAAATAATGTATACAAAATTATCTTGAAAGGCGATTCGAGCGATTTTAAAAATCCCGGTCAGTTTTTGGATATTAAAATTAAAGGATTTTATCTGAGAAGACCGATTTCAATTTATGATATTTCCGAAAATTCTGTTTCAATAATCTATAAGGTCGTAGGTAAAGGAACAGAAAAACTTTCCGAAATGAAAAAAGGAGAGACTCTCGATTGTTTGAGCGGTCTCGGAAACGGTTTTAATACAAATAAATCAGGAGAGACGCCCGTTTTATTGGGAGGCGGAGTCGGAATACCTCCTATGTATTTTTTATGTAAAACGCTTTTGAACGAAAATAAGCGCCCTTCTGTTGTTCTCGGGTTTAACAGCGCTTCGGAAGTATTCTGCCTTGACGCTTTTAAAAATCTCTGTGTCAATACATATCTTATGACAGTTGACGGCAGCGCAGGAGAAAAAGGATTTGCCGCAGACGCTTTGAAAAAAATCAATTATTCGTATTTGTACTGCTGCGGTCCAGAACAGATGCTTAAATCATGTTATGACAATTCTTCCACTGACGGTCAATTCAGTTTTGAAGAACGTATGGGATGCGGATTCGGAGCTTGTATGGGATGTTCATGCAAAACAAAATACGGTTATAAAAGAATATGCCGCGACGGCCCGGTTCTTGAGAAAGGAGAGATAATATGGTAAAATGCGAAAACGTCTCGACAAAAGTTTCTCTCTCAGGCTGGGAACTTGACAACCCTGTAATTCCGGCGAGCGGAACATTCGGTTTCGGATATGAATTTGCTGAAATTTATGATATAAACAAACTCGGTTCTTTTTCGTTTAAAGGCACCACCGTTTCAGAAAGATTCGGAAACGAAACACCGAGAATTGCCGAAGCGCCGATGGGAATAATAAATTCCGTAGGTCTGCAAAATCCCGGTATTGATAAAGTAATTTCAGAGGAATTGCCTAAACTTAAAAAGGTCTATCATAAAAAAGTGATAGCAAATATAAGCGGCTTTTCTGTCGATGATTATGTTGCAGCTTGCAGAAAGATAGACAATGAAGACATTGTAGGACTGATAGAGGTAAATATAAGCTGTCCCAATGTTCATTCAGGCGGAATGAGTTTCGGCACAACATGTGAAAATGCAGCGAAAATTACAGAAGAAGTAAAAAAAGTCGTAAGTAAACCTGTTTTTATTAAGCTTACACCGAATGTCACAGATATCGCCTCGATTGCAAAAGCATGCGAAAACGCAGGCGCAGACGGTTTGAGCCTTATCAATACTTTGGTAGGTATGAGAATAAACCTTAAAACAGGAAAACCTGTACTCAAAAATAAAACAGGCGGATTGTCGGGACCTGCGATTTTTCCTGTAGCGTTAGCAGATGTTTACAAAGTATACGATGCTGTAAAAATACCGATTATCGGCATGGGCGGCGTTTCGAGTGCGGAGGATGTAATCGAGATGATGATGGCCGGAGCGACTGCGGTTGAAGTCGGAGCTTATAATCTTGTAAATCCGTATGCGTCGTCTGAAATTGTCGACAACTTACCTTCGGCAATGGAAAAGTACCATATCAAAAATATAAAAGATATAATAGGAGTGGCTCATAATGGGTAAAGATGTAATAATCGCGTGTGATTTTCCAAATAAAGAAGTATGTCTTAATTTTCTTTCAAGATTTACGGACACAAAGCCTTTTGTGAAAATCGGAATGGAACTTTTTTATTCGGAGGGTCCGGATATTGTAAAAGAAATAAAATCACGCGGACACAAGATTTTTCTCGATCTGAAGCTTCATGATATTCCGAATACGGTAAAAAAAGCGATGTCCGTAATATCCCGGCTTGACGTCGATATGGTTAATGTCCATGCTGCCGGCGGCTGTGAAATGATGCAGTCCGCCGTTGAAGGTCTTATCAGACAAGACGGAACAAGACCTATTATTATTGCGGTAACACAGCTGACATCAACAAGTGAAAAAATGATGCAGGATGAGTTATTGATAAACAGACCGCTCAGCGAAGTCGTAATGAGTTATGCGAACAATGCGAAAAAAAGCGGGCTTGACGGAGTAGTCTGTTCTCCTCTTGAGGCTGATCTCGTTCATGCGATGTGCGGAAGAGAATTTTTGACTGTTACTCCTGGAATCAGGTATTCTTCCTCTTCTGCGGGAGATCAGAAGAGGGTTACCACACCGGCAAGGGCAAAACAGTTAAATTCGGATTATATAGTCGTCGGCCGTCCGATAACAGCTTCATCCGACCCGGTCGGAGTTTATAATCAGTGCATGTTCGATTTCGTCGGATAAATGTGCTGAAATTCTGATATCATTAAAGGAGATTTTTATGAATACGAAAACCGAAGTAGCGAATGGATTATTGTCAATCGGCGCTGTCTTTCTCAGACCGGATGAGCCTTTTATCTGGGCAAGCGGAATTAAAAGCCCTGTATATACGGATAACAGGCTTATACTTACTTCCCCCGACGTAAGAGATTTAGTTGAACACGCCATCGCGGACAAAGTAAAACAGGAATATCCGGAAGCCGAAGCGCTTTTCGGAACAAGTACTGCAGGAATAGCTCATGCGGCTATCGCGGCGTCAATTCTCAACATGCCTATGGGCTATGTTCGTTCATCCAACAAAGACCACGGAAGAAAAAACAAGGTAGAAGGCAGACTCGAAAAAAATGAAAAGGTAGTAGTTATTGAAGATTTGATTTCAACCGGCGGAAGCGTAATAGACGTCGTAGATGCGTTAAGAGAAGCCGGAGCGGATGTTCTCGGAATAATTTCTATCTTTACTTATGGAATGAAAAGAGGAATTGAAAACCTCGAAAAAGCAAATGTAAAAAATGTAAGTCTGACAGATTTTGACACTGTGGTTTCTCAGGCGGCAGAAGAAAATTTAATAAAAAAAGAGGACGTAGCAAAACTTCTGAAATTCAGAGACAACCCATCAGATGAAAGCTGGATTAAAGCCTATTGATTTGAGGAAAAGAAGATTATGGTAGAAAGTTTAATAGATATAAATCAGCTTACAGTTGAAGAAATAGATGAACTTATTAAAAAAGCCGAAGATATTATAGCGAATCCCGAAAAATATGCCCATAAGTGCGAAGGGAAAAAACTCGCGACGCTTTTCTACGAACCTTCAACAAGAACAAGATTAAGTTTTGAAGCCGCAATGTATGAACTTGGCGGAAATGTGCTCGGATTTCAGTCTGCAAAAAATTCATCCGCATCAAAAGGCGAAAGCGTCTCTGACACAGTAAGAGTCGTTTCGGGCTATGCGGATATTATCGCAATGAGACACCCTAAAGAGGGCGCTCCGCTTGTTGCCGCTATGAAATCTTTGGTTCCTATTATTAACGCCGGCGACGGCGGACATAACCATCCCACTCAGACGCTTGCAGATATGCTGACTATATACAGGAAAAAAGGCGGATTTGAAAATTTAACAATCGGCATGTGCGGCGACTTAAAATTCGGCAGAACTGTTCATTCTCTCACAAACGCAATGTCAAGATACGAAGGGAATAAATTCGTATTTATTTCTCCGGATGAATTAAAAATTCCCGATTATATCAAGACAGACGTTCTGGACAGAAAAGGCGTAGAATACGAAGAGACAAGAAGTCTCGAGGAATCTATTCCCGATCTTGATATTCTTTATATGACAAGAGTTCAACAGGAAAGATTCTTCAATGAAGCGGATTATCTTAGACTGAGGGATACTTATATTTTAAACGAGCAGAAACTTAAAAACGCAAAGAAAGACATGATAATCATGCATCCGCTGCCGAGAGTTAATGAAATATCTGTTGAGGTTGACGACGATCCGCGTGCATGCTATTTCGATCAGACATTAAACGGAAAATATATCAGAATGGCTTTAATTTTAAAGCTTCTCGGAATCAATTAATTCAGGAGGATAAATATGATAGTCAATCCGATTAAAGACGGTGTAGTTCTTGACCATATTACTGCCGGCAAGGGAATGGAAATATATCACGCTTTGAATCTTGGCAAATTAAATTGTGAAGTCGCCATGATTTTGAACGCCGTTTCCATGAAAATGGGTAGAAAGGATATTCTCAAAATCTGCGAGCCGATAGATATTAATCTTGATGTTTTGGGTTTCTTAGACCCCGGAATCACAGTCAATATTATAAAAGACGGCGAGGTTGTCGAAAGAAATAGACCGGAACTTCCCGAAAAACTGACAGGCGTTTTAAAATGCTCTAATCCCAGATGTATAACTTCCATTGAACAGGAACTTCCGCAAGTGTTTAAACTTACCGACAGAAAAAACTGTGTATACAGGTGTATTTACTGCGATTCGATTTATAAAAACGAAGGTGACCTAAAATAAACAACAAAAAGAAAATTTCGTTTGTTTTGTTATGCTTTGTATGTGTTTTATCAATAATTACGTTGACTTCATGCAGCAATACGCTTCACAGCAAAGTTATAAAAAATGAAAATGAAAAATATAATACAACATCCGAAGATTATTCCAATGAGGTTTTTAAACTTTATTCGTCAAAAGATGAAATAGTCATCAGGGACGGGACAAATTATATCATTTACCATATGAAAAACGGAGTTTCAACAGGAGCCGAGTACGCTTATCAATTCGGCGATAATTCAATGGCAAATGTCATGTATAATTATTATGAGAAAAACGGTTACGACCCTCAATATACGTCCGGATACGTAAACGGAATTTATCTTGTAATGAAATATTCCGACCAAAGCAAATATACAGGCATTACAGCCGAAAAATTAAAAAACGAATACACTTCGGAAATCTGTTCGGGATATTTTGAATAACTGTCAAAATAATACAGGCGATAAAATATAACCGCCTGTATTTTTTTAAAGAAAATTAATTAATCCATTATTATATTTTGCGGCATAACAAATTAAAAGACTTATATTGTACAATAATTTACATATTTAATAAACAGTTGAGAATTTAAAGATTTTTTATGAACAAATTGTGAATTTATTCATATTTCAAAAAGAGAATCATCATAATTAATTAATTGATTATAACTAATATAATACAGAAAGACAAAATCATTTTATTCACAGGGTGTATTTGTATGAAGAAAGCATTTTGCATTGTTTTATCAATCGTACTTATTTTTTCGTCATTTACGTTTTTATCATTTGGCGCCGAAAATGATAAAGTTGAAGTTTATCATGAGATAAAATCATATACAACTGTTCCGTTAGTAGTGGTAAGAGGAGACGGAAACGCCATTACAAACAGTGAGGACAAAGAAGTGCCGACAGTTGTCAACATTCAAAAGGCTCTTGACAGCGAGGATTCAGACGGCAACAATGTAAAAGATTCAATTATGAATGTTATTAAACCGTTTTTGCTTCAAGGCGCGCTGTGCAATAACTGGCAGCCTTATTATGACGCGCTTCAAAAAGAGATTTCCGACTTATTTTCAGAGACATTGCTTGACGGAAACGGAGATCCTCAGTATGGAACAAATATTTCCGGCTGGGCGAGATGGGACAACGATTATTCATCTCATACAGACAAAGCAGGCGACAACGGAGTATACGATTATCCGGACGAAAAATACGAATTTCATTACGACTGGAGACTTGATCCTCTATATTCGGCAACGCTTTTAAACGAATATATTGAAAATATCAAAAAATCAACAGGTAAAAATAAAGTCTGCGTTCTTGCCAACTGTCTCGGAACTCAGGTGATTATGGCTTATATCGCCGAGTACGGCACAGATTCATTAAAAGGCATTGGAATGGAATCGAGTACTGTCGGAGGCGCTGAATTTTTGAGCAAAGCTCTTTCAGGCAATTTTGATTTTGATCCGGAAGCGATGAAAAGATATCTCGCTTCGAGGTCGGAGCTTAACCTCGGAGGTTATGAGGAACTAATTGATGCCAGTCTTGATTTTCTCGATGATTCAGGTGTCTTTGATGACGGCAAGGTCTTAAAACCTCTTATATATTACAAACTTGTTAAAGGCGTTACATCGGCTCTTGCTCTTTCAACCGCCTTTACATATCCTTCGGTTTGGGGAACTGTAAAACCCGAAGATTACGAAAAGGCAAAAGAATACGTTTTCGGCAAAGAGGGAAGCGAAAAAAGACAGCAGTACGCAGGTCTTATAGAAAAGATTGATAATTACGAGGTAACAGTAAAAGAAAGACTACCCGAGCTGTTAACTGAAATGAATAACTCGGGGAATGTTGGAATTGAAGTAAATTACGGTTTTCAAATGATTCCGATATGTACTACAGACGACGAATTATCCGATGAGATAATTACCGTAGAAGATCAGTCGTTCGGCGCCACATGCGCATCAAACTTAAATTCAACATTAACAAACGACTATATTCAGAAGAAAATTTCTGAAGGAAAAGAAAAATACATCAGCCCTGATAAGAAAATAGACGCTTCTACATGCGTGCTTCCTGATCAGACATGGTTTTTGAAAAACTGTTCACATTACTGGTATCCCGATATGCTAAGAGAAATGCTGGTTACTGTCGCCGACTGCGACGAAGGCCAGCTTACAGTCGATGACTTTGAATATTCTCAGTTTATGGTTTATGTTACAACTGAGGTTATGGAAAGAAATAACAATTCCGGCTATTTGGTAAAGATGACAGAGGAAAACTGCAACACAGAAGCTTGGGACACTCAGCCCGAAAAACTGAACTTTTTCCAAAAAATTGCGAAGTTTTTTAAATCCTTAAAAAAATTAATTACGCTTATATTTAATCTTATTAAATCTTCAAAAAGCTAAAAATCCAATTAAATCCGTTCGATTGAAAATTCGGACGGATTTTTCTTATTTGTAAAATGCGAGAGAATTTCAAATCCTTGAATTAATATATATTTTATGATATAATAACTCAAAAATTATTATGGAGCGAATAAAATGGGAAACGGACTCGATGCTAACAATTCCGATGAATTGATGAACGTGCTCAACGAAATAAATAAAGATAAAGAAGCGGAAAATGATATTGAACAGGAAAATACAGCCGATGAAAAGCCCCAATACACTTCGGTTGAAATTTTTGAGCAGGCATTTTTAATATTATTAGAAAAATTTTATTTTCCTGAAACTCCGATTGACAGAATTTATTACAATTTTATCGCTGCCGAAATTTTTTCTTATTCCGAATACGCAAAAAAACTTGCATTTGATTCGGACAGAAGCAAAGACTATATCGATAATATAATAGACAGAAATTTAAGAATTAAAAGTACATCTGAAATCTTAAAAGGAAAAAATCTGAGTACCGCTTCCTTAATAATATTGAGAATTGCTCTGACCGAAATGTTTGAATATTTTGAGGTTTCTGACAAAGAATTGATTTCGGTTTTGAATGAAATTTCAAAAAAATACTGTTCAGAAGATGAAAAAAATGCTGTTTATCAAATCGCCAAATTCTCAAAAAAGGAAAAGGATAGGGAACAGGCTTTTTCTCTTATTTTTGAACGTGAGTTTAATCCCGGATTGACGACTGAAGAAGCCGTAAATTACGCTTTAGAATGTGAGATTTTCAAACCCACCCCCAGAACTATAGAAATTGTTTCCCAGGCAGAAAAACATGACAGAGAATTAAACAATCTTATATCTGAAAATAATATCAATACTCCTTTTAACAGGATACCGAAAGTCAATATTGCCGCTATAAAGACGGCAGTATCCGAAATGTATTATTGCAATAAATCGATAAAAATTCCTTACAGAATAGCTGTAAATGAAGCTGTGGAAATTGCGAAGAAATACGGAGACCGTAAAGATTATAAATTCGTAAACGGTGTTTTGGGAGCGATAGTAAAAAAACTTTTCCCTGATAATTAATATTGAATTTAATAATATAATGCGGCGTTATTGAAATATGACAGAATGTTTTCTTGGTATTGATACAAGCAATTACACCACTTCATGCGCTTTGTATTTTCCCGACAGCAATTCATTTATAAAAAATGAAAAATTATTAGCGGTAGAACACGGAAACAGAGGACTCAGACAGTCTGACGCCGTGTTCTTGCATACAAAAAATCTTCCTGAATTATTAGAGAAAACAATTTGCGATGCGAGAGAAAAATTCGACGGTATTAAAATAATCTCAGTTTCTTCATCATCGTGCCCGCGAAACGAACCCGATTCTTATATGCCGTGTTTCCTTGTAGGCGACGGTGTAAAAAAAGAAATTTCCTCAGTTCTGAATATTCCCGGATATAGCTTTTCTCATCAGCAGGGACACATTGCATCTGCTTTGTTTTCTTCCGGAAAAACAGAATTATTCGACAAAAAATTTTTATCTTTCCATGTCTCGGGCGGGACAACAGATTTGCTTTTAGTTTCACCTGACGCGGATAATATTTTAAATATCGAATTAATTGCAGCCTCTCTTGATTTAAAAGCAGGACAGGCTGTCGACAGAACAGGAGTAATGCTCGGCATGGATTTTCCATCAGGCAAATTTGTAGAAGAATACGCTTTAAAATCGGACATAAAATATAAGATTAATCCTTTTGAAAAAGACGGCTCGGTTTCATTTTCCGGACTTGAAAACAAGGTAAGACAGATGATGAAAAACGGCGATTCAAAGGAACATATATGCAGATACTGCCTTGATTATATTTTCTTCGCCATTAAGAAAATGTGCGTATTTGGAAGAAAAATCTATCCAGATTACAGTATTGTTTTTGCCGGCGGAGTTATGTCAAATAAGATAATCAGAAAAAATATTGAATCAGAATTTAATAATGTTTATTTTGCCGAGCCGTCTTTTTCTAAAGACAATGCCGCTGGCATCTCTTATCTCGGTTATTTAAAATTCAAAAATCAGATTAAATAAATTAATATGCGAAATTTTCAGGCAATTACAGTTTCACAACTGAATAATTACATAAAAGTTCTGATGGATTCGGATGAGCATCTTGAACATATTTTAGTAGTAGGTGAAATTTCCAATTTCAAAGGTGCGAATATCAACGGACATATTTATTTTTCGCTCAAAGACGAAGAAAGCTCTGTCAGCGCCGTAATGTTCAGAAACAGTGCGAAGTACCTTAAATTTACGCCGGAAAACGGGATGAAGGTATATGTTTTCGGCAGAGTTTCTGTTTATGAAAAAAGCGGAAATTATCAGATATACGCCGACAGAATTGAACCCGTTGGCGTTGGAGCTATGGCACAGGCTTATGAAGAACTCAAAAACAAGCTTGACAAAGAAGGGCTTTTTGATCTGGACAAAAAACGCCCACTTCCTAAATATCCAAAAAAAATAGGCGTAATAACATCTGCAACCGGAGCCGCATTTCATGATATAATAAATGTTATTTCAAGAAGATATCCGCTTTGCGAGATAATTTTCTGTCCTGCATTCGTTCAGGGTTCCGAATGTGCCGCATCTAATATTTCTGCTCTTGAGGAAATTAATAAACATGACGATATAGATCTTATTATTTTAGGCAGAGGCGGCGGAAGTAAAGAAGATCTATGGGGATATAACGACGAAAATCTTGTAAGAGCCGTCAGAAATTCTAAAATTCCCGTAATCACAGGTATCGGACACGAGATAGACACTTCTCTCTGTGATCTCGCTTCAGATAAATCTGCCCCGACGCCTTCTGCGGCCGCTGAAATTGCTGTGCCAGATATCGCAGCTCTTTATCAGATGAATGACGATTTGTTAGTGCAGATTAATAAAGAAATAAAAAATTATCTTGAAAATAAAGAAAAAGAATTGACATCTTTAAACGTAATAATAAAATCATTTGACCCGCTAACAACTGTAAACAGCAGGATTACGGAAATTGAAAATTTGAAAGTCAGAGCAGAAAATGCGATAAAATCATATTTGTCAAAAGAGGAAATCAAAGTTAATTCTTTGGATTCCGAACTAAAAAGACTCGACCCAGTCAAGATGATGAAAAAAGGTCTTTTGACTGTCGATATATCCGGCAAAAAATTAATCTCGGCTAAAGAACTTAAAGTCGGAGACAAGATTTTTCTTAATTTATCTGACGGAACTGCCGGATGTACGGTAGACAGCATTAAATTAAAATAATTATCGGGTGATAAAATAATATGGATCAAAATATGACTTATGAAAATGCTTCGGCAAAGTTAAAAGAACTTGTTGACGAGTTAGAAAAAGGCGATAAAACTCTTGAAGATACAGTTAAATTATATGACGAGGCTGTAAAACTGTCTGGATACATTACAGCTCTTCTGAATAATGCAAAACTTAAAATTACAGAAATTTCAAATATAGACAAAGACAATAAAGTTTCCGAATAATTTAATATGAACGATTTTGATTTTAACAATAAATATTCTGAGTATCTGAAATTACTTGATAAATATGTAATTGATATGGTTCCGGAAACTCCGAAGCTATGGTCTGTTATAATGGACGCCATGAAGTATTCTCTTTCTTCCGGCGGAAAAAGGGTCAGACCTGTTTTGACGTGCGCCTTTTGCGAAGCTCTGGGAGGAAATGTACAAGATGCTCTTCCTTTCGCTTCAGCAATAGAATTTATGCACACGTATACACTGATTCATGACGATCTTCCATGCATGGATAATGACGATTTCAGAAGAGGAAAGCCCTCTTCTCATAAAAAGTTCGGCGAAGCTAATGCTTTATTGGCAGGCGACGCGCTACTCGATCACTCTTTTTCATGTCTCGCATCTTCAAGCATGAGACCTGAGCTGATAGTTAAAGCGTTAAAGACATTATCCGATAACGGCGGAATTAACGGAGTTATCGGAGGACAGACAGTCGATTTGTTAGGTGAAAATAAAAAGCTTTCTCCAGAAGAACTCATTTTGCAGGATTCCATGAAGACGGGATGTCTTATCAGATGCGCATGCGAACTTGGGTGTTTGGCCGCGGACAGAGAAGATTCCGTATTAAAAGCAGTAGAGTATGGTGTAAATTTAGGAATAGCCTTTCAGATAGTCGATGATATCCTCGATTTTTCAGAGGGCGAGGATTCATCCGATATTAAAGAGAATAAGACAACATATGTATCCGCATTCGGACTTGAGGGCGCAAAATCGGAAGCTGAAAGATACACCGAAAAAGCTTTATCCGATTTAAATGAAATGAATCTGAATTCGGATTTTTTGAAAACATTTACGCAAAAACTGCTTGTCAGAAGCAAGTGATAAAATTTTCTGTACAATCAGTTGTTTATTTAATTTGCAAAGTAAAAAATTATGAAAAAAGATAATGAAAGAGGCAAGTCTGACATAAATTCAAATATTCAGAGAAGAATAGCTTCTTTTTATTCGGTCGACAAGCCCGGAGTTGAGTTTGATGACAAATTATTGAGAAAAATTTCCACACCGTCTGATTTGAAAAAACTTAATTTGACAGAACTTAATGAATTGGCTGCCGAACTGAGAGGCGCGATAATCAAAAACGTTTCAAAAACGGGTGGTCATCTTGCCTCAAATTTAGGCGTAGTCGAGCTGACAATCGCTCTTCACTACTGCTTTGATTCGCCAAGAGATTCTATAGTATGGGATGTAGGCCACCAATGCTACAGCCACAAAATGCTGACCGGCAGATACCGCGAATTTTCGACGTTAAGGCAGCCGGGCGGCATATCAGGTTTTACCAACCCGAATGAAAGCATACATGATGTGTTTTTCTCAGGTCATGCAAGCACATCAATATCTTCTGCATTCGGCATAGCAATGGCAAATAAAATAAAAGGCAGAGACAATTATGCAGTCGCCGTCATAGGCGACGGCGCTTTCACGGGCGGAATGGCTTATGAAGCGTTGAATAACGCCGGAAAAGAAAGATCAAATCTCATCGTCATACTAAATGATAACGAGATGTCTATTTCTGAAAATGTCGGTTCGTTTGCCCAGCATTTGGCGGTAATTAAAGCGAGACCCGAATACCTGCAGTTTAAAGCCGGTACCGAAAGAATTTTAAAAAAGATTCCATATGTTGGCGATGATCTCGCAAACGATATTTTCAAACTTAAAACTACCATAAAAAAAGCGGTTTACAGGGAAAGCACCATGTTTGAAGATTTAGGATTCAGGTACATGGGACCTCTTGACGGCCATAATATTTCAGTATTAATTGACGCCATTGAAGCGGCGAAGACTACGCATTTTCCGATTCTGATTCATATCTGCACCAAAAAAGGAAAAGGCTACGATTATGCTGAACTCGACCCTTCCTGTTTTCACGGCATATCTAAATTTGATATAAATACCGGCGAATTTCATGTTTCCGACACATCTTTTTCGTCAGAATTCGGTTCATACCTGTTAAACATTGCCAAAACAGATAATTCCATATGTGCAATTACTGCCGCAATGTCTCTTGGAACGGGACTTGAACCGTTTAAACTTGAGTTTCCGGATAGATTTTTTGATGTCGGCATAGCTGAAGAACATGCCGTAACATTTGCATCGGGTCTTGCCAAAGGCGGAATGAAACCGGTTTTTGCGGTTTATTCGGCTTTTTTGCAGAGGGCGTATGATCAGCTTGTTCATGACGCGGCAATTCAAAGATTGAATATCACTGTGGTAATTGACAGAGCCGGATTTGTTTCAGGCGACGGCGTAACACATCAGGGAATTTTAGATGTTCCGTTTATCAATTCTATTCCAGATACTACTGTATGGTCTCCGGCGACATATGAGGAGATGCGCAGAGATTTAAAGAAATCGATATACGAAACAGAAGGCCTTTCGTTTGTAAGAATGTTTAAAGGCAGCGAGCTTCAGCTAGAAAAAGAAGGCGCGCGTCTTTCATATTCGGATTTTGACGTATTTGGAAAAGACGATTCCAAAATAGTTATAGTCAGCTATGGACGTCTTTCTTACTATGCTTACAAAGCTCTAAAATATTTAAATAAATACGGCTACAATGTAAAATTTATTAAATTAAATAAAATCAAGCCTCTTAACATTAAAGCTGTTGAAGAAGCGGAGAATTCGGATAAAATTTTCTTCTTTGAAGAATGCGAAAAATCCGGCGGAGTAGGAGAAATCTTCAATGAAGCTTTAACAGAAAATCATTATAAGGGCGAATTTATTTTAAGGGCGATAGACAACGAGTTCGTAGAACATTCAACAGTTGAATTAATGCTTAAAAAATTCGGTCTCGATTCCGATTCGATGATAAAACTGATAATATACAATTTAGGAATTAATGGTTGATTATTTGTCTGCTTTATTTTTGAATATTTTATTCTTTAATATTTTTGAAACGTATTAAAAAGGTGGAAATTAAATTTGAACGATAAAATCAGGCTTGACGTAAAGCTTTTTTCTGACGGTCTGACTGAGTCGAGAGAAAAAGCCAAAGCTTTTATAATGGCCGGTCAAGTATATGTCAATGGAGAAAAAGCCAAAAAAGCCGGAGATCTCGTCAATCCGGAAGATAAAATCGAATTGAGAGGAATAAACGAGTTTGTATCAAGAGGCGGATATAAACTCAAAAAGGCGCTGTCGTCATTCAATATTGACTTAAATGACAAAGTCTGTATTGACATTGGCGCTTCAACAGGCGGTTTTACAGATTGTATGCTTCAAAACGGCGCCAAAAAAGTTTACAGTGTTGACGTCGGATATGGTCAGCTTGCGTGGAAAATCAGAACAGATCCGAGAGTAGTCAACCTTGAACGTACAAATTTCAGATATATTACAAAGGATTTGATTCCGGATGAGGCGGATTTCGCGTCCGTTGACGTATCCTTTATTTCATTAAAGCTTGTTTTGCCTGCCGCAAAACCCCTTCTTAAAGACGGAGCCGAAATGGTCTGTTTGATTAAACCTCAATTTGAGGCCGGAAGAGAAAATGTCGGAAAAAAAGGAGTCGTAAGAGACCCTCAAGTTCATCTTGATGTAATTAATGGTATAATTGAATTTGTAAAATCTATCAATTTCGCGGTCTTAGGGCTTGATTTTTCTCCGATTAAAGGGCCTGAAGGTAATATAGAATATCTTCTTTATATCAAAAAATCTGATTCATCGGAAAGCGTTCTGGTAAATCCCGAAAATATTGTAAATAAATCACATTCGCTGCTCGATAAGTAAATTTTTATATTATGAGTGAAATAAAAAATATTGTAGTTTTGCCCAATCTTACAAGAGAACACGCTTTTGACATCACAGTCAAGGTAGTTGCGGTTCTTGAAGAAAAGGGATTAAACTATTTTCTTCCGAATTATCTTACAAATGTTTTTCCTTCTTATCATGGAGGATACATTTCTCTTGACAATTTGTCCGGAGTGGATTTAATTATAGCTGTTGGCGGAGACGGGACAATGATTAACGCCGCAAAATTAGGTTATGATAAAGAAATTAAAGTTCTCGGCGTCAACGCGGGTCACCTCGCATATCTGATGGGTATTGATAACAATGAGACAGACAGCCTTTCTCATTTGAAAACAGGCGATTTCAAAGTAATAGACAGAATATGTCTTGACATATCAATTTATGATGAAAAAGACAATAAAATTGGCTCAAATGTCTGCATAAATGATGTGGTTTTTGCCAGGGGTCAACAGATAAAGCTTGTGTCTTTGGATTTATACTGCGACGACAAACATGTAAATAAATTTATTGCGGACGGAATTGTAATCTCAACTCCCACTGGTTCCACGGCGTATAATCTATCTGCCGGCGGTCCCATAGTAGATCCGAGAGTCGAAACTATATTATGCACTCCGATTGCGCCCCATTCTCTTAAAGAAAGGACAATACTTTTTTCCGAAGATTCCGTTATTACAGTTTCAAGAGATTTCTTTGACGATAATGAAGTCGTTTGGTCTTGCGACGGCGAAACATCGCATGAATTTAAAAAGGGATATAAAGCTTTAATAAAAAAAGCCGATAAGAAAGCTCATTTTATTTCAATTAACGAAGATAATTTTATGGACGTGCTGAATAAAAAAATGATTCAGATGTAGTTTATTTTAATAATATCAAAAATCAACCGGTTAATATTCTACAATTTATTTGTTGGTTGCTTATATATACAATAATATAACTTAAAAAATTTTCATTTATTCATTATTCATGTATTAACAATTAATAATTATTGTGGTATAATAAAAAAAGAATTGGGCTATATATTAAAAAATTAATTAGAAAGGCGGCAGGCGTCCAATAATTTTTTGGGCAATCAAAAATTGAATTTCCGATCTCATTCCTAAAAATCTTTTCTATAATTTCAAAAGGAGTGATACATTATGAAAAAAGATCGACAAGAAATGATACTTAATCTGATTGACAAGTATGCAGTAACAACTCAGGCGGAACTAATGGGCTATTTGAAAGACCTTGGAGTTGAAGTCACTCAGGCAACAGTTTCAAGGGATATCAGAGAACTCAAGCTTGTAAAACAAACAGATGAGAACGGAATTTCACGATATCGTCAGGCGGACAGCCTTAATAATAAGTTTTTAAAATTCAGCGCTATTTTTTCAGAGTCTATTATCTCCACTAATTGCGCTCAGAACATAACAGTCGTCAAATGTCATCCGGGAACTGCAAATGCCTGCTGTGCCGCGATTGACTCAATGGATCTTGAGGATGTCGCCGGAACTATAGCCGGAGACGATACAATATTTATTTTATGCAAAAACGAAAGGGCTGCGCGAGACACTAAAAGAGATATTGAATCATATACAAAGAAAGCAACCTGATAAATTTTACTGTATTTATAAAAAAGTTTTAGATGCTCAGAACTCTTAAAATAGATAATATCGCTGTAATAGAAAAAGCCGAAATTAATTTCGGCTATGGTTTTAATTGTCTTACCGGCGAGACCGGCGCGGGCAAATCTATTCTGATAGATTCCATCAACGCAGTTTTAGGTTCTAAAACTTCACGTGATCTCATAAGAAACGGGCAGACAAAAGCGTCTGTTACCGCTGTCTTTGATTTTCCCGAAGAACAGATTAAATTTTTGCTCTCTTATGCGGGAGTTGACGCGGATACGGACGCTTTAATTTTGTCAAGGGTAATGACAGCGGACGGAAGAAACACGTGCAGAATAAACGGAGAGCCTGTAAATGTTGGTACACTAAAAAGAATAGGAACAAAAATTGTCAGCATACACGGTCAGTCCGATAATCAGGAATTGATGAATGTTGACAATCATCTTTCGTTTGTCGATATGTTTGCTTCTGATGAAGATTTATTATCGGATTACAGGAAATCATTTAATAAGTTAAAAGATATTGCAAAACAAATAAAAAGACTGACAATTTCGGAATCTGAAAAAGAAAGAAAAAAAGAAATGCTGTGTTTTCAGATTGACGAAATACAAAAGGCGGAAATCAAACCGGGTGAAATTGAAAAACTCGAGAAAAAAAAGAAAACCGCCGAAAATTATGCCAGTCTCAATTCTATGTTAAAAGAAGCTGAGTCTGATGTAATCGGCGATGAAGAGAATTCGGGTGCTGCCGACCTTATTTCAGATTGTCTTAAATGCCTTCAGAAAGCTTCCGAAATAAATTCTGACATTAAAAATTTATCGGATTCGGCACAGGATATTTATTTTAATATATCAGATTTGGGATCAAGAATTTCTTCTCTTCTCTCTGATTTTGAAGAAAATTCATATGAAGATATAAACTATATAAATGACAGATTAAATCTGTTATATACAATAACTTCAAAATACGGAGGTTCTGAAGAAAATACGCTTGAATTTCTCGAAACGGCAAATTCAGAACTTGACCTTATAGAAAATAATGACGAAACTATAGCGAAATTAAATTCAGAGTTTGCCGAGAAAAAATCAGAGACATTAAATTTAGCATATAAGATGTCATCCGAAAGAAAAAAGTACGCCTCTGTTCTTGAAAAAAGAATAGATTCCGAGCTTGCCGACCTCAATATGTCCGATGCAAAATTCTTTGTGAATTTTAAAGAGAAAAAATATTCTTCGGACGGAATAGATGAAGTCGAATTTTTTATCAAGACAAATAAAGGAGAAACGGCAAAACCTCTTGTAAAGACTGCGTCAGGCGGCGAACTCTCAAGAATTATGCTGGCAATGAAAAATGTTTTCGCGGGAAAATCACCTGTCGATACTCTTATTTTTGATGAAATTGATTCCGGAGTAAGCGGAAAAGCTGCTGAAAAAATAGCGGAAAAGCTTTATTCTGTGTCTAAAAACTGTCAGGTAATATGTATTACACATCTTCCTTCTATAGCATCATTTGCCGACACTCAATTTAGAATTTCAAAATATACAGACAGTGACAGAACATTTACAAAAGTAGAACCGCTTGATTTTGACGGAAGAAAACAGGAAATAGCAAGGTTAATAGGCGGAGACGAAAATGACAGCGTTCATCTGATGTCAGCGGAAAAGCTTTTGTCTGACGCTCAAAATTATAAGAATAATTACAGCAACAGATGATAATATATGTTAATTTTTAGGAGAAAAAAGAAATGAGACTTGGAATCTGCGGAGGAATTGAAAGAGTAAAAGGCGCAAAAGAAAACGGCTTCGATTATATGGAGCCGGGTTTTGGCAGTGTTGAAAACTGGACCGAAGAAGAATATCAAAGCTTTAAAGAAGAATTAAAAAAATATTCCATGGGCTGTGACTGCATGAACGGTTTTATTCCCGGCGATTTAAAAACAGTCGGACCCGATGTGGATTATGATAAATTAAGTGAATATCTTGACAAGGGTTTTAAAAGAGCAAACGGGCTCGGAGTAAAAACAGTGGTTTATGGTTCTGGAGGCTCGAGAAGAATACCGGAAGGATATTCTTATTATAAAGCAGTAAATGACATAATATATTTTGTGAAACGATACGCAGCTCCCAAGGCTGCTGAATATGGAATTTATATTGTATTTGAACCTCTGTGCAAAAAAGAGACGAATATTATCAACACTGTGAAAGAGGGTTCAATGCTTGCGGCCGCAATAAACGAAGAAAATGTTTATTGCCTCGCCGACATTTATCATTGTGTTGAAGAAAACGATACATGGGATGACATCAAAGATTTAAAGGGAATTATTAAACATGCCCATATTTCGAATCCCGTATCCGAAGACGAACGATTTAAACGTCAGTATTTAAAAAGTTTTGAGGAATTTGACTACAAAGGTTTTGTTGACGCCGTAAAATTTGCCGGTTGTGAAACAATATCTGTTGAAGCGAATACCTCAGATTTTGATAAAGACGTAATTTCTACGGGCAAAATTTTAAATGCGCTTGCTCGCTGAAAATTAATTTTACAGTATATTACTTAGGAGATTATAGATGAAAGTTTACGATGAACTCGTCGCCAGAGGTCTAATTGCCCAGGTGACGGATGAAAAAGAGATAAAAGAACTTGTAGATAACGGCAAGGCTGTTTTTTACATAGGTTTTGACCCTACAGCGGATTCTCTTCATGTCGGTCATTTCATGGCTCTTTGTTTGATGAAGAGACTTCAAATGGCAGGAAATAAACCTGTGGCTCTTCTCGGAGGAGGAACCGGAATGATAGGGGATCCCTCAGGCAGAAGCGATATGAGGAAAATGCTTACCGTTGAACAGATAGATCACAATATTGATTGCTTTAAAAAACAGATGTCCAGATTCATTGAATTTGGCGATGACAAAGCAATAATGGTAAATAATGCCGATTGGCTCAGAGATTTGAAATACATCGATGTATTAAGAGATGTCGGTTCGTATTTTTCCGTAAACAATATGCTCAGAGCCGAATGTTACAAACAAAGAATGGAAAGAGGTCTCTCGTTCCTGGAGTTCAACTACATGATAATGCAGGCATACGACTTCTATCATCTTTTCACTAAATTCGGATGCAACATGGAGTTCGGCGGAGATGATCAATGGTCCAATATGCTTGCCGGAACCGAACTCATCAGAAAGAAACTCGGCAAAGACGCGTACGCTATGACAATTACGCTTCTGTTGAATTCCGAGGGCAAAAAGATGGGCAAGACATCTTCCGGCGCTGTTTGGCTTGATCCGGACAAAACGTCTCCATATGACTTTTATCAATATTGGAGAAATGTAGGCGATCAGGACGTTCTCAAATGTATAAGAATGCTTACATTCCTTCCTCTTGAACAAATAGACGAGATGGATAAGTGGGAAGGTTCGCAGCTTAATGAAGCAAAGGAAATACTCGCTTACGAACTAACAAGTCTTGTACACGGCAAAGATGAGGCTGAAAAAGCCCGTAAGGCGGCAAAATCCATTTTTGTTTCATCCGGCAGTGCGGACCATGAAAATATGCCTGTCGCTGAAATCGGCAAAGATGAATTTAAAGACGGCAAAATTGCTCTGTCACAGGTGCTTGCGCTTTCGGAACTCGCAAAATCAAAAGGAGAGGGCAGACGTTTGATTGAACAGGGCGGAATAACGGTAGATGATAAGAAAGAAACATCTCCTGTCGCTGTTTTGACCGAGGCAGATTTTAAAAAAGGATTTGTGGTTATCAAAAAGGGCAAAAAAGTCTTTAAAAAAATAACGCTTAAATAAATAATAAATAATAAAAAGGCGCATCTTTTTGGGCGGGCCCCGTAAGGCAGTAATTTATGTAAGGTACGGTGTATCTCAGAAAATGGGGTACACCGTATTCTTTTGGTCGTTGACACGGTTTCTTGTATCTAAATATAATGTTAAGCGACCAGTTTGAATGCGTTGGGATTTTTCTTGATCTCCTCCATCATCGCATGAATTTCCTTTTCCGTTGGGATGGTGATCATGCCAACGGCGGTGAAGTAGATATCAACCTTTACATGGCAGTGACCGTCGTACTTGTCGTTGTTGTGGACTTCGATCCGCTGGATCAGAGAGTTGACCATTGTGGGCGTGAGTTCTTTTACATCAGTGATTTCACGCAGAGTCTTGATAAGCAGCCTCATATCTACGGATTGCTGTTCCGTATTCTCCAGCTTTTCCCGACATTCGGCGACGGCGACGCTGAGTTCCCGCTGCTCTTCTTCGTACGCATGCGTGTATTTCGCGTAATGCTCGTCACTCAGCTTGCCGAGAGCGTTATCTTCGTATGCCTTCGCCATAAGCCTGTCCAGCTCCAGTATGCGTCTGGCGCCGCTTTCAACCGTCTGCTTCAGTTTCCTGTATTCCGCCTGTTGTATCGCGTTGTTTTTCTTCGCCATCGTATACAGGAAAACAGGCTCATACAAACGGACGAAATCGCATAGATCGCTGATTGCTTCCAGAACGATCTTTTCAAGAACGACGTCCCGAATGAAATGGATTTGACACTCGCCTCTGCCGGACTTATAATTAGCACACCGGAAAAACTCCTGATTTCTGCGCAAGCTTTTTGACGCGCAGAAATGCAGCTTCGCGCCGCAGTCCGGGCAGTAGACCAAACCGGAGAACAGGCTGGTTCTTCCTGTCGCCGTCGGTCTGCGCCGATGTTCTCTCAATTCCTGAACCCGCAGCCACTCCTCTTCGCTAATGATCGGTTCCTGCATATCCGGTATGATCTGATGTTCCTCGGCAGGATGATAGATCGTTTTATGGACCTTGTAGCTGACTGTCGTGGATTTGAAGTTTACCGCGCATCCGGTATATTGTCGGTTTCCCAGAATGCCCACGACGGTTTTCTGATCCCATCTGTAAGGATTGTCCGGAACCTTGTTGGAATGCTTGCGGCCGACGGAGGCGTAGTATGCGGTCGGTGAAAGGACTTGCTCCGTTTCTAGCTGATTCGCGATCTGCGTGGGTCCTTTCCCCGCAAGGCATAAAGCGTATATTTTCTTTACGACCTCTGCTGCGGGCGGGTCAATGCGCCACTTTTCCTTATCGACCGTATCCTTAACGTATCCGAAAGGGACTGTCGGAGAAACACGCTTGCCGTGTTCCGCTTTTGATTGCCAGACCGCGCGGATCTTCTTGCTCGTCTGCGCCGCATACCATTCGTTGAAGATATTGTAGAACGGCATCATTTCCATTCCCTCGCCGGTTGTGCTGTTTACGTTCTCCTGAATGGAAATGAAGGTGATGCCGAGGGAAGGATAAACGATTTGCGTCAGTCGCCCGGCTTCCACCTGTTCGCGTCCGAAACGGGAAAGGTCTTTTACGATGATCGTTCCGATCTTGCCCTCTTCTGCCATACGCTGCATCTGTTGGAACGCATCGCGCTCGAAGCTGGTGCCGGAGATCCCGTCGTCAACGAAAAACATGGTATTCTTGTAGCCGTTCCGCTTGGCGTAATCCGCAAGGATCTGTTTTTGATTGGAAATACTGTTGGATTCTTCTTCCTTGCTCTTTCTGCCGTCCTTGCCGTCTTTGATATCCTCAACGGACAGCCGGCAGTAAAGTGCGGTGATTTTTTCTTCTTGCCCGTTTGTATTATTTATCTGCATCATTCTTTAGCTCCTTTCCGAGATAACCGGGCATAGCAAAAGCATCTGCATTTTACCATGCCCGGCGTAATCTCTCAAATGTGCGGCGTCAGATCAGGTTTTCCGCAAGGATCAGTCGCTGAAACTGGTCGAGGACACTTTGATTCCCTTCACGGTTGTAGTGAGTGGATACGTCATAAGTCGTGCCGCCGATCCTCAGAGAGAAGCAACCTTCACCCAAACGGCGTATACATTCATAGTTCGGACTGTCGTTTGAAGACAAAACATAATCTGCCATACAGATAGGTTCAGATTCTTTTCGCAACATAAGTGATCCCTCCTTTATCTCGCGTCTCGGTCACGGGCTTTCCGCTTTCGGATACGGTCGTCCTCCAGCAGCTTCAGGATATATGCCTCCATATCTTTCGGCGTGGTGCCTTGTCTGAAATAGACCGCAAGCTTTTCCATAGGAATCGTAACCTTTTCCTTTTGGTTCGGCTTCTCAGCAGACATCATTTCCGAGATGCGTTCCTCGGTCAGTGTTCCGGTGGCGGCTTCCTTGTGCATGTGGTTTGCCTGTGCGTAGGACGGAGTGCAATCCAGTTCCTCAATCAACCCGAGAAGGACATACTGCAAGTCGTCGGGCAGATACGAAAGCTCCACTCCCACCATAAATGCGATTTTTCCTTCGTCCATCAGATCCAGCAATTCGGGAATCAGTTCGTTCAGACGTAGATAACGCTGGATCTGTGCGCGGCTCTCGCCGAATTCAACAGCCATTTCTTCATCTGTGCGGATATGCGTCTCAAGTTGAGACGCATTTTTTGGAGGTCGCCCTGCGGTGCGCTTTTTCGCGTCGTACCACATTTTATTCGCCCGCGCTTTTTCGCTGGGGAGGATGCGTTCGCGGTGCAGGTTGCTGTCCACTACCATGATTGCCGCTTCATCCCGTGAGACGTTACAGATAAAGGCAGGGACCGATCTCAGCCCTGCCTTCTGCGCCGCGTGTACTCTGCGGTGCCCTGCTATGATATTATACCTGTAAGGGTCATGTTCTCTTTCGCGGACGAGGATCGGCGTCATAACGCCGCGTTCTCTGATGCTTTCGGTCAGCGCATCCATGGCTTCGTCATCCAAGACCTTGTAAGGGTGATCGGGATAGGGGTACAGATGCTCAATGGGAATAGATTTCGGCTTCGGTTCCTTTTCTGCTTGCTCTCTTTTGAGGCGTTCAGACATTTCATAAATGGATTCTCTTTTTTCGGTGACAGGCATTTCGACCTGAACACTATCTTTTTTCTTTGCCATATTTAACGGCTCCTTTCTCTGTTTCGCGCCACCTGGCGCTCAAGTTTTTGTTCTGTTTCTATCATCTTGTATACATAATCGGATTGGTCATAGATCCGTTGCAGTCGCTTTATGTGAGTTCTTAACGGTGTGATCTTCGCTGTAATGGCTTTTGCGTTTTCTTTTAGTTTGGTTTTCTCTTCCGACGTCGCCCTGCGGATTTTGTTTCGGATTGACTGCCGTTCGGCTTCAAGGGCGGCGATCTTGTCTTTTGTATCGGAAAGCGCAGTTTTCAATTCGTCCGTCGTTTGGATACGGTTGTCGTTCAGATAGTGATAATCGGAAAGATAGTCTTTTGCTCTTTTCATCTCCATTCGCATCGTCGGGGACAGCGGCGTGTATTTGGCATTCTCCAGCGCGGCATGGAGCAGCATCGCCATAATGAGAAAAGCAGCGCCGATCAAAACGCCGACGCCGCTTCTGCTGTAGTGTATTTCCCGTTCAAGGTCTTTCAACAGGGATTCCAAGGGAGTTGTTTTCGGTTTCGGGATAAAATGCACCCGATAATACGCATACCATTCCATAGAGGACAAATGCCGGTGGAATTCTTGTTCTATGAATTCCTGGGTGATACCTACGCTTGAAAGTCTGATATTGCGTTCCCAGTCGGGTGCTCTCACGGATAATCGCTGCTCGTCAACCTCATAGCCCAACCGACGCAGGTTCATAAAGAAATCCGCATACTTCACGGAAACGCTTAACGCACGTTCGGCGTCCGCCTTTACCATATCACTGCGGGTGAGCTTCCCATCCTTGTGCAGCCAGTACGCGCCCTTCTCACCACTGTAGAACGGCGCGTTTTCCAATACGGACAGTTGGTTTTCTCTGCATACCTCGTCGGCGATCTCCCGTAGATGCTTGTGGTCGCGGATCTTGTTTTTGAACTTTTCACCGGTTTTGAAGGACACGGAGTTTATCACAAAGTGGCAATGCAGGTTGTCCGTATTCCGGTGCACGGCGACAAGCACTTCATATTTGTCGCCCCACATACGCCGCGCCGTTTCCATGCCGCTGGCAAGCGCCTGTTCCGCATTGACTTCACCTTCCCTGAAGCTCATATATCCGTGATACGCGACGTTACCGCCCATTTTTCCGTAACGGCGCTTCGTCGCCATCATGGATTCATAAACCATCTGCTTCGGGCAGTTGATCGCGCTGACGTAAACGGCTTCGTCGGTCTTTTGCCCGTCGGCGGCATAGTGCAGTGTCTGCAGCAAATCGAACTCCAACGCGTTCGGTCCCGTTGTTTTCTCCGGGTTGTCCGCATAGGCGAGCACTTCCCGCAGATGGTTCTTTACGGGCCAGAAGCCGGTGGTTGCCGTGTCGCATCACACTCCATTCCTTCGCTTTTGTCGCAGGCGACAAAAGGCTCCCCATTTCGTGGATGCTCCTTCTCCCCACAAAATCTTCGATTTTGCGGGGGCCCCGGAAGAGCCTCCTTCCCCGGCAGCAATAACTGTTCTCGGATATCTGTAATCAGGTCTACAAGCTCCCGTTCTGTTTCTTCCGTAAAACCGGGGTTGATCAAATTGCAGACGTCGCAAAGGCGGCTGTAAAGGTCATAAAAATCGTCCGGTAGCGCTTGACGCGGGGAGAAGCCCAACGCGCATTGCCGAACGTATTCTGAAACGGGGACGCCGCATTTCTTTGCGTACCGTTCGATATTCTTTTTGTCCTTTTCAGACAAGCGTATTTCCATACGCGCTTTCTTTTCTTTCATTCGATCATCCTTTCCAAATAAGGGGTTTCAGGGGCGCGGGTCTCCGGTGGAGACCTCTCAGCTGAAAGCTGAGAAGCGCTGACCGAGCCGGCAGGCGAGACTTTCCCCCTGAGCATCCGGCAAGGACTCTGCCGGATCGGAACTTGCCGTACAAGTTCCCTGCTTGTTAAGGTATGAGACACGGGGGTGGGAATAGATCAGATGGCTTTCCCCCGTGCCTCATACGCGTCATTTTTCGTTTCCACCTCATTTCTGTGATAGTGTTTTGGCTTTGACGCCAGGCTGACGTCAAGTGCCTGCGGTGACTGTGACCGTTGGCGTCATGCCCGGCGTTTTTGACGTCAGTGAATCAATCTTCGATTTCTACCTTCCGAAGATAGATTTCTCCGGAATTCCTTGCGGCAATAAACGTCAGTTTAACGCTTGTCCCGAGTCTGATATCCGCAATACCGAGATAATCCTGCAAAGCAAACGTTGACGTGAAGATTTTTCTGCCGTCGGTAAGTGTAAAGTAACTGAGCAGATTTTTCTTTTTACCCCAACGTTTGAAATCCAGTGTGCCAGAATAGACTCCTTCTGTTGTGATAAATGAATACGGCTTGATATCAAAGCCGGACGCCGCAAATTGACGGTTTGAAAGCGCACGCTTTTCTTCCATGAGATCTCCCTCCTTTCTGCCTTTCGGCGAGTATTTTGCGATACCAAAAAGCTCCTTCTGAAAAAGTGGGGGCAGGTACCAAATAACTGTGAATTGACTTTTGCCCATATATATGGTATACTCCGAAATGTGAAAAAGGCGGTGAAACGGATGGACCATCAAAAATTCATTATCCCAAAGATCCCGGCACAGGGGATTTTATCCTCCGCCCTCCAAACGGAGGACGGCTGGCACTTTTCTTTCCATGCCGACGATCCTTCAAAAGAATACATGGTAGAGAAAACAAAGCAGGACGCCTGTCCGATTTTTTATCAGGCGTTAAAGCTCCTGGACGTCAGCAGTAATGAACCCGTATGCGATTTGCTTTCGGAGATTTTTGTTTACATTGACTTCACCGGCATCTTCAACCGAAGGGCAACCGGCAAGGTTTTGGAACAACAGCAGAAAGCAGAGTGCATGTTCCGTCCCGAAGGGATCATTATTGATTTCGGAAAAGGCTTACGGCGTTATCTCGCCTTTGAGCGCTCCGCAAGCATGAGCAGAAACAATACACTTTGCTTTGTGCGGGAGGATATGTACGAGCCCCTGAGGGAGCGTATCATGCTGGGAATGAAGATCGGCAACTGTCAGCTTTCCAAGCTCTACGCCTACAACGCGCTGATGCTCACCAGCGGCGAGCGGCGGGATATCCCGGATCTACTTTCCGAAAAAAGGATCATTGTGATCGACAACCCGAAAAGCATCGTCAAGGACGCGCATATCATCACAGTTGAGGATAACGGTACCGCCAATACCATGCGGAAATATACCCGTGTGGAGACTACGGCGGATATTGAAGTTTTGGAGTTTGACGGCGAGGGTCTGATCTCCAAAGAATTGGCGTTTGTGCTTGATTCAAACGAACAGCATCATTCTTTTCAGATCCGTTTGCCGTATATCAAGGGCGTTGTGCATGAGGTGGACTTCAAAACGCTGTTTGCGGAACTGAACGTCCCATATATCCGGGATATTTGGGAAAATCAGCACGATCCAAATGACGTGGATATGATTTTGACCAAGAGCATGTTCAAGGGCTTCGGCTGGATGACGGAAAACGGATTAACGTGGGCAGAATATCTTGAACGTTGCCGCAGATACGACCACGCGCTGTATATCTCCGGCTGGGATAAGCTCGGAAAACAAATCACAACGGAGCTGAATTATCAGTTTTTGAATACGCTTGCCATGACGGAGGATGAATTCCGTCCGCGCGACCTGCCGCTTGGTTGGGATCGGTCCCCGAACACCGATCCCCGGCATTGGGTCACAAAAACGACGGAGGCCGCATATTACAACCTGATTGCGGACGAAAACAGTCGACAGGCATACTTTTCCGCGATTGCGAACGACGAAGAATTGCCTTTAAACGACAAAAAGCGCCAGCGGGCGAAGCTGGCGCAAAAGAATCCGTTGTTTTTGAAAGAAAAGATATATACGAAGGAACTGTCCGATCAGGCGGAAGCGATTCAAAAGAATTACGGGCTCGGCAAGCTGCTTGTGACCGGTGATAACCGCTATCTTTCTGACGATCTGATGCGGCTGTTAGCGCATTTGGTTAAGGCTGCAATCGGAGAAGGATACGCCTATCGACTGTTGGAAAAGGAGTTATTATCGGGTAACGAGATTTACGCGCCGGAACAGTCATTCCCGCAGCAGGAGCAATACACCCTTCTGCGCAGCCCGCATATCGCGCGGAATGAGGAAGCGTTGGTTGTTCAATTAAATAATGTGGGAGAGATCCGAAAGAAATACCTGTCTCACCTGCATTACGTTCTTATGGTCGATTCCCGCTCCATGATCCCGGAGCGACTTGGCGGCGCGGACTACGACGGCGATATGATCAAAACCATTGCCGATCCGTTGATAAACACCTGTGTGCTGCGCGGTTACAAAAACGGTGAAGTGCTGCCCGTGTTGAAGATCCCCGCGGCGGAACCGCTGATCGCCGACGCCGGTGACTGGAATGCGCGCTTTGAGACCGTTAAGGTTACCTTCTCCAACCGCGTGGGGCTGATCAGCAATACGGCGCTGCGCAGCGGTATTATAGCTTACAACGAAAGCGCGGACAGCGCAGAGCGGGAACAAAGCCGGAAAGAAACCGAAACGCTGGCGATATTAACCGGATTGGAGATCGACTCCGCAAAAAGCGGTATCCGCCCCGATTTATCCGAGTTTTTGGTATCGAACCGGGGCAGAAAGAGCCTTTTCCTTCGATACAAGAGTATTTTCGGGGATGACGATAGCGAAAAGAAATGGTATGAGGATTCCCAACGGACAAAGATAAAGAAGTTCATCGCCTCCGTCAATTGGGATACGGTTACCGCCAATTTGGAACTTCTTCCGTATTACGCATATATGCTGGAGAAGGAAACGAAAAAGCATATTCCGAAGCCAGCACCCGACAGTGAACTGTTTTCTTTTACGAAAGATCCACGATGGAAAGCTACCATTGACCCGGATTTGATAAGCCGCATACAATCGTTGATTCAAGACTATGAAACCGCCAAAGGCCGTTGCCGGTATCTGAAACATCTGCCAAAGGATTTTAAGAGAAGATCGGACATCGATCGCATACTGTTTTCCCGTGGACAGGAAAACATCTATACTTCTGACGAGCTTTACACCCTCTTTGGCGGGGTGTCTTCTGAACAGATACGCAGAGCAAGGTTTCAGTTAAGCGAACAAAATTGGCCACTGACGCCGCCGGAGGACCGTCGCACAGTGATCTATGCGATTCTTCCATGTCACTACGATGCAGATTTGCTTGATCTCTTCTGTGATTTCCGCTGCGGCGGGTACCGCTTGCTTGGCGACGTGATCTGCGATCTGGACGACCTGTATCGTAAGGAAGGAATCAAAAAGAGCGTGATAAGAAAGGGCGACAGCGCCGATCTGAAAAGGCTGCTGCGGGGAGTAATGGAATCCACGGATGCGGAAGAAACGATCCGCCGCAACTGCATGACGATCTTGCATCCGCTTGACCGCCGTGAAACAAAGATTGATTTCTGCGACGCGCTTAAATGCGCCGTTGCACTTGGCGAACGGCAATTTGCGCTGGAGGTTCTGCCGGGCGTGATGCTCGAATACGCCATTACGAATCAAAACGAGCCGAAAAGGAAAAAGAGGTGGTTCCGCGCATGACAAATGAATGGGAAGAATTCAAAGCGTATACCGGACAGCCGGTCTATGCAGCAGAGAACAAACACGATACCGCCTTTTACAGTCGTGTCACACTCAATATGATCGCGAAGTTTTCCGGTTTCGGCAGAGTGTTTACGATCATCGCGCGGGGCTATCTGTTCCACGATAAAGAGGGCGGTTTGATTGATGGCAACCCTTATGACCGTATAGACTACACAAGAAATGCTCTTTGCGCTTGGTGCAGCGCGCCGGACAAAAAGAAAAGCTCCGTGCCGCCGACAGACTTCCGCGAGCTGTCCGCCGATTTTCCGGAGCTTGTTGACGAGGACGGAAAAGGCTGGCTTTACCGTCACGCCAAAAACTTATTTCATTTTATTCGGAAGAATCCCGATCTCGTGAATAAGCAGACGCAAGAAAAACTGCCGGGGATTTCCAAAGGTTTTACACGACAGTGGAAAAAACGTGTGAAACAATTCCAGATCCCATTGTTTTCTCTGAACGATAAAGGGGCTTGGACGCTGCGCTTTGACGCCGTTCTTGCCGAGGCGCTGGAAGCCGGACCACTGCAGACCGAAGAATACGTTCTCCCGCAATCGGTCATGGATATGCTTGAAGGCATCGATTTCAGCGGCGTCCCACGTTATGCCATTGAAGACGTGCTGAAATATTATTTTGCTAATCGCACGGATGCCTCCCCCTGGGTTGTTCTCCCGGTAGAAAACTTTGACGCTTATTACGGCAACACCAATTTCAGCAGAAAGTGGCTGAGTAAGCTGCCGAAAGAAATTATCACACGAGAATATCATCGCGACGTCAGCAGAATATCTGCGAACATTCTCAAAATAGAATAAGGACATATAAAAGAAAAAAGCCCTGTTGGAGACGTAAGATTGACTTACAGCTTCAACAGGGCTTTTCGCACATTCGACAGAATATGGATTTGATTTTATGATGAGTTGAATAATTTCAAATCATGCTTTTCGGGTAAAATATGAGTACATCACTAACTCGGGAGGTAAATCCGATGAAAGGGAGATTCTTAACAGAAGATAGGATATCGGCATTCAAGCAGTACCTGATTTCCGAAGAAAAGAGCGATAACACGATAGAGAAATATTTGCGTGACGTAAAGGCGTTCGCAGTTTTTCTTGAAGACCGTGAGATCAGTAAAGACCTCTCTATTGCATACAAGCAAAAGCTGATCGACGATGGTTACGCTGTGCGGAGCATCAATTCCATGTTGGCGTCAATCAATAGTCTGTTTTCTTTTTTCGGCCGATATGACTGCAAAGTCAAGGCGATTAAGCAGCAACGTCAGATATTTTGCAGCGAGGATAAGGAACTGACGAAGGCGGAATACGTCCGGCTGCTGAACGCCGCGAAGCAGAAGAAAAACGACCGTCTGAACCTTATCATTCAGACGATCTGCGGGACTGGAATCAGAGTCAGCGAGCTGCAATTCATCACCGTTGAAGCGGCAAAGGCAGGACAAGCGACGGTCAACTGCAAGGGCAAGATCCGCTCGGTGTTCATTGTGAAGGAATTAAAGAAAAAACTGCTGCGATACGCGAAAGAAAAACGTATCACAACAGGATCAATCTTTATCACCCGCAGCGGCAAACCCGTCAGCCGCACGAATATCTGGCGTGAGATGAAAGCACTGTGCAAGGACGCGAACGTCAACCCAAGCAAGGTCTTACCGCATAATCTGCGCCACCTTTTCGCCCGTACGTTTTACGGTCTGGGAAAGGACATCGCAAAGCTCGCCGACATTCTCGGTCACAGCAGCATAAATACTACGCGCATCTATATCATTTCCACCGGCGACGAGCATCGCCAAAGAATGGAGAATATGCGGCTGGTTATATGACGAAACCGCCCCAAAAGGCGGTGGAGACATAATCCGCATTATGTTATTAACAGTGAATAACGAACCCGCTGTCAGCAAATTTGTTATCCCAACTTTTACTGCACAGGCATAAAGAAATACACCTTTTCAAAGCTTGATTTTGAAAGGGTTTGTTAGTTATATCAAACTATAAATAATTTCAAAATCATCATACTTTTTACTTGACAAACACACGCTATTCGCTTTTGTTTTACAACAGGTCTTTTTTCATATGTTTGCTCTCTTTCACACGAATAACGTTTATGTCCCCGAAAAAGCCATTGATGCCCCACACAAAAAGGAGGATCAAAGAGCGATTGTCGCAGTCAGTCAATTGTTTGAAAAACTATCCAATTGGAATAACGCCGAAAACTTTAATGCAGTTACTTCTTTATAATGTTTTTCAATACTTCAGTTTTTGTGATAGCTCTGGTACCATTGTGTAAAACGGCGCAGGCCTTCCCTCAACAGGGTGGAAGGTTGGAACCCAAAGTCGCGCTCCAGTGCCGAAGTATCTGCAAAAGTTACCGGAACATCGCCGGGCTGCATTGGCACAAGTTCCTTATGTGCTTCAAAATCATAGTCCGCAGGTAAAACACCGGCAGCTACAAGCTCTTGTTGCAGGATATCGATAAAATCCAAAAGATTCTCGGGCGAACTGTTTCCGATATTATAAATCGCATAGGGCGGCATCGGCAGGCCATCGCTTCCCGTAACTTTTTTCGGAGCGCCCCGCATAACGCGAACGATCCCTTCCACAATATCATCTACATATGTAAAGTCTCGCTTGCAATTTCCGAAGTTAAAAATACGTATATTCTCGCCCTTTTGCAATTTCTCCGTTGCGGAATAATAGAACATATCCGGTCTACCCGCAGGGCCGTACACCGTGAAAAACCGAAGTCCGGTCGAGGGAATATTATAGAGTTTGCTGTAGCTATGCGCAAGCAGTTCATTGCTCTTTTTTGTTGCTGCATAAAGCGATACGGGATGGTCCACAGGATCATCCACACTGAACGGCACCTTTTGATTCCCACCATAGACAGAGGAACTGGATGCGTACACCAAATGCTCTACTGGATAGCTTCGGCACATTTCAAGGATATTGAAGAACCCTACAATGTTGCTTTCAATATATTTTTCAGGATGATCAATCGAATAGCGGACTCCTGCCTGCGCGGCAAGATTCACCACGATCTCCGGACGGTATTGTCCAAATAAACGATTCAAAAGAACCTTGTCTGAAATGGAACCCCGGATAAAAACGTGTTGAACCACAGACGATTTTGCCGCTTCTTCAATCAGTCTCAAACGGTATTCCTTCAGCTTTGGATCATAGTAATCATTCATGTTATCCAAAGAGACTACTATGCCTTCCGTCATCTCATTCAGCAAACGCAAGACAAGGTTTGCCCCAATGAAGCCGGGAGAGCCGGTTACCAATATGGTTTTCCCATTCAAACAAATCGTCTGCTTTTCATTAGTCATCTTATGACCCCCTTATACGCTTTTTGAACAGCAGCATAGCTCTCCGGACTGCCGATGTCGTAGCGCTTTCCCGGCATTTCCATGCTGTGCAGAACACTGTGCGCACACATCCAAGCCACAAGACTGCCAGGCGCATCTGTTCCACATCCATCTGCGATTGCATCTTTAATTCTCTCTGCATCTGCAGCTTTATAAAAATAGAACGGTGGTGTACACCAGTGAGATTTCGGCTTTTCCGGCTTTTCTTCCAGCGCAATCAGAACTTCGTCTACGCCAAGTACCGAAACGCCGGATTTACGCAAACGTTTTTCATCCGCTTCCCAGTACCGCATCGTGCAGGATGTGCCCTTTTTCTTCACGTATTCTAAAAACGCGGTCAGTGAGAAATCAAGCAGATTATCGCCCGCCATGACCAACAGGTCATCCGCATTCTGCAGCGTTTCGACAGCAAGCTGCAAATCGCGAACTGCGCCCAGACGCGTTTCGTTGCTGACGGTTCCATCGTCAAGAACACGAATGGGCAGAGTATGTGCGGCGGCCCAGGTATGAAAATGCCCCGCAAACTTGTGGTTTGTAATCACGATGTATTCATCCACGGCTTTTGCGGAATCAATATCTTCGAGAAGCCAATCCAGAATCGTTTTATCCCCGACTTTCAGCAGAGGTTTCGGGAAATTTGCGGTCAGCGGATAGAGCCGCGTTGCGTACCCTGCCGCAAGGATTATACATTTCATAGCCGTTACCTTATCCTTTCCTGTTTGCCAAACCGTTTTCGGTTTCGCAGAGGCAGAAGGAATATTTTCCTTTCATTTCCGGGAATGCGTCCAGATATCGGCGCTCCACATTTTCTGCAATGTACTGCGCTTTATTCGGATTAATGAGTGCTAAACAGCAACCCTTAAAACCGGCGCCGCTGAAACGTCCGCCATAAATACCGTCGGTTTCCGTCATGATCTCATAAAGCTTGATTTGCTCGGGAGCGCCGCTCTCCCAGTTATGGATACTGCTCCATCCGGATTCAAAGCTGAGCCGCCCAAAGGTTTCCAAATCGCCGTTCCTCCATGCTTCGGCTCCGGCTTGTACACGCTTGAACTCGGTGAACCAATGTTCGCATCTGCGCATCCACGGTACGGGCAGCTTGCTTTTATACTGCTCGTATACTTCGAAGGGAAGATCACGCGCGTTCGTCTCTTTGAATTTTCCGTATTCCATGCCTGCAAACGCGCGTATCGCATAAATCCCTGAACGAAGTTCGTCAACACGCATATTGTACTTTGAGCCCAGCAGAGAATGCTCTAAACCGCTGAAAAAAATGGCGATTTGATATGGCTTCATCGTCGGGTTTGTCGGTATCAATTCAAAACTGTTGTCGGCACAGTCCAAATATAGCAGATGATTTTTTTTACCAAGCACCTCACAGCTTTGGTCCAGTGTACCGACGTTGACGCCGACATAGTTTTTTTCCGCATCAAACGCCGTATCAATCAGTTCTCTTGCACTCAGGCTGATCCCATTGACTTTGCAGAGCGCGGATAAAAACGCAAGGATCACGGCGGCGGAAGAGGACAAACCGCCAATCGGCAAGCTGCCTTCGATGACTCCGCACAAGCCTACCGAAAGTACATGCTTCTTTTCCAACGCCCATGTCGCGCCGCGCAGATAATCCGCCCAGTCTCCTGTTTTTCCTCCGACTTCCAAAATATGCCACTGCGCTCGTTTGGGGAATTGGAGACTTGTTATTTCGATCACACCGTTTTGCTTTGGACGGTAAACAAGGTGAATTCCTTTGTCTATAGCAAAGCCGGTGATCTTACCGAGGTTATGATCGGAATGCGCACCAATCGGACAAATGCGATAAGGCACAAACGCCGTGCCATCAGGAGCACGGTGATAAATTTCAAAAAATTTTTCTTCACAACGCATGGTTCCCATTGTAGTGATAGTTCCTTTCCGGTGCACAATGAAAATAATTCAAACGGTTATCTGTTTTCAATCGGACGAATGACCAGATCCCTGTTCGACGTCACAAGGGAGTGCGCCGGAATATCACCGGAAACCACACACCCGGCGCCGATGATGCAGCCATCCCCGATTTTCGTATTCTTCAGGATCGTAACATTTGCGCCAATCCAACAGTTTTCGCCGATCTCAATGCTTCCGACAGAATAATCGTCCGAAACACCTTCGGCATTAAATTTGTGATTGTGATCAAACATACAAACATACGGGCCGAACAAAGTGCCGCTGCCGATTTCAATGCGGCCATGACAGCGCAGGATCATGTCCCGGTTGATGCCGACGTGCGCCCCGATCTTCAGCGTTCCACCATCAACGGAGATGCTTGCACGATCAGGAATATATACATAGTCTTGCATCTCAATGATGCCGTTGTTTTTTGTTATCAACTCCGCTTTGCAGGAAAAGTGTCCGAGCCCGTCAAACGAAATGGATTTATGCGAAAAAAGTTTCAGACACAGACCTTTCACTGCATACGAAATCGCATTTTTGATTCTTCCCATAGCCATCTCCAGCTTTTATGCTTCAGCGTGAAACGATTCTGAACAAGTTTGAATAAAGTTGAAAATTTTGCTTGCGCGCTGTCCGATCTCAAAATCCTGTGCTTTTTCCAGAGACGCCCGCGCGAGCGCCAGACGACGCTCCGGATCATTCTTCAAAGATTGAATTGCCTGCCGAATTTCAGCAACAGAATTCGGATCGATGCGAATCGAATTGGACGCGTCAAGCGCGTCATCGTTGAACGGAAGGTCTGATGAAATAATCGGAGCTCCACAGGCCATCGCTTCAACAATGGCGTTGCATGACCCTTCGCTTAAGGTCGGCAGACAAAAAACGTCGATCGCGCTGAGGAAATCACTGACTCTGTCATGCACAAGCGGCTGACAAAAAATCACGCGATCTCCCGCAGGGGGCACATCGCCCTTGCCGGCAAAAGCGACGTAGGTGTCCTCAATACCGTTCACAGCTTCCAAGAGCCTTTTGTCGCCTTTTCGATCAATGAAACTACCGACAAAACCCACAATAAATTTGTCAGTCGGCATACCGAGCTTCTGTCGACATTCAGAGCGATCCTTCGGGTGAAACAACGTCAAATCCGCTGAGTTCGGCGCTGTCAGGATCGGAACGTCATCTATAATCCCAAGTGCCTTCAGTTCGTTTGTGTTCTTTGTTGATACGGAAATGATTCCAGTCAAGCCTTCAAGCTGTTCTTTTCCCGGCAAGCCATAGGTTTGTTTTACTTGGCTTTCAAAATCGCACTCGCCATATGCAATGAATGAGGGAATGCCAAGCTGCTTGCCGACTTTGACCGCGGCCAATCCGCCATAAAGGAAAAAGTGACCGTATACGAAATCAAAAGATGCATCAAGCTCTTTGACAACCGACATGACACTGTTTTCAAAAAGACGTTCTGACAGTTTTTCCGTGTTGTAGCTGCCAATCTGTTTGGAGGATGCTGAAATATAACGGGGATAGTACACAGTGACGGCTGTTCCTTTTGGCGTATGCTGAATCTCTTTTCTTGCGACCTTATGCGCCCCAAACTTATAGTGCTTGAAATTTGTAAGCGGGACAGGTGAAATCACCGTGCATTCAACACCCTGATCCGCCAGCGCAAAAATCAGGTTTTGAAAGAAAACCTGGCGGTACGGAAATACGGCGTCGGGATATTTTCCGATAAACAGCGCTTTTTTCGTTTCCATAATCTCATTCCTTTCGAGGACAGCATCTGAAGATTGTTTTTTGCACGTTCGCTGCACAATCAGCTCAAACCTTTTTCAGCAGGCTGTATCCGACGGTGCGCACCCATCTGGCCAAGGTGATCGTCACAAGCTTTCTCTGATTGTATACATGGTACTTTCGGTTCGCCCGAAAAATCGTGAACAGCCAACGCAGCATCTTGAAGCTCATGGGTTTTCTGTTGGCCAAGAAGCGATGGTGCATTGTTTTCAGCTCCTCCGGCAAAACCAAATGCAGTTTGTCCAACTGTTCCTGAATGATCTCATAATCATACGCTTCCTGCTGTGCTTTGTGCTGGGCGCTCACCATGCCGGCATGGCGGCGGCGTTTCAGCAAAAAGTCCTTCATAATCCAGCATTTCCCGCAGTTTGCGCAACTGACGAGCATTGCATAATCTTGAGAATACTTATATTTTTCGTTATAACGAACGCCGTTTTCCAACAGCATTTTGTGGTTCATCATCCAGGTTGGGTGAACAATCATTGGAAAATTGGAGAACAAAAGATAAATGCGATAAGCCTCCGGATCGTTCACAATTTCCATTTTCCAATCAAATGCAGGCGTTTCGCTGTCATCCACCAGAAAGCGTACATACGACCCGGCAAGCATCACGTCCGGGTATTTCCGCATGAACGCAAGCTGCCGTTCAAATCGTTCCGGATAACAGACGTCATCTGTATCCATTCTTGCCACATACTCTCCGCGACAAATCTCCAGTGCGCGGTTCAAACAATAAGGCAGGCCGCGATTCTGCTCATTATGAAGCACCTTTATGCGCGGATCGGTGTATTCCTTCAAAACGTTCGGCGAATCGTCAGTTGAGCAGTCATCCACGATGATAAGCTCAAAGTTTTCATAGGTCTGCGCCAGAACGCTGTCAATTGCTTCCCTCAAATATTTCGGTTCGGTGTTATAGTTGCCCATAATCACCGAAATCAAACCTTTCTCTAAAGGTCTATCGGTAGTTGCCATTATAAAGTCCCTTCTATCCTTATACCAGTTTTTTGCTATGTGTTTTGCTGATTCAGCTTTAGCTTTTGCTCTTTTTCATCTCCGCAATCGCCTGATAAATTCTCTCGCAATTCTTTTTGTCAAAGAGCGGGAAGAAACGGTCAATGCGCCGGTCATATTCCTCACTCAACGCAACACCGTTCTTTAACATCTCTTTGAAATCTTCAACCAGATCGGGCGCTGTATATGCAACTTTTCCAAAGCCGTCGCGTTCATAATCAAAATAGCCCTTGTGATAATGCTCTGCCGCGTGACGTTCCTTGTCGAACTGAAAAAACAGCATCGGCTTTCGCATATATGCAAAATCAAAGAACACGCTCGAAAAATCGGTAATCAGCAGCGCCGATTCCTTCAGCAGAGTTTGAATTTCATAGACTTGCTCATCGGCAATAATCAATGCTTCGTCCTTTGAAACAAAGCAGTCTCTGTTCCGCTGCATATTGGGATGTGGATAAAAAATGATTCGGTATCCGGTTTCCTTTGCGGCTTTGATAAACGCATCGTCTGTAATTACCTGATTCCACTGACGGATATACTCGCTGTCCTTCAGTTCAGTGCCGAGGTCTTTGAGCCAAGTACGCCATGTAGGCATGATTAAGATTTGTTTTTTCACGGTGAAATCGTGCAATGCATCATAACGGGCAAGCCCGGTGTAAACGACCTCATTGTTTTTATAGTGAAAATGCTCACGCACATAGTCGTACTCCGGCTTTGCTCCACAGATGAAAAGGTCAACTTTTGTGCGTTCGCTATATAGCGACGGAATATCGGCTGAAATCACCCCGTGCTGAAGGAAAACCTGTGTCTTGCTTTTTCTATCGAACTCCGTTGAAATTTTGTTGTAAAACCAACTTTCGGTGGGCACCAGACTGCGGATATGTGATGAGATCAAAGCGTCTGCTCCAAAATACATCATCCAATGCTTGAATGATCCATATAAGATGGTTTCTCCAATTTCTGCAATCTCGGTCCGCTTGGGCGCATTCTTTTTAATGACATAGTAAGCCCGCTGTTCCGGATGTTCAGCTTTCAAGTACTTGAAGAAGTGATAACCATTGTCCTGCGCCTGTCCCGGTCGTTCTCCAATCAGCCAAATGTGTTTGTTACTGTAACAAAGCCTTCCAAGCGGATAAGCAATTACCGCCCTAAACAACGGGGCAATCAAATCGTAGACTTTTTTTATTTTTGACTGTGCCATCTACCTAATTCCTTTTCGTTAAAAGATTTGATACCTATCATTTTCTGTATTTTTTTACAACTGCAGGATTTCCTGCTGCAACCGCCCAATCCGGAATGTCTTTTGTCACAACAGAACATGCGCCGATAATACAATGATTGCCAATATGTACACCCGGCAAAATTGTCACATTTCCGCCAATCCAAACGTCATCTCCGATAAAAACAGGTTTTTCTTCTTCAAAGCCTTGTCCCCGCATAGGTCTGCTGATATCATCGGTTTTATGATTTTTCGTGTATATCGTACAATTAGGTCCCATCATAACATCATCGCCAATAATGCATGTGCCGCCAATGGAAGCATTGATGCCAATGCCGGAGTTGTTTCCCAGTTCGACTTTTGATGAAAAAATTGCACCTTTTTCAATATTCACTTTTGAACCGCATTTTGAAAGAATAAGTTTTCCGCAAAGCCTGCGAATAGGTGTTTGCCCAACTTTTAAAGGAGAATAAGATCTTGGCAAATGTTTCCCGACTAAATTGTACAATAATAACCCAATAAATTTTTTCATTCTTTTCCTCCTGCTTTTAAGGCATCAGTTCTAATTTACTACGCTTCGCTGCGACGTCGTTTCAAGACGATCCCTTTAAGTGCGCGGATATGCTGTCTGTAAAACAGGGTGACGCTCAGACTGTGGATTGCAAGGGACGCCATGGTTGCCGCAACGCCAGCCAGCGCCCAGCCTAAATAATCGTTCATTTCAAAGTGATTCACGATGAGAAATCCTGCAACACAGCTCAAAGAATAATTGATCAGATTTAACAAAAATCTTTTGATAAAAGAAGCAAATCTGAGATACAGCACATGCTTTGAGAGATAGTACGCATAATAAACATAGCGGAACAAATCGGCGACCAGCGTGCCAATTGCAACGCCGATCAAGCCAAATTTCCACACAAGGACCACAGACAAAACCGCATTGATGATCGCTTCTCCATAGGCAGCGCTCCTTGTCTGTTTAAAGCGGCCTGCCGCAACAACCATGGAGTGATAGGGCATACGGACCGTGAAATAATAGGTTGCAAGCGCAAGAAGAACCGCAAAGGCGGGGCGGCTGTAATTCACATCTTCCACACCGTCCGTATAGATTTTTACAAACGGAACAATCATGACGGTTGTGACGGAAAACAAAAGACCGGACACAAATGAAATCCCCGTGTCATAAACATCAAAGGTCGTTTTCAGCTTTTCTGTTTCTCGCTTTGCCAGCATATCGCCGAAAACGGCCTCCATTCCGCTTGTAAAAGCAGAGACAACATTGTATATGTTGCTTATGACCATATTGTAAACTGAATACACCGCAACAAGATTCAAATCAGCCAAAACTGTCAGCACCGCAATATCCACATTCCCGTGCAGGAACCCGGCAACATGCTGCCCGAGACCGGTCCACTTTTGCGTCAATACAATTTCGTCTGATTTTTTCGGCTTCAAATGTACAAAGATTTTTTTGACATAAACCCACATCAAAACCGGACTGAGCGCGTAAACGGCGCTGCTGACCAGCTTTACAATGACGATATTGCTGTGTACATGAACCAGCACCACTACCATGATCATATTGAGCAGCGTTGTGATGATGGTATTGAGCTGAAGAAGATATACGCGTTGTGCCGCCGATAAAAGAATGGCGTTCGAGATGCCAATAAAGTACTGCGCAAATGTGGAGATACTAATCACCAAAACAAGAAGGAATGAAGTGAGCCAATCGAAAACTTCAGAACCTGAAATTGCCTTGAAAGAGCAAGCCAAAACGATCACATAAACTGAAAAGATACTTCCGACAATCTTGTAAAACTTTCTGATCTCATAAATAATCTTTCCAACAGCATCCATGTCATTGTCTGCCAGCGGCTTATAAAGTGCTGCCCTTGAAACGCCGGAAACGCCGCCGTTGAGCAGCGTGATAAAAGACAAAAACTGTGTGATGGAGGCCGTCGCGCCGTACAATTCCGTACCGAAAGCCTTCAACAGAAGCGGTGTAACAATCAGACCGCAGACCAACGTTACAACCCGCGCGATCAATGAAACAACGATGCTCAATTTCGCTCTGCGTTCCCTCACTGTACCCATTTCAACGCCTCCATTCTGCACTTGCTGTTACAGATCATATCCAGGAGCCTCAAATGTGCTTACCGCTTGTATATTTCGGTCGCTCTAACAAGGTGAGCGGAGGAATCATGATCACTGAGCTTTCGAGCCGGAATACCCCCTACGGTGATTCCCGGTTCGATAACATCACCTAATACAACTGCATTCGCGCCAATGACCACATTGTCCGCGATTTTGCCGCCGCCGATGATTTTCGCGCCGGGCGCGATATAGACATTGTTTCCTATTTGTTTTGCTTCCGGATTTCCGCCGCTTGCCCCGATATTGACGCCGACGTGAATTTTACAATTCTCACCAATTTGTGCGTTTTCAGAGATTACAATCGTTCCGTAATGAGGCAAACAAAGCCCCGGTCCAATTCTGTTGATCGGTATCGTAAAGCCGCATTTTACAGATATTCTTTTGTATCTCAGATGCCAAAGAGGGGAAAGCACTCTACTGAAAAGATCGTTTCGGTTGTGCCGGTATTCATAATGCCGGAGACAATGTAAAAAATAATAGGTAATATCCCATGGTTTTGCTTTCCCTTCTTTACCCATGGCAATTCTGTCACAGGCAATATAATAATTAAGATCTTCTTTCGTCTGAATCATACCGTTTATCCTCCTTTGATCGTCGCCAAAGGTTTTTTTATTGACAGTCCTAAAATCTTCAGCATTATTAAATATATCCAAAAGTTATCATACGTAAGGATGCCGATGCCCAACATTCGCACCACTATTACAGCCACGGGAATCAACAAAAGTGAGCTTTTCGGGATCCCTTCAAAGACTTTTTTCAGCGCAAAAATCAACAGGCCGCTTCCGACAAGGCCCAAGGAGTAAATCGCTTCAAAATACGTATTATGTGTACCGCGGCCCAAAGAGCTGATACTGTTAAGACCATTTCCGAAAAACAGAATTCTTCTACTGTGGAATATCTCATTCAAGTATGTTTGCCAAATACCATATCGCCCAGTGGAGATGCTGTTCAGCGTTCCCTTCGAATCCTTAGTAAAACGAAAGAGAAAAAGCTGAATGCTGTCCGGCGCAAAGATCGCAACAACACCGGCAAGCGCAGCGGCGGCAAACACAAACTTAACGGCATTCGACGCGCTCCCTCTTTTTACCGTTAACACAAACCAGAGAGCCAGTAGAACCGCGTAACTCAACAAAAACGATTTGCTTACCGACATCATACCGAATACTGTCAGTACACCGATCAGAAAATAGAAATGGACACGCGGCTTGTCGTTCAAGATCAAGACAGCAAGGCACGCTACTGCAAAGATCACGCCCACCGTATAGTAATTCGGGTTGCCTTCCAAGCCGGCAAACCTGTCTGCGTACTCATTCTCGCCAACCTTTAACATAGCGGTCATAAGAAAACGGTCGATCAGAGGCAAATGTTCCCGAAACAACGCCACCACAGATGAAACGCACAACCCAAGAGAAAAAGAAACTACAACGGTCTGTGCGCGGAATGAACATCTGTCCATTTGTTTCACAAGGATCAGCCCGGCAAGGATCGTTATGATCGTCGTAAGTTGACCCAAGCCGGAAAAGACAAGAGAATAGCCGCCGAATAGCACAAACGCGATAAAACTGACGATATCAAATCGGTTATTAAACAAAAAGATTCGAAGAAACAAACCGAAGAACAAAAACGTAAAAAAACTCATCGCGTCTTCGCTGAGTTTCAGCACCATAGAAAATGGAAGCAGAAAAACAAGCACGGAAAAACTCTCTTCAAGTGTAAAGAATACCAACAAAAGTCCGCCAACCGCAAGAATCACATAGCAAAACACACTGCTGAATGCTCTTGCGATAATCAGCAGCGATAACAAAGCAAAGGAGAAAATCAATCGCTTTGGTATTATTTCCGATTCTGAATCGGCGGCGCTGTTTTTCTTTTTCAAAAAAAGCACCGGATTAAAAAAACTATCCATAGCTTATACCGTATCCCGTTTCGCACCCGTTCAGCGTTAATATCGCGGCGAAGATCGCTCCTTTCACGTGGCTCTGTTCAGCAATGGACCGTCTCAAATCCAACAATCGAGACGCCTGCTTGCGCAGCGACGCGCAAAACCGCAGGATCGCTGAAACATTTATATTCCAAAACTCTTTGCTCTGTGATTTCCCCAAACCATTTGCAGTTCCCGTCAAGCGCAGGGTGAATGGCGATCTCCGCAGTATTCGCGTTTTTCCACTGAATATGCGAAAACAGATAGGGCAGATTCAGTTTGTCGTCTTCATTCATCCTGACAAGCAGCCCGTCAGGTGCGGCGACGCCCTTTTTCGCAGATTCGTGCTGCCATGTTTTCAGCATGACTTGCTTCACCGGATTCGTGATCGTCCATGCGAGCGACTTATCGCTCCTGCCGTTGGAGGCGGGAATATAGATTCTTTTATGCGTACGCATTTTTTTGATGCCAAGATCCAGAGATACGTCACGGAACAACTGATATAATCCGGGATACACGTGTACGTTCTCATGAGTATTCCAATAATCCGGTTCCCCGCAAATCTCCTTAAAGCGACGATACTGCGCTATCATTTCCTCCTGGAGCTCTCCGAAGACATAGCTCTTCTTTCTGCAGCGTTCACGAATTTCCGGAAAGGAAAGAAATTCACCCTCACCGTTCACCAGAGAGCGAACGTGGTCGACAGGTGACAATGGCGTTCCAACGGTAAAATTATAGTGAAGCCCGAGCGAAAGCGTCGGGAACCGCTTTTTTAAAGACGAGGCCTCCTCAGCGACTTCCATATTTGCCATCACATTGGTGGAGCACACGACTTTCGCGGCAATACACGCGTCGATCGCGCGATTAACACTGTCGCACATACCGTAATCGTCTGCTGTAATGATCAACCCTTTCAATTGTTTCTCCCTCCTTTTTGTTTTTCCTTAAACTGCCGAATTCCTTGAAAATACAGCGGCAGTACCTTTTTTGCAGAATCAGGTCTTCGATGATTCTTCATCGCTGTCAGGATCGCATAAATGTAGCAGAATCCAGGCATTGCGGCAGCAAACAGAGCCCCCTTGTCGGCGTAATATTTCTCAGTAAAACCGTCAAACCAACTGGACTGTGTCTGCTTCACGTCAGCCACCTTTATCGGTGACTTGTAAATGTGAAGCCCTGCATGTAGAAGCTCCTGTAGAAAAACAGTATCTTCACCGGAGCCGAATTTTGCGCCGCCCCCGAACAATAGGGAGAGAGAAAGGTTATGATATAACAGTTTCTCACGTCGTACCGCAAGCCTGGCGCAGCCATATTTCAGGGCTTCTCTTTTTCCAACTCGTGCGAATTTATCGATTTTCAACAAAGGACGTTCCGGATTCAGGCTCTCTATGGAAAAAAGAATGACGTCCGCTTCCGGATGAGCTTCAAATTCTCTCAGCACATCTTGTTCATATGTCGGAGAAAGAATCATATCGTCATCCGCAAATTCAACAATATCTGCTGTCGCGCGCATAAACGCGGTATTACGGCTCAACCCAATGCCTCTTTCGTCAAAGGAGTAAAACTGAATTGTTTTACCGTTTTTAGAGAGTGTGCGTTTGGCAACATGGTCGCATTGATTGATGATGATCGCGTCTGATTGAATTCTCATTTCATCCAAAATGGAATCATCTGTCTGATTCATCGTGGATACCAACAGTTGATAAGTCATTTCCATCCTCAAATTTTCCAGTAAGAACCAAGTTCCTTTTCAAATTCTTCATGCTCAAAATGCAGATAGCCGGCCCCATGGTAAAAAGTCATTTCACCAAAAATGAGACGATCTCCGACAGAATAAAAATCAACGCGGACGTGAGAAAAACCGGCGGAGAGCTTAGAAGCGCACGAGAGCATTTCTTCCAGATTTTGCGGCTTGACAATTTTTGCGTTCGGATCGTTCTCATAGGCGACCTTCTCGTCTATAAACTGCCAGTCCGTTGTATATAAATTTCGCTTGTGATCCTCAAACCGGGAAAAATCGACCTGAATCATTTTAGGTTGGCCATCAAAACAAAACACTTTATAGTCGTTCAAGCCCAACGGATCGTCAGTCTCAAGCAGCTCCTCGCAAATAATACGGTTACGGATTTCTTTATAAGCCCATTCGCGTCCGAGCATATAGAAGTCGAGCTTCATCCATTTGTTGAATCTTCGTTTGATCTTCCGGATTTCTTTCGCACTTTTTTGTGTACAGATATAATTGAAACCCGATCCGTTTGTAAGCTTCATTACAAATTTATCCGGAAGCGATTCAAATGGAATTTCCGATACGGCGTCATATACGCCGTAAAGTTTTGTCAGATATCGTTCTCCTATTTTTTCTTTTACATATGAGCGAACTTCATATTTGTCTGTCAATTGAACCAGGCGTTCGTCGTGATGATGCAGTTTTCTGTACTGCATCTTTTCATTATACAGAACCGGATTCTCAAGATTCAGTTCTTTGCCTGTTATCCGCCTATATTGGCGCGTGATATAAGCCTGATCGGATACGCCTTTTTTGAAAAACATCAGATATCGCAGGCGCCAGTATTTAACGATAAAAAACAAATAATCGTTTTTGCCGATGAGATGAATCAGCGCATCTCTTACTGATGATGTCATATAATATCTCCTGTTCAGCCGATAATTCGTTACTTCGGCCGGTTTGTTTCATACCTGATTTTTTTCAAAACCCCGAAAAACATATTCCATCCGGCAAACCAAAACGCAGCCATCGCCGGCTTTGCGTCGCAGACGTGAAACAGATCATAGTGGCTTTTCAGTTTTTTTGAAAGCTTGTCGTGGCTGATGCTCTGTTTGCGCACACGGTACTGCGCAAGATTTTCAGGCAGATAATAGCAGGCCGCGCCCGGCTTTTTGAAAAGCTGTAACCGTATCGCGTAATCGTTGTTCTTTCGGATATCCTTGATTTGAATCAGACCGAAATGCTTCGCGCTGTACATCATAGTCAATTGTCCGATATAATCATAATTGTAAATCTTTCGTTTGTTCACGCTGCTTGGTCCGGAAACAAACACATGCAGGGGACAACCATCTTCGTCGATCTTTTCATAGCCATGGTAGGAAAAGTCATATCCGTTCTCCCGCATGAACACAATTTGTTTTTCCAACTTTTTCGGTGACCAAAGATCGTCGGAATCCAAAAACGCGATCCATTCACCCTTCGCTTCTCGCAAAGCGCGGTTACGGGACAGCGCTGCGCCGCTGTTCGCTTCATTTTTGAAATAGCGGATGCGTTTATCCTCCAAAAACGGTCGGATCACTACATCGCTATCATCGGTGGAGCAATCATCCACCAACAGCAACTCCCAGTTCTGATACGTCTGCTCCACTACAGAACGTATCGAATCTGAGATAAAACGTCCCGTATTCCAGGACGGCATTATAATCGATACAAGACCTTCTATCATTTCTCATTATTCCTTATTCATATGTTTTTCCGCAAACGGCAAGCACGGTTCGAATCATCGTTCGGAGTTCATGCGAAAAAGAAAAGCGCTCGATACTTTTCAGATTCCAGCGCATCTTCTGCGGCAGAACGATTTCCATGTATGTCTCATCCACATCCTCGACGTCCTTGAGCAACTCTGCCTCATTCTTGAAGCGAATACTGGCTTCGCTTGTAATTCCGGCCGGAAGCAAAAGCGTCGCGTTATATTCCGACCTGTATTGCTTGACGTACTTCGGCACTTCCGGACGCGTCCCTACAAAACTCATATCTCCGTGAATTACGTCAAAAAGCTGGGGAAGCTCATCCAGACGAAAACGGCGCAGCTTTTCTCCGACACGCGTAATTCTTGCGTCGTTACCTACAGTGACAACAGTACCGATCTTATCGGCGTCAGTGACCATCGTTCTGAATTTATGGATGCGAAACGTCTTTCCATATGTGGTGATTCGCTCCTGCCGATAAAAAACCGGGCCGGGGGAATCCTGCTTAATTCTGACAGCGATTGCCGCCATCGGGACGGCAGCCATTGCGGTCAACGCAAGTGCGGCGGTTAAATCAAACGCGCGTTTCAACACAAGCTGCCCTTTCTTTTTTTGTAAAATATCCCAATAGGGGCGAACATCATCCGTCCGCATAAACGCAGGTAATTCTTCCCATGATTTTAACAAGATGCTATCCCTCCTCAAAATCCCACTATCATATTATTCTTTTCAAAACATCTTCCAGCGTTCCACACACATAATCCACATCCTCATTGGAAAGCAGCGTATGCAGAGGAAGAGAGATCAGATTACGATAATAATCATAACTATTTGGAAAGGCCGCAACATCTTTTCCGTAGGCAGACATCATCGGGAGCGGTTTGTAATGGACGTTTGTCGCAACGCCGCGCTCTGCCAATTTTTTAATAATGATTCCGCGCGTTTCCTCATCAGCGCCTGGAATCCGGATCAGATACAGGTGTCCGGAGGAATTGATCTGCGCGGTATAATGCACCAAATGGTCGATATTCAGTCGGTCAAAAAAGCGATCATACATCGCAATGATCTCTTTTCGGCGGGCAAGAAGCATCGGATATCGGTCAAGCTGCCGCAAGCCGATTGCTGCCATAACGTCCGTCATATTGCATTTATACCAGGGACCGATAATATCATACTCCCATGCGCCGCGCTGTGTTTTCGCAAGCGCGTCCTTGCTTTGTCCGTGCAAAGACAACAGTTGAAACATCTGGTAAATCTCTGCGTCTTCAATATCCTGCAGAGGCTTCCAAGCGGTTGCGCCGCCTTCTGCGGTCGTGAAGTTTTTAACCGCATGAAAAGAAAATGATGAAAAATCAGCGATTGCTCCGCAGTGTTTTTGTGTACCGGAAAAGATTCTGCTCGCGCCAAGGCTGTGAGCGCAATCCGCGACCACTGCGACACGACCTATCGACTTCTGAATTCTCGCAGACAGATCTCCAAGTGCGCTTCCGTCAGACTGCTTCGGGGTAAACATGGTTTTTTTGCGCTCCGCAATTTCAAACAACTGATCATAGTCGCAGACGATCCCGCCGAGATCTACCGCAACGATCGCTTTTGTCCGCGGTGTAATCGCTTTCTCAAGAGCTGCGTAGTCCATTTCCGGCATGTGCGTCGTCGGATCTCCGTCCTTTTGAATGTCTATAAATCTGACCTTTGCACCACAGTGAATAACAGCGCTCGCGGTAGCCGTATAAGTATACGCAGGAACAAGTACCTCGTCTCCCGGACCGATACCAAGCACACGCAGATTCAGTTCTTCAGCCGCTGTCGCCGAATTCAGGCAAACCGCCCTCGGTCGTCCATCCTTCGCATTGGAAGCAGGAGTCGCGCAATCCAGATCCGCGCGGCCGGTTTCAATATAGGCTGCAAGTCGTCGTTCCAACAGCTTTGTACGCGGCCCGGTTGTGATCCAGCCGGACCGTAGAGCCGCCGCGACTTCCTCAATTTCAAGCTCCGATATGTCTGGCGGACTGAAATTAATGTTGCGTTTATTCATATGTATCACAACTTCTATCCTAAATATTTCTATACTGCATATAGCGCAGTAAATTCATCCGATTATAGAATCCAATGAACTATTATGACTACGTTTTGCAATCACGTTACACACGCAGTTTCTCTCTTTGAAGGCTGTTTTGATTGTCAACGTGATTTGAAAAAACATCATTCTCACCTTGCGGCATTTCTTTTTGGGCAGGATGATACGTGGAGACAATTTTCATCACCAAAGTCCGAATGTTTGAGCGATTTCCATACGCCGCCTGCATCAGAAGGGGAAGCTGACGCAAAAATTCGTCCACATCAAATGGAATTGGACAACCAATATGGATCAGCTCATTTTCCGTTTTCTTTAGCCCCTCTTCAGCCATTAATTTTTCTTCAAACAGTTTTTCCCCGGGACGAAGACCGGTGTATTCAATTTTAATGTCTTCATCAGGCTTGTATCCAGAGAGTTTGATCAGATTGCGAGCTAAGGTGTCGATTTTTACAGGACTGCCCATATCGAGCACGAAGATTTCACCTCCGTGGGCATAGGTACCCGCAAGCATGACCAAACTGACGGCTTCCGGAATTGTCATGAAATAACGTATAATATCCGGGTGGGTGACTGTGACCGGACCGCCTTTTTCGATTTGTTTTTTGAAAATCGGTACAACTGAACCGTTGCTGCCGAGCACGTTGCCAAAACGAACGGCTACAAACTCGGTATGAATGTTTTCAAATATGCGTCCGGTTCCGTCTTTATCTGCGTTTTCAATACCATCGTGTGTGAACAATTGCGGGATTTCACGCGCTTTACCCTCTTTGATCTTTTGATCAAAGCTCTGAATGATCATTTCACAAATGCGCTTACTTGCTCCCATGATATTCGTTGGGTTAACCGCCTTGTCAGTGGAAATCAGAACAAAACGCTCACATCCATGTACCATAGCGGCATAGGCGGTTTTATATGTGCCGATCGCGTTATTTTTAATACACTCGCATGGACTGTCCTCCATTAAGGGCACATGTTTATGCGCCGCCGCGTGATAAACGATCTCCGGCCGATACAGACCGAATATTTCATACAGCCTTCGACTGTCGCGTACCGAACCAATCAATACGACAAGATCCAACTGCGGATATTTTTCCTTCAGCTCAAGCTGAACGCCATAAGTGCTGTTTTCATAAACATCGAGAAGAATCAACCGCCTTGGCGATTGTTCCGCAATCTGCCGGCACAACTCACTGCCGATAGAACCGCCGCCACCAGTCACCAAAACCGTTTTGCCTCGGATAAAATCGTACGCTTCCTTCATGTCCGTCCGAATAGGTTCTCTGCCAAGCAGATCCTCCACTGAAACATCCTTCATTTCGTTTACGGAGATATCGCGATCTATCGCCTGATAAAAACCGGGGAGGTGTTTGAGTTCGCAGTCGGTCTCATTGCAAATGGTCAAGATATCGCGCTTTTCCGCCGCCGACACGCTCGGAATCGCAAGATAGATCCGACTGACATGATATTTTTTTGCACCGGGGAGAATACAGTCGCGCCCGCCGATAACTGGAACACCTTCTAAATCACGGTGCCACTTATTCGGGTCGTCATCGATCACACAAACCACGCGGTCTCCGGTTTGTTTCCCATGTTGGATAATATCATGCAAGATCATCTGTCCGGCTGTACCGGCGCCAATGACCATTATGCGCTCACGGATATTAACGCGTTGTTTAAGACTTGATTTTACAAACAACCATGTCCGGGAAAAGAACCGCATACCGAGAATCAGCAGAAATTGCAGGATCATTCCCCAAAGATAGTATGTAATCGGCATCTTTGAGAAAACGAGAGTAACGATCACAGAATAAAGGACAGACAACAATCCGGAAGACGCAAAGCACCGGACAAACTCCGGATAGCTTGCATACTGCCAGATGCTTCGGTAAAGGTGAAAACGCCAGAAAACAAGAATACATAAGACAGCGTAAACTGTAATGGAACGTTGATAAACGTAAAGATACTCATCGGGAATCTTTGAAAAAACGAAATCAAACCGTCCCCAAAGTGCCAGAAAGTAGGCGCTATGAACGGCGATGAGATCATATAGTATCATCGTAATAACCGAGAATCCGGTCCGGAATATCTGCTTTTTCATTTTATCCATGTTCCATGCGTATTTCACATGGTTTTCTCCTCGATCCTTTAATATGACATTCTTCGATAGATATCTTTTGAGTATCTGTCTAAACCATAAAACGACTCATTTGTAGATCAGCTCTTTTTCTTCTACTTTTCTATGCTTCCGCTTTTTAGGTTCTTTCTTCTCAGATTTACGTAAAATGCGTTTCGGCTTTTTTGTTTCAAGCAAAACATCGCGCAAACTCTTAACTTCGTTCACAACAGCGCCGATTACAGGAAGCCCTGATTTGCGAAGTCTTGTCAATGCAGTATTGATCACAGCCGTTGGCGCGCCGTCATACTTTACCAAAAGCAGCGCTGCGTCCGCAATCGTATTCAATCGAAGGACCTCAGCGTTTTCACCTACAGGCGCGGCGTCGATCAGAACCAAGTCAAAGTTGTTGGAAACAGAATCTATCACTTGCAGCATAGGCTTACTGAGCGCGTCCGACGTTTCTTCCAGAATATAGGGCAGTAAAAACAGATTTCCCGAAAGACGGACGATCGCGTCTGAGACGTCGCTCTCACCATTAAAAAGCGCGTTCAATGTGTTTTCATGGCTTAATTCTACATGGAAAAGCGGCGCGAGCGAAGGATTGCTGAAATCACAGTCGACCAACAAAACGCGTTTCCCGGTTTCGGACAACTTGACTGCCCAGTCTGCAAGCAGCGTCGATCTGCCCTCTTTACGTGTAGCAGACGTGACATAAAGGCGTTTAATGCCAGCGTGTTCGATACGGTCCATCAAGATATACGCCGCAGAGGCAATTTGTGCGTCTATGGATTCCGGTTCAACCGAAAACGGGTCACTCTGCGCAAACGCCCGATTACGCCGGATTTTTTCCAACACCTCAATGTCAAAGAATTCCTCAAGATCCTGCGGCCAAAGCAAAGTCGGATGAAGCATCCGTTTAAACACACAGATAGCCACGCCGATGATTGCGCCGGCAAACGCAAAGATCAGCCAGGTCGAAATGCTGAGTTGGCCGCCAAAGATATAAGTTGCGGTCGGATCATTTACGCTGACCACCTTGCCGACCTGCATTGTGCTCAGCAAAATATTATTTGTTGTATCTTCCAAAGTCTGAAGGATTTTTATACCCTCATTCTTACTGCGCCAAAGCAGCGAGATCTCAATGATCTGACTGTCGTTGTATTGCGACAGCGTCAGATTGTTTCGGATACTTTTGGATGACACACCCACCATGCCGATTTTTTCGATCGCTGCGCTCACAGCCTTATCACTCTTCATGATGTACATGGCCTGAACAGTCATTTCCTTTGCAAGCGTGATATCCTCTTTTGTCGGAGTTTGCGATTTCGTTGAAAATGAACCGTTCTTTATTTGGGAAGATACTACGACCGATGCCTCGATTTTATACTGCTTAGACATTTCACCGCGCACGTATCCAACAGCCGAAAACAGAATCCCGGCAAGAAGCGCAATAACGGTAAGCGCCGCGATCAGCCACTTTCCCTCAAAGATACTGTAAATCACATCGCCAAAGCGAATCCAGTATTTTGCCTTATTCACCGTTCTTCACCTTCTTTTTTCTGCGAATAAGTCGAACGGCAATGAATATAGCAAGCGCAAACACTCCGATGCCGGTAATCAGAAGCACAGAATCGAGAATCGTCCAAGTATAAACTCTTGCGTACTGAAGACTACCGGTATCCTTCACTTCAAATGTCTTGCGAGTAGAAGCCCTACCGCCAATTTCAAGCTGATACTTGCCGGGTTCCAATCCTTCAATTACATAATCTGCCCCATTAGAATCCCAATTCGCAACTACTTCGCCGTCCTCGCTGTACAGCGTAAGGTTAATATCATTGACGTTCTGCTTCAGAATTCTGTCGACTATGCCGGCTGACAAGCGGATGGCATATGCCGTATCTGAATAGGCAAACTTTGCCTCACCCCGAATCAGACCTTTATTGTTGACCGTAAATTCTGCAGACAGACGCTTCGCTCGATACGGCTGCGGTAACTGCCGTGCAGAGAGCGAATAGCTCTGACCTTTTTTCAGATTTGTCAGTATGATGCTGCCGTTCTCATTCGTTGTGTGCTCATTTCCACTGTTATCCGTAAATACTACGCCCGAAATCGGTTCCTTTGTATATTCGTCCGTCAACGTAAAGACAAACTCCGTCTTTTCACATAGCACCTGTGTGACCGGAATCTCAGTATCCGCCGACTTTTTTACTTCTGCAGCCAGCACGGTACTGCTGACCGCGTAAAATGCATTCGCTTCTTTTTGGCGAATCCTGTATTTGCCGAGATACAGTTCTTTGCTTTCGGCATATCCTTTTTCATCGCAAGTCACAACATCCGCGATTTCACCGTTTTTCAGACGAACAGATCCGTCAAGCGTCACGATATCCTGATCGGCAATGATTTCATAAACACCGTTCGGCACAGGATCCTTTGTTTCAGAATCGATTGCGTTGATCTTGACGATATTCTTTGCCGGAGAAAGCGGAACTGAAACAAGAAACGGATCGTCCCAGTCCTGCGGCTCAGTGATTTCAAAATCCGTGTTCGCGCCGACTTCATAGGATTCCGGCGCGGTGAGGTTGTGCAGAGAGTACCATCCGTCAACAATCTTTTCCGGGAGATAAAACCTGCCGTTTGCGTCGGTTTCGTACTGCTTGTATTCAATTTTTACGGGATAGTATGTATGCAGCGCCTGCAGACCGCCGATTGCGTCCCGCTCCGCATACAGTTCAAACATAATCCCGCTCTTTTTGATGACGTTTCCAGTTTCCGCGTCGATCACCGTAACCAAAACCGCGGTTTTTCCTTCATCCTCCGAAGGATGTCCACCTCCGCCTGAATTCGGAATTGTGGTAGTTGTTGTGTCATCCTCATGTCCGCCGCCATGGTCGTCGTCCCGCCTTGTTGTTGATTCAGGCTTGCGCGTCCAGTCGCCGGCTTCCTTCGTAACATACGTGGTTGAATGCGAAGTTTCAAATTCATATCTGTTGTCTTTTCGCAGAATGTAGGATAACAAGAGGGCAAGCAGCAGAATAATCACCAGCAATAGCCCCAGCATCATATCCGTAGCTGGCTGCCAGTAGTTTTCTGACTCACCTTGTCTTTTACGTTTGAAAATTCTCATAAGCAACCCTCAATCAAACTGTTTCCCCGTCAATCAGATCTATGAGCGCCATTGCGGTCATCTCGGGATACAAATGTCTGCCCCTTCCGTATTCACAGCCGCATTTTCGCATTTGTGCCAGCTGTCGAGCCGACACAATGTTCTCTGCAGTAATCATGAGGTTCTTTTTCAGCGACCGACCGAAAATATCCGAAACACGTTCCGGATCCGCCATGTTCAAATCAAGTACAAGCTCCTCGGCGTTTGTTTCCGGCAAGTCAAGCAGATCCCCGCCATAGCCGTGAATCGAGACCCGATAACCATTCTTCCGCAAACGTCTTTCAGTTTCACTCGCTTCTGCGTGGCAGGTCATGTAAACGTCCGTCGGGAGGGAGATCTCAAAATCGTGCGGAGTCAAATCAAATTCGGCAACCAAATCATTGATGTACCGCGTGACGTCGGTTGACATCAAAAAGATTTTCGATACCGCGAGCACCACGGGTACTGTGCGCAACCCGCTTCTTTTTCTGTCGCTTAGTTCTTTAGCGACGTCCCGCCATAACAGCTTTTCAAGCTGAATCAAGTAACCGTTCGCTTCGATAGTAGGGAAATAAACGGAGTTGTGGATGACACCCAGAGTTCCGTGCTTCCAGCAAAGGTGCGCGGCCACTTTAACGACACTGCGATCTTCCAGCTTGCAGACTGGCTCGTAAACCGTAGAGAATTCTCCGTTTTTCACCCCCGAGAACACTTGAACCATCAGCCGCTGTTCATAAGAAGCATCCCGGAAGAGTTGATTACTCGAACTGGTTTCAGCGTTGTTGATCTGCGTCAGAAGACGAATCATTTCCTCATTTTGGAGGTAGCTTTTCGCGCGAAGCTGTTCTTCGGAATACGGTTGAATCTCCGTATGGAACGCTTCCAAGAAGAGGTTCATCTCACGCACGGTGTAATTCCAAACGATCCGATTCACAAGATTAAAAATGACCGACAAAATAACGCCGACGATTGATGTGTAGAATGCGGTGGCGATACCCTGCAAGAGTGTTTCAATGCTGGCGATCGTCGCGTCCAGCGTGCTGAAAACCACGCTGCTGATACCCGTCATTAAACCAAGGAAGGTGCCAAGCAAGCCCAAAGCAGTCAAAACACCGGAAATCTGTAGAACCACACCACGCCAGTTGCGGAGCTCCAGCGAATCTTCATTAATGAAGTCTTCAACATCTCCGACAATCAGTCCACTGTCTTGCTGTTTTCTTGTTTTATCCAGATAAGACTCAAAGAAACTGTCCAGTGTTTTCTGGTGAAAAAAGGGCTGAATCTGTCTGAGCGCAGCCCATTTGTTGTCAGCTGCAATTTTTTGAATACTGTCGATAGACGCACATCCGTTTCTGAAACCGTCGCAAAAAAGGAGATTCGGAACAATACCGAAAACGTGTCCAGACAGTATTACAACAAACATCACGCCAACAACAATCAGAGAGAGAATATCGGGCGAAAAAGCAAGAAACACCCCGCAAATGGCAACTAATGCCACAGATGTTATTACAAGAAATTTTTTCACTCTATTTTTACCTCCATCAACCACATACACGCAAAAACTTTCTATTTTGAATCTTTCTCTAAAATAGTTTCATATCAAATCTAATGTTTGTTTGGTTGACCAAATACTTTATCCAGAGCTTCTGCGGATTGTTCTCCGGCTGATTCAAAAAGATTAAAAAGTTTTTCCTTCATAATTATTCTCCTTTTTATATGTGAGTTAAATACGCATTGTGACGAGACAAAACATATTTACTGACTGCAATTTCGCTTTTGTCTATACTCGCCAATATGTCTTTTATGTAACTGAGCAGGAAACCGTTATACTTGACCTCTAAAATAACATCGTATGAGTCAAGCACCGGATTCAAATTCAAATTGTTGGAAAAAATATCCAAACAGCTTTCAGTTGCTGTGATTTGGCTGTCAAAAGTTATTCTTGTATCGTTTTCATCTGCGATAAAAGCTTTGCGATAATATTGTACTATCGCGCACGGTCTGTAGCATTTGCAATTCATTAATGCGTACATTTCAACAGCGAAAGAATCGTTATATTTCAACAATGGAGAATAATCGCATTTCGCTATTTTCTCTGCATCATCTCTCGAAATTTTTAAAGAACGCTTTAGCTGCTTTGAGCCCTGCTTCTGCTTCAATTCGAGCATGGCGAAAGAATCATCGGGGTCGTATACCCTTAGCCTGACTTTACGCCTTAATTCTACGCCGGCCTGTTTTTCAAAAAAATCATTATCATACGGCGTGTCATAATAAAGAGAACGAATAATATACCCGTTGCTTCCGTTATGACTGTCTTGTTTTAGTACCTTTTCAAGTCGGTCGCTATTATTCATAGCTTCGTTTATACCAAGACGGTATTTTTTTCTTCTCGCAAAGACCTTTTCAATACTTTTCTCCTATAAAATAAGACCGGCTGCAAGCAACAAAAAAAACATTGTCGTTTGCAGCCGGTCTATCATGCGAATAATCGTTTAGACACCTGACTTTGCGTCTCAATTTTTCAATTGGTTTGCCAAAAAATGTAAATGCATTATATCATATAAAAACTGATATTTCAAGTGAAATATCAAAATTTTGTTTCATACCAAAAAAATCAAAAAATTTAATTATTTCAATGTAAGTAAACAACAAATTCAGAAATATTAATATTATTCATGATTTTTGTACCACTCTCTCTTATTTTCATACATATTTTTGTCCGCTTTTTTCAATAAATCATCATAAGAATAATCAGGATATTCAACCGATAATGCATAACCGATGGCGAAACTAATTTCAGGCGTTTCACCGGTAAGGTTTTGTTTTTGAACAGCTTCAGATATTATTGAAATGTTCTTTTCCATTTTTTCATCAGTGGCGTTTGGAACCAATACAGTAAATTCATCGCCTCCCCAACGAAAAATCATACAATCATTAGGTAAAGCTTTTTTGAGCAGTTTGGAAAAAGTAAGAAGTGCTTTATCTCCCATTTTGTGACCAAATCTGTCATTTATGTCTTTCAGTTCATTTAGATCCAACATCATAACACCGGTTTTTTCAAAAATAGGAACCAAATTATTAATGAGAACATTCCATTTCCGCCTGTTATATAGGCCTGTAAGATCATCTGTATCTATTTTCTTATTTATTTTAAAAATTTCGGAGAAAAACAGTATAGCAGTGTAAATTAACAACGCCAATACAGTAAACATTACGCCCGACGAAGATTTTTTCATGTAGTAATAAATCAAATCCGCGACAACTCCGACAGACAAAAACAAAATGATTCCCTTAAACAATTTTCCATCCGGATGATTGTTTGAACCGGAAAAAGAAAGTACAATTAATACCGCCAGGCAGATTAAGATAATTACATGGCAAAGAATCAATGTTTCCCGAAAATCCGCAATTCCGAATACCTGACAAAACAGCGCAATCATTGTACTGACGCAAACCGCAAGAGTTGAAATCTGTATGGCTGTTTTTTTACATCCTTCAAAATAACCTTTAAAAAAAAGAAGTATCGGGGCAAATAGGAAAAATAATGAGGCAATAGAGATATATCCGAGCGCCATAGGATTTTTTGAAAAAAATATCGGCGAAAACTGCGTATCTGTAACCTGCCAAATGCCAATAAAAAAGAAAAAATTGCCGAGATAAAACAAATCCCATGAATTGGATTTTTTACTGAAAACAATAATCGGCTGAACAATAATTAAAATAATACCAATAAAAATACACAGAACGGAAAGCAGAATTTCCGGGGCGTCTTTCTTAATACAATTCAAAACAATATCTGAACGGGAACCGATAATAAATTCCGTTGACCGATTTATAACACTTTTGTAGGCAGGTGTAAGTGTCACAATTACATCTTTTCCGTTATCTGTCTCTTTCAAAGGTATGAAAACCCAATTACTGCTGGGAGATTTGCCTATTTTATTATTTTTATTGGGAGAAAGACTGTAAACGAGTTTTCCGTCAAGTTTTACTTCCGCATAATAATGAACCAAATAAAAAGACAGGTAATCGTTAGTTACTCCAATATCATGAAGTTTAAAGCGGTATTCCATGCGTATTCCTGCCGGCGCGGATGAATCCGAAATTGTTGTTTCGGTATAGTCTTTCAAAATTATATTTTTTTCAATTTCACGCGCCTGATAAATTGAACTGTGTTCTTCCAAACACATATAAACAGCAAAAATTATAAGCAAAAAGAAAACCACAGAGTATACTATTGTTACTGCCGTCTGCAGTTTATTCTTTTCTTCCATAAAATTGTACCTAAATTTGAATATAATATGAGATATTATTTTTTTTAATTATAATTTATTTTTATTAAAAAGTCAACAATATAATAGAAAAAAGTGTCTTAGTAATCATTTTTAAAAAATATTCTATTATAAAATAAAAAGAAAAAGTAAATTATTATCAATCAGCCAGATATAAATTATAGTTATCGTTATAAATAATGTCAATATTTTAATTTCTTGTTGAAAAGTATTGTGTTTTATGCTAAAATATTTAAAATCATATTTCATGATAAATTAAAAATCATATTGATTGGAGGAATGTACATGAACTCTGATTTAAAAAGAAAAGCTTATGAAAAATACTGCAGAGCTTATCAGGAGGCTTTTAAATTTGCGCAGAACAAATTTTTCGATTGGACTCCGCCTCAGCTATTAAAAGGCCCGGGAAGCGTAAAACAACTTCCGGCACTTATCAAAAGTCTGGGATACAACAACGTTTTAGTTGTAACAGATTCCGTTTTAAACCAGAAACTTCATCTTCTTGACGGAATGTATGAAGAACTTAAAAATAACAACATCGCTTATGTCGTTTATGACGGCGTTCAGCCCAATCCGACAATAGACAATATTGAAGAAGCGAGAAGCCTTTACGCCGGAAACGGATGCCAGGCTATAATCGGTTTTGGCGGCGGTTCTCCAATGGACTGCGCAAAAGCCTGCGGTGCGAGAATTGCGAGACCCGACAAGACAATACCTGAACTCAGAGGTCAGTTAAAAGTATTGAAGAAAATCCCTATGCTTTTTGCTGTTCCCACGACTGCCGGCACCGGTTCTGAAACTACTCTTGCTGCTGTCGTTTCCAACCCCATCACACATGAGAAAAATGCAATAAACGACCCTGTTCTCAGACCTAAATATGCTGTTCTCGATCCGGAGCTTACAATCGGACTTCCTCCTAAAGTCACATCGACTACAGGAATGGACGCGCTGACTCACGCTGTCGAAGCTTATATCGGAAGAAGCAACGTGCCTCAGACAAGAGAAGACGCGAGAAAAGCAGTAAAGCTTATTTTTGACAACCTTGAGACAGCATATAAAGACGGAACAAATCTTGAGGCAAGAGAAAATATGCTTGCAGGTTCATTCTACGGCGGTCTCGCGTTTACACGCGCCTATGTCGGATATGTTCACGCAATAGCTCACAATCTTGGCGGAATGTACGGAACTCCTCACGGTCTTGCAAATGCCGTTATTCTTCCTTATGTTCTTGAATATTACGGCGATACTTGCTACAAGGAACTTGCCGAACTTGCAGATGTAGCAGGTTTAAATGTCGCTGGTCAGTCAACGGAGCAGAAAGCAAAAGCTTTCATTGAAGCTATCAAGCAGATGAAAGTCGATATGAACATTCCCGAAAAATTTGATTTCATAAAAGAGTCAGACGTATCTTTAATTGCCGACAGAGCATTGAAGGAAGGAAATCCTCTCTATCCTGTTCCCAAGATTATGGATAAGGCCGACTGCGTCGCGGTTATTCACGAACTTATGGCATAATAATACTTTGATTATATTTATGGCTCCGGATTTATTTCGGAGCCTGTTTTTTTGTTTTCCTCTTCATTTGTATATACCAATAAATTTTAAGATATAATGGTATTGTATTCTAAAAAAAAATTTGATATAATATTATGACAATTATTATGCAAGTATTAATAATAACTTTATTCGGAGGTTAATTTTTAATGTCAAAAAAATTACTATTAGGCAACGAAGCCGTAGCGAGAGGCGTTTACGAAGCCGGAGCTGCCGTTGTTTCAAGCTACCCCGGAACACCCAGTACAGAAATTACAGAAGCCGTGTCAAAATATGACGAAGTATATTCCGAATGGGCTCCCAATGAAAAAGTAGCGGTAGAGACCTCTCTCGGTGCCTCAATCGGCGGTGCAAGAGCTTTCAGCGCAATGAAACACGTTGGTTTGAATGTTGCGGCGGATCCTCTTTTCACGGCGTCTTATACAGGAATAAACGGCGGTTTTGTAATTGCCGTAGCAGATGATCCCGGAATGTTTTCATCCCAAAATGAGCAGGATTCAAGACATTATGCGGAAGCTTCAAAAGTAATGATGCTTGAGCCGTCGGATTCAAGAGAATGTAAAGATTTTGTAAAGAAAGCTTTTGATCTGTCTGAAAAATTCGACACGCCTGTTCTATTAAGACTTACAATGAGAGTTTCTCATTCAAGAGGAGTTGTTGAACTTGAAGACAGGAAAGAGGTCAGCTTAAAAGAATATAAAAAAGACCCCTCTAAATATGTTATGATGCCTGCATACGCAATACCTAAACATAAGGTGGTAGAAACAAGACAGGCTGCAATCAAGGAATTTATGGAGACGTCGGATCTCAACAGAGTAGAGATGAACTCTGATGAAATAGGCGTCATCACAGCAGGAAATTGCTATAATTACGCCAAAGAAGCTCTCGGCGACAAAGCGTCGTATCTTAAACTCGGGTGTGTTTATCCTCTTCCCGATAAGCTTATTTTGGATTTTGCTTCTAAATGCAAAAAGATATATGTTGTCGAGGAACTTGATCCGTTTATCGAAAATCACTGCAAACAGCTTGGATTAAAGGTTTACGGAAAAGATAAATTCACTATGCTCGGCGAATACAGTCAGGCACTTGTTGCGAAAGCAGTCCTCGGCGAAGAAAAAGAATATAAGACCGTTGACGTCGATATTCCGGGCAGACCTCCCGTTCTCTGTCCTGGATGTCCTCACAGAGGCGTTTTTTACGCGCTGAAGAATTTAAAGGTTACGGTTTGCGGCGATATAGGATGTTACACTCTCGGAGCATTGCCTCCGCTCGGCGCAATGGATACAACAATTTGTATGGGAGCATCTATTTCTTCTCTTCACGGCAGAATTAAGGCAAATCCCGAATATGCGAAAAATTCCGTTGCAGTCATAGGCGATTCGACTTTCTGTCATTCCGGAATAACAGGCCTTGTAGACATCACATATAACAACAGTCCTGCAACTGTAATAGTTCTTGATAATTCCACAACAGGAATGACGGGGCATCAGGAAAATCCGACAACAGGCAAAAACATCAAAGGCGAGCCTGCGACAGCTATTGACATAGTTGCTCTCGCAAAAGCCATCGGATTCAAGAGAATTCAGGTTGTCGATCCGTATAACCTTAAAGAAACACAAGATGCGATTAAAACCGAACTTCAGGCAGATGAGCCTTCGTTAATTATCGCGAGAAGACCATGCGCTCTTCTTAAATTCGTCAAACACGATCCTCCTTATAAGATAGAACAGGATAAATGCAAAGGCTGCACAAGCTGTATGAAAATTGGATGTCCCGCGATAAGCTTTTCTGATAAGAAGGCGCACATAGACGCTACTCAATGCGCAGGCTGCGGAGTATGCACAGAGCTTTGCCACTTCGACGCTATAAAGGGAGGAAAAACAGAATGAACACATTCAGCATAATGATAGTAGGCGTAGGCGGACAGGGCACACTGCTTGCCTCAAGACTTATCGGAAATGCCGTATTGAGCGAAGGATATGACGTAAAAGTTTCCGAAGTTCACGGAATGAGCCAGAGAGGCGGTTCCGTCATCACTTACGTTCGCTATGGAGACAACGTATATTCACCGATTATCAATAACGGAGAAGCAGATCTTATTATTTCATTTGAACAGCTTGAAGCCGCGAGGTACCTCAAATATCTCAAAACAGACGGTACTCTTATCGTGAACACACAAAAAATAAATCCGATGTCCGTAGTAATAGGCAGCGCAGCTTATCCGGACGGCGTTATGGAAAAACTTGAATCTTCCGTTAATACGATTCCGGTTGACGCACTGAAGCTCGCAGAAGAGGCAGGTTCCGCAAAAGCAGTAAACGTTGTACTAATTGGCGTATCGGCAAAAAAGATGAACATAGACAAAGAGGTCTGGCACAAGATAATAGCAGAAACTGTACCTCCTAAATTCAAGGATATGAATCTTAAGGCATTTGATCTCGGTTATAATATATAAAATTAATCAAGTTCAAAAAGGGAAGGCGTGGAATTTATGACTGGTAAATGCTTAGGCTTTGATATAGGCAGTGTAAATATGAGAATATTTACAAAAAGCGGCATCATTTATTCCGAGCCTTCTTGTGCTGCCGTAGACAAATCTTCAGGTAAATTTGTCGCGTTTGGAAGGAAAGCATACAACATGATAGGCAGAGAACCAAACTCTGTCGAAATTAAATTTCCGTTTAGAGCCGGCGTTGAATCCGAGATTGAACTGACGATTGAAATCATAAAAAGATTTATAGATAACGTCTGTTCCGGATCTATTTTTAAACCGAATATTATTGCAACTGTCCCTTACTATATGTCCGGACTTGAAAAGAAAACAATATTAGACGCGATTTTTCTTTCCGGCGCAAAAAGGGCGTGTCTTGTCCCGAAATCTTTCGCATCTGCAATAGGAGCAGGAATAAATTTCAAAAAAGCAGACGGAATTATGATTTCAGAAATTGGAGGAGGAATGATAGAAACATCCGTCCTCACAATGAAAGAAATCGCTTATTCCTCATACTCTCGAATAGGTTCTGATGACATTAATTTTGAAATTATCAGAAGTTTAAGAAAAGACAGAAATATTGAAATCGGATATTTGACTGCCGAAAATATTAAACAGAAAATCGGTTCCGCAATAAGAAGGGGAGAAGAGATAGCTTTAATAGAATCGGGGAAAAATTCCATCACCGGCGTTCCGATTAATTTTGAAGTTACCTCATCGGAAATATACCTTATTGTGAAAAACAAGATAGATGAAATTGCGTCAACTATTATCGAATGTTTTGAAAAAACTCCGCCTGAACTTACAGATGATGTATCAAGAAACGGAATAATTTTATCCGGCAGCGGAGCAAAGCTTAACGGACTTTCAGATTACATTCAAAGAGAAACGGGAATAAACGTAACAATAGCGAAAAACTGCGGCAACTGCTGTGCTTTAGGAGCGATGAAGTCAATCAAGAATATCAATTCATTGAAAAAAACGAGCATAGGATTTAAATATTTAAATGAATTCTGATTCATCTTCATCAAAAAAAAATACCGTGTCTATAACAGACACGGTATTTTTTACGATAATTGATTATTTCTTCTTAGGAACTTCGATTTTTCCGTAAACAGATCCCGAATAATCTTTATGCGGCGCCCTATTGGGATTTGTCTGAGGCTGAGAATAATTATTCCTTCTCTGACCTCCGTGCTGATATCCGCCTCTTGAACCGCCTCTGTTATAATTATTCCTTCTCTGTGGTCTCTCGGGTTTATAACCTTCTTCAAGAGAAATTATTACTCTTCTATTATCATCATATCCTACGCTATGAGATGTAACACCTTCGATATTCTGAATTGTAGTGTGAATAATTCTTCTCTCATAAGGATTCATAGGCTCCAACTTGACATTTCTGCCATATTTCAGAACCTGACCGGCACTCTTTTCGGCAAGAGATTTTAGGTTTTCCGCTCTTTTTTCTTTATAATCGCCGATGTTAATTGAGACTTTACAATGGCTTGTCGTATGTTTGTTTACAAATAACCTGACCAAATACTGAATAGCGTCAAGCGTTTCGCCATGATGACCGATTAAATTACCATAATCATCGCCCGTATCGATATCGTAAACCGTTTCTCCGTTTTCAGTCTTAGACGTAATAACAATTATTTCAACGCCCATTCCCGATAAGACAGATGTTATATAGCCCCTGACAGCCTTGTCATCCTCATCGGACATTTCCGCCTGACTTTCAGATGCAGTATTTTCTGTATTTTCTGATTTATCGGTAGAGTCGTCATCAACTTTTTCCGGCTTTTCTGATTTTTTTTCAGCTGAAATTTCTTCTGTTCCGTCATCATACCAAGCTCTTACAACTGCTTCTTTGCCTCCAAAGAGGCCAAGCATTTTTTTCTGAGGCTGCTGTGTAATTTCTGTCTTTACATCTGCTTCAACCGGAGCATTAAGTCCGGCAATAGCCGCTTTTGTGGCTTCTTCGACTGTTTCAGCTGAGCCAACATATTCTCTTATCATTTTTCCACCTCAATATGTATATATTTAAATTGCACTATTCCGCAATTTATTGTCAATCGTCTTTTGATTCTGAAAATTTCTTTAGCTTTTTAATTGATTCTTCTCTTGATCTTCTCTCAACTGTCTCGTCAACCATATTCATCGCAATAACTTTTTGCGGAGCGTGCGTATAATTCAGGACAAGTGTCTGAATAAAAGATATAACACTTGACATAATCCAGTAAACGCCGACGCCGGCAGGGAACATAAATGTAAATACCAAAGAGAAAACAGCCGGCATAAATGACATACATCCCATTGAAGGATTTTTTGCCATTTCGGGATTTGTCTGTTTCTGCTTAGAGTAAGTAATAATACAAGTTAAAATCGACGCGGCAAAAGCAAGAATGGGAATCAGCCAAATTAAACCGGGACTTTTTATATCCGGCTTTTGGGTAAGGTCTACTCCGAAAATATTAAATTGATGCTGAAGTCTCAACAGCTCGTCAGAATATTCGGAAAGTCCGGCAGGCATATTATTCGCTGTTACCGCATTGAGAATATTAATTTCATTTTTCAGACCGCCTGAAGACGATGATAGTTTAATGTTCAACGCATCTGCCGCCGCCTGAATAACAGAATCGCTTATTCTCAGAACCTTGGAAAGCGGCTCGTAAACAACTCCGTAAAGACCCATCAATATTGGGAACTGAATTAAAAGAGGTATGCATCCGGCATTCATCGCGCTGTATCCTTCTTTTTGATACAGCTGTTGCGTTTCTTCCTGAATCTTTTGCTGCTGTTCTCTTGTAGGCTGACCGCCTGTGGCATATTTAGCTCTGATTCTGTTTACTTTAGGCTGAAGCCTGATTTGTTTTGCCGATGATTTCTGCTGACTGATTGCCGACGGCAGAAGAACAAGTCTTACGATTAATACGAGAATGAATAAGGCAAGCCAATAACTGTTGAACCACTCGTAAATAACGCCGAGCAGCCAGCCGAAAGGTATTGCCAACCAATCATAAATTTTGGACATCAGATTTTCCTTACAATTTAGATTTTTTAATCTTTGTTATTTTTTTCTAATTTCTTTTTCAATTTTTCACCGACTTCGGGAACAGGGTCATAACCGCCCGGAAATAAGACATTGCATCTTGACAAACGCCTTAAACCGAGAAGAAGTCCTCTGAATAATCCGAATCTTTCTATTGCCTGATACATATATGCGGAACAAGTTGGATAGTATCGGCATCTGGGAGGAAAGTGAGGTGAAATATGCTTTTGATAAAAACTAATTGATTTCAGAAAGTATTCTTTCAATTTTTAATCACACCGGACTTTTCAAGAATAGAATTTAATACCGGATAGATTTCAGTGCTTTTTTTGAAGATGGTTTTTGTTCTCGCAACAATAATAATATCAAAATTATCGCTGAAATCTTTCTGAATCATATCAAACGCTGCCTTTAAGACGCGTCTCGCGCGATTTCTCTGAACTGCGTTTCCTATTTTTTTGCTTGCGGTAAAACCGATACGACAAAAACCCGCACGGTTTTTAATCACATAAACGACCAGTGCAGGATCAGTATAAGATTTGCCGTATTTGTATACTCTGCGGAAATCAGTATTTTTTTTGAGTTTCTCTAACTGATTTTGCCCTTCGACGTTCATTAAAAATCAGTAAGAAAGAACCTTTCTTCCCTTTGCTCTGCGACGGGAAATTACCTTGCGTCCGTGAGAAGTAGACATTCTCTGTCTGAATCCGTGAACTTTCTGTCCGTGAATCTTTTTGGGCTGATATGTTCTTTTCATTTTTTATTCCTCCGTATATACCAAATAAATTTACATTAAGCCTTAAATTAAAACTTTACGGTTAATTATTATACTACATCATACTTTATCTTGTCAAGTGAAAATATATACATTCAATGTATATTGTGGTGACAAAACAGTATAACAATTTACATATCAAAAATAAATAAATTTATTGCTTTTAATTATCGGTTATTTATTTTATCTTTTTTGCATGAAATGATTGAAAATATTTTTGTAACATGTTAATATATATAAGATAAAATTTATAATATTTTTTGTTTTATTATATTAATTATTCTCTTAAATTCAGAGGTATCAGATATGAATTTTGACAGCTATTTTTTAATGATTAAAGAAGATGATTTGACTTTTACCTCAGATACGGTAAAAAAGTACATCTTACAAAAAACCGAAGATAAAATTGATTGGGATTTAAATTCCATGACAGTAAAAATTCCATCAGAGCATGGCAATTTAAATCATGTATGCCGAATATTTGACGAGCGCGGCAACAGCGTATATCTCAAACAGGCGGGCGACACTTTGAGGATAAGCGAAGACATGACGGCCACCCTTGACAGAAACAGGCAGGAGTCGGAAATCCTCGAGCTTGAAGAAAAGTTATTGAGCAGCGATAAAAAAATGGTTCCTCATATATATTTTTACGATACTGTAATGGCCGCATGCATTATGGAGGACTGTTCTGATTTTGAGGTTATGAGAGATGCTATGCTGAAGCACGAAACGTTTGAGCAATTTGCCGACGACGTTTCTACATTTATGGCTAAAACGCTTCTTCTCTCTTCCGATATTGTAATGGACCATAAGGAAAAAAAGGAACTTGTCAGAAAATTCATCACACCGGACCTTGATGATATAACTGAAAAACTCGTACTGACTGAACCGTATACAGGTGCCGACAGGAACAATGTTTTCGAACCAAACAAAAAATTTGTGGAAAAAGAGCTTTATTCCGATGAAAAACTTCACCTTGAGGTTTCAAAGCTCAAATTCAAATTTATGAATGATTCGCAGGCTCTTCTGCACGGCGATCTTCACACCGGTTCGGTATTCATAAAACAAGGCGAAACAAAATTTTTCGATTGCGAGTTCGGAACTTACGCTCCGATGGGCTATGACGTCGGAAATGTGATAGCAAACCTTATTTTTGCATATGATAACGGACTTAGCACTGATGATGAAAAATTTTCCGACTGGTGCTTAAATCAGATTGAAAAAACCGTAGACTTATTCATAATAAAATTCTCCGGTCTATACGATGAAAACGTTGCTGACCCGATGGCGAAAGTACCTGGATTTAAAGAATATTATATTAATTCTGTTTTAGACGATACTGCAGGTTATGCCGGCACCGAGCTTCACAGAAGGACTGTGGGAATGGCAAATGTAAAAGATGTCACATCTATCAAAGATGTCAATAAAAGGCTTTTGGCCGAAAGAATAAATATAATTGCCGGTAAAGATTTTATTATGAATCACAACCGTTTCCGTTCCGGAAAAGATTATACAGACGCTGTATTAAGCGCGAAACAGAACGCTGAAAAAACAATCGGGGAGTAATAAAAAATGAATAACAGTCTTGATGATTTCTTTGAAAAAATAATTACCGTCAAGTGGGGAAATGATAAAAAATCAGTAGATATAATTGATCAGACGCTTTTGCCCGGAGAAATTAAAAGGATTCTTCTTTCAACAAGAGAGGAAATATATGAAGCAATTAAAATGCTGAGAGTGAGAGGCGCACCGGCAATAGGAGTATGTGCATCTTACGGTTTGGCTGTTATCGCAGGAAATTACAGTGAAAATAATACAGATGATTTTCTCAAAAAACTCAGAGAAGATGCCGGATATATCAATTCCTCAAGACCAACAGCAGTAAATTTGTCTTGGGCATTGAAAAGAATGTTGGGCAAAGCCGAAATGATGAAAAACGAAAGTATTTCTGAAATCAAAGAAGGGTTATTTTCCGAAGCTCAGAAAATAAGAGACGAAGATGTTGGAATTTCAAGAAATATCGGTGAAATCGGTTTTTCATTAATGCGGCAGCGCAAAATCGAAGGCAGGGAGCTCAGAATTGAAACTCACTGCAACGCCGGCACTTTGGCAACGGCAAAATACGGGACTGCGACAGCTCCGATATATATGGCTCTTGAACACGGATGGAAACCTGATGATATTCATGTGTTCTGCGATGAGACAAGACCGCTTCTTCAAGGAGCAAGGCTTACAGCGTTTGAACTTGTAAACGCAGGAATAACGACAACTGTTGAATGCGACAATATGGCGTCCGCCCTAATGAGGCAAGGAATGATAGATATGATATTTGTCGGTTGCGACAGGGTGGCGAGAAATGGAGATTTTGCAAATAAGATAGGCACAGCAGGACTTGCGATTATCGCAAAGCATTATAATGTGCCGTTTTATGTGTGTGCTCCGAGTTCAACCGTAGATATGAATTGTAAATCAGGCGGCGATATTTTAATAGAAATGCGAGATAAAGAAGAAGTTACAAAAATGTGGTACAAAAAGCCGATGGCACCGGATAAGGCAGACGTTTTCAACCCTGCCTTCGATGTTACGGATTATGATTTGGTAACAGGCATTATTACAGAAAAGGGACTTTGTACCGCTCCTTATGAGGAGGCATTTAAAAAACAAGGAATCAATTAAATTTTATTCCCTGCAAAATCAGCTTCATTTATTTGGATTTGTTTCTGACGAATTTTACTGCAGACAGCCCCGCTTCAGCGCCCTCATAGACCGCTTTGCATACTTGTGCGAGTCCTTTGTTTACGTTTCCGCATGAAAATATTCCGGGTACATTTGTAGCCATATTTTCATCTGTTTTAATACTGTCGCCGTCGAGAATTATTCCAAGAGTTTTTGCGAAATCCGCTCCTCCGGCAGCACCGATGGCGATAAAAACGCCGTCGGTTTTTATTTGCGTTCCGTCGATAAACTTCATTCCTTCAAGTTTACCGTCACCGTATATTTCTGTAATTTTTTCAGTCTTAACTTCATAAGGATAATCCGAATTATCTATTTTTTTGCCGTCGGAAGCAATAATTACTTTTGACGCCAATTTTGATAAATATTCCGCTTCAGATAACGCATATTCTCCGGAGCCGATAACCGTAACTGTTTTTCCTCTGTAAAAAAATCCGTCGCATACGGCGCAATAACTTACCCCTTTTCCTTCAAATTCTGCGACCCCTTTAATATTAGGTCTCAGTTTTTTATCCCCGACGGCGATAATTACAGATTTTCCTTCATATAACCCGGATACTGTTTTCACATTGAAATTCATTGAATCGGAAAATTCTACGCCGACAACTTGTTCCTTTATTATTTCAACTCCCAAATCTTCTGACTGCTTTATTCCTGAATTAAAAAGATCACAACCGGTAATTCCCCCGGGAAATCCGTAATAATTGTCTATTCTCGACGCTTTTTCGAGATTTGACGTTTCATAATAGATGACAAGTGTAGTTAAATTCGCTCTTTTTGTGTAAAGAGACGCGGATATTCCGGCAGGGCCGGCTCCTATAATAATAGTATCATACATAATTTTTCTCCTAATTACCAAGAATTTTAAGTTTCATCTGAAAGTACAGCCTCAGCTGCCTTTATTCCGTCAGCAGCCGCTGATGTAATTCCTCCCGCATATCCCGCTCCTTCCCCGCACGGATAAAGACCTCTGATATTTGTCTGAAAGAATTCGTCTCTTACTATTCTGACAGGAGATGTGGATCTTGACTCCGGAAATGTAAGTACGGCATCGTCTAAAGCAAAACCCTTAATCTTTTTGTCCCAATTAAATATTGCTTTTCTGATTTCATCTGTAACTGAGTTCGGCAGAACAAAATCCATATCTGACATCACTACTCCTGTAAAGCAGGATGGTTTAACCGAACCCAATTTCACAGATTTACGATAATTCAAAAAATCTCCTACAAGCTGTGCAGGCGCGGTATAATCTCCGCCGCCTAATTTAAAAGCTTTTTTTTCAATAGATCTCTGGTAGGAAATACCGGCAAGAGGATGAGAATCTCCGAAAAATCCCGGTTCAAGTCCGACGAGAATAGCCGAATTAGCATTTTCTCCGTCCCTTGCGAAATTTGACATTCCGTTTGTTACAACTTCGCCTTCTTCTGACGCTCCGTTTACGACAACTCCGCCAGGACACATACAAAAAGTATATGCGCCTCTGCCGTGAAGAGGGTGATTGGATAATTTGTAATCTGCGGAGCCTAATCTTTTATCATTCCAGAATTTTCCGTATTGAGACTTATTTATAAGTTCTTGAGGATGTTCTATTCTTGCGCCTACCGAAAATGCCTTCTGTTCCATCGTAATGCCTTTGGAATAAAGCATATGAAAAGTATCTCTTGCGCTGTGGCCGATGCAAAGTACAAGGCAGTCTGTTTCGATATCGTAATAAGAGCCGTCTCTCAAATTTACCCTGACCCCCTGAACGAAATTGTTTGAAGAAAAAATATCTGTGAGCTGCTCGCCGAATCTGACTTCTCCTCCGAGAGAAACTATCTCTTTTCTTATATTTTTTATTACTTCAGGCAACTTGTCAGTACCTATATGAGGACGCCCTGAATATAATATTTCTTCCGGAGCTCCGTGCAAAACAAATTCTCTTATAACCTGCCTCGTTCTCGAATCCTTTATACCTGTATTCAATTTGCCGTCCGAGAATGTCCCCGCGCCTCCTTCACCGAACTGAATATTGGATGATGTATTTAAAATTCTGTATTTTTTAAATTTTTCAACATCCCGAGTTCTGGTATCTACGTCATTGCCTCTTTCCAAAACGATAGGTTTCAGACCGGCTCTTGCAAGTTCAAGCGCACAGAAAATACCGGCAGGACCAAATCCAGCTATAATTGGTCTGAATTCTGATTTTCTCTTATTTTCCGGTAAAATGTAATTATACTTTTCATGATAAACAACTTCGTTCGACGGGAAATTTTTAGCTATCAATTCCTCGTCGGCATCAAGAGAAATGTCAACGCAGTAGTCGAATTTTATTCTGTTTTTTTTTCTTGAATCTATCGACTGCTTAATTATCTCAAAAGAAAGAAAATCGGTTTCCGAAACGCCTATTTTTTTTGCGGCGTATTTTTTTACATCGTCAATAGCCGCGTCTATTTCTAATTCAATTCCGTTTATTCTAATCATTATTTTTTAAAAACTCCGCCGCTGATTTTCCGGCAATTCTTCCGGAAGAAAATGCAAAAGACAGATTAAATCCTCCGCAGATACCGTATAAATCCAATATCTCACCGCAAGCAAATAATCCGGGATATTTAAATGACTCCATTGTATATGGATTAAATTCTTTTGTGTCTGCTCCTCCGCCTGTGACCTGAGCGTTATTGAAAGATGAAATTCCCTGAATTTCACATGTATATTTTTTTAAATATAAAACTATATTTTTAATTTGAGTATTTGATAAATTCCCGATTGCCGTATCTTTTTTTATGACGCATTTTTTCAAAAAAAATGAGGCAAGCTTTGAATTTATAAGACCGGAAAGTGCAGTTACCGCAGTTTCGTCCGGATTTTCATAAATTCTTTGTCTGATTATTTGAAGAATTTCGTTTATTGAAAACGAGGGAACAGAATCAATTTCAACAAAGAGATTTGTATTGGATTTATCTTTCCGATTTTCAAAATGTTCAGATGTAAGTATTTCAAAAGCTTTACCGGAAATATCCATAGCAGGTATGCCCGAAATTCCGTAATCGGCAAATTGAAGTTCACCGCGTGATGAAGCAATAGTTTTTCCGTTTTTTATCAATCTTATTTTTCCCTTAGACCTTATCCCTTTTAATTCGGGAGTCTTTTCTTTTAATTTAATCGGACTCAAAGCAGGGTAGACAGTATTGATTTTTATTGATAACAAAGAAAGCAAATTTAAACAAGACCCGTCAGATCCGTGAATCGGGGAAGCTTTGCCTCCGCCGCAGACAATAACCGAATCAAAACAATTCCTTTTGTTAATTATATATATACCGTCTTTAAATTCAATTGAATTGATTTCAGAAGAAAAAGAAAAGTTAACGCCGAGCTTTTTTGTTTCAGCCAACAGACAATTTAAAACAGAATCGGATTTGTTGCTCAGAGGATACATTCTTCCTTCATCATCGGCATAAAGATATAGACCTAAAGATTTAAAAAAAGCAATGTCGCTTTCAATATCTGTTTGTGAAAATACTTTTTTTGCAAAATCATCTGAACCGCAATATTTTGTTTGACCGGCATTTAAATTTAAAATATTGCATCTGCCATTTCCGGAAACAAGTATTTTTTTGCCGGCTTTTTCCTGCTTTTCAAAAACAGTGACTGAAATATTTTCATTGTTTCTTTTTGCCTCAATCGACGCCGCAAGCCCTGAAGCGCCTGCGCCTATTATTGCAAGTCTTTTCATTTTAAGTCGCCGCCTGTATATTTCATCTGGAATATTGTAATAAAATCATAAAAATTAGTCAACATAAAAAACCGCCGTTCCTTTAAAGAACGGCAGTTATAGTAGTTATAAGGTTTAATTACTGTTTTGTTGTAACGTCGAACTTCTTTTCTTCCCAGCCGTCAAAGATTTCATCTAAGACATATACGTTGTGTTCATCGGGAGAATGATCGTTATACCAAACCTGTGCAAAGAACGGATTTGTCTTTGCAATGTCGTCGTAATCCCATTTCTCGATAGGAAGATAGCAATGAGGGCACCAATGACCGCCTTTTAAGATGAGGTTGGGAGATGCTTCGAATTCTTTTCCGCAGCGTCCGCACTTCCATTTGAGCTTGGTTGTGAGATCGCCTTTTTTCATTGTCTTGGAAAGGCATTCGCCGCCTCTGAATTTAGCAGCCTGCTTTATATCGTTTATATCAAGCTCGGAATCAGGCTTTGACTCATCATAGCCATGATCAAGCTTAAACTGTTCAGCATCTTTAGTCTTCTTTCCGAATTTCTCAAGCTTAAATGTTGACCAATAAGCTCCTGCCTTTGCCCAATCTTCTTTTGTGCCATAGTATGCAGAAATTCTCTGCTGATCGTTTGTTTTAATCCAGTACTGAGTTCCCCATCTCGGAGTATTGGCAAGCTTTTTGAGGAAAGGCTTGGCAAACGTAGCAATGACTTTTTTGTTAGGAAGATATTTCGGAAGTCTGAGAAGCGGCATAGCTTGTTTAGCAAGCCTCTGGAAATACATCTCAACAGGGAGATCCTCTCTGAAATGAAGATAATCGTTGAGGACGTCGGAATCAGCGTAGAACTGACCGTGGAAATTCTTGAGAACAAACCAGTTGGGATCGAAGAACAACTTAGCGTCGCCTAATCCTATGCAACCTAAAAGAAGCTGCTCAAATTCATAGTTTGTAAGTCTGTATTCTTTTCCGGATCCTATATTATAGAATCTGTTCCAGAAATCATCGGGAAGATCTTCTGTAACAAAATTCGACATAAGTCTTCCGGAGTCTTCGATAGTAGCCCATTCAAGGACGCCGTTAAGCGGAACATGGAACATTATGGGATCGAAATTTTTGAGAATGTCCGCATAAAGAATGCCCGACTGTCTCATAACTACCCAATGTTTAATGCCGCTTTCAACGAAAGTTCTTTCGGCAATAACTTTTGAAAGAGCGTAGTGGTCATAGACCGAAATCTTTATGGGATCGCCCGTGCGTCCCCAATGAATAGGATAGTTTCTGCAGCCTGTTTCAGCGACTGTACCAATATAGCAGACCTTGATATCGTCCGCGTTAGGCTGAGCAAGAACCGCTTTGCAGATATTTTCCGCCGCTGTAATATTAGTTTTTAAAGTGGAATAAGGTCTGTAATCAGCGGAAGGCGAAACCATTCCGCCGATATGAAGGACATAATCAGAACCTGTTATTCCTTCAAGAATGCTGTCGTAATCAAGCAAATCGCCCCAAATTACCTTGACGTTTGGATAAGAAAGGTAAGGACCTAATTTGTCGAAATTTTTCTGGCTTTTTCTTGCAATGAGTCTGATGTTGACCTTGTCCGGATGCTTTAATAACTCCTGAAATGATGCCCATCCCATGTTTCCTGTGGCACCGGTCATAAATACTGTTTTTTTCTCAGACATTTTAACCTCCAATGTTTTAAGAAATATATTAAAATAAGATTTATTTCATATTAATGATGATCTCAACTTGTCTTCACCGCAATAACTTAGATAATATTAAACCAAATTAAAAAATATTGCAATATGTTTTATATAAATTTTTTAAATAAAACAAAAAAATGAAAATTTATTTCTTCAATTTGGAATATTACATGCCAGTATTTTCTTTTTTTGAAGAAGCTTTAATCCATTTTGAAATATCTTCATATATAAATTCGGGATCATCTTCATTTAATATGTCATGTCTTAATCCCGGGTATTGTCTGACTTCAACTTTGATATGTCTGTTTTCAAGTTTATTTGCGAGATTTACCGCGTCTCTGCCGAAAAATCCTACCGGATCGTTTGCGCCCCCGATAATTAAAACGGGAATGTTCAAAGGAAACGACTGATAGAAAAACCTTGAAGAACATTTTGACATCAGTTTGGCTATCGTTGTCAAACTGCCATACGTGATAGGGAAGCCGCAGAGAGGATCCGAATCGTACTCATCCCTGTTTTGAACGCTTCTCGAAATATAAGCGTTGTCATCATTCTCTTTTAAAAATCTCGATGATATAAGTCCAAACGTTTTAAAAGGAGCATTGACAAGATTGTCTTTACCTAAAACAGAGCCTATCGGACTTAAAAAAGGTTCAAAAATCGAAATCGGTTCGTCACCGTATAAAACAGAGCACAAAATTAGACCGTTTACTTTATGGGGAAAATCAGACGCAAAAATTCTTGCGACGAGAGACCCCATATCTATACCGAGGACATAGCACGGGATTTCGGGATATTTCTTCCGCATTATCCTGTTCAAAAGATTTACGTCGTCAACGAGCCTTATATCATCGTCCTCTTCGCCGAAATCACCGAGCTGAGTCATCATCTCCACAGATTTTCCGTGACCTATCTGATCGTTTCCGAATACTACAAATCCATTTTTGACAAAATATTCGGCAAACTTTTCGTATCTTCCGATATGTTCGGCGACTCCGTGGATTATTTGAATCATTCCGACCGGAGAAACAGATTCGTCTCTCCAAATATTTACATGGATATTGCTTTTTCCGTCGGTTGAATCATAATATGCATCGTATTTTTTTATCATAGCTTATTCTTCAAATAGATATACTCTAGTTTCATACGGTTTTAAGAAACATCCGTCATTATAGTTTTTAGGATTGCCGTAATTTGAAAGAGCTATTGTTCCTTTGTTTAAATCAAACCCTTCCGGAGCTTTGAAATTAAAATCCTTATCGGAAAATGAGCAGATTACAAGCATTCTCTGATTTTTATAATGACGTGAATACACATACAAATCGTTTGACTCGTGGTAATGCTCTTTGTAACTTCCGTAAATGCAGATTTCATTTTCTCTTCTGAATTTAAGAAGCTTTTTGTAATAATTCAAAATAGAATCGGGATCCGATTCGGCGTCTTCAACATTTATATCCTTGTAATTTGGATTTATATAGAACCATGCTTTATCGGCTGAAGTAAATCCCGCGTTTTTATCTGCAGACCACTGAACAGGAGTTCTTGCATTGTCTCTTGAACCGTACATTATGTTTTTCATCGCGACTTTTTCCGGAAGTCCTAATTTTCTCATCGTCTTGTACAAATCCTTAGAAGAAACATCATCGTATAAACTTATGTCCGGTAGGCAGATGTTTGTCATGCCTATCTCCTGACCCTGATAAATAAACGGCGTTCCGCATAAGCAGATATACATTGTAGCAAGCATTTTTGCGCTTGCTTCTCTGTATTTAAGATTACCGAATCTGTTAACGGATCTCGGCTGATCGTGGTTTTCGATGTAATTTGCGTTCCATGCTTTTCCATAAAGCCCAGTCTGCCAGTTTGTGAAAACTTTCTTAAATTTCTTAAGATTGAATTTTGTGGGAATAGCGGCGTTTATAATGCAGTCGCATCCCATGTGCTGAAAATGGAACATCATATTAAGGTCCTGTTCCGGGCCTTCGGCGATGTGTTTCAATGCTTTTTTCGGCGTCATCATCGGAGCTTCGCCTACTGTCATGCAGTCATATTTAGACCAGACGGATTTAAATTCCTGTAAATATTTGTGAAGATTGGGTCCATCTTGATATTTGTCTATGCCTCCGGCGGCAGGAGAGGGAAGTCCGTTTGGCAGACCTTCAACCTTTGAAATATAAGTTATTACGTCCTCTCTGAAACCGTCAACGCCGATATCGAGCCAGAATTTGAGAATGTCTTTTATCTCTTCTCTGACTTTCGGATTATCCATATTTAAATCGGGCTGTTCTTTTGTAAAAAGATGAAGATAATACTCTCCAAGGTTTTTGTCGTATTCCCACGCCGGACCTGAGAAATTCGAGGTCCAGTTATTCGGAGGCAGTCTGTTGCCTAATTTTCCTTTTCTCCAGAAATAGTAATCATGATAAGGGTTATCTTTGCTCTTTTTGGATTCTATGAACCATTTATTCTGATCGGAAGTATGATTGATGACCAGATCCATGATTATTCTGATCCCTCTTTTATGAGCTTCTCTTACTACTTCTTTAAAATCGTCAAGCGTACCGTATTCAGGAGCTATATCTTTGTAATCGGCAATATCATATCCTCTGTCTTTTCCCGGGGACACATAAAGAGGAGAAAACCAAATGGCGGTAATTCCGAGGTCTTTTAGGTAATCAAGTTTAGATAATACGCCCTTCAAATCGCCTATTCCGTCGCCATTGCCGTCGCAAAAGCTCCTAGGCCAAATCTGGTAAACTACCATTTCTTTATACCATGCTTTTTTTATATCTTCCATATTAAAATCCTTTCTTGATTTAAGAAAAATAAAATTAAATATAATTACACAGCTCTTTTAGATTTTTTACGTCAAGAGTAGCTTTGATATTCTGATTGCGATACATTTCGGGAGTAGTGACACCGGAATATACAAGAACAGAGTCAATTCCGTTTTCATATCCTATTGCAACGTCGGTTTCAATTCTGTCACCGATAAAGCAGATTTCATCTTCCGCACAATTCAATCTGTGAGTTACATAGTCAATAGTATATCTGTAAGGTTTGCCGATAATGATATCTGGTCTTCTACCTGATGAGGCGTAAAACATCTCTATCATTGACCCGGTATCAGTCATAAATCCGTCTTTAAGCGGACAATTTTTATCGGGATGAGTTGCAATAAACTCTGTGTTTTTGTTATAATACAATAAATTGCATGCTCTGTTAATTTTGTCATACGTCAAAGTCGTATCAAATCCAAGCAATATTATATCGGGATTTTCGTTGTCAAGGAGGAGATTTTCTTTTATGCAATCATTTGTAAAATTTTCGTTCGCGAGAAGGAAAACTTTTTTCCCGGGACGATTCCTTTTTATAAAGTCAATCGCTACATGAGAAGAAATTATGACTCTGCCTCTGTCTACAGGAAAACCGATTTTATCAAGTTTATTCATACACTCTTCTTCGTTGTGAGAAGAATTGTTTGTAAAAAAATAAAAATCTTTTCCCTTTGACCTGATATAGGAGATAAATTTATCAGAACCGGGAATAATTTCATCTCCCAAATAAAAAGTTCCGTCCATATCGATAATAAAATACTTTGTTTTTTCGAACATCAGGAAAATCTCCGACATAAAATCAATTATTATTACAAACATTATTATATTATTTTGCACAAAAAAAGTCTATATTAATTGCAGAAAAAATTTAAAAAGGATGAAATCATATAAAATGAAAGAAAAATACAACATTGCAACAATAGGTACATCTTCGATAACCGAAAGTTTTATCAGATCCTGCAAATACGTAAAAAACGCAGACCTGTATTGTGTATATTCAAGGAGCGAAAATAAAGCGCGGGAATTTGCGGGAAAAAACGGAGCCGAAAAATATTATAACGATTTAAATTTAATGCTAAGCGATAATAATATCGATATAGTATATATAGCAAGTCCAAACTCTCTTCATTATGAGCAGTCAAAAAAATGTCTTGAATACGGAAAAAATGTATTATGCGAAAAACCAATTACAGTAACGCCGGACGAGTTTTGCGAATTAAGAGAACTTGCCGGCAAAAAAGGTCTGATATATCTTGAGGCAATGAAATCTATGCACTCAAAAGGGCTGCCGGCTATTAAAAGTAATATCAATAAATTAGGAATAATAAGAACCGCCCACCTTGATTTTTCCCAAAGATCATCAAGAATCGACAAATATATGTCCGGTCAACTTCCCAATATTTTTAATCCTGAATTCAGAACCGGAGGACTGATGGATTTAGGCGTTTATAACGTCTATGTAGCTGTTGAACTTTTCGGAAAACCGGATGAAATTATTTCAAGCTGCGATTTCTTGAAATCGGGAGCGGATATATCCGGCACAGTTATATTAAAATACAAAAAATTTAACAGCAATTCAGATTTAACAGTTACAATTACTTATTCCAAAGCGGCTAACGGATTTATTGGCAGCTGTATCTTAGGCGACACAGGAGCTATATTATTGGATTCCGTCTCGAAACTGAGCAAAGTAAGATTAATAGATAATGACAAAAATATAAATGTTATATATGAAGAAAATGACGAAGATAAAATAATGTCAGAAGAAATAAAAGATTTTATTGAATATATCGACGGGCAAAAACCGGATTACTATGAGTATTGTCAAGAAACATCGGAAACTGTAAGTAAAATTTTAAAGAAAATAAGGAAAGAATGTAATTTCGGCTTCTGATGTCAATGTAAAACAAATTCCTTTACAGCAGCGTCACTGTAAAGGAATTATATTTACAGACGAAAATTATGATTTAATAACGTCGGACATTGAAAAAAGTCCTGATTTTTTGTCTTTCAAAAATACCGCGGCATTTAATGCTCCGACAGCGAATATATTTCTTGAAAGCGCAGTGTGTTCAATCTTGATTATTTCATCCTGTCCGGCAAAAATAATCTCGTGTTCGCCGACTATTGTTCCGCCTCTTATCGAATGCATTCCGATTTCTTTCTTGTCGCGCTTCTGTCTTCTTTCATGCCTGTCATAAACTATCTCAGGTTTATAATCAAGTCCTTCTTCAACTGATTTTTCGAGCATCAACGCCGTTCCCGAAGGTGCGTCAAGCTTTTGATTGTGATGAGCTTCGACTATCTCTACGTCAAAATCCGTGCCGAGTGCTTTTGCGCATGTTTTGGCAAGCTCCATCATTAAATTTATACCGACCGACATATTGCCCGAACGGAGAAAAGCTGAATTTTCAGACGCTTTTTTAATTTTTTCTACCTGTTCATCACTGTAGCCTGTCGTGCATAGAACTGCCGGTATTTTAGTTTTTGCCGTAAATTCAAGGATTTCGTCAAGATTTGAAGGGTTTGAAAAATCTATAATAACATCTGATTCAACATTAACTTTTTCAAAAGAGTTATATACAGGGTAGGAAAGCGTGCCGGGATTAAAAATATCCACACCGCATACTATTTCGCAATTTTCCTTTTTCTTTACAGCTTCTGTTACGAAAGCTCCCATTTTTCCGCCGCATCCGCTTAAAATAATCTTCATGTTTTTTACCTGCCTTAAAAATTTGACCGGGAATTTCGCCCGGTCTTTTTTTGAAGTATTTTTATTTTACTAATCCGTGATTAGCAAGAGCTTTTCTGAGAATTGCTTTTGCGGAATCGTTCATTGTTCCGAGAGGAAGTCTGCATCTTCCAAGATTCCAGCCCATCATATTCAAAGCTTCCTTTACCGGAATAGGATTTACATCGCAGAAAAGTGCGTTGCAGATGTCAAGATACTCAAGCTGGAGTTTTGCGGATTCTGTCGTCTTGCCTTCAAGATAAAGAGACGGAATATCATGAGCAACCTTGGGCGCGACGTGAGAAAGAACAGATATAACTCCTTTGCCTCCGAGAGACATAATAGGAACTATCTGGTCATCGTTTCCGGAATAAATTGTAAGATTATCGCCGCAGAGTGCAGCTGTTTTTGCGATTTCCGAAATGTTTCCGCAAGCTTCCTTGGCAGCTACTATTCTCTTATTCTCTGCTAAAGCAGCGTATGTTTCGGGCTTTATAGCCATACCTGTCCTTGACGGTACGTTATAAACGATTATAGGATGGGAAACTCTGTCGGCTACAAAATTAAAATGCTCGATAAGACCAGACTGCGACGTCTTGTTGTAATAAGGAGTTACAAGGAGAAGTCCGTCCGCTCCTACCTGCTCCGCCGCATTTGAAAGCTTTACGCAAAATGCAGTATCATTTGATCCCGTTCCCGCTATTACAGGAACTCTGCGTCCTGTTATCTCAACTGCAGCCTTGATAACATCTATATGTTCCTCATATGAAAGGGTAGCGCCTTCTCCTGTCGTAGCTCCGACAACAAGAGCGTCAGTACCGTTTTCAATCTGATAATTTATAAGCTCTTCAAGCTTTTTATAATCTACCTTGGACAAATCTTCGGTAAAAGGTGTTATCAATGCGACGCCTGCGCCTGTAAAAAGTACTTCCTTAGACATTTTATACCTCCTGATATAAAATAAATATCATTTTAGATTTAATTATTCTTTAGGCTCAATATAGCCTTCAGCGCAGAGCAGTTCAGCCAGAAGCACTCCGCCGCCGGCAGCTCCTCTCAATGTGTTATGGGAAACTCCGACAAATCTGTAATCATACTGTGAATCTTCTTTTATTCCTCCGAGAGAAATAGCCATGCCGCCCTCTATATTTCTTGTATCCTTTGTGGCAGGCTGACCGGGCTCATCAAAATAATGAAGGAACTGTTTCGGAGCATGAGGAAGGTTAAGCTCCTGAGGCTTGCCGGAAAAGCTCGTCCATTTTTCTATAATCTGCTCTTTTGTGGGCTTTTTATCAAATCTTACAAAGCAAACAGCAAGATGTCCGTCCGAAACGGGAACCCTGACACACTGAGCCGTGATATTCGGCTTTGTCGCCGGAACAATTTCATCTCCGACAATTTTGCCCCAGATTTTCAAAGGCTCTTTCTCGCTCTTTTCATCCTCACCGCCTATGTAAGGAATAACATTATCTACCATCTCTGGCCATCTTTCAAATGTTTTTCCGGCGCCTGAGATAGCCTGATATGTGCATACAAGGGCGTCTTTTACTCCGAATTCAGAATCAAGAGCATAGAGAGCCGGAACATAACTCTGAATTGAGCAATTTGATTTTACTGCAATAAATCCGCGCTTTGTTCCGAGTCTTTTTTTCTGTGCGTTAATGATTTTAAGATGGTCGTCGTTTATCTCCGGTATTACCATAGGCACATCAGGTGTAAATCTGTTGGCAGAATTATTTGAAATAACAGGGACTTCCGCCTTTGCATATTTTTCCTCAAGCGCTTTGATTTCGTCTTTTTTCATGTTGACTGCGCAGAAAACGAAATCAACCTTTGAGGCGACTTTTTCAACGTCGGACGCATCGTCGACTACTATTTTCTTAACATTTTCCGGGATGTCGATTTTCATTACCCATCTTGAGCCGACAGCTTCTTCATAAGTTTTTCCGGCTGATCTTTCACTTGCCGCAAGTGCCGCAATTTCAAACCACGGATGATTATAAAGAAGTGTAATAAATCTCTGACCTACCATTCCGGTAGCCCCGATTACGCCTACCTTGTACTTTTTCATTTAATTTTCCTCCGGATGCTTAACAAATAAAATTGAAATAGCTATTGTAAAAACAATTAAAAAAATATATAATATAAAAGTTGTACATTAAGTACAATACGCATTACAGCGATTTAATTGCCGCAAGCCGTTTCAAATTTATATATCAAAATATTAACATAACTAAAATCAATAGTCAACTTTTTTAGATTAAAAAAGAGGAGAAAATAATGAAGAAATCCGATTTTTACTATGACCTTCCTCAGGAATTGATAGCTCAGGATCCGCTTGAGAAAAGAGACGAGTCAAGACTTATGTATATGAACAGAATCACGGGCCAAATAGAGCACAGACATTTCTACGATGTTGTAGATTATTTAAAGCCCGGAGACTGCCTAGTTCTGAATAACACTAAAGTTCTGCCGGCAAGAATATACGGTATAAAGAAAACCGGAGCAAAGGTCGAGTTTCTTCTTTTAAAAGACTGCGGAGACGATGTCTGGGAGTGCATCACAGGACCCGGAAGAAAAGCCAAAGAAGGCGACGAATTTGATTTTAACGGAGGAATACTTCACGCTGTTGTCACCGAGGTCAAAGAAAACGGAAACAGAGTAGTAAAGTTTACTCATGAAAAGAACACTACTGTTTATGATATTTTAAATGAAATCGGCGAAATGCCTCTGCCTCATTACATAACTCACGATCTTAAAGACAAAGAAATGTACCAGACGGTCTACGCAAAGTATCCGGGCTCTGCAGCGGCGCCTACGGCCGGACTTCATTTTACCGATGAACTTCTTGAAAAAATAAAAGATATGGGTGTAGATATAGCTTATATTACTCTTCATGTAGGAATAGGAACATTCAGACCCGTAAAAACCGAAAATATAGAAGATCATGTAATGCACACGGAACAGTATTTCGTTCCAAAAGAAGCTGCGGAAAAAATCAACAAAGCTAAAGACTCCGGCGGCAGAATTATCGGAGTTGGCACAACATCGTGCAGAACACTCGAATCAACATGCGATGAAAATGGCAGATTGAAAGAATGTTCGGGATCAACAAATATTTTCATCTATCCCGGATTTAAATTCAGATGTTTAGACGGACTTATCACGAATTTTCATCTTCCCGAAAGCACTTTAATAATGCTTGTCTCCGCATTTTCGACAAGAGAAAACATCTTAAACGCATATAATATTGCAATAAAAGAGAAATACAGATTTTATTCTTTCGGAGACGCAATGCTCATACTTTGATTAATTCAAGGAGAACAAGATGTATAAATTACTAAAAACATCAGGCAGCGCAAGAAGAGGGGAGTTTGAAACAGTCCACGGAACAATACAGACTCCGGCTTTTCAAAATGTTGCCACAAGTGCGGCAATAAAGGGCGGTCTTTCATCAACCGATTTAAAGAACTTGAAATGCCAGATAATGCTTTCAAACACATATCACCTTCATGTAAGACCCGGTGATGACGTAATTTACGATCTCGGAGGTCTTCATAAATTTACGGGATGGGACGGTCCTATTCTGACGGACAGCGGAGGATTTCAGGTTTTTTCTCTCGCTTCTCTGCGTTCAATTAAAGAAGAGGGAGTATATTTTCATTCTCATGTCGACGGGAAAAAGATTTTTATGGGACCTGAGCAGAGTATGCAGATACAATCTCATCTCGGGTCTACAGTCGCCATGGCTTTTGATGAATGTGTGGAAAATCCGGCACAGTATTCATATTCCAAAAATTCCTGCGAGAGGACAACCAGATGGCTTGAAAGATGTCAGAAAGAAATGGCAAGACTTAATTCTCTCGACAGCACGATAAATAAAAACCAGCTTTTATTCGGCATTAATCAGGGATGCACTTTCAAAGATATCAGAGTAGCCCATATGAAACAAATTGCGTCTATGGGACTTGACGGTTATGCAATAGGCGGACTTGCAGTCGGTGAACCGAAAGAAGTTATGTATGATATAATTTCCGAAGTAGAGCCGTATATGCCCAAAGATAAAATACGTTACCTCATGGGTGTGGGAACACCCGGAAATATTCTTGAATCTGTCAGAAGAGGAGTTGATCTTTTCGACTGCGTAATGCCGTCAAGAAACGGAAGACACGGCCACCTTTTCACTTGGAAGGGAATAATCAACATAAATAACAACGAATATATGCGTGACCCAAGGCCGATAGACGAAGAATGTGATTGTCCTGTATGCAGAAAATATTCAAGAGCGTACATAAGACATCTGCTAAAAGCCAACGAGATTCTCGGCTTCAGATTAATGGTTATGCATAATATTTATTTTTACAACACACTTATGGAAAAAATAAGGCAGTCACTTGACAAAGGAACGTTTGAACAGTTCTATTCAGACAATGTACAGTTATTAGACACTCGTATTAAATAATTTTTTTGCTTGCATTGTCAGAATATATGTAATATAATATTTTTATTGCTTTAATTAATTTTTCAGAAATAAAGTGAAAAAAATTAATTTTTCGGAGGAAATAAAATGAATCTTTCAATCTCAGCGCTTCTCTCAATCGGATACAATATGCTTTCAGGTTCCACAGGAACTACCGCTTCAGGTTCAAGTTCAGGCTCGGTTTGGTCTACTATCTTATTGATGGTTCTCCTTTTTGTAATCATGTATTTCGTCATGATAAGACCTCAGCAGAAGAAACAGAAGGAAGATCAGGCTATGAGAGACGCGATTCAGATTGGCGACGAAATCACTACTATTGGCGGTATCGTAGGCAGGGTAGTAACGGTAAAAGAAGATACCCTTGTAATTGAGACCGGCTCTGACAAAAACAAGATGAAAATTACCCGCTGGGCAATTCAGACAAACAACACAAACGAAGAGAGAATACAGGCTCAGAGAGAAGCTCAGGCTGCTGCAAAAGCTGCCGAGAAGGAAGCTAAAACTTCAGGCAAAAAGGGCGGGAAAAAAGTTGAAAGAACACGCAAGACACAGCAGATTTCTGAAGATACAGTCAAATCCGGCGATTCCGCTTCATCTCAAGATTCCGCAGAGTCAAAATAATTTTCAATAAAATTTTAGTCATAAAAAAGAGCTTCAAAGAAGCTCTTTTCTTTTATTTCTTTTTATACACATATATACGGCAGCAGATTTTCCACTGTTTTATCGCCTATGCCGTCTACAAGCGCCAAATCATAAACGTCATCGAATTTTCCGTATGTTTCTCTGTAATTTACGATTGCCTGAGCTTTTTTATCCCCGATACCATTAATTTGTTTCAGTTCATCAACTGTTGCCGTATTAATATTAATTGGATACTGGACAGCGGCTGTTGTTGCGGCGGTAGTTCTTGCGGCAGTCTGCGCGGCAGCTTTTTGACTCTTTTTATTTACATATGTCGTTGTTTCACTTGATGATTTAGTTGTTGTTTGATTTAAGTAAACTCTCGTTGTAGTTGTGTCAGGCGGATTGTAAATCACTACATCATTTTTTGAAGTAGTCGTATCGGCCGTCATAACGATGCCATTCCCGGTAAGTAATTCAGGAGAAACAACGTAAATATCCTCGCTTTCCTCATCGTTTGGCTGAAGCCTGACAGCATTTTGAGGCGTCAATACCTTGACATTGTTTTTAAATTTTTCAAAACATACCAATGTTGTAACAGAAGTAGATAAAGCCGCAACACAAACAACCGAGATTAAAACCCTCCAAATATTTTTTTTATCTTTTGGTTTCTTCTTTTCTTTATCTTCTTTATCCTGAAGAGGATAATTTTCAGGGTTGTCTGTATATGTTTTTACAAACAGCTCCATCTCTTTTTTATTTTTTTCATCAATCGACTCTTCTGAATCTTTATTTTTTTTCTTCTTGTCCATTTCTTCTGAAATAAATTTTCTGAAATTTACACTGTCGTCAACGTTTTTCCAATTAATATAATGCGATAACTTCTTTTTGTTTATTTTACTGCCGTCCACGCATTTGTAATAGAGGTATTGAGGAGTTTCTTCATAAGATGTGTTGTCCTCGATATATTCCGGATGTGATGATATGGTGGATTTTATATAAGCTCCGAAAATATTATTATCTTTTTTGCGGTAATCGTAATCAAGCGTTTTCAGATTATTTTCTTCCATATCTACTGATTTGCCGTCTTTTATCGGATTGTTCTCAGAATGGCCGCTTTTGTATTTATACCTTTTCACCCATAATAACCTCCTTTGATCAATCCTTCAACTTTTTCTTTATCATTTGTTTTCGGCAAAATATTTTCTCTGTGCAATCTGAAATTCTTCATTAAATTTTTTCGCAGCTATTTTGCTTGACTGCTTGAACGGCGAAAGCATATCGAATGCGTGAAATTCATCTGAATAAGTGTCATAATCCGCTTCGATACCGGCTTTTTTCAAATTTTCTATATAAGTTTTTGTCTCGCTTAAAAACGGATCTGCTGTGCCGACAAAAGTATAGCACGGCGGCATTCCTCTATAATCTTTTTCAAGGGCAGGGGAGGCAAAAACAGGGACGTCGCCCACTATGTTTTTTAAGTAAAGATTCTAGCCGATATGATTTTGAAACGTTCCCCAAACAGGCGCGTGATTGTCATAAGATGTATCGGTATCTCTGCAATCCATCATCGGATAAAGCGGAGTTTGATAAGCAACATTCACTCTTTTTACATATTTTTCCCAAAGACAGACTGAAATGCAAAGACCTCCTCCGGCGCTTTCTCCTCCGACAAAAATCTGATTTTTATTAAATCCAAGTGACGCAGAGTTGTCTTTCATCCATTCAAGAGTCGAGACGCAATCTGCAAAAGCATAAGGATACGGATAAAAAGGAGCCATTCTGTATCCTGGAGAAACGACGACGCATCCGTACTGTTCGCACAAATCCATCGCCCTTGACATAAAGACCATTTCCTTCATACCAAGGAAATATCCACCGCCGTGAATCCACATTACGCCGGTTGTAAAATCATTCGGTTTCTTATTTACGGGAATCAATACAAGAGCATTAATCCGATTACCGAGAGAATCGATTTTTTTTATTTTGACTTTGATATTGCTCATTGTAATATTTTATATAATTTTTAAAGTTTTTACTATTTCGGAAGCGATCAAACTGTGACCTGTATCTTTTGGATGAACTCCGTCCTGGGAAAGAATTTCCTTTTCAAAATCTGTCTGATGAGTCATAATATCAAACATATCAATGTGGTAGTCTGCATATTTTTCGGCTATTTTATGAATTGAATTATGTTTCTCAATAAAATCTTTATACCATCCTTCTCTTCCTTGCCAGTCAGGAAAATAAAAAGCATCGATAATGAGAATCTTTATTACGGGAAAATCGGATTTGACTTTTATAAGATATTTTTCATAAAGTCTGCTGAAAACATCGGCAGGTTCCTCAATGTTATTATCCTGAAAATGCCATGTATCATTGATGCCAATCATCAATGACAAAAAATCAGGCTTGACTTCCTTTGTATCTTTATCATACCTTTTAAGGACATCGGATATTTTGTCTCCGGATACTGCTCTGTTGATAAAATTAACTTTATTGTCGGGAAAAAGTGCTTTATAAATATCGTAGACCTTAACAGGGTAGCCGGGTCCAAGTAAATCTCTTGACGAAAAATTTTTGTTGTCGTAATCTCTCGGTCTTCCGCAGTCTGTTACGCTGTCTCCCTGGAATAATACGGTTTCTCCGTCTTTAAAAAATCTTTTCATTTTTTATTTAATAGAATTTACAAATTTTTCAAACTGTTTTCTGCCTTCATCTGTGCGCTTGAACACCGCGCAGTTTTCGAGAATCTTATAAAATACTACGCCTATTTCATTGTAAAGAACAGGCAGAATATTATTTTTGTCAAGATCCGGATATTTCTTCAATATTTCATCTGCCCAAACGGCGTGTTTTTTTATTTTTTCGATATTGTGATAATCTTCACCGTTTTTAATAGCGTCAGCAAGAATATCCATCTCGGTTTTAAGCCTTGAAGGAAGTACAGAGAGTCCCATAACTTCGATAAGTCCGATATTTTCTCTTTTTATATGATGATATTCCGGATGAGCATGGAAATATCCGTCGGGATACTCGTCTGTAGTGATATTATTTCTTAAAACAAGGTCAATTTCGTATCTGCCGTCTCTTTTTCTCGATATAGGAGTTACGGTATTGTGTTCCTGACCATCTGTTTCGGCGAATATAAAAGCGTCTTTGTCTGTATATCTTTTCCAGAACGTTAATATTTTATCGCACGCGTCAATTACTTTTTCTTTGTCCTCGCTGGAAACCCTGATTACATTCATCGGCCAATTTACAATACCGAAATTGACATTGTCAAAACCGGGCAGAGTGAAATTTTCTATAATTTTAGCTTTTGCCATAGGGAATTCGTGTCTGCCGCCCTGAAAATGCTCGTGAGCAAGTATCGAACCTCCTACGATCGGAAGACCTGCGTTGGAACCGACCGTATAATGAGGAAGAATGTCGAGAATATCTGTCAATTTGACAAAAACCTGTCTGTCGATTTTCATCGGCGTGTGCATTCCGTTCAAAAATATTGAATGCTCGTTGAAGTACTGATAAGGCGAATACTGGAAAAACCAATGCTGCCCGGCGACTTTAATCGGGATTAATCTGATGGTTTCTCTCGCGGGATGATCTATTCTGCCGGAGTAGCCTTCATTTTCTTTGCATAACGCACATTCGGGATATTTATCTGAAGAAGCTTTTGCCGCGGCTTTTATTGCCCTGGGGTCTTTTTCAGGCTTAGACATGTTGATAGACATTTCCATCTCTCCGTAAGGCGTGTCAACATTCCATCTGATATCCTTTTTTATTCTGTATCTGCGTATATAATCAGAATTTTCGGAAAGCTCAAAAAAATAATCTGTCGCTTTTTCGGGCGATTTTTCATGAAGTTCATAGAATTTGGAAATTACCTGACCCGGTCTCGGCGTCACGCAGTTCATCAAGCGAGTATCAAAAAGATCTCTTTCTGTGACGTTGTCGCCGATAAGTTTTCTTGAAACGGCATCATCAAGCAATACTTTCAAAATTGTTTCCAAATCAGCTGTTTCTTCTAATTTTTCATCTTTGTAAAAATCCAATTTCATTACGTCGAGAATTAGATTTCTCGAATAAATTCTCTCGCAGTCAGGTATTAGGTTATTATCAACCGCATAATCAACCAATTTATTTATTGCTTCGTATGTATTCATTTATTCCACCTCAATTATTATTGTTTATTACCTTCAAGCAGAAGATATTTGAGAAAAGAATAGCGTTTATTCTGAAAATTGTTGTCAACCATTTTTTCAATCAAATCTTCTCGTCCGACAATTATCATCTGTTTTTTCGCCCTTGTAATAGCTGTATACAGAAGATTTCTGTACAGAAGTTTAGGCGGCACGTCGGCCACAGGCATTACAACGGCATTATATTCTGATCCCTGACTTTTGTGAACTGTTACCGCATAAGCAAGCTCAAGTTCATGGAGAAAGTCAAAAGGAAAAAATGAAATTTTTCCGTCGTCAAATTTTATTTTTACGCTTCCTTCTTTATTATTGATTTTTTCGATAATACCTATTTCGCCGTTGAAAATTCCTGCGCCTTTTTCTTCACCCTTAGTCCATGCGAGGTCATAATTATTCCTCGTTTCCATAATTTTATCGCCTTCGCGGTAAATGTGAAGTCCGGATTTTACTTCGGCTTTGTCCAGCGACGGTGGATTTAAGCTCTGCTGCATTTTTAAATTTAGGTTAACTGTGCCGCATTCACCTTTTCTTGACGGGCATAATATTTGAATATCGTCAAGAGGGCTGTACCCGTAAGCATTAGACAGCCTGTCTGTGCATAACTGTACTATGGTATCTTTGGCTGCGATTGGATTTTCGCGCTTCATAAAGAAAAAATCGTTATTTTTTTCATTCAGATTAGGATATTTCCCTTCAATGACGTCATGCGCGTTTGTGATGATAAGAGATTTCATCGCCTGCCTGAAAATCACAGTCAATTTAACAAAAGGAACTATTCCGGATGATATAAGATCGTCAAGAACGTTCCCGGGTCCTACGGCAGGAAGCTGGTTTGAATCACCGACCAAAATTATCCTTGTCCCGTATTTGCAGGCGTTAATAAGATTTGAGAAAAGCTCAACATCAATCATTGACGCTTCATCGACTATCAACACATCTGTTTCAAGAGGATTTTGCTCGTTCTTTTTGAAATTCAATTTATCTTCTTTTGACCATTCGACTTCAAGCAGCCTGTGAATTGTTTTGGAATCCATTCCCGTAAGCTCAGACATTCTTTTCGCAGCCCTGCCTGTTGGCGCGGCTAAAGTGACAGTCCTGCCAAGTTTATGAAAAAAAGAAATGATTCCGCGTACGGTAGTAGTTTTTCCCGTTCCGGGACCGCCTGTAAGGATAAACACACCGTTTGAAGCGGCTTTTCTTATTGCTTCTCTCTGAAGTTCGGCATATTTTATGTCGTTTTCTTTTTCAATTTCATCAATAATTTTCTCATTTGCAGAAAAATTTTCTGATGAAAGCAGAAGAAACAGTTTTATTTTTTCCGAAATATTGCGTTCGTCAAAAAAAATTTCCGGAATAGCAATGAATTCTTTTTCATTTCTGTTATAAGAAATCAGCATTTTATTTTTAATCATTTCTTCTAATCCGGATTCTGTTTCGTCTGTTGTCAAAGACAATAATTTAGAAGAAACCTGAACCAATTTATTTCTCGGCAGGCAAGTATGACCGTTAAAAAGGTTATGTCTGAGTACATAATTTATTCCGGCTCTCGTTCTGTACCTTGATTCAACAGGTTTTGAAAGTTTTCCGGCAATTTCTTCGGCTCTGTCAAATGAAAACCCTTCTATTCTGCCGCATAAAATATAAGGATTTTCTTCTATGATATGAACTGAATTTTTTCCGAATTCTCTGTAAATTCTGATGCTTTCGGACGCGGTCAAGTCAAATTTTTCAAGACCTAATATAACAGTTCTCAGAGACATCTGCTGTTTGAACTGTTCTGAAACAAGAAAAGCTTTTCTTTCGGAAAAACCTTTTATCACAGTCAGTCTTTCAGGGTTAAATTCCAATACGTCAAACGTATTTTCACCGAATCTGTCAACTATCTGCTTTGCGGTTTTTGGCCCGATTCCTTTGATAGCTCCGGATGAAAGATATTTCAGATAGTCTGAAGCAGTTTCAGGCATTGACCTTTTTAGTTTTTCTATTCTGAATTGTCTGCCGAATGATTTATTTATATCCCACCACCCGGTAAGATTGATTTTTTCACCTGCAGTCAGTTCCGGTATTACTCCCACTGCCGTAATAAGCTCATCGTTTGAATTAATATCAAGAACAGTAAAAGATGTTGATTCATTTCTGAAAATGATTCCTTCCACTGTTCCGGAAATTTGAACCCATTCGTTTTCAGACGGTTTAAATGACATATAAATTAAAGCTTCTCAATAACCTGCAAAAGCGTATCTGAAAGTGTTTTCTGCTGTTTATTATTTGATTCCGTGTAATCGGCACCAGCCACATCGTCGGCGTCATCGCTTATCTGCCTCAACGACAAAAATTTTACGCCGGCGTCATTGCATACGGAAGCAATAGCCGCTGTCTCCATATCAAATGTTGTAATTCCGAATGTTTCTCTGTAAAATTCGGCTCTCTTCTTGTCAGCCAAAAACAAATCTCCGGTGCCGCATACCGCTTTGCCGACCCCCGGGATAGACAAAGCGAGATCAAATAATTTTTTGTCGGGTTCATAGACAAACTTTTCCTGAGGTTTAACACCGAGAGGAACATTGATGGCAGTCAGATCAAAGTCGCATTCCCTGAATGATTCTCCCGCGACTATGTCATCTCTGCGGTGTCCGGAAACAGCTCCGGAAAGTCCTATATTGAATATTATTTCGCAGTTGTCATCTGAAATTAAAAATGCTGTAGCCGATGCGGCGTTTACTTTTCCGATTCCGCATTTTACGCAAATTATTTTTTTATCCCCGAGAACAAATTCCACAGATTCTTTATTTCTTCTTTTTGTTTCTTTTGAACCGTATTTTTTTACAGATTCAACATAAGGGTTGTACTCGTAATCGTCCGCGATGACTACTCCGAAATTTTTCATATTAATTCTCCGTTAATTATTTTTTATACTGACTTTAAATAATAATACCATTTCCTCATTGCAATTTCAATATTAAACATTATAATTTAAATATACCAAATATCAAAGCAAAACAAAGGCTTCGTATTAAATTTATCAATGGCAGAAAGGCAGGATAAAGCAATATGTTAATTCATCCTTTTGCGCCGCTGTATTCAAAAAGTTCGGATACGCTGATTCTCGGGTCTTTCCCCTCTGTAAAATCGAGAGAAGAAAACTTCTATTACGGGAACAAACAAAACAGGTTTTGGAAAGTGATTTCAACTGTTTATCATGAAAAAATTCCCGATACAATCGAAGAAAAGAAACACATTATTCTTAAGAATAATCTCGCACTGTGGGATGTTATTTATTCATGCGATATAGAACTGTCAAAGGACAGTTCTATTAAAAATGTGACGGCAAATGACCTAAGTTCTATTATTGTTCAAAGCAATATAAAAAGAATTTTTGTTAACGGCAAAAAAGCTTTTTCACTTTATCAAAAATATTCTGAATCAAAAACAGGTTTATCGGCTGTATGCCTGCCGTCAACAAGTCCGGCAAATGCACAATGGACATTGGAAAAACTGACAGAGGTCTGGAAAGAAGAGCTGAAAGGAAAATAAAATATAAATATAATTTTTGAATACAATATATTCATAATATTTTATTAATATTTTGCAACTTTTTATTTAAAAGATAGAAAGAGATTTTTTCCTATTGATTTTTATTATTAAAAGGACTATAATACTATTGTTGTTCAGAGATATCGCGGGGTAGAGCAGTTCGGTAGCTCGTCGGGCTCATAACCCGGAGGTCATAGGTTCAAATCCTGTCCCCGCAACCATGGCGAGTGTTCTTACAGCATTTGAAAGGCTGTTAAGAACACTCGCTTTTTTTCATACAGCGAGTTGACCTGGGGCGTAGTTGACAACTACGCCTTTTCTTGTATTTACGGACACTTCCGGGATCGGCAGGGGCAGCACCGTTGGAATCTCAATCGTTCCGACGCAGTTATAGTGGATGCGAAGCCGCTGCTCCCATACACCGTCGATCTTCTCCGCATTGAATACTTCGATCTTCTCAACCAGTTCGTTCAGCATCCGGGGCGTCAGTTTCCTCGCTCTGGTGTACTTGCGAACAAGACCGATAAACATATCCGTTGTCATGGAACGGCTGCTCTGCTTCTCTATCTCGGAGCGGAGCTTTTTTATTTTCTCCGACAGCTCCTTTTGCTCGTCCTCATACCGCCGGGACATTTTTGCGAAGCGGTCATCGGAGAGCTTGCCGGAAACATTGTCCTCATAGATGCGCTCAAAGAGGCCGTCCAATTCTTCGTCACGGGCAAGGAGCGTTTTCAGCTCTTTTTCCTTCAGCTTGCGGTCTGTCTGTTCCGCCTGCTGAGAATGACCGATCACCGCTTTTACAAACTCATCCTCATAGAGGCTGGCGAATTTCGTTAAGCGCCGTATCTCTCCCAGCACCACTTCCTCCAGGAAGTCCACACGGACATAGTGAGTAGAGGTGCAGGTGCCGCGGTTGCCCTTGTAGTTGGAGCAGTTGAAATACTTGATCTCCGGATTGCCCTGATTGAAGTGAAAGTGAAGGTTGCTGCCGCAGTCGGCGCAGACCAACAGGCCGGAAAACATATTGTGTTCTCCGTTGTTGGTGCGGCGCTTACGGATTTTGCCCCCGCTTCTGCTGCACCTGCTCATACACAGCACGCTCGATGATCGCCTCATGGACGTCCTGGAACACCACCCAATTCTCGCGGTCATTGTCGATTCGCTTCTTATTCTTGTAGGATTTGGAATAAGTTTTGAAATTGAGAATGTCACCACAGTATTCCTGCAGGGAGAGAATTTTGGTTATTGTGGAGCTGTTCCACTTGGTAGGCGGCTGCTGTTTGCCCTTGCCGGGGCGTTTGATGCCCTTCGTGAGCCAGTAGGCCCGCGGGGTCAGGACACCATCCTTTTCAAGCTGGGTGGCGATCTGCTCTGTTCCGAAGCCCTCCAAAGTCATGCTGTAAACGCGGCGCACAACCTGGGCTGCCTCGTCATCCACGATCCAATGCTTCGGATCGTTCGGGTCCTTGATGTAACCGTAGGGCGGCTGGCCCATCGGCTCACCGGCATTGCCCTTGATCTTATTGCTGATGCGCCGCTTTTTGCTGATATCGCGGGCATACCACTCGTTGAACAGGTTGCGGATCGGGGCAAGCTCATTTTCGCCCTCTGCCGTGTCGATGTTATCCGAAACGGCCACCAGGCGGATATCATGGTTCGGGAAAAATTCTTCCGTCAGCCGTCCGACCTCAATGTAGTTTCGCCCCAGGCGGGAAAGGTCTTTGACAAAGACGGCGGCGGCTTTTCCCTGTTCCAACTGGCAGATCATTTCTACAAAACCAGGGCGATCCATCGTCACGCCGGAAATGCCGTCATCCAGAAAATGAACCAGATTTGTGTAACCCTTTTCCTTTGCGACTTTGGCAAGCAGTTTCTTTTGATTGCCGATGCTGTAGCTTTCGCCTTCAAGATTATCGTCACGGGAAAGCCTTTCATAGAGAAAGGCGGTCACGTCACGGGATTTTTTGTTATTCGACTGTTTCATAAGTCCTCCTTCCGTCAAGGCAGTCGAATAGCAAATATACTTGTACGAACACATTATACCGCCATTTGCTGCCTCTGTCAGCCGGGTTTGAAAGCTATTTACAGCTTTTCACTCTCGGACTTCATCAGGCGAAGGAGAACGCTGCCCAGGGTATCCGGGCTTTCTTCTTTGAAAACCGGCTCAACAACGAACGACCGATTGCCAATGTGATAGGTCGTTTTTGCATCCAGAGGATTTTTCTCTGGCCTGCTGGTCTTGCCGGGATTTGTAGCTTTATCTTGCATGATAAAATCCCCTTTCATAAAGCATAAAGATAGCAATGAAAGAGGCAAAACGGACGGCTGCTGGCACAGCTCCACGGGAGTCTAACCCCGGCCCATGCTGATGGGTGCGGCGCACAATGCTTTTTGGGCGTTCAATGCGCGAGTATCTTTGACCCTGCCCGTGTGTCATCGCCCACAAGCTGCCACGCTTGCTTTGCGGTCTGGTGTTTCTCGCTCTCTCCGAATGGAGGTCATGGCGCACCGACCGTATGGCTCGGCACAAACAGGAATGTATCCGTTTGCCTTATACTGCGGCGCTGGCCTCCCAACGGGCTTTCTTTGTCAAGGTGCGGAACACACCATGCGGAAAGGGGAACGCACGGCGGTCATCTGAATCAGGTCAGGTCAAAATCCAGAATCGCAATAATCAGCTTCGTTTCCAGTCTGCGGCGCAGATCATCGTCTACCTGAGAATGAGGACAGCCCTGAGGATCATAGCTTGTCCTTGTGGAAAGCGCCGCTATGTAGCCGGAGTAGTGGCCGATCACACGGTTTACCGCGTCAGGGTCGCCCTGGGCAGCGGCGGTAATGACCGGATAAGGAAGAAGATTATTCCGGGAAGCTGCGGTGTCACGCATCCGTATCACCTCCCATCAGCTCTTTCAGCAGCCGATAGGATTTCAGCCTGCGGTTGTTGATCGTCCTGCGGGCCAGGTTCATACGCTCCGCGATCTCACGGTCCGCCATTTCCAGGAACCAGTACATCAGAAGGATATCCCGGTTGTCCTGAGGCAAGGCGTTCAGCGCATCGGCCAGCAGATCGTTTTCGATCAGGATCACATCACCGCCAAGAATGAAGGTGTTGTACTCCCAGGGATAACGGTCATAGGCCGCAAGCTGCTCCATTGCGTCCTCCGGCAGTTCGCTGAAAGGGATGCTGTGCTTCTTCCTGCGGCTGATCTCTCGATAGCCATTGCAGGCCTCGCACTTCAAGACCTTTTTGCAAAAGCTGTCAAAGGCGTGCTGCTTGTGTTCGGCGTGGCGATCAGGTTTCATGTTCTCACCTCCCTTCGTGCCGGGAGGCAGTTCTTTTCTTCCCCTTTCGCCCACTACTCGTTCTGCGGAAGGCTGTTTTGGCCAGCTCTGCCTGGAAAAATCAAAATAATTTTTTCTGTCGCTCATTTGTGCGCTCCTTTCGTCCTGATCGGGTGGGTGGCCGGATCAGGCAAAGGGTGGAGCGCGGGGACAGTAGAAACATCCCCGATAACGACAAAAAGCGCCTGTCTGCAAAACGCAGACAGGCGCAGAAGAATTATAAAATCTATTTACATGATTTCTGTATTCATACTCATAGCCGGAATAGTCCGATGGAGGGGCTACGCTTTTTTTAACTGGTGCAGATCATGGACGTTGCGAAAAAGCAAAAAGGACACGGCAATACCTCCAAGATACCGCCATGTCCTTAAAAAAGGGCGACTTTAATACACCCCCCGTAAATCCATTTTTCAAAAAGGAAAACGGCGGCTTTGATTTTGATATTTCAAGGCTGCTGTTCTCTAACTTCGCGCAAATCTGCTGTTAGCGGCTCTGTGCGAATGATTTATGAAACTTGGTGCTTTGCAAATACACGGCGAGAGATAACTGCGTCAATTCCTAAAAAGACCAATGCTGTCGGGATTGCCCACACTGCATACAGCATACCGTTATTCATTTGCTCCACTGATAAGAGCGAAACGGCTTGCACATGATACAAAGGTAAAAGCCCAATCAAGCGGAACAACGGATTTGCTTCTGTGATCGGCAGCAACACCGGAAAAAGAAAAGTTGCCATAGACGCAACGAAAGCTACAATCTGATTTTTACTGATTGCAGATATAAGCAGCGTAATTCCCGTTACGCTGAGAGTACAGGTAAACGCCAAAAGAATTTGATATTTTAGCAACGTTCCACAAGTGATATTGAAAGGAATGAACCCCTCTACATAGTCGCTGGGAGCGAATAGAATACTACAATCCAGCCCTTCCGTTCCGTAAAAGATAAGAGCAAGAAGCAAGCTAAAAGCCGCAACCAGCGCGGTAGTGAGAATGGCGGTAAGAATACCTGCTGCTACCTTTGCAGTAGCGCATTTGGTTTTGCCGTATTTGCTTGTCAATATGATATTGTCAACGCCTTCATACTCGCCGGAGAAAATCGGAGCAAGCATGATGATAACCGCAAGAACAAGCACGATAAAAACCCGCACCATGTTTTTACTTGTTGAAAGCCAACCATCTACATAGCCAATTTTGATTTCTTCATTACCGAACACATCCGAAACACTTAATCCGTTCCAATTTCCCTCTTTATCAGAAAATCGGGAAAAGGCAGCGGATTGTGTAGCGTTTTGATACAGGTACATCGCATTGAGACCATGCAGATCATGGGTCGGCGCAAAGTCATTCATCATTTGCTGTACTTTTTCGTCGGTCAATATTCCCTCGTATTTCGCGGCAATTCCCTTGTCGATTTCTACTGCCGTTTTACCTGAACCTTCCGCACTTACACCGTCAAAAGCATATTTGTTTTGAAAGGTGGAAAAGGATAGCAAGGCAGAGAACAGGATAATTCCAATTAGAGCGATGAGCGCCAAACGCTTTGAAAACACTTTCCGCAGTTCAAAAAGAATCAGTTTTTTCATTCTTCACAGCCCCCTTTGAAATAGAATAGGTACAAATCTTCCAAAGTAGGCTGCACCCTTACTGCATTTTCCATCGGCGGACGATCTCCAATGATCCGTAAAATTGTCTGGTTTTCGCTGGTGTTTCGCAAGTTGCTTGTGTTGTAGGCAGCCGCGTATTTTTCCGCATAGGCAGTCGGAACCGTACATTCCCACACTTGGCCGTCGATTTCAGAAGTGATCTCCTGCGGATTTCCAAAGTGAATGATTTGCCCGGATTTCATCATGATGATTTCCTCCGCAATAAACTCCACATCGGAAACAATATGCGTAGACAGGATCACAATGCGGTCTTTGGAAAAGGCGCTGATCAAATTGCGGAAACGGACGCGTTCTTTCGGGTCAAGCCCCGCCGTCGGCTCGTCTAAAATCAAAATATGGGGGTCATTGAGCATGGCCTGTGCAATCCCCAAACGCTGCTTCATGCCCCCGGAAAAGGTTTTGATTTTGTGCTTACTTTCTCTCGATAAGTCTACTGCTTCCAGCAGCTCCTTTGACTTCTTCCGCGCCGCCTTCTCGTCCAATCCTTTTAGGGCAGAAACATAGAGCAGAAAGTCAAACGCTGAAAAATCCGGGTAATATCCGAAGTGCTGGGGCAAGTAGCCCAAAAGATTGCGATAGCGTTCACCCAGCCCCACAATGTTTTTCCCGTTCAGCAGAATTTTCCCGGAAGTAGGATTTTGGATATTGCAGAGCAGACGCATAAGCGTTGTTTTCCCTGCGCCATTTGCACCCAGTAAGCCGTAGACGCCATTTGTTAAGGTAATATTCAAATTGTCCACGGCGGTTTTGGAACCGAACTTTTTTGTCAGTCCGATCGTTTTTAATTCCATAAAAAGCCCCTTTCTCCATAGGGAGCAAAAAAATACTCTCCATGTGTTTTCATGGAGAGTATAGAGGGAAAATATCTACTTTTTATCTACAAGGCAGGAGATTTGAAGTAGGCGGATACCTTTGCCCCGGATGCAGTATTTTCGATCTTCAAATAGCCGTTGTGGTGTTCACAAAGCAGCTTGCAAATATACAGCCCAAGTCCAAAGTGCTCGGAATGGTTGCTTTCCTCTGTGTAATATGGACTGGTGGCTTTTTGCAGACCGTTTTTGTCAAACCCCTTTCCATCATCCGATACGGAAAGCAGCAGACCATTGTCACGCAAGGCAAAAGAGATTGTCACCGCAGTCCGGGCATACCGAACCGCGTTGGAGATCAGGTTATTGCTGACCTGTGAAACAAAGGCCCCATCAAGGGATAACTGCGAAACAGGCATGTCATTTTGTAAAATCAATTCTTTTCCGTTTTTCGCACATACGATTTTTGCGCTGTCATACAAAGAAGATGCCACTGTCTGCAAGTCTATCAACTTGTACTCCGGCTGCGCATCTTCCATGCGCCTAAGATTGCTCATACTGCTCACATAGCTTTCCATACGGGAGATATGTTTGCCCATTATGGCGGCGGTTTCTTGTGTTTGAGGATTTTCGCTGGCTTGCAGCATTTCATTATAGCCTTTTAGTACTGTTAGAGGGGTACGCAAATCGTGAGCAAAAGCGGCGTTGAGTGCTTTTCGTTCTTCAACTTGCCGCCACATTTTAGAGAAATTGTCCGCAAGGGTTGTCCGCATGATTTCAAAGGACGCGCAAAGCTGCCCCAATTCATCGTTGTTATCATAGTCGATTGAAAAGTCCAAGTCATTGTTCGCTATTTTTTCAGAAGCAGTCCGCAGTTCCACAAGCGGCTTTTTCAGCCTGTTTCTGTAAAACAGCAGCGCAGCAGCGATAATACAGAATGCAGAATAGATAGGAGTTGCAACAATGGGAAGTTTCTCCAGTAGCGCAATGGTACGCTCGTCCTCTTTAGACATCGGGACGGGCACTGTCCCGATGTAAGCGCCGTCGCCCAACTGTTCCCCCTGTTCATTTGTCAAATAATATTTTTCGCCGGACGGGGGATAAGATGCTCTGATACCTTCGGCAGCACTACCACAGATTGAAAAAGTCGTTACGGATAGAAAGACTGCGAGTACAACAAAGGCAATTATATAGAGAACAAGGCTTTTTCGGAGAGATAAATAGTGCTTGCGGCAATTTACTTGACCCATTTGTATCCACACCCCCAAACCGTTTCAATATATATGCGGTCGGTATATGCCGCGATTTTGGATCGTATTCTGCGGATATGCTCTGCCACAACGCTGCTGTCGCCCTCGCTGTCATAACCCCAAATACGCTCATATATCCGTTCTTTATCAAAGATCTGTCCTGGATTTTGAGAAAGCAGTTCCACAATATCAAATTCCTTTTTTGCAAGACCGACACGCTTATCGCCAAAGAACACGCAACGTTCTGAATAGTCAATCGTCAAATCACCGGAAAACTTGACTTGTGCTTCAAAATTGTGTCGTGCTTCCCGGCGCAGATGAGCGCGCACCCGCGCTTCAAGTTCCATAAGTGAAAAGGGCTTCACAATGTAATCATCGCCGCCAACAGTAAAGCCTTTTACCTTATCTGTATCTTCGATTCGAGCAGTCAGAAAAAGGATCGGGCAGGATATGTGATCGCGGATACGCTTGCAAACTTCTAACCCGTCTTTTCCGGGCATATTGATGTCAAGCAAAATAATATCCGGTTGTTTTTCCACTTGCTTTAGTGCTTCTGCACCATTGAAAGCGGGCAGGACACGAAAGCCCTTGCTTTCAAAAAAGCTGCCGAGCATAGAAACAATGTCGCTTTCATCGTCAGCGATTAAGATTTTTGCTCCCACTTTACACACCTCCTAACAATTAAGTGTAGTGCTCATTTTTCAACTATTTATCAATTATCTTACTGTCTATTCTTCTCCCGTCAACAGGCTTTTCCGCGTCTTTGGGTATCAACCAAATGCGGCTGAACTTTACCGCGCCGGGTATGCGCTCACCCTCGCAAAGTTTCTGCACCCGTCTTTCGGAAATGCCCCATTTTGCCGCCACTTCCGCACAAGATACATATTCCATACAAGCACCCGTCCTTTCTGCTTAAAACCTACCATGATATATTATATACGGTCAAACGAATAATAGCAATAGACCGAATGTGAATAATAGGAAGTATTTAAGCTAACACAATGAACTAATAAGGCATATCCTTAGTGGTGAGCAAAATACAACGTCCATCTAATCCTAAATAGTTTCTTGAAAAGCTCAGGGCATAACAAAAAGACACCACCCCAAAATAAGCCGTGTCAAAATACAAATATGAGTATGACGGGAATCAGGAGCAGCGAGAGCAGAGTTTTCTGCTTCTTGCAAGGTTTGGATGGCGAGTGACAAAAGCAGCCAGCGCAATTGCCAGCAGAGAGATGTGTGCAATGGTATTGAGGTTTTCGGCGGAGTTTCTGTTTCTGACCCACAGTCGTTCCTGCGAGGTAGCCTTGAAGCGGGAGTTGTACCGCTCGCATTCCGTTCTCAAAGCATAGACCGACTTAAAAGGAATGGAATCACGCTGGATAGAAAGTCTGTAGTCATCTGGGATCGTCACATATTTCGTGCAGCCTGTGGCTTTAGACCCTTTATGGAAACAATTATGAGCGCAGGGACAGTCGTGAATATGGGAGGTTCGCTTGTAGGGGCAGCAATACTTCTGTCTGGTACGCCCATTATCTGAGAATTTTCCATCTCTGTGCATAGCAAGTCCAGCTTCGCAAACAGGAGCGCCACAGGAAAGTTTAGCAGGATTCTTTGTGTTTCGTTTGTTGAGGGGTATGACACAGTCACCGTGGTAAAGATCGTGGACAGCGTTGTAGATCGTTTTCGCATCATAGGCCTTATCTGCGATGAAGGTACATTCTTCAATGGAAAGATATCGGTTGGTTTTCTTCAGGATATCCAATGTAATGGTAGAATCCGCCACATCTGCGGTGGTGGTCAATTCGCAGATTGGCAGTCCAGTAATACAGTCCACCAGAATGTGATTCTTGTAGCCCCAATAATACTCAAAATTTCGCTCATTGTGCTGATTCGAAGCGGTATGGACACCTAAAGCGCAGTCAGGATCGGCTTTTGGCTGCTTTTTAGGATCAAACTTGTTTTTGACAAGGGACTTGGGATTGTTCTGTTTGGTGTTCGCCATAATGGGCGTAGAATCCAGCCCTATAAAGGAAGCATCCAGGACACCCATTTCATAGAGCTTTCTGACCTGAGCCTGCATAATTTTCTCAACCAGCTCATGATCCACTTTCCTTAAAAAACGGTCATAGGTCCAATAGGAAGGCAACGGTTTGGTAATATCAAACCCACAGTAATAAGCGATAAGGCGGTTGTTATCCAGATAGTCCACCAGATCGGTGATATAACCAAACCCTTCGCACTTCATGACCACGAATGCGCAGAGCATGGCGCTTGCAGCGTAACCGGTGCGGCCAGTTCTTTTCTTCGGCGGCTCCAATTCGGACAGATCCAAGTGGAGAAACAGAGTGTCATAAAATGCAGCCTTGGGCTGCGATGTAAACAGGCGAATGTCCTGTATTATTTCTTGTCGATAGATTGCAATCAGCCTCCTTTGGTTGGTTTTGGTAGCAACTTAATTATACCAGATGCGGCTGATTGCTTTCTATATTTATAGTGACAAAGTACATTTCTAAATCGGTAAAAGCCTTGCGGCGCAATGACTTTTTGCATTTTGCTCAGGGCTAAGGCATATCCTTGAAAACGAGGTGAACAGTAGAATGTAGTAGGGTGAATGGATATGTCTAAAAGAACGAAGAAAGATAAGCGGCCTGTTGCGAAAATCGACTTCAAGCCGTATGGCGCAGCAATCAAAGCCGGGCGCACAAAGCAGAAAGAATCCCGGAATAAGGCAGCTGATGCGCTGTTTATTTCGCCGCGCTATCTCGCCAACATCGAGAATAAGGGACAGCATCCCAGCGTACAGGTATTCTTAGAGCTGATGTCCCGGTATCATATCTCCGTGGATCAGATTCTTCATGGCGAAGCTATGGAGGGCAAGTCTACGGAGCGTATGCAGTTTGAAACGCTGTTGGACGAGCTGACGGATGCGGAAATCAAAATCCTTACGGCAACGGCGCAAGCGCTACTGGATGCAAGAGCAGACAGCGAGGGAGAAAATTGAATACGGTGTAAGGAACGCTATGAACAGGTAGTTCATGGCGTTTTTCTTTTGCAAAATCCGCAGATGTGGCCAAAAGGCCCCATTCAGATTGTAGTATGGGTAGCGGAAGGAATACGGGGGTACGAAGTAGTCAGCAAGCACAGCAAGCGAGTACCCGCTTGCGAATTTTGAGATTTTCAGGTCCCTTGCCTGAAAAGAGAAAATTGCTTGTTGGGATATCCCAAACCCTTATGAGAAACGGAGGTATCCGCTATGGCGAACAGGAAACGTCCCATCGTTCTTCGCTGCCCGGTGACAGCAGAGGAACGGGCTTTGATTGAACAGAAAATGGCCCAGCTCCCCACACAGCGAATCGGTGCATACCTCCGTAAGATGGCGATTGACGGGTATATCATCTATACGGACACCGCAGATATCAAGGCATTTACCAAAGAGCTTTCCGCCATCGGCCGGAATATCAACCAGATTGCCAAGCGGATCAATGCTGGAGGCCCTGCGTATCAGGCCGACATGGACGAGATACGGGAAAGGCTGGACGAGATATGGCAGTTACAAAGACACATCCTATCAAGTCAACGCTGAAAGTAGCCATTGACTATATCTGTAACCCGGAAAAGACGGACGGAAAGCTGCTTGTATCCTCCTATGGTTGCGCCGCCGAAACTGCGGATATCGAATTTGCATGGACCCGCCGCCATGCCGTCGACAAGGGAACGAATCTGGGCCGTCACCTGATCCAAGCCTTTCAACCTGGGGAGGTCACGCCGGAACAGGCCCATGAAATAGGCATGGAGCTTGCAAAAGAAATCCTGGGCGGCAAGTACGAATTTGTACTTACCACCCACATAGACAAAGATCATGTTCATAATCACTTGATTTTCAATGCAGTCAGCTTTGCGGATCATAAGCACTATCATTCCAACAAGCGGAGTTATCACTATATCCGCCGCACTTCGGACCGGCTTTGCAAGGAGCATGGCCTGTCTGTCATCATCCCCGGACAGGACAAAGGCAAAAGCTATATTGAACATCAGACCGCGCAGAACGGCACCAGTTATAAAGCGAAGCTGAAAGCTGCCATTGACCGGTTCCTACCAGCCTGTTCTAATTTAGAAGAACTGCTTCATCGCCTGCAGAGAGAAGGTTATGAGATCAAGCGGGGCAAATATATCTCCGCCAGAGCGCCGGATCAGGAACGGTTCACCCGTCTGAAAACCCTGGGTGTGGACTACACCGAAGAAGCCCTTGCCGCCCGGATCGCCGGACGCTCCAGACCTTCCCGCCAGCCGAAACGGCAAAACGGAAAGATCAGCCTGCTCATTGATATCCAGAACAATATCAAGGCACAGCAGAGTGCAGGCTTCACCCATTGGGCGAAGCTGAACAATCTGAAACAGGCCGCCAAGACCATGAATTTCCTGACCGAACACGGGATAAGCAGTTATGGAGAACTGGAAAGCAAGCTGACCGCATTATCCGCGCGGAGAGATACCGCTCATGCAGAGATCAAGCGGATAGAAAGCAGAAGCGCCGAACTTACCCTTGTGATGAAGCACGCCGGAACTTACCGTCAGCTAAAGCCTCTTTATGGCAGATACCGTAAATCAAATGATAAAGAAAAGTTCCTGCGGGGGCATGAGAGCAAGATCATCCTTTTTGAAGCGGCCGCCAGAGAATTGAAACGGCTGGGGGCTGTGCCGCTGCCGACAACGGAAAGCATGAAAACAGAGCTTGCCAATCTTACCGCAGAAAAGGAACGGCTCCTTGCGGAGTACAAAGCAGCTCGAAGCGAGGCCCTACAATATAGCATTATTGAGCGAAATGTGGACGTCCTGCTGACCTCGCCGAAAGACCATGAGTATCATTTCCAATTGTAATGAAAAAGGTATGAGTTATATTGACCATTTCTTCCACCCAGTATATAATAATCATGGATTGTTATATACTGAGGTGAGAGAATGTCGAGCAAGGCCACTATTTCAAAGAAAGCCGAGCGCCTGTTGCACACAAAAAGCGGAAATCGTTGTGCTATGTGTAAAGCGGTTTTGGTTGATGTCGGAAATCCTTTTGCTGCATGTGTAGGTGAAAATGCTCATATATATGGCGAAAAACCTGATGCTGCACGATATGATGCGGCCAAAGATTCTTCCTTCGTAAATAGCGAGCAAAATTTAATTTTCCTGTGTTGTAACTGTCACAAAAAGATTGATACGGATGTAGCTTCATATCCAGCTAATGAATTGTTCGAGCTAAAGGCGCAACATGAGAAATGGGTTACGCAAAAATTGGAGGAAGAATCTGTTTCTTATAGTTTTGCCGAATTAGAAGTGCTGGCAAAGTATTTAGTATCATCAACAGCACCCACACAAACGTCATCTTCTCTTTCCTTACTAAAGATTGATGAAAAGATTAAGAAAAACTCCTTGCAAGATGTTCAAAAGTATATAACAATGGGGTTGTCTAGTAATTTTACAATTGAGGACTATTTGAATAGACACCCTGATCCTTTGCTTGCTACCAAGTTGACCAGTATTATGGCGCAAAGGTATCACGAACTAAAAGCGTCTAAGTTGGATAGCTATGAAATCTTTGATGAACTGTGGACTTTTGCAAGCGGGAATAACTCTGATTTTTCCTATAAAGCAGCGGGTCTTGGCATATTAACCTATTTTTTCGAAAAATGTGAGGTATTCGAAAAATGATTTTGCCAGATAAAAATATAAAACTTGAGTATTCCCTGTTAAACTGTGGTGCCATTGTACTGGGAGAAATTTCAGAGCCACAAACTATATCATCACTGTGGGATAAAGCCAGAAATTATGAAATCCTGGTGAACTACGAGAAGTTTTTACTAACATTAGATTACTTGTACCTAATTGGTGCCATCACTATAAAAGACGGCTTGATTGTGAGGTGTAAGAATGATTCGCTCGGTCAAAAGCAATAACCAAAATTTCAAGCCGGTAGTATTTCATTCGGGTTTTAATATAGTTTTGGCTGATCGTAACCGTGGTAGTGCAGCCGAAGAAAAGCGTACACGAAATGGTGCCGGAAAAACAACCTTGGTTGAAATCATACATTTTTGCTTAGGCTCCCAAATATCTCGAAATTCTGTATTCAAAAATGAGAATCTAAAAGGATGGTCATTTATCTTAGAAATAGATATTGGAGCAAAAACATATTGCATCGAGCGATTTACGGATTGTCCGGGAAAAATCTACATTGATGGCGAGTTATCCTATCTTGATTTTGACTACAAGTATGATAAGGTTAAACATCGTTACTATGTTTCACCCGGCACGTTCAATAAATTGATGCTAACAGAATTCTATGGGATTGAGACAACTGATAATAACCAGCAGTATATTCCGTCATTCCGCGAACTAATTTCTTATGCAGTCCGTAGAAATGTAGAAGGATATAAAAATGCATTTGAGTTTTTCTCTCGTCAAAAAGCGTCCAGCGTACAAGCGTGTAATGCATATTTTCTAAACCTCAGCATGGAATATGCCGCTCAGTTTCAGAGCCTAAAAGAAAAGAAAAAGAGCATCGACGACTATAGAAGCGCTGTAAAATCTGGTGTTATCGGAACATTTAGCTTAAACATTGGCGAGCTAAGTACCGAAGTTATTACGCGCCAAAACGATGTTGATTCACTCAAAGCACAGTTAGAGGCATTTCAAGTTCACCCTCAGTATGAGGCTATCTCAAGAAATGCCGATGCGTTAACTGAACAGATTCATACATACGCAAACACGCTTGTTCTTCGCCAGCAACTTCTGAAAAGATATGAAGCGAGCTACAGCGACGAAACTCCGGGACTCCCTCTCGTTGATATTGAAAAGATATATTCGGAAGCCGGAATTTTGTTTCGGGACTCCATCCTAAAGCCGCTTTCCGAAGTAATCAATTTCCACAAAACAATTGTTGCAAATCGCAGGGAATATCTTCACAGCGAAATCGTTTCTCTACGAAAAGAAATTGATGGACTGAATGAACAAATTTCTACTCTAAGTTCCCAGCGTGCAGGACAAATGAAAATACTGGAGACCCATGGCGCATTAGCCGAATATGTGCTTATTCAGGATCGCTACGCAAAAGCACAACAGCTTCTGGAGGACGCAAAGAGAAGGCTCGAATCCGCAGAGTATATCGAAGATAGCAAAAGCCACCTAAAAATTGAAAATCAAGAGCTTTTAATAAAATCCCGTCAAGACTATAATGAAAGAATTCAAACCCGCGAGCAAGCCATTTCTTTGTTCAAGACAAATACAGAGTTCCTATATCCCGAAGCCGGGACACTAACCATTGACTTGAGGGAAAGCGGATATTCTTTCGGCGTTGATATTAAAAGTTCCCGTAGCCAAGGCGTAAATTACATGAAAGTATTTTGCTATGATATGGTCTTGGCTGAGTTAGGACGTGCGAGAGAGCGCTATCCTGATTTTCTCGTGCATGACAGTACAATTTTTGACGGAGTAGATGAAAGACAGGTCGCACGCGCACTAATGCTTGCTCAGTTAAAAAGTAGCGAGCTTGGGTTCCAGTACATATGCCTTATAAACTCGGATATGATACCGTATCAAGAATTTGATGCCGAATTTACGAATCAATTCAATGATAGTATCGTACTCCGCATTTCAGATGAACAAGAGGATGGCGGTTTGTTAGGTATTCGTTTCTAAAAGTTAAAAGCGGGAGTACAGCCAATCGGATGAACCGAAAAGTTGTACTCCCGTTTTGTGTGTCAGAAAGTGTTTGAAATCAAGCCTTTTTCTCCGTGTGCCAGCAATCAGGCCATCACATGAGAAATCATAAAGGCTCTCTTTGAAACCGCGGATACAGGGGATTATTTTGCGGTTTTCCCACCCTTATCCTCACAGATTTTAGACCGTTTGGAACTGTAATGCGGACAAGCGATCAGGCACGCCCGGAAACTCTGTTTGCAGCCGTGGGCGCATTTGCGGCAGATGTGGTTATACTGCCGCCTGCCGTTGTCACCCAGGAAGAACGCCCATTCCAGCCGCCATTTTTTACATCGGCTCATAGGCAGTCCTGCTCCGGCGCATCACGGCCAGGCTTCTTACTCTCCGGGGGCTTATGCTCGGCACACTCCCGTTTGGCATCTTCCAACCTCTCACGGATGGAAGGCTTCTCCGGCGTTGTCCGTTCTGCGTACTCCTGGGCTTTTTCCAATTCCTCGCCGCGTCTGCCGTTGTTGATAACCCCGTCGATCATCCCGTAGTCATCTTCCAGCGTCATTTCCGCCGTGCGGAGGGGATTGTCCTGTTCCGGCTGCTGCGCGAGGACAGCAAAAGCCCGTGTGCCGTTGCCCATGATGAGATATTTCCCATCGTCAGACTGATGGTGAACCCCATATCCCGCCGCCTCCATTTGTTCCCGCGTCATATTGGTCACACAAAAGCTGCCTCTGGGTGTGCTGATCCGCGCCTGCGTCGCCATCTGATCCGGCGTGGGGATCGTGACCTCCGCTGCCCGTTCCGGCTGCAAAAATTCCGGCACCTGGGAGAAGCCAAAGCGGTCACAGTAATGCGCGGTGTTCTCCCCGTCCTGATGCAGCACCACAATATCGGACACGGACAGGGAGTGCCCCTTGAAGTCTGCCGGGTGGTTGATATTAAATCGGGTATAGATGCTTTCCAAACTGTCCTGCTCTGTCAGCGGGGCGGTGTAGACCAGTTCATAGTTCTCCGGCTTTACAGAAAGGCCATTGTTGCGGATGGCATCCAACGGCTCAAAGCGGTAATCCAATGTTTCATTGCCGCTTTTCAGTTGGTAGATGGAAAAGGTATCTCTCGGAACGGCCTGCGCCTGCTCCGCAATGTCGGCGGGCGTCTGCACATAGGCGGCCGCCTCCGCTGCATACTTCCGTTCTGCCTTTTCCGCAAAGGCCAGCATTTCGTCAATACGGGACTTGTCCGGGTTCTCCAACGCTGCCTTGATCTCGGCGGGGTCGAATTCCAGAAATTCCTCATAGCCTGTGGCATCCTTGAACTTTTCAATCTCCGACGGAAGATAGTCCTCCTGCGTCTGACCCAGCGCCGCCAGCTTTTCATCCAGAGCGGAAATGCGTCCCGCCATCAGGTTTTCGTAAAGTTCTTCCTTTGCGGCGTGCGCCTCCGGGTGCTCCGCCGCATACTGCGGATCACGCTGCCGGAAAAACTCGTCCATGTCAAAGGCAATATCCATGGCCCATTCGGATTTTTCTTCTTCGGGAAGATCGTCTTGAAAGGTCATCACCCGGTACTCGTCGGGGATACTGCCGCGCTCACCGTCGTAATACTCATGGAAACTGTCACCCGTATCATGCACATAGCCCTGATCCGTGAAGGTGCCGTTTTCCTCCAACGCAACGTCCCGACCGTAGGCCTCATAGTCGATGTAATTCTGCAAATGCTCTGGCACCTGCATAACGTCCAGTTCTTCGATGTAATAGCGGCCCAGATCGTCATAGTCATGGATATCGGGGTAAACCTCATAGCAATCCAGATTCTCGGTGAGGTTGATGATCTCCTGCAGGCTGCCGCAATGGTCGCCCATTTCCATACCGGCCTGAAACTGTGCGTATTCGCTTTCGCTCATTTCATCCAGCTTCGACGCCAGATAATTCAGCTCGTCCAGATTCTCATATTCACCCAGCTTACTGTAAAGACCGTCCACATAGCAGTCATAGTCCGTGATGAACCATTCCTCATAGGGATTGCCGAAGTCATCCTTCTGGCCGATCCCGATCCGCTTAAACACTTCCTTCAATTCCTCGGCGGTGGTGGGAAACTTCACCCACTCGCCCACAAGCTCGCCCTCGTTATATTTCCCAAGATTGGTGATAAAGGCGGCAAAGGGATAATCCTTGTTGTGATCGTAATATGGCATATCAGCACCTCCTTACAGTTCCGGCGCAGACTTTTCCTTATGGGGCTGCACCTTGTTTTTCTCCGCACATTCCTTTTTGCCCTGTTCCAGCCGTTCCCGGATGGAGGGCTTTTTCTCCGGCTCCGCAGGGCGTTCATGGTTCCACTCGTCGCCGGAGAGAGAAATGTATCCGTGTTCCGTAAAATGCCCCTGTTCCTCCTGCATGGCGTATTTGCCAAAAGGAACAGGGTCAATCGCTTTCAGAAGTTCCGTGGGTAACGGTGTATCCATGTGCTGTGTCAGATACCGCCAGCCCAGATCATTCAGATCGTGGATGTTGGGCTCAAATACGAAATAGTCGATGTTGTCCGTAAACTCCTTAAACTGCTCCGGCGTTGTCAGCTTGAAGGGCGATGCCTGCACCGCCACCAACAGCTCCCGGTCCTCCGGGGAGAGGGCAGCCACCGCGGCCCTCACTTCGGGTAAATGTTCCAAAGTCTTATTTTCTGCCATTGACACATTCCTTTCTTTTCGGAAATTCCAGTTTGAAGTTGATGTATTTGCCACCCGTGTCATCCAGGATCACCGCAGCGTCATAAGCAGCCTGTTTCTTTTCAGACCACATTCCCTTGACATTGGTACGTCCCTTTTTCAGAAGGTCCGTTGCCATCTTCTTTGTCAGCTCCTTCTTGCGGCTCGTCCAGAAGCGGTCATTTTTCCAGAGGACGAAACCGCAGGACCGATCCGAACACGCAAAGTTCTTCTTGCCCTCATAAACCGGCTGGCCGCAGCGAGGGCAGGTACCGATCACTTCCTTCTCCGGGGCAAACAGCTTTTTGCCATCCTCGGAAATGCAGGAATAGGTGGACACGATCTCTTGAACCATCGTGCGGATACCGTCCATGAAGGTATCCGGGTCAGTGCTGCCTTTTGCAATCTCCGTCAATTTTTGTTCCCATTCCGCCGTCAGCATGGGAGAGGTCAGCGGCTCTGGCAGGACTGTGACAAGGTTGATACCGGCTTTTGTGGGGATCAGGCTCTTGCCCTTGCGTTCCACAAATCCGGCTACTACCAGCTTTTCGATGATAGCCGCCCTGGTCGCAGGCGTGCCAAGACCTTTTCGCTCCGCCTCATCGGGAATATCATCCTTGCCTGCGTTCTCCATAGCGGACAGGAGGGTATCTTCGGAGTAGGGCTTCGGCGGCTGGGTAAAATGCTCGGTAACAGCAACCTCCACACCGCCAAAAGTCTGCCCTTTGGTGAAGTCCGGGAGCGTATCGCCGTCCCCATCCGCAGGCTTTTCTTTTAGGGAGGTACGGAAAATGCGGTCGATCTCCCGCCAGCCTTCGGAGAGGATGCGCTTGCCCTTTGCGGTGAAAGAATAGCCGCCGCAGTCGAAAGTTACCGTGACTGCCTCATACACATACGGCTCCGCTGATGCACACAGCAGCTTGCAGCAGACCAAGAGAAACAAATTGCGCTCGCCCAGGGGCAGCCCCTTGATATCTGCCTTTTCAATCTCCATCGTGGGGATAATGGCGTGGTGGTCGGATACATCCTTATCGGAGATCATGGTCTCCACCAGCGGGAAGAAATTGCTGATCCCATCAAAGGGTGGCACGTTCGCCGCCAGATGGATGACGCAGGAGGCTATTTCCGCCATGTCGGAAGTCAGATAGCGGCTGTCCGTGCGGGGATAGGTCAGCAGCTTCTTTTCGTAAAGGCTTTGCGCGTAGTCAAGGGTCTGCTTCGCCGTGTATCCGTACAGGCGGTTTGCCTCCCGCTGCAAGGTGGTGAGATCATAGAGTTTCGGCGGCTGTTCTTTCTTCTGTTCCTTCTTGACAGAGGTACAGGTGACGGCCGCACCCTTGCACATAGCCGCTGCCTGTTCCGCCTCCGCCGAATCGGTGAACTTTTCCGACACCGCTTCGGCTCCGTCCAGCGTCAGACGCAGCAGATGATACTTTTCTTTGTGGAACAGCGTGATCTTCGCGTCACGCTCAGCGAGCATGGCAAGGGTCGGCGTCTGCACACGCCCCACATTCAGAGTTCGGTGATAGAGAACGGAGAAAAGGCGCGTGGCATTGATCCCCACCAGCCAATCCGCTTTCTGACGGCAGAGGGCAGATTGATATAGGGTCTCATAATCGGCACCGGAGTGCAGGTCAGAAAAGCCCTCCCGGATGGCACTGTCCTCCATTGAGGAAATCCAGAGACGGAGGACCGGCTTGCGGCAACCAGCCATTTCATACATCAGTCGGAAGATCAGCTCACCTTCACGCCCGGCGTCACAGGCATTGACAATGGTATCCACATCGGGGCGGTCCATCAGGGTACGGAGGTTTTCAAAGGCGTTCTCCTTGCCCGGCGCCAACACATAGCGAAATGGCTCCGGCAGAATGGGAAGATCGTCATAGCGCCATTTCTTGAAACGCTCGTCATAGCCGCCCGCATCCATCGGGGATACCAGGTGTCCCACGCACCAGGATACAAGAAGTTCGTTGCCCTCATAAAAGCCATCGGCCCTGGATGAAGCACCCAGGGCCGACGCGATGGATTTTGCCACGCTCGGTTTTTCTGCGATAATCAGTTTCATATGTCACTTTCCTTTTAGTTGCCGCATTCGGCATTTTGTGTTATAATAATATTAAATCAAACGAAAGGTGGGGGTTATATGCAATTTCTTAAACAATGTAAAACGTGTGAGTTTAATTTCTCCGGAATATGTGCAGGTCACGGCAACACTTATAAGTACGGCGATACAATAACAGACGATTCCCTCTCTTGCGATGATTGGGGCGCTAATTTGAACTACTTCACAGAGATAACCACTTGCGCTCCTTGGTATATTAGAGAACAGTATCAGGACCACAGAATCGACTATCCTACATTTGTAGAGTTACTTGACGCTGATAGTGCTGGAAAAGCTATTAAGGTTAACATTTTTGATGCGATTAAAAGAATATATGGATTAAGCCTCGTGGATTTGGCTGTAATACTAAATGTCTCTTTTGGAGTAATGTACCGTGCTCGAAGTGTAGGGACGCCTGCGAAACGACTAAAGAACTTTTCACAAACACTTTGTATTCCTGCTGAATTTTTTTCTGAGATTACCACGCATGATTTTCCCAAAATTGAGCAGTGCAAAATTGAATTTGAAAAGCAGACTGATGTTAATACGGCCTTAAAAGTTTGCCCGGAATGGAAAACTGAACTTGCTCGTCAAGTAGCGAACTCTATTCGTTGCCCAATACATATTGCGAAGGAAATTGCTCGTGTAGACAAATTGAATTGGCAAAAAGGTATGGATGATGAATTAAGCCCCAGCGAAAAGATGTTGATAGATTGTGTCTCCAAGACTGCTTCTAAAGCAAAGCAAACTTTGATGGCTGTTGAATATTCTATAGACATCGCCTCTATGCCACATTTTTACGCAAGATATCTCGACAACAAATGAACCGAGCAACCTGCCGTACACTTCTTGAACGGCAGGTTGCTTTTTGTCGTATATCTTTTATCCAATCATTTTACTTCTGCCTCAAAGTCAGCCACATCTTCGGTCAGATATTCTTCATCCTCAAAATCGTAATCGTCGGGATCGGCGCTGACCTTTACACCCTGCTTCGGTTTGATGAACTTCACATAGGCAAAGGCTCCGCCGCCTGCCAGCGCCAGCAGCAGGACAATGACCAGCAGACCGCCGCTGCTCTTTTTCTCCGGCTGCTCCGCTTCAGGCTCCGGCTCTGCCACCACCTCCTTGCCGCTGCACTCGGAGAGGTTATTCTTGCAGACAGGGCAATTCGTATTTACCGCGCCAGCCGCACACTTTTCCTTGCAGTTGCAGACGGCGGGTACCTCCGCCGCAGGCGCATCGTCGCCCATGAGCGTCAGAAGGTCGGCTTCATCCGCCTGGTTCAGAAAATGCACGGTTTCCTCGCCCTCGTCGTCACGGTCAATAATGAGATAGAACACGTTGCCGTTTCTCGTTTCCACAGTGATAAACTGCTTGCCGCTCCGGGTGCTGCTGCCGATATCGTCGATCAGCGAAAGGTTCCCGTCCGGCGTCAGGGCGGCATCGCCGCTGCCGCCCATAAGCTGCTCAAACAGCTCGCTCAATTTGTCGGGATCAATGGACAGAGATAGGCCGCCGTCAGCCTCGCCGCCCGTATCGCCGAGTGTCATATAGCCGGAATAGACATAGCCAATCTTTTCCGGCAGCCGGATCATGTACCAGTCGCCATCCATGCCGATGACCTCTACCACCGTTCCGTTGGGAAGCTGCGTAAAGGCGTAGTTATCCAGCCCAGCACCCGTGCGGACATTCAGCTTGACACCATTGGTGGTGACGGTGCCAGTCTTGCCGGATTTCTCCGTGCCGCCCAGCATAGAGCCAAACAGCGCAGAGATCAGTTCGGAAAGATCGTCCCCGGTGATATCCGCGCTGTCAGTTGGTTCCGTCTGTGCTTCGGAGGTGGGGGCTGCATCCTCGCTGCTTGCAAAAGCGACCGTGGAAAAGGCCGTCATGCAGAGCATAACGGTCAGCAGCACCGCAAATGTGCGGATCATGTGCTTATTCTTCATCGTCGGTACCCTCCATCATGTCGGGATCAGCGGTGGCCTCCATTTCCATCATCCCTTCCGGCAGGGAGATCATGCCGCTGGCATAGGCACGCAGGAAGGCGGTCAGCTCCTTATTGTCCATGTGGACAGCCTTCACCATGCGGACGATCTCCAGATTTTCTTCCTCCGCAAGCTGCGCCTCCAGCGCACGAAGCCGCTTCTGCTGCTCCGTGATCTTCTCTCGGACCTTTTCAATGTCACGACGGATCTTCTCAGTAGTTGCCATAGTTAAATAAACTCCTTTCCAAATCGTTCTTTCCATGAATAATTGCGCCCAAGCCCCCGAACGGTTTTCGGGTTGGCCCGTGCGTTATCCTCCAATGCCAGCGCGCGCCGGAACAGATCCGGGTAACGCTCCCGCAGGTCGATGATCTCCTCCGCCCGCATACTGGGGCAGAAAAAGCAGGAGGACTTTCCCGGCTGCGGCAGGCCCGCTGCCTCGATTGCCCGGACACACGCCTCCCGGTCCCAGCCCCATTCCATCAGGGGATACCATTTGCTGTACTTTGGGTCTGCCAGATCACGCAGAAGGACCTTGTCGCTGCGGTAGTATTCGCCAGCGTCATAGCCGATGAACTTGACCACCTTTTTCCCGCTGTTCCAGACCTCATGGCATGGAGGATAGTTGTTGCAGAACTTTTCCTGCGGTCCGATCTTGTGTTTCAGAGAACACCGCTTGAAGCCGTAGGCGATGGAGGGCAGCGTACCGCTTTTCAGACATTCATCCTCCAAGGTCAGCCGCCTGCCGTCCTTCGTGGTCTTATAGACCCGTGTGATCTCCGGCATACCGTGATCCTTCAGCCAGCGATCCATGATATCCAGATAGGCGTAGGTATGGGGATGCTCGCCGCCCGTATCTGCAAACAGAATCAGGTCAACGGGGATACGGTGCTGGTGCAGCCCAACAAGAAGGGCGGTGCTGTTCGCACCGCCGCCATAGGAAACAATATTGATATGCTCACCTCCATCAATCATACGGCGGTCTGCCGTAGGCGTAAAAGTGCTGCTGCCAGTAGCTTGTATTGAGCCTCGCGTACTGGATCGGGTCGCCGCAGTGCAGAAACATGGGGTTGCCCGCTTCGTCCAGCCCTACATAGAAGCCGACATGGGAGATGCCCGCGGTATCGTAGGTCCCAACGAAAAATACCAGGTCGCCCGGCTGCGGATCGGATACCCGCGTGGAAATGTTGTAGAGCCCCTGCGCGCCCAGCCGCCCGGTATTGCATAGACCGCTGTTGGTCAGAACATAGCTGACAAAGCCGCTGCAATCAAACGAGGTGGAAGGGCTGCTGCCGCCCCAGACGTAGGGAAAGCTCAGATACTTCTCCGCCTCCGTAATCAGCGTGGCAAAGCACTCGTCGGACAGATACTCCGCCGGGATCTCGTACTTGGCGGGCGGGTTGGTCACATACTTGGGAACATAGCCGGAGGACGGGAACAGGTCGGGGCGGTTGCCCAGGGTGGACATATACACGGCGTACATGGAAAGCGTCTCCGTATCCATGATGTAAACGGGAACATGGCTCAGATCGAAGTTTTCAAGCTCCACGGTGCAGATGTAATACGTGTACGGGACTTCCACCTCATACTCGTTGCCCTCACTGTCCGTTCTCGTCTCCGTGCGATAGCGGGTTTCCGTGGTGACCGTCTCGGTAAGGATATATTGTTTGTCGAACAGCATTTGAAGATCGTCCTGTACCTGGTCAATGGTAAACTGACCCTCATGGAGCGCCGACAGAATGGACAACAGCACATAGGGATCGTGCTTGATCTCGTCCAGATCAAAATGGTATTCGTCATAATCGTGGGTCTGCTCATAGGTGTCCAGATACTCCCGCAATTCATCCTCCATCGCGCAGTAGGCGGCCTCTGCCGCCAGCAGGTCAGAATCCTCGGAGAGATAGGAGGACGCGACAATGTTGGACACGCCTCCGCCGAAGATGGAGGAACAGGATTGCAGCAGTCCCAGCAGCATGACTAGCAGCAGGCCGATCCCGCCCACAAGCAGAAATGCTCTTTTGTGTTTGGAAACAAACTCTCCGGCCTTCTTCGCCGCGTCCGCGCTTTTCTTTGCGCCCTTCGCTGCCGTCTGCGCCGCTGCCGCCGCGTCCCCGACGCTATGCGCTGCCCGGTATGCGGCGGCATACTGCTTTTGCAGCTTCTTTTTCTGCCACATCCGGGAAATGAGGTTGCTGGCCGCAAGCTGCGGATTCTCCCGCAGTGCCTTTTGATACAGCGCATCCGCATTGGCCTGGACCGCCGCCTGCTCTGCGCTGGATACCTCCCGCCAGGGTTTCAGCTTGCGGTCTCCCTGCCAGTTTTGGAGCTTGCGGTTTCCGTAGCGGACAGCCTTTTCCATGCCGCGCTCCGTCAGGTGTCCCGCCTCCACGCCGACATTTTCCTGCTCCACCTCATGCACCTTCGCATGGGCGGCGTGGCCGATCTCCTGTAACGGCCGCGCCAGCGGATTCACCGGCTGATGGAAAGAGGGCTGCTTTTCGGGAACAGCGGCCCGTGCCGCGTCCAGCTTATCCGCCGCCTTGTCGGACTTGCGGATCGCCTGTTGCAGCTCCGGCGCGGCGCGTTCCTCCTCGGTGAATTGCAAGCGGGAGGATGGGCGGTCATTTGCCGCCGTACCCTCCCGGTAGGCTTTGCGGCGGTTCCGCCGCTTTTTCTTCTGAGACTTCCGGACGCGCCGGTCGTCCAGATGGTGGAGGGCAGTCCTCGCCAGCACCGTGGAATCGCCGGAGGGGGAATAGTCCTGCTCCGGCGCACGGCCTGAAACATGGCTCGCCTCGCCTGTGACCATGTTGATGGAAATGGCTCCGTCACGGGTCATCTTCTGCGCCTCCTTCTCGGCGGCCTTCCATTCCTTCATGCGTCACCACCTGCCTTTCCGTAGGGGCAAATGCTCCCACACTCGCCAGTCTCGATCATGGAGATATACTTGAAAATGGGATATGCCTGAGGCGGGCAGACCGCGTTGCCCAGGGTTTTCAGCCGTAGGGCGCGGTCTGCGGTGTTTTCGGTGATACGGGGGACGCCCTCCGGCTCAGCGGCCCAGAGGATACGTCCGTCCATTTCCGGGGGAAGCCCATGAGCCATTCCACCCAATCCGGGTTCAGCGCCGCCGTCTCGGATAGCGGACGCTCCTGCCGGATCACCTGGGATGACAGGTTGGCAGACGGGGCACTGTCCCGGAAGGCCGCCGGTTTCAAAGTAGAGCGGTAGCCCTCCGATGCTGCCGGGGTCAGATAGAATACCGCCGCCGATAGGGACAGGCTCCAGATCGACCCGTCCTTGTTCCGTTTGCGGAATATCCCATTGTCCGACAGGAACACATCCAGGTTGGCAGCGTCCCGTCCCGTGGATTTGTCGGATGCAAGGGGTGTGGGAAACATCAGCCGCGACGATAAAAGTTCGCTGGCGCTCATGCCATGCGCCGACGCTGCAAGCCGGAAATACGAATGGGAGAACAGCGTATCCCGCTTTTGCCAGGTCAAAAATCGTTTTGTCGAGCCCCATATTGATGAAGCCAGCAACATTTTCCCCAAGCACCCAACGGGGCCGCAGCTCGGCAATAATGCGGCACATCTCCGGCCACAGGTAGCGTTCATCCGCAAAGCCCCTTCGCTGCCCCGCGGTGGAGAAGGGCTGGCAGGGAAAGCCACCAGAGATAACGGTAACGGTTTCAAGTCCTGTTTTTTCAAAAAACGCCTCCTTCGTAAAAGTCGTGATATCCCGGAATCTCGGCACCTCCGGCCAGTGCTTTTCCAGAACGGAATAGGGATAGTCCGCCCACTCGCATTGACAGACGGTGCGGAAGCCCGCCGCCTCCGCCGCCAGGTCAAGCCCGCCGATGCCGGAAAACAGGCTCACATGGGTCAGTTGATTTGCTATTTTGTGTTCACCTCCTGATTTTGGGTATAGAAAAACCTCGCTTCGATTGAAGCGAGGTTCCCATTATATTCCTTCTGGTAACATAGATAATTGCTTAATTCTGCTAAGATCGTTCTCTGTCTGATGTCTAAACACATACTGAGATATCCTTATTAAGATTTGCTTGTATTCCTCAAGCCCGTCATCGTCAAATTCGAGCAGCCCATCATGTAGTTGGTTTATAATAGCCATATTTTTTTGCAAAAAGATTGTCGGAATCAGCAAGTCGTTAATATCATTCCAGCCGGTATATTGCCTTCGCGCAGCATAGTAAGCATCCATCTTTTCGTCGCAGTTGCCTCGACAAGCTGTATAACAATGAACACATTTGTGCGTTGTGGGGTCTGTAACAAATCCCACTATTCCGTGATCATCGTTTTCTGGGTTTAGTAAATCAATGCCGCATACTGCGCATTTTAGTGGCTCATATGATGTCAGGATTTTTGACGGAAGCCTTTTGCGTTCGTCCTCAATCCATTTCGCATAAGATTCTGGGAAATACCGCCGGAATAAGTCATAGCGTTTATACTCTAAAATGCTGCTTTCTATTTTTTCTCGATCAAATACCTGAATCTTATATCTGCCTTTGTACGAATCGAGACGTGTATTTAATCCTCCACTCGGTAGGGTGGAATAGAACCCTATGAAACCGTCAGCCTTAAATTGCTCAATCCTATCCGATATGTTCGCTTCGTCATCAGGTGTAACAGATTTCCCAGAATGAGCCTTGTGCTTGCAGCTAATAAGCCAAACGGTATGATTAGTGCTGAGAGTTCCAAATTGTATCTCCTCGGCTAAAATATCTTTTCCTCCATCAGCACCGCGACTTGGCTCAGACAGGATTTTGAAGTTCAGGATTTCCGTCAGGAAGTCTCTGGCAAACAGTTCAAATGAGTCTTGATTACCGGATGCAACATGAGCTTCAGGTATCTCGCGAAAATCAATACACGGCATATTACTTCCTCCAATCAATATATTTTCACTAAGTATATCACATCCTTTTTTATATGGATAGTAATTTTACTACTAAGTTTCATACTGCCCATTTTTACTACAAAAAACACCGTCGAATTATCTTCTGGATTGCTATTTCAAGAACAAGCCCCCACATAAATCCGTTCAGTCATCGTCGTCCTCGCTGCCGTCCGAGTCATAGGGTGTCAGGTGCGTCCTGCGGATGGCGCTTTCCAGCATATCGAAGCCCGTGACGCCCGTATTGTCCGGGATGCCCCACCTGCGGTACATCCTGCGGATCGCCGGATGTTCGCCGGAGAGATTCTTTTGCAGCCGCGCAAGCTGCCGCTCCGTTTTTACATCCAAAATGCGATTGCGGAGAAAGCCATACTGCGCCAGCAGGTCAAAGAGATCACCCACCAGCATACGGAAGGCGCTGCCGGAAATGACATAGGCGGGATCGTGGGCGGTGGCGGCACGCTGCTTTTCCCTGATTTTTACGTCATGTTCTTTCAGCACAACGGTCAGCGGCGTGAGCTCCGCCTCCTTCAGCTCGGCAAGGTCGGCCCTGTCTCCAAACACCAGATAACGGCCGGGAATGAGCCAGTCGTCAAACTTTTCCTCCGCGATCTCACCGTAGTGCTTTGCCGTCTTGACCAGATTTGCCATGTCCTCCGCGTCCTTCACCTTCCCGGCGAGGAACGCGAGCTGATGCAGCAGACCGTAAAGATGCACCTCGTCACGGATATGCTTTTCATAGGTTTCGCTGTCGATCACATATTTCATATCTTGTCCCATCCTTTCCTTATCCGGTTTCCCCGTAGTGGGAAACCTCGCTGGGCTTGGTCGTGAGAAGTTTGTATAGCTCCGTATCCTTCGGGAACTCGTCCCGGAAGGGCAGAATCACATTCTGGAAGAACAGAAGGCCGCTGCCGGGGTCCGCGTTGGTCACAAAGGCAAGCTGCTCTGCGGAGATGTTCAGCCGCTCCGTCATCAGCTTGCGGTCGCCTGCGGAGAGGTTCAGCAGATAGATAAAATCGCTGTTTTCCAGAATGTTTTCGATCTCCGGTGAGGAAAGCAGGTCTTTGGGGTTCTGCGTCGCCCCGGTCGGGACGCCGCCCCACTTTCTGAAACGCTTCCAAATCTCGGCGCTGTATGCCGCCGTCTGTTCTTCCTTCAAAAGCAGGTGAAATTCGTCCACGAAATACCAGGTGGCCCGTCCAATGGAGCGGTTCACCGTGACGGTATTCCACACCGCGTCCTGGACAATGAGCATCCCCGGCTTTTTCAGGTTCTTGCCGAGGCCCTTGATATCGAAGCAGACAAGGCGGTTGCAGATATCCACGGTGGTACGGTGATTGAAGAAGTTGAGAGAGCCGTTTACATACAGGTCAAGCGCCTGGGCCACGCGGTCCGCCTCCGGGATATGCTGGGCGGTGAGGGCGGCCATGAGGTCGGAGAGGATCGGCATATTCTCCGGCCGGGGCTCCGCGAAGTACGGCTGATAGATCATCTGCACGGCACGGTCGATGACGGTTTTCTCGATAGCCTCCAGCCCCGTCTTGCTGCCCATAATAAGCTCACAGAAGGACAGCACGAAATCACTTTTCAGCGCCAGCGGGTTTTCTTCCTCACTGTAATTGAGGTTGATATCCAGCGGATTTACATAGTCGCGGCTGTTGGGAGAGAGCCGGATCACCTGGCCGCCCAGCCGGTTCACCAGCGGAGAATATTCATCCTCCGGGTCACAGATGATGACATTATCCTTTGTAGTCAGCATGACATAGGTGATCTCCCGTTTGCAGCTCATGGACTTGCCGCTGCCCGGCGTGCCGAACACAAGACCGTTGGGACAACGGGACTGCTTGCGATCCAGCAGGATCATGTTGTTGGAAAGAGCGTTGAGGCCGTAATACATGGCGCCCCCGCCCATGAAAAGCTCCTGGGTGACGAAGGGGATAAATACCGCCAGCGCCGATGTGGTGAGGCTCCGTTCGATCTTGATACGGTTGAGGCCCAGCGGCAGCGAGGACACAAGACCGCGCTCCTGCTGGAAGTCCAGCCGCGTCAGGGTGCAGTTGTGCTTTTGCGCTACGCCTGCTGTACGGAATACCTCGTTTTCCAGCTTGCGCTTGGTGTCGCCGTAATTCAGGACAAGAAACGTCAGCAGAAAATACCGCTCGTTGCGGCTTTGGAGATCTTGCAGCAGCTTTTTCGCCGCGCCGCCGTAGGTGGAGAGGTCGGAGGGGAGAATATCCAGATCGTAGCCGCTGCGTGCAGCCTTCTTCTGTTCCTGAATCTTCATGGCGTCCAGATCGGTGATCTTGCGCTTGACCATCTTGATTGCCTCGTTCTGGTTGATGCCGCGGATGTGCATGGTGACGAGAAGGTTCCCCTCCACATCCATGAAATCCGTGAGGATACGGTCCTGAATCTCCGGGGCTAATATCTGCAAGAAGGACACCGCACCGTACATTTCACCCATGCGGAAACGCCGCGTCTCGCCAAACTCGAAGGAAGAAGGCGCGATAAAGTCCTTGACGGACAGACCGCTTGCCGGGAGCCAGTCCCATTCAAAGGCGAATTGTCCGCCCTCCGGATGGAGAAGACCATGCAGCAGCGCCAGCCGCTCTTTGCCGTCCAGCACCCTTGCGCCCGCGCCCATGACCTTGAAGCGGTTCAGGGTGTCTGCCTCGATCCGGGAAAACCTTGCCCGCGCCGCCGGAAGATTTTCCGCCTCGATGGTCAGCGTGACATATTTGCGCTTTACAAAGCCGTTGTTGCCGCGCTCATACTGTATTTGCAGGATGCCGGACGCCTCCACGCGCATATCATCCAGCGCGTCGCCCTGGGCGTCCATGCCGAACAGGTTTCCGTTCTTGTCCTCATGGCGGCTGCTCAGGGTCATTTGCACGCCGATGGAGGTATCATAGCCGTTATAGAAATCGCAGAGGCGTTCAAAGATATCCCGCTGGTCGTCCGGCCCCGCCAGACGGTAGTTGACGTCCTCATAGGCTATGGTCTTGGAGAAAAGCCGGTCGTCCAGCCTGCACAGGCCGTCCGGGTACAGGTTCCGAAACGGGATGCTGTCCTGCACGGTATGGGGCTTGCCGTCGCCCTTCGCCTGCCGGATGATGGCTTCAATCTGTTTTCGCTCCGCCCGCGTGAGCTTACGCTTTGCGGCGGGCTGCGCGTTTTCCGGTTTTGCCGTTCTTTTCAGCAATCGCCCGTACCTCCTTTTCCAGTTTTGCCTGCCGCACCAGGGCGGAATAGGCGTTGTTGGTCTGATAGATGCGCCGCTTCGGACGGATGAACTTGCATTGGATCAGGTGCCCCAGGATCACTTCCAGCGTTTGTCCGTTTTTCTCATAGAGGGCAAACAGGAAGAACGGGAGCATGACAAGGATCATGCACAGCGCCGCCGAGGTCGTACCCATGCTGCCCTTGCTCAAAAAGAAAAGCGGCACTCCCACAAGCGCCGCCGATCCGAAACACACAAGCTGCCGCTTCGTCAGTCCGAACAGCATCTTGCTCTTGATTTTTGTCAGGTCCTTCGGAACCGTTACGTATGCCAAAATTGATACCTCCTTTAATGCGCTCCGAACAGGCTTTTTGCAAGGCTGCCGGTTTTGAACAGCGTGTAGCACAGCAGCACCGTGTAGCCCATGCACTCCCAGATCGCCACGGTAATATCATCCCCCACGGCGATATTCTGTACCAGCACCGCGTAGATGCCGACGCAGACCATAATAAGAAATGCCTGAAAGCCCAGCGCCAGCAGGGACTTCAAGTAGTTCTGCCCCGTATGACCCCATTCCCGGTTGACCATCGTGGCAAACGGGATCGGCCCCACGGATACGGTCAAATACACCTCGATCATTCTTCCGTAGATCACAAGGAAAATGGCAATGGTGAGGATATGCGAGCAGAGGCCCACAAAGACGCTCTGAAACCACAGACCCAGCAAAGAACCGATGCTCCAGTCCGCCAGCGTTGTTTCCAGATCACCCACAACGCCGGAAATGTCGATCCCAGCATCGGAGATGATAACGCCTGCGCTCTGATCGACCACGCTCTGCGCCACATCGAACACCGCCATGACGATATTCCAGGTGTTCGTGACGATCAGCACCGCGCAGAAGGTCTTGAATAGCCACTTCCAGAAAAGCCAGGTGTCAAAATCATGGAGATTATTTTTCTCGACGATCAACTGGATCAGCTCATAGCACATGACGAAGGTGAGGATGATGCCTGCGATGGGAACAATGACCGTTTCGGACAGGCTGCGGATCATGTTGAAGATGCCGCCGTTCCAGCCGGAGGGCGTCATGCCGACCTCGCCTGCGATCTCGGCTACCTTCGTATTCACGGTATCAAAGGTCCCGGAAAGGTTTGAGATGATGCCGTCGATCAGCACCTCTTTGAACCATTCTTGGATCGTGTCGATTATCACGGGAGATCACCTCCTTAGAGGCGACTCCCGCCGTGAAACGGGAGCCGCCTCTGAGATTTTGATAGGACTCAGCCCAGCAGGCCGGACAGCAGGGGGATCAGGGTCACGCCGATCAGCGCCACGCCGCCGCCCGCGACGAGCTGCTTGACACCCTGGCTTTTTGCTTATGTGTGATAAAGAAGCAATAGAAGTGCAAAAAATTTTGCCGTTCCTATCCGACACTTGGCCATTGTGTCGGATAGGTCGGGCGGTTATTCGGGCAAGTCAATCTTGCCGACAAAG
>Ga0256406_1000090_pt1 | contig 162268 bp, 107 predicted proteins | sample RumenRJG_03DNA_FD_185986 | JGI IMG/M metagenome (GOLD analysis project Ga0256406, IMG submission 185986) | Bovine rumen microbial communities from Lethbridge, Alberta, Canada - RJG_03 | ecosystem: Host-associated > Mammals > Digestive system > Stomach > Rumen | place: Canada: Alberta... | reverse complement strand
CTCGCTTCTTGTACTACTTCTCTGTTTATGTAAATCTTTTCAAAGAACTCTTTTAATTTGCTAACCGGTGTATTTCCGAAAAGCGAGTGCAAAGGTATAGACTTTTTCAATACCCTCCAAATATTTCCACGATTATTTTTCAAAAATGTTAGATAATTGATTTAGATCAAGCGTTTGCCCGTAGGGGCGCCCCTACGGGAATACCGGTGATGCCATTGTTATTGAAGCGCTATCGGCTGGCACGTGCCGAACAATTGGCTGGCACGTGCCGAACAATTGGCTGGCACGTGCCGAACAATTGGCTGGCACGTGCCGAACAATTGGCTGACACGTGCCAAACGATGACGTGAAAGAAAAAAAGAAACGAGGAACAGCCGATAAGGCCATTCCCCGTCAGTGTTTTTCCCCCCGCCCGCACCTCGAAGAGGTGCCACATGGTTAACCCCAGGTAAGGAGCGCAGCGACGTAACCTGGGGTTTAACATCAGGCGGTTTAACCTGACCTGTCGGCCTCGAAGAGGGCGAACATGGGTGGGATACAGTTTATAGATGATGGTGTATAAACCATGTTCGCCCTCTTCGAGGCCGGTTTTCAGTTCGTTCGCACTATTCCAACCCCACGTTTCGGCTTCGCCTCACGTGGGGCTAACCATGTGGCACCTCTCCGAGGTGCGGGCGGCCCTGGTTCACCCTGCGGATCCTACATTATCACCATTTATATGATAGGGTGTTCCACTATATCAATTCGAAAATCGGATGATGCCTATTTCTTTCCTACGAAAGTAGCATAAAGTTCCATTGGCATGGAACCAAACTTATGCTCGTTCTCGACAGTCACCGTGCTGCCAGTAAAGGTGACGGTAACAATACCCTTGGTGACGGTATAGTTCTTTGTGTTACCAAAGACCGTTACATCAGCAGTTGCCTTGTCTGTATAGTCGAGATAGTATGCCTTCTTTGCACTATCGTAAGGGATATTCTTGATAGTATAGCTGCCCTGAACAATCTTGCCAACCATAGGAACGGTAGCGGAGAAGTCGAAGGTTTCCTTTGGGATCGTGACATTGATAGAGCCATCGCTGTTCTCAACCACTACGAACTGTACGTTTTCTGCAGTGGTCTTGTAAGCCTGACCCATGGTGAAATTCAAAGTATCAGTACCTACATAGGTTCCGGCTACCGTGGTCTTGTCGTTGTTGTCGTCGTCACCGCAAGAGGCAAGGACAGTTGTTGTCAATACGGCTGCGAGGAGCAGCACGAAGGAAAACAATTTTTTCATTGTTGGTTTTATAAAATGATTAATATATGATAAAGCAATGCAAAGGTAAGCATTTTATAACATTCTGCAAGGCTATAGCCTTATTTTTTCTCTTCTACGCGTAGCTATGCATTCCCGAAAGGAAATAGTTGACACCAAAGTAAGTCATGACGATGCTCAGAAAGGCGAGGGTCATGAGGAGATGGTAGTTGCGGGGACGTTTCAAAGCCGGGAGGCTCTGGGTATGGAGCGCCACAGCATAGATCATGAACGTGATGAGCGCCCACGTCTCCTTCGGGTCCCAGCTCCAATAGTTGCCCCAACTGACATTCGCCCACACGGCTCCGAGAAAGATGCCGATGCCGAGGGTCACGATGGCGGGATAGAGAAAGATGCGGCTGAGGAGCTGCAAGGGCTCAGCACGCCGCTTCGACACGAGCCCCATGATGCCACAGAGGAACGTCAAGGCGAGGAGGGCATAACTCATCATCATGAAACTGACATGGATGCTCAAGAGCGGTGAGTTAAGCACCGGCACGAGTGGTCCCATAGCGGGATCCATCATTGACAGATGGCTCACCAGGAGGAAGAAGCCGGAGAGCAGAAAGGCGAAAGCCGTCATCAGCCCACTGCCCTTCCGAGTACATATAATATAAATGAGCGTGGCGAGCTGTGTCATCCACGCCACGGAGAGCATCGTCTCGTAACCGTTACCCATCGGGATGTTGCCCGTAATGATCCAGCGCAAAGCAAGGAGAAACGTCAAGGCTGCGAAAGACAGTCCCAACAAGATCTTCAGCGGGAGGAATGAGAAACGGTTCCAGAACACGAGAATGATACCGAGGATGCCGAGCGTGAGATTGACCATGAAGAGAATGGTAGCAAGTGGACAGACATTATAGATAAGCTCCGCCTTGTAAGCCACTGCTGACGGCAGACTGTTGCCGCCCTCTTTCTGCTGATATTCGCCTATCTTCGTCAGTATCTCGTCCACTGCGCCAGTGTTACCCTGCATGAGCTGACCGTAGAGAAGCGGAAAGACATTCTTGAAGAAGAGAATCTGCTCGTGGGGCAACCGGTGCGGATATTTCTCGAACGGCGAGAACCACTGTGTCGTGCCGTTCTTGAAGGTGTAAGGGAAAAGTGCCAGCGGCTCACCCTGACGCAGCTGCATCACGAGCGCGAGCTTGCCATCGATGTCGGCGCACGCCTTATGGAAAGCATCGTGATTACCCTGACTGTATTCGACAAGTGTCGGGCCAAGGATATAACCACCGTCGCGGAAGAAAGCGTTGACAGAAGCGTAGTCGGGCAAGCCGAACTGCTTCCGCATCTGTTTGTTCTTGACTTTGATGAACGGCTCATTGTTCCACTCCTGCGGATAGAAGATCCAGGAGAGGAGCACCTGCTCGGCTTTGAAGCCCTTGTAGGAGCGATGGCCATTAAGTTTCTCGGTAAAGTCTATGGCGAAGGTCTGCACGGGGCAGATACGCTCGTTGTAGTTGATGAGCAGATGACCGAAGCGGCCGGCCGTTTCCTCAGGCACCGTTGTCTGCGCCTTTGTCGAGAGTGAGAGACCGAGCAGCAGGATGATACCTAACGCGTTGCCGAAGCTGTCAGAAGCCGCGAGCTGCCGACAGAGCCTGCGAAAAGTGCCCTTGGGATCCACAAGTAGCCACAACAGGGCAAGGAAGAACAGGGCATATCCTGTATAGGTCACCGGGATGCCCCAAGGGTCACTGTTCACGCTCAGGTAAGAGCCTTGGTTATCTGTGTCGTAACTGGCCTGATAGAACCGGATGCCACGGTAGTGGTAGATTTTGTTCATCGAAACCTGGGCGTGGACAGAGCGCGGTCCGTCCATGATGACGAAATGTGTGACATAATCGGCTGCCGCATCGGTGCCAGCATGGTTGAGTTTCTCAAACTTATCAAGACGGATATAAAAAGGCAGGGTGCGGCGCGTGGTCTCCGTCATTGACGTCATCTCCTCCACCTCGTTCGACGGCTGGTCGCCCCGCAGATGGACGATGCCCTGATAAGCCGTAAGGTGAGTGAGTAAAGCACCAAAAAGCATCACGGCCATGGCAGCGTGGAGAAGCAGGATGTTCCACCGCCGCACATGACGCTTAAGAAGATAAGCAATTGCAAGTGCCACAAGCAGCGCCCACAAGAGTGAGAACCACCATGAGCCGTAGATGCTGTGTTGTACGAAAGGCGTGCCCTTGATGTTTTCAATGATCGTAGCAGCGGCCATGACAACAATCAAGAGCACGTATAGTATTATTAAGACTCTTCTTAATTTCATAATCGGTATTGCAGAAGCCCCTCCCTACGGGGGAGGGGTTGGGGAGAGGCTTTAGATCGCATTGATGAAGGCAACGACAGCGTCGCGGTCTTTCTTGCTCAGATAATAGAACTTTTTCGCAGACCAGTAAGCATCGCTCTCTTTGCTGTAAGCGTGCCACATGATGGCTTCGATGACGTTGCGCGCACGGCAATCGTGCAAACGGTCGCTCTTACCTGTCTCCTGCTGGCTCAAGCCACGTCCCCAGAGCGGTGTTGTGCGGCACCAGCCGGTACGGATATCGTTGGCCATGTGGAGCTTATGCTGTACGAGGTCGGTGTAAGGCCAGATGACGGAGTTATCGTAGGTGACCATCTTGGCACCCGTCTGAGCCATGTAAGCCTTGCTGGCGGGATCGATCCAGACATTATCCTTCACGATGGTCCAGGACGGACGGTGGCAGGATGTGCAACCCATCTGATAGAAGAGTTTCTTACCACGTTGTACCTCCTCGCTGTCGAGGTTACGGGCCTTAGGAACACCCAGACCACGATGCCAGATGCCGAACTCATAGAAGCTCTCGTCAGTCATCTCTTCTTGACCGTTCCAGGGAGCAGCGTCAACGAAATATTTGCGATAAGTAGCTGAGTCGCTCTTGCTATTCAGACCGAGCAGTTTGTTGACGAGCGTTTTGATGTTGTCTTTCGTTCCGTCACCATAGTAAGGATGGAGCAGCGATGTAAGGCTCTTGCCTTGCTCCTGGATGTAAGAGATGACATCATCGTCCTCACTCATAGCCTTTGCCCAAGCTTTCGTGGTATAGAGATAGTGACGATCGGAACGTGTCACGTTTGTGATGTTCCAGATAGCGTTGCCGCCAGGGCCGTCGAGCAGAGTGGCACGTGTCATGGCGTAGGTGAACTTCTTCACACGCTTCGTGCCGTCAGCCAAGGGATACCAGGCTGAAGAAGCCCATGTGTTGGCTGCTGCATCCCACATGCCCGGGTTCAGCGTAGCGTGCTTGGCCTCTTTCTGATACTGTACGAGCATAGAGTCCTGAGAGATAGCATCGAGCAGACCGGTACCATACATACCGATGGTCGACTCGAGGCGGACCTCGTAGTTGGTCGGCTTAGGATCGGTGTTGAAAGCAGAAGCGCCGATGGTCACCTCCGGATAGATCAGGCTATAGCTCTCACCGTCGGGGAACTTCATCGGCAGACCCGATGGCATGGATGTTACATCCTTCCAGGTGATATGGATACCGCTCTCATCGATAGGAGCCTTGAACGGTTCCATGGCTTTGGTCTGCGGCATACCCGTGACCTCAGAGATGTAACTGTTGGCTGCATAAGACTTGCCGTTAGCATCAGTGCCGGCAGTGGGATGGTAGATGACGAGCAGATAGCCGTTGCCCATCTGGTTGGCCTTGTATTCGGTCTGGCGCTTACCGTGACCGTAGCTTGGGTGACAGTACTCACAACCTGAGCGCACCCATGCCGGGCCTAAGCCCCAGAAAGGTTTCGTGAAATAGTTAGCATCGTGCTCAAAGAAGTTCTCACCATGCTTGAAGGTGGTGTAGAGGCCTTCGTTATCGATCTGCGGGCTCTGGTTGGAATAGCAACCCTGCTCATTGGAGGTCGTACCTTTCTCGCCGCCCGGGAGCCACTCGGCATCGGCGAATGTAGCGAGAGAGTCTTTCGGCCAGGTCGTCTCCGACGTGGTACCGCCACCGTTGTCAGGATCCACATCGGGATTGTCCTTACAAGATGCGAGTGCCAGTGCGGCGAGACCCATACATGCAAAAAATGTCTTATTCATAATGATTTGTGATTAATATCGAGAAAATTCATATTTTGGGTAGAGTTAGGGGGGCGCCCGCACCTCGGAGAGGTGCCACACGGTTAGCCCCAGGTGAGGAGCGCAGCGACGTAACCTGGGGTGGAAGACAGGAGCGGATGGCCTGAATACCGGCCTCGAAGAGGGCGAACATGGTTATCGCCCTATACCATTCACCCCCGACCATGTTCGCCCTCTTCGAGGCCGGATTGCAATCGAACCGCACCGGATTTAAACCCCAGGTTACGTCGCTGCGCTCCTCACCTGGGGCTAACCATGTTGGCCCCCTTCGGGGACCTTACCAACCCGAAAAGGAAATTACTTCGTCTGACTCTGAATATAGTCGTTGGCCTTTGTCAACTCATTGGACAGGGTTGTGCAGGCATCGATAGCAGTCTTGACCTGAGCATTCTTGTAGTTGTTGACAAAAGGTGCAGGACAAGCCTTGATCTTAGCCTGAGCATCGTCGATAGCAGCCTCTACCTCAGCACCCAGTGTCGGGTTGAGCTTAGCAAAATAGTTGTGGAAAGAATATGTGCCAGTCTTCGTGTTGTCTGTGCTGTAACCACCGAACCAGATGTTCTTGATGCTCTGGATATTGTCCCAGAAGTCAGTGAGGGAGTTGTGGCTGAACGGTGACTCGATATAGTTAGGATCGCTCTCGGCGTTCTCCGAGTTGGTGTTCAGACCGTAAGGCTTACCCATCTTTGTCTGACCGACCTCGTCGCAGATACCACCGCAACCCTGGTCGCCGACGAGCAGTGCTGAGACGGCGCTCTTGACTGAAGTGTAGATACTTCCGCTCTTACCTGCATTCTTCATGTTCTCGCCATAAGTGATGTCACTGCTCGGCATGCTTGTATGCCACTCGTGGTTCTCAAGCCATGTCTTGTGATCAGCGGTCTTACCAGACCAGCAGACCTCGAGCTCATAGATGGAACCCATCAGGTCACCGGCAACGGCAACAGCGAAGTTCAGCTCATCGATAGGCTTGATGTCCGTGAAGTCGGCACGGTCGTTATAATCATCATAAGTGCTGTTGAAAGAAGAGACCTTACGGGGCTCACCATCACGGAAGACGACGAACTCTACAGAGTGGAAACCGAGAAGGTTCTGGTTGAGGTCGCCGTGGATGTTGTCGATGTTTGCATCCTCGTCATCTGTCGTGTAACGAGCGAGCTGTGCACTCTTCAGCAACTGGGTATGCAGAGCGGAGAGGTCGAGCGGCCATGTATCGATATGCGGGTCGATGTCGTAGTCGCTGGCGGCACCGAGGAGGAAAGCCTCACTCTTCTCATAGCAGGCACGGGCTGCTTTCCAACTTGTGCAGGCGTTGTCGACCATCGTCTGTGTAGCATTGCCATTCTTGACAGCATCGCGCAGCGTCTTCATCTGGTTGTAGAAGTTGGTGGCGTTGGTAGCCATCTCCGAATAGGTAGGATCGATGGTGTTGTCGACAACCTCATTGAGGGTCTTAGAGAGATATTCCTCTTCCGTGAGGTCTCCTACCTTGACGGTAGAATCGTTGTCATCGTTGTCGCTACTACAGGACGCCATGCCCATAGTCATCGTGGCTGCTGCCATGAGGAACAGCGCCGATTTGAAAATCTTATTCATAAACACGTATTTTGTTATTGGTATTTTTCGGTTTGGAGCCCCTCTCTACGGGAGAGGGGTTGGGGGAGAGGCCTACAGGAAGAACCCTTCGTAGGCGATGCCGAAGTTGATAGCGGGCTCGTCGTTGTACAAGCTCTTGAGGAAACGCTTGGTATAGTCGAACTTCAGAACGATCTGAGAGATAGGATAATAGTTGAGACCGAAGCTCATGACGTTCTTGGCCTCGTAAGGATACTCAGCCTGGCGACTGTCGCGGACATAGGAATTGTAATAGTCGTAACGGCCGAAGACATAGAGTTTCTGATTGTCGGCACGCAGTTTCTCAATCTGAGAGAACACGTCATAACCTGCCTCCACGCCAATGGCGACGGCATTCTTGCCGACCTCTGAACTGCTATAAGGAGAAGTCTTTGTACTACGGCCGGAGAGATATTTCACCTGATAAGCATCGCCGAGATGGCCATAGGTAGCCTGACCGCGGACGATCCAGTTCCAACGGTTGATAGTGAAATCGAAAGAGCCAATGGAGACGGCTCCTTTAAGTTTATCATTAGAGTCGTTGATATAGGTGTTGTTGATACTGTGACCGTAGTAACCGCTCAGGCCGAAGCGTACGCCCTGGGTAGCGAACCAGTCGAGACGGGCCGCTGCAGCATATTTGCTGGCGGGATCGAACTCGAAGGCGGAGTGTGTGCCATTGTGGATCCAGCCATCACGGTCGAAGTGCATGGCGTCGAGACCCTCAAGGAACTGCAACTCATATTTGAACTTACCAAGATAACCCCAGAGGCTCACACCTGTCTGATGCCAGGTAGAAGGAAGGATGGTGTTCTCACCCTCGGGACGATAGACCGTAAAGAAGTTGAGCGGCTCGTGGTGGGAGTTGTTCAGACCGACAGGCACGACGATATGACCGAAGCGCAGGTTCAAGGCACGGCAGAAAGTCTTCTGCAACCAGAACTGCTCGAGCTCTACCTCGCCGCCTTTCTCTGTCTCGGTCTCCCACTCGCCGCCTTCCTCGTATTCGCGCTCGTAGGCGGAGCCGGTGCCACCGTGTTCAAACTCAATCTCCGAGCCCATCTTCCAGCCTTTGCCGAAGTCGTAGCTCAGATAAATCACTGCATGGGGAATGTCGAAACGACCATAACTCTTGTCGTTCTTGTATTTAGAAGGTTCGGAGTAGCGATAGACGTTGTCAGAATAAAAGTTACGGCTGTAAGCTACTTCACCGTAACCGCCGACACTGAGGCGATGACCGCCTGCATGACTCATCACGGAGTCGGCTGCATTAACTTGTGCTTGAGCACCCTGAATACTGCCAAGGGCAAGGGCTGCTGAGAAGAGCCCGAAGAGAAGTCTGTCCATTGTTTTTGTTCCTTAAAATTCTAAGTGCAAAATTAAAAAGAAACAAAAGTTGTGGCAATACTCAAAAATTAGTAAATTGATAGATTCGTTAAATCATCATTTATGGGGATGGGAGACAACCTCGGAGTGGTTGAACATGGTTAGCCCCAAGTAAATGTAAGGTCCCCGAAGGGGGCCAATATGGTTAGCCCCAGGTAAGGAGCGCAGCGACGCAACCTGGGGTTTAGATCCAGTGCAATTCTGTTGCGATCCGGCCTCGAAGAGGGCGAACATGGTCGGGGTGCAGGTAAATACGGTCAGGGCAAAATATGTTGGCAATAACCATGTTCGCCCTCTTCGAGGCCGGTATTCAAGTCATACTCTTCCATTCTACCCCACGTTTCGGCTACGCCTCACGTGGGGCTAACCATGTGGCACCTCTCCGAGGTGCTAACTGCACTCCTTTGCCCCCTTCACCCCTGCAATACATCGATGATACCCACAAATGGGGATGGTGGGTATCACCATAAAAGGGGATTACAACCCCTTGAGGAAGCTCTCGATGTCGTCGATGATCTTACCAAGACCGCTCGCCGTTGCACTGTCGGCACTCTGATTGAGCTCTTTCTTGAGCTCACGCCCTACCTCACTACTGACATGCTTGACAAGCGTCTTACCTACCTTGCTACCTACGGAGACGACAGAGTCGGTGACAGTCTGCGTCACGCCACTGTAAGGATTGCCGTCCTCATCCGTACCGCTGTCCCTGACAACGGAAGTGTGGGTCGATTCATCCCCTTCGCTCTTCAGCGTCTTCGACACTGCTTCAGCAATGGCAGTCTCGTCGGAGGTGAACACTTTGCCAAAGATACCGAACGAGGTGCGAACCTCACTGGAGTCGGGAAGGGCAAGCGTCGTCGTGGACCAGAAGAGATAATTGTGATACTGGATCATGTTGTCCACAATCTGCCCGAGCACCGGTGTGGCTAACGAACGGACTATGGCAGAGCCAAAGGTTGCAAAGGGATCGTCGGAATCGCCGCTGTCAGAAAGGCCCTTTGTCAGGCCGTTGGTGATGCGGTCTTTGATGACCTGCTTGTGCTCATCCTTCGAAGGGTTGAGGATGGCCATCAACAACAAGAGAATAGCCACTGCGATGCCGACATAGGTCCAGGCCTTCTTCTTATTATTCTTGTTTGGCTGGTTAACAGGCGGCACCATGGTACCAGCCGGGTTACCCATATTGTTCACTGGTGGTGGGGGTGGAACGGAACCTGTTGCAGACTGCTGTGCAAAACCAGTCTGTGCAGAACCAGCCTGCGCAGATGTTGTCTGCTGCGTGTTTGTTGTATCATAGAACAGCGGTTTCAGTTCCTCGACCTGCCAGGCCGGTGTCCATTGCTGCATGCCTTCCGCCCATACGAGGGTCTCGGAAGAGATGTTGCGCTGACGCAGTTCGTCCACTGTATAAGGACCTTGCTGCGCATCGTTGACAATGATAAAGTACTTCATTATAATATTTTCAATTTTTTCAAGCTACCTTTTCGCCCTGACGATACAAGAAGTCAGGTGCAAAATCAATACCATTATACCACTCCAACGTCCAATGGTTGAGACCGAACTGGATAAAGTTGTCTTTATCTCTCAACTCTTCTCTTTTTCCTCCCTTTAGTAACGGCAAGAAATCAATACGACGCTTTTCACCGTTACTGAACGTAAGATCCATCGTATAATCCTTTATGTAGTCTACATCTACGACTCTAATTAAATCTAAATTGTCCATTGTAATATTATTTTAAGGGTGATATTCTTTTAGCTTCTTTGCCTGCCTGCAGTCTATGCCAATTGTCGTCCAATTCTTCACGGTGCATATCCATCCATTTAAATACTGCCTTAAGGACCTTTCTTGGTAATTCTCCTTTTACTATCCCATCTTTTAATGTTATGATAGCTTCGTAATCACCATAACGAACATGCAAATGAGGAGGATTGTGGTCGTCTGCAAACATTGCAATGATTATTCCTAAGAATCGACTAATTTCTGGCATATCTATATTTTTTATAATTGCAAAGTTAAAGAAAAGAATAATATATTCGCTGATGTAAGGCTTAAAAAATGTGACTACTAAATAAAAATCCCGTGACGGAAGCCGCCACGGGATGATATGTTATCTATTAATGTATAGATGCGTACCTATTAAAGGCTGCGATCCAGACGAGGATAGCCGTAACGAGCCTCAGAGCCAAGCTCCTCCTCGATGCGGATAAGCTGGTTGTACTTAGCCATACGGTCTGTGCGGCTCATAGAACCGGTCTTGATCTGGCCACTGTTCGTAGCGACAGCGATATCAGCGATTGTGGTATCCTCTGTCTCACCAGAACGGTGAGAAGTAACAGTGTTGTAACCGTGACGGTGAGCCATCTCGATAGCCTCGAGAGTCTCAGTCAGAGAACCGATCTGGTTAACCTTGATCAGGATAGCATTAGCAACGTGCATCTTGATACCCTTCTCCAGGAACTTCGTGTTGGTAACGAAGAGGTCGTCACCGACGAGCTGCACCTTGCTGCCGAGCTTAGCGGTCAGCTTCTGCCAGCCCTCCCAGTCGTTCTCATCGAGACCGTCCTCGATAGAAGCGATAGGATACTTGTTGCAGAGCTCCTCGAGGTAAGCGATCTGGCCCTCGTCGTCGAGCTCCTTGCCGTTAGGATCCTTAGGCATGCCGTTGTTGAGCTGCTTGTAGTTGTAGAACCACTTGCCGTCCTTCTGATAAGCGAACTCAGAAGAAGCGCAGTCCATAGCGATGGTGACATCCTTACCCGGCTCGTAGCCAGCGTCCTTGACAGCCTGGCAGATGCTCTCGAGAGCGTCGTCGATGCCGTTGAGTGCAGGAGCATAACCACCCTCGTCACCTACAGCGGTAGAGAGGCCACGGTTCTTCAGCAGCTTGCCCAGAGCGTGGAAGACCTCAGCGCCGCAGCGGATAGCTTCCTTCTCGCTCTTTGCAGAACGCGGCTGGATCATGAACTCCTGGAAAGCGATAGGAGCAGAAGAGTGAGCACCACCGTTGATGATATTCATCATTGGGATAGGCAGAGTATAGCTGTTGCAGCCGCCGATGTAACGGTACAGAGGCATGTGCAGAGCCTCAGCAGCTGTGTGAGCAGCAGCGAGAGACACGCCCAGGATAGCGTTGGCACCGAGCTTGCTCTTTGTAGGAGTGCCGTCGAGCTCGAGCATCTTATAGTCGAGACCGCGCTGATCGAACACATCCCAACCCTCGAGGGCAGGAGCGATGACATCGTTGACGTTAGCCACAGCCTTCAGGACACCCTTGCCACCGAAGCGCTTCTTGTCGCCATCACGAAGCTCAAGAGCCTCGTTCTCACCGGTGCTGGCACCAGACGGAACGCTGGCACGGCCCATAACGCCGTTCTCCAGTGTTACTTCAACCTCTACTGTAGGATTGCCACGGGAATCCAGAATCTCACGTGCGTGAATCTTTGAAATCTTCATTGTGTAAATGCTTTATGTTTAAAACAAAATTATTCTCATCATATTTGCCTGCGCTTAGGCACTTGCAAAAGTAATGCCTTTAAAGGGAACGGCAAAACAAAAGTGACGCTTTGTCAGTGCGATTTAGAGTTTTTTAATAGTAGCAGGAACATCGCGTAACTACTCAGTATTATTTTTGGGGTTGGTATCACTTCACAACCTCGAAGAGGCTGACTCTGAATAACCCCAGGCAAGGAACGCAGTGACGCAGCCTGGGGGTCAGGATCGAGCGAGAGAACCTGACTATCTGCCTCGGAGAGGCAGGCTGCACGAAGTGCGCTATGTCTTTAATAGATGGTTTCCACATCATAGCGCGCCAAGGCGCAGTCAGCCTCTTTGAGGCTGAAAATCAATTATCCGCACACTGTCAAAATCCCCAGACTACAGTCGCTATCGCTCCTTTGTCTGGGGTTATGCAGAGTGTGCCTCTCCGAGGCACTCTTCATCTCGAAAATCTGACTAATCATAAGACTGAGTAGTTACAACATCGCTCTATTATTACTATAATTCTTCTATAATTATTAATGTGTTACAGAAAAAGATCTTTTTTTAAAATTACCCATGGCTTTCCTCCAAAGAATCTCACGTTAACCAATGCCAATACATCATAATAAAATGGCTTTTTCTACCAATCAGCTATCATTTTGCCTTGATTTTTTGTTAAAAACAAAAGAAATGCCGATAATTATTTGTTTTTTATTCACTTTGTCCTTACCTTTGCACTCGTTAAAATATAGGTTATAATTAATTAAAAGAGGGATTTTTTATGGCAAAAAGATTTAGCTCAACTTTAGCGGGCCTAATCCTCTGTGTTGGAACGAGTTTCGCACAAGGCAAAATCTCCGGTAAAGTAGTGTCTCAGGATGACGGTCAACCCATCATCGGTGCCTCCGTGATTGTTCAAGGAACGAAGACAGGCACCGTGACCGACGTCAATGGAAACTTTACCTTGGATGTGCCTGCTGGCAAGAAGCTCGTAGTTTCTTACATTGGTATGACTCCCCAGACCGTTACTACGAAGCCTGGGATGACCATCAAGCTCGTGTCGGACAACAAGACGCTGAACGAAGTGGTCGTCACTGGTATGTCTAATGTCGACCGCCGTATGTTCACCGGTGCTACCGCCCAGGTGAAAGCCGACGACGCTATCATTGGTGGTCTCGGCGACATCAGCCGCTCCCTTGAAGGCCGTGTAGCCGGCGTCAGTGTGCAGAACGTATCAGGTACCTTCGGTACAGCTCCTAAGATCCGTGTGCGTGGTGCCACCTCTATCTATGGCAACTCCAAACCGCTGTGGGTCGTCGATGGTGTCGTGCAGGAAGACATCACTGACATCAGTGCCGATGACCTCAGCTCCGGTGATGCCGAGACGCTGATCTCATCAGCTATCTCCGGCCTCAACTCCGACGATATCGAGAGCTTCCAGATCCTGAAGGATGGTTCTGCAACCTCCATCTATGGTGCCCGCGCTATGTCGGGTGTCATCGTCGTCACGACAAAGAAAGGACGCTCCGGACAGGCTCACATCAACTATACGGGTGAGTTCACCACACGTATGATTCCTTCCTACAGCCAGTTTAATATTCTCAACTCTCAGGAGCAGATGGGTATCTATAAGGAGATGGCTGACAAAGGATGGCTCAATATCTCCGATGTGCTCAACGGCAACAACTATACCAGTGGCGACTATGGCGTCTACGGCGACATGTACCGCCGCATCACGACCTACGATCCGACTACAGGTCAGTTTGAGCTCGCCAACACGCAGGAGGCTCGCAATGCTTACCTCCAGCAGGCCGAGTGGCGCAACACCAACTGGTTCAAGAAGCTCTTCTCTACCGGCGTCATGCAGAACCACTCACTCAGCATGAGCGGTGGTACAAAAAAGTCGAACTATTACGTCTCTATGTCGTTCATGAACGACCCAGGATGGTACAAGGATTCGAAGATGAACCGTTACACGGCCAACTTCAATGCCTCGCACCACATCCTCGACAATCTTACCTTCACGCTCCTCGGCTCTGCTTCATACCGTAAGCAGAAAGCCCCTGGCACACTGAGCCAGAACGTGGATGCCGTGACAGGACAGGTGAAGCGCGACTTCGATATCAACCCGTACTCATACGCCTTGAACACCTCGCGTACCCTTGACCCCGACACTTATTATCAGGCCAACTACGCACCGTTCAACATTTTCAATGAGTTGGAGAACAACTACATTGACATGAACGTGGTCAACACGAAGTTCCAGGCTGAGATTGCCTACAACCCCATTGCTGACCTGCGACTCAATGTCGTTGGTGCCGTGCAGTACGACAAGTCGTCACAGGAGAACAACATCACGGAGAACTCCAACCAGGCACAGGCTTACCGTGCCATGGGCAACACCATCATCCGTGACAACAACAAGTATCTCTACACCGATCCTGACAATGCCTACGCACTGCCTGTCACCATTCTTCCTAAGGGTGGTTTCTATCAGCGCACCGACCTCTCAAAGACTTCCTGGGATCTGCGTGGCACTGCCGACTATCACCATAAGTTCAACGGCGGACATTTCATCGATGTCCTCGGTGGTTTCGATATCTCCAATGTGGACCGTGCCCGCACTTGGTTCAACGGTGTAGGCATGCAGTTCAGCCGTGGTGAGGTTCCTTTCTGGGTTTACGAATTCTTCAAGAAAGCCCAGGAGCAGAATACCGACTATTACACACTCTCACACACGCACAACCGCACGGCTGCCTTCTTCGGCACCGCTACCTATTCCTACAAGCAGCGCTACAACCTCACCGGTACCTACCGCTATGAGGGTACCAACCGTCTCGGACGTGCCCGCTCAGCCCGCTGGCTGCCGACGTGGAACATCTCCGGCAGCTGGAATGCCGACCAGGAGCCTTGGTTCTACAATATTTATAAGAACGTGCTGACGCATGCTACGTTCCGTGCTTCTTACTCGCTGACCGCTGACCCCGGTCCAGCCGACTATACCAACTCAACGGTTATCCTGAAGTCGTATAATCCTTACCGTATCTTCTCCGGTGACCGTGAGAGCGGTATCCAGATTGACCAGATAGCCAATGCTGACCTCACTTACGAGAAGAAGCACGAGCTCAACCTCGGTCTCGACCTCGGTTTCCTCAACAACCGCATCAACACTACATTCGATATCTTCTGGCGTAACAACTATGATCTTATCGGCCCCACAGCAACACAGGGTATCGGTGGTGAAGTGGTACGCTATGCCAACATGGCTTCCATGAAGTCAAGAGGTCAGGAGCTGTCCGTACAGACACAGAACTTCAAGGAGAAGAACTTCAGCTGGACAACAAACCTCATCTTCTCTCATGTCACAACAGAAGTGACAAAGCTCATGGCACGTGCCACCACAATGGACCTTATCTCCCAGAATGGTTTTGCTGTGGTAGGTCACTCTTACCGTGGTCTCTACTCTATTCCTTATGCCGGTCTCAACGAGCAAGGCATCCCTCAGTTCTATACACCTGACGGTGACATCACAACGACGGATATCGACTTCCAGAACCGCGACAAGAACGGCTACCTCATCTATGAGGGTCCGACAGACCCGACCATAACCGGTTCTCTCGGCAATGAGTTCCGTTACAAGAACTGGCGCCTGAACATCTTCGTCACTTACAGCTTCGGCAACGTTATCCGTCTCGATCCCGTCTTCCGCGCATACTACAGCGACCTGACAGCTATGACAAAGGACTATCGCAACCGTTTCATGGAGCCGGGCAACGAAAAAGTGACTTCTGTTCCTGCTATCCTCGACTATCGTACCTATCAGGGCAACCGTCAGCTGCGTTATGCTTACAATGCTTACAACTACACACACGACCGCATCGCCAAGGGTGACTTCATCCGTATGAAGGATATCTCACTCTCTTACGACTTCCCGAAGGCATGGTTCACCAACTCACCTATCAACGACATCTCGCTGAAGCTGCAGGCCACGAACCTCTTCCTCTTCTATGCCGACAAGAAACTGCAGGGCCAGGATCCTGAGTTCATCAATGCCGGTGGTGTGGCAGCACCTGTACCAAGACAATACACGCTGACTCTTAAAGTCGGATTGTAAGCAAGAAACGACATCATATAGATTTATGAAGATTATGAAAACAACATATAACAAATATATCGCCTGCGCACTGTTCGCTGTCAGCCTCGGCTTGTCATCATGCGACAGTTATCTCGACAAGCTGCCCGACAACCGAATGGAGCTGAAAGACGAGCAAGACATCAAGGATCTGCTCGTTTCCGCCTATCCCACGAGGACACCGGCCTTTCTGTTGGAGCGTTACTCCGACAACAACGACCAGTTCGATGTGACCGGATGGAACGACGGTGAGCGTTTTGAACAGGAAGCCTACAACTGGCAGGATATCACAGACATCTCCATGGACGAGTCGCCGCAGGAACTGTGGCAGAACTCTTACATCGCCATAGCTGCCGCCAACCAGTCTCTTCAGGCCATTGAGAAGCAAGGTAACCCTACAAGCCTCAACGCCGTGCGTGGCGAAGCACTGCTCTGCCGAGCTTACAGTGAGTTCCAGCTTGCCAATGTCTTCTGCAACGCCTACAGCCCGACGACGGCTGCCAGTGAGTTGGGTGTGCCTTATCCCACTGCACCGGAAGAGCATGTCGGTACGCAGTATGAGCGTGGCACTCTGAAAGAGCTCTACGACAAGATCAACGACGACATCGAGACAGCACTGCCCCTCGTAGAGGATCAGTACGACCAGCCGAAGTTCCACTTCACCCGTGCTGCTGCCTATGCCTTCGCTGCCAAGTTCAACCTTTATTATTGCAACTACGACAAGGCCATCGCCTATGCCAACAACGTGTTAGGTACCAATACGGCCAACGGTCTCCGCAACTGGGCATCGTTCTATGCGCTCACCGTGAACGGTCAGGTCGCTCCTAACGCTTACGTCAGTTCCACTGAAGACGCAAACCTTTTGCTCCTCTCCGGCTACTCACAGTGGGGCGTCTACTATGGTCCTTATGGTGTGGGCAACCAGTATGCTCACAGCCAGCTCATCAGCACGACTGAGACCCTTCAGTCGCCGGGGCCCTGGGGCAACAGTGGTGCTTTCGGCTATACAGTCTGGCACAACAACAGCCTCTCCAAGTATTTTATCAATAAGATTCCTTACAGTTTCGAATACACGGATATTCAGGCTGGTATAGGTTATGCTCACACTGAGATACCGGCTTTCACCACCGACGGCACCCTGCTCGTTCGTGCTGAGGCTAAAGCGCTGAAAGGCGACTATGCAGGTGCTGCCAACGACCTCAACCTCGAGGTACAGGCTATGTCGACCGGCAAGATGAGTGTTACGCTCGACGGCATCAACAAGTTCTACAGCGGTATCAAAGACTACACCCCTACAGACCCGACACCGAAGAAGGCGCTGCACCCTGTGTTCACGACCATCACCGATGCTACCCAGACCAACGTCATTGACGCTGTGCTTCAACTCCGCCGTATCCTTACCTTCGGTGAGGGCGACCGCATGCAGGATATCAAGCGCTACGGCATCGTCATCTACCGCCGCACGCTGAACCGCAGCAGCCAGGTGCTTCAGGTGACCGACTCGCTCACCACGAACGATCCGCGCCGTGCCATCCAGCTCCCTCAGGATGTCATCTCTGCAGGCATGCAGGCAAACCCGAGAAACAAGTAACGGATAACGCATTCATTATCAGTACATATTATTAGAACATAATAACATGAAAAAGATATATTTATTCTTATTCGCCATAGTCTTAGGCTTAGGCTTTACAGCCTGCTCCAACGACGACCCCGACGGAGATGAGATCTTCTCCACGAAGTCGCCGAACAGGGACAGCCTCGATGAATGGCTATTAAAGAACTTCACCTATCCCTACAACGTGGAGGTGAAATACAAATTCGAGGATATCTATTCCGACAAGAGCTATAACCTCGTGCCTGCCGACTCAGCCAAGTCTGCCAAGCTCATGATTCTTGCCAAATATCTCTGGTTCGATGCTTATGCCGAGGCCATGGGCACCACGTTTGTCAAGGAGAATGTGCCGCGTGTCATCCACCTCATCGGCTCTCCGGCCTACAACAGTGGTGTGGGTACGATGGTGCTCGGTACTGCTGAGGGCGGTTATGTCATCACGCTCTACATGGTCAACCAGCTCACCGACCGCATGCTTCACAACTATGCAACGATGAACGAGTATTATTTCCATACCATGCACCACGAGTTCACGCATATCCTCAACCAGAAGAAAGCTTACAGTGACAACTTCCAGCTCATCACCGAGAACGGATATGTCAGCGGTGACTGGTACCAGCAGAGCAGCCGTACAGCTCACCGTGCTGGTTTCGTCACTCCTTACGCTATGAGCGAGCCGACCGAGGACTTCGCTGAGATGATGTCGGTCTATGTCACCGACTCTCCCGCTCAGTGGCAGGCGATCCTCGACGATGCCGGTACCGATGGTGCAGCGCTCATCGAGAAGAAACTTACGATGGTACGCAGCTACATGAAAGACTCATGGGGCCTCAACATCGACAAGATGCGTGACATCGTGCAGCGCAGAGCCGGCGAGATCAGTTCACTTGACCTCAACACCTTAAGATAAGGTATACCTATTATTATATCACACAACTATAATAATACGATTTCAACATGAAAAAGATATATAACATATTACTCATCAGCGCAGCTGTCCTCAGCTTCTCGTCCTGCTCTCTGCACGACGACAAAGAGCTCTTCGATGAACCTGCAGCTGAGCGCATTGAGAACAGCATAGCTGCCGACAAGACGCTTCTCGAGTCGGCACCCAACGGCTGGGAGCTCCATCTCTGGACAGGTAAGGACTACAGCGCCGGCGGATATACTTATCTTATGAAGTTCGCCAACGATAAAGTGACAGTAAGCAGCGACATCGCTCCGGCCGACATGAAGACAACCTCAAGCTATGATGTTATCGCCGACCAAGGTCCGGTGCTGACGGTCAATACTTACAATGAGATTTTCCATTATCTCGCACAACCGTCACAAGACGATGACGACGGTGAACAGCAGGACTATGAGTTCGTCATCACCCGTACAACGAACGACTCCATCTACCTCCGCGGAAAGAAATGGGGCAACCACATGGTCATGACGCGTATCCCTGACACCACATCGTGGTCCGATGAGATAACAAAGATCCAGAATATGGAGTCGGACATGATGCTGACTTACAAGCTCGTGGACGGTACCGACACTCTCGGCGACATCTCGCTGAGCGACGACCGCATCCTCACCTACACGCACAAGGATGGCAGCTATGACAATGTGCCTTACTACATTTCTACAACGGGCATCGTATTGGCGTACCCCGTCACCGTCAACAACAAGACTGTACAGGATTTAGTGTACGACTCCAAGAGCATGTCGTTCACTTCTTCCGACACAAGTGCACAGGGACTGACGATGGTTGTCAATCTCCCGGAGGATTATATGACCTACGATGAGTTTGCAGGTGACTACACAATGACAACCTACTGGGGAACAAGGAATGTGACACTCCACCTCGTACCTGCCGGTGATGGTTCCACCTACCTCATGAAAGGTATGAACAGCAACTACGACATCGTACTGCACTACGACCGTGCTACAGGCACATTGGGCATGAACACGCAGAAGCTCTGCGATGTAGGCGACAACCAGTTGTGGATGTGTTCCTGGAATGCCTTCGGTGAGGGTTACTACACATGGTCTACCGATGCCGGTATGACGATCTCACGCGATACCAGCAAGGAAGGTACTGTACTGAAGTTCGAAACCAACGACTACACAGGTCTCACAACCGACTCTTATTACCTCGTATTCTTCTCCGGTAATCCGAGCAGCAGTACGTATGTAGGAAGTGCAAAAGGTCAGAAAGACTACTACATGGCTTGCGGTGACTACCGCCTCGTAGGACCTACAGTAATGACAAAAGTAAAATAATCACTCTGTATCATGAAAAACATCAAAACAATCATATTGGCTGCATGTGCCGTGACAATAGCCTTCTCATCCTGCAAGGATGATGACGACGACACGGCTACACAGTCGGTCAACGTCGTGTCGGTCACCTCTACCTCATTCGAGGCTACCGGCGGCACAGATACCATCACGGTGGACAAGCCCATCACCGATGCGTACACCAATGTGTCATGGGCTACACTGACAACAGACAAGAGTTCCAACGCCGTTTATGTCACGGCAGCTGCTAACAGCAGTAAAGAGTCACGTCACGCGACGGTCGTCGTCAAGGCCAGTCCCGTCGACTCCACCATCGTCAATATCGACCAGTTCGGAACCGTGTTCACGACCTCATTGCCAGAGTCGCTCGTTCTCAGCGACGATGCACAATCGAAGAGCTATGACATCTCAGCATCCGGTACGACGACGATCTCCAGCTCTGCCGACTGGCTCACAGCTTCCATCACGGATGGTAAGATCAACCTGTCTGCCACTGCTAACAACACAGGGGCTCCACGTTCAGCTACGGTGACCATCACGAGCGAGAGCGGCAACTACACCTGCGCCGTCACACAGGCAGAGTTTGACAAGGAGTATGCCGGCGACTATTATCTGCTCGACGGCGACAGCCTCGCTGCCGGTAAGATGGTAGGAGCAGAGGTCGAACTGATGGACTCTTTAGGTAGCAAAGTACTCTATTTCTCAGAGCTCAACACCGTGCTGCCCGTCAAGTGGGATGATGCCACAGCCACGCTGACCATCGCGGGTGGTACTTCCATGGGCACGCTCGCTGCGCGTACAGCTACCTATTATCTCTTCGCTGACCTCTTGGCCTCCGATGGATATATCTATTGGGACAAGAGCATCACCTATTCGGCTAAGCTCACCTACAATACCAAGGTCGGTTCTATCATGAGCGCATTTGCTGACGACGGCACCATCTCATCCGATGTACAGGTCAACGGCCTCAGCATCGATGCTTTCAAGGCTAATGAGGTATCAAGCGACAACTATCTCGGCTCGCTCATCTCCTTCAACAACCCGATCCTTTATAAGGTGCCGGCAGGAGAAGGGGCAAAGAAACTGGTAAGAGCTAAGGTAAGACTGAAGAAGTAACAACACCAGAAAAGAATACCTACGATAGGGCGGACCATTCTTGGCCCGCCCTATTTTGTTATAGGAACTTTTGCCTCGGAATATTTTGATGCTAAGAATAATTATCTTATCTTTGCATCAGAAATTTCATAAAATATGAAACGGGAAACATGAAAAAACTGAATAATCCTTTCGTTATCTATGGCTATAAAGGGCCGGAATATTTCTGCGATCGCGAGCAAGAGACCAAGACGCTACTTCGCGCCCTGCACAACGAGCGCAACATCGTCCTCATCTCCCCACGACGAATCGGAAAGACGGGACTTATCCACCATGCTTTTGCAGAAATCGCACGCACTGATAAAGATATCCATTGCTTCTACATGGATGTCAACGCCACACGCAATCTGACCGAGTTTATCCATTACTTCGCTAAAACCGTCATTGGGAAGGTTGACACTTTAGAGAAGATCTTCGAATATCTCAAGCTATCCGAGAAAAGGATATATATTGCCATTGACGAGTTTCAGCAAGTAGCCGAATACCCGGAGAAAGGAACGGAAGCCATATTGAGATCATATATTCAGTTTCTGCCAAACGTTTACTTCATCTTTGCTGGCAGTAAACAGCATATCATGTCGGACATGTTCCTGTCCGCCAAGCGTCCGTTCTATCAGAGTGCACAGATCATGAATCTGCCGTTGATTGACGAAAGCAAATACCTGGAATTCGCCAATAGACTGTTTCTGCCTAATGGCCAAATGATGAGTAAAGAGGTCTTCCACCATCTCTATACGAGTCTTGATGGGCAGACCTGGTATCTGCAGGTTGTCCTTAACCGGTTGTATGAGATGAAGGAAGCAATCACTACTGAGGCGATAGACAGTACAATAGAAGAATTGGTTGATGAACAGGATGTGGCATTCAACAGCTATTATGAGTCGTTGACAAACAATCAGGCAGCCCTACTCTCTGCCATTGCACAGGAAGAGTGCGTCAGTTCGGTCACATCCATGGAGTTTATTTCAAAATACCGACTACCTGCCCCAAGCAGTATCAGCATTGCCCTCACGGCACTTATCAACCGCGAGTTTGTCTACAAGCAAGACAATACTTACATCGTCTACGACCGTTTCTTTGCCCGTTGGCTCAGAAAGAAGAACGCAAGATACGAATAATTTCGAACTGTACGGTTGAAATTCGTTCTTTCTTAGAGGCAGACAGCACCTCGGAGAGGTGCCACAAGGTTAGCCCCACGTGAGGCGAAGCCGAAACGTGGGGTTGGGGTTCGTTGTAGTTTCGTTGATATCCGGCGCTCCTTGCATGGGGCTAACCATGTACGACCTCTTCGAGGTTGTTTCCATAGATCCACCTGTAATCGGGAAAACATTCTTTGTGGCTGCAAATACTCGTTTATCCATGTAATCATCCCCTCCCCTGGATGGGGGAGGGGTCGGGGTGGGGCCTCATATTAATACCTTAATCTTCTTATACTGCGCCCGGTACTCGCCCGGTGTGCAGCCTTTCAGCCTTCGGAAGGTACGGTTGAAGTTACTCATGTTGTTGTAGCCACAGAGGAAACAGATCTCACTGATGCTCTCCTCAGTATCGACAAGCATACGTGTAGCATAACCCATGCGGATATCGGTGATATAGTCGGAAAGTGTACGACCGGTGTGCTGACGGAAGAACCGGCTGAAGGACGTACGGCTCATGTTGGCAATGGCTGCCACATCCTCGAGTTTGATCTCGTGCTGATAGTTGTTATTGATATACTCTTTCACTTTCAGCACCCGCTTACTGTCATCCTGCACTTTCACCTTGGCATAGCTTGTCGTGGCGAGGGTGTAGGCTTTCTCACTCAGCGAGAGAGAATGGAGAATCTCGATGAGCTGCATCGTAGCCCGGAAAGGATCCTGCAACTTGGCGATGGTATCGAGCTTATCGTATACCTTGGCGATGTCGTTTTTCGGGAAAGCGAGTCCTTTCTTTGCCCGCTGAAGCATATTGAAGATGCTGCGGAAAGGCGAGTGGTCGAAGAAACTGCCTTCGCCCATACCAAAATCGAACTGGATCGTTATCTCCCGGATATCATCGCTGTGGCACGTGCCTTGCTCCCAGGCATGCTCCAGATCAAAGCTGGTGATCAGAGCAAGGTCGAAGTCGCCTATCACCTCATTGCTGTCGCCGACGATACGCCGTGCACCTGCCGCATTCTCAACAAAGTTGAGCTCGGCACACTCATGACGATGTACCGGATAGTCGAACTCTTTCTTATGACGTTCGACAATGTAGATTCCGTCCTTACCTTGCAAGGGCGTGATCTCATGTAAGATCTGATATTCACTCATAGTTCTCTGCCTTTTCAGAATATTACCATACAGACATCTCCAAAGATTTTTATTTCACACGAATATCTTTTTCACACGGATCTTAAAGATTTTAAAGATGGCTACGCTATTCGCTACGCGGTAGGGATCTAAACATTAATTTCCGTCAATTACCCATTAATTAACAACAAAATTGTTGACCAATTAATTATCAATAATATTATTGTCCAATTAACGGATATTATTGGAAATTAATGTTTTTCTAAGACGCAAAGCGGCGTAATAATCTTTAAAATCTTTAAGATCCGTGTGAGAAAAATCCATGTGGGAAAAGATATGTGTGAGGGAACAGTATCATCCGAGCCGCTCGATGAGCTCCAGGCACATACGCGTGTTGTGATACGGGCATTTCCAGAAGCCGGCCTTGTCATCGTCGAGGTTCAGTGTGCCGTCGGGGAGTACGGCCCAGTGCCACTCACCGTTCTCGTGGTCCACGAGGTGCTTGTCGATATACTCCCAACAACGCTCCGCGATATGGAGGGCTTCCTTATCACCGAAATGCTGATAGAGGTTGACATGCCCGATGACACACTCGCACTCTACCCACCACTGACGCTGCCGGTCGTAACGCCCCGTGTCCTTCCAATGCTCGTAAATCATCGAGCCGTCGGGCTGCAAACCTTCATCGGCAGCGTGGGCGATATTCCGCACAGCCGGTTCAAGCTTCTTCGTGAGCGCCTTGTCGTCGAGGACGAGAAGCGCCTCATGGAGCAGCCAGCTCGCTTCAATGTCATGACCGAAGCTCTCAATATTCCGTTTACCTTTCCACTCATCATCGAAGAAGAGGTCAAGGTGAGCGGTATTGAAATTGAGCAGCGGCCCTACGAAGATGTCAATGAGATTACGCACGCGCGGTGCCACCTCCTGGGCCAGATTGTCGTCGCCGAGCTCACGTGCTGCCCGCAGCAGATTCGTGTATGGCTCAAGGATATGGAGATGGGTGTTCATCGTGCGGCTGCCGTTCTCATCTTTGTCGGAGAGTCGCATGTCAGCGATAGGCTCCCAGGCACAGGTCAGTGCTTCGATATAACCATTATGTTTTTTGTCGTAGGCATGCGTCTCGATGTCACGAAAGAGCTGGGCAGCCTTCGCGAGACTCTCTTTGGAGCCCGTAGCGCGGGCATACTCGGAGAGACCATAGATCGTGAAGCCGATGGCATAGGTCTGCTTCTTCGGATCGAGCGCCTTGCCATGGCAGTCGACACTCCAGTAGACACCGCCGAAGTCGGGGTCGATGAAGTGACGCGTCACATAGCGGTATGCGTTCTCGGCAGCAGCGAGATACTCCGGCTTGTGCAGCACGCGGTAAGCGGCTGAGAAAGCCCAGAGAATACGGGCATTGAGCACGGCTCCGCGCTCAGCGTCAGGATGAACATTGTCGTGCCCGTCGACGCGGCCGTAGAAGCCGCCGTCAGGGTCTTGTACCTTATTGATCCAATAAGGCAGAATATTTGTTTCAAGGCATTGCTGCACTTGGGAAGATAGTGTATTCATAGTAGTAAGTCTTGGCCCTACCCCCTCCCCTCCCCCATCCAGGGGAGGGGCAAATATGCTTCAAGGGGCGAAGCTATGTTTATATAAGATCCGTACCTACGGTGGTAATCACCCCCTCCCCTGGGTGGGGGAGGGGCGGGGGTGGGGCCGTCAGGGCCGTCAGGGTGGGGCCGTCAGTTATTTCTTTATCGGATACAACAGCAGCAGGCCGACCATGATGAGGGCGATAGCTGCAGGGAAGAGAGAGAAGAGCGACCAGATCATGTCGAGGACGCTCTGCGTGATGCTTGACGGGTCAACGATACTGTTACCCATCTTATCCGTTGTCATAGAGGCACCTGCCATACCCAGGAACAGTGCAACGAGAGAACCGGAGACGGCCGTGCCGAGCTTTTGTGCCATCGTACCGGAAGAGAAGATAAGTCCCGTCGACGAGGTACCGTTCTTCTTCGTGGCATAGTCGGCAACATCCGAATACATCGACCACAGCAATGGTGAATAGAGACCGATGCCGATACTCGTCAAGATGACCACGGCAATCATCACCCAGATATACTCAGCCTTCATCGGGATGAAGAAGAACGCCACAGAGGTGACGGCACAGATGAGCGCTGCCGCCATGAAGGCACGTTTCTTTGAACCCATGACACGGGTGAACCATGGCGACACACCACCGAAGATCATACAGGTCAGCTCACCAAAGGTCATAAAGACCGTATAGTTGATGATGAGCTTGCCCGCCGTGATCTCACCACCGAGGCAGTAAGTAAGCATGTATCCGGCAACGGCATAACGGAACCCATTAAAGAAATTGCTGCTCACGCCGATAAGTGTGAGGAAGATCCAGGGCTTGTTCTTCACAAGGTCGACAAACTGTTTGCCAGAATAGTGCTCAGCACGAACGGGTTTGAGGCGCTCACGAGTCAATAATCCGCAACCAAGGGTCATAAGCGTGGCGAGAAGTCCGAAGAACATACCCGTCACGGCATACTGATGCTGGGGCGTGCCACCGACCGCCTTCTGCAGATAAGGGAAAGAGAGCAAGGTTATGAAGCCCATGGCATAGGCACCGACCATACGATAGGAAGAGAACTGGTTCTTCTCATCGTCGTCATCGGTCATCACGCCGAGGAGCGAGCCGTAAGGCACGTTGACTGCGGTATAGGTCGCCATCATGAGCAGATAGATACCGTAAGCGTAGATGCGCTTGCCCGTCTGTCCGAGGTCCGGCGTATAGAGCAGCAAGGCAAAGATCAGACCGAAAGGGATGGCACCAAAGATGATCCAAGGACGGTACGTACCCCAACGGCTCTGCGTACGGTCAGCCAGGGAGCCCATAAGCGGGTCGGTGACGACATCGAAGAGACGTGCCACCAGCATCAGCGTGGCTGCATCAGCGAAGGACAGGCCAAAGACGTTGGTGAAGAACAGCGGAAAGGCTATGGACATGATCTTCCACGTGATGCCACCGGCGGCAGCATCACCCATGGCATAGCCAATCTTCTCAGACAGTTTAATTTTCATGGTTTTAATTTACAGTGTTTCCTTATATATAAAGGATAACGCAAAAATGCGCAACATTATTGCATTAGCGCAGCGTCTCTTTGTTCTTTGCGATGAGCTTCTTGAGCGTCTCCACGCTCTTGCCCGTAGCGAAGCCGTCGGCAGGCGTGTTCATACAGTAGTCGACGAGACGGTCGACGGTGCTGGTTGCTACATGCATACGGGTGTCGGAGGAAGCATAATAGATAAAGACGCGGCCATCGGGATCAGCGATCCAGCCATTGGAGAACACGACATTCATCACGTCACCGATATATTCCTCACCCTGCGGCACGAGGAAGTAACCACCGGGCTGGGCGATGACACGCGTAGGATCGTCGAGTGCCGTCATATACATATAAAGGACATAACGCAGACCAGAAGCGCAGCCACGTACGCCGTGAGCGAGGTGCAGCCAGCCCTTAGGAGTCTTGATGGGGTGCGGACCCTCACCGTTCTTCACCTCCATGATGGTATGGTAATGACGAAGGTTGATGATCTTCTCTTCCTTGACCTCAGCGTGTGTGATGTCGTCGACGAGCGCCCAGCCGATACCGCCGCCGCTGCCGGCATCGATGAAGCCATCCTGCGGACGGGTATAAAAAGCGTACTTACCATCGACAAACTCAGGATGGAGCACGACATTACGCTGCTGGCTCTTCGACTTGAGGTCAGGCAGACGGTCCCAGTGGATGAGGTCTTTCGTGCGGGCGATGCCGGCCGTTGCAGTAGCTGCCGAGAGATCACCGGGCTGTGAGTCGTCGTGGCGTTCAGCGCAGAACACGCCGTAGATCCAGCCATCCTCATGGGCTGTAAGACGCATGTCATAGATATTCGTGGCGGGGATAACGTCCTCGGGCATCGTGATAGGCTCGGGCCAGAAACGGAAATTGTCGATACCGTTGGGGCTCTCTGCCACAGCAAAGAAGCTCTTGCGGTCGGCACCCTCAACGCGCACGACGAGGCAGTACTTACCATGCCATTTGATGGCGCCGCTGTTGAGCGTGGCGTTCATCATGATACGCTGCATGAGGAACGGGTTGTCCTGTTCGCAGAAGTCGTAACGCCACTCCAGGGGCGTGTGCTCTGCCGTGAGGATAGGATACTGGTAACGGGTATAGATGCCGTTGCCCCAGGCTTCGGGTTCATTCTTTCTTGTCAACAAGGCCTCGTGATGCTCACGCAGTGCCTGGAGTTTGGAGGAAAATGATGATGTGGTCATAATAATACAATTAGCACAGCCCTAACGGCCCCACCCCCACCCCTCCCCCATCCAGGGGAGGGGATGATATGCTTCAAGGAGTCCAAGACCAATATGAGCCAAAGATTGAATTGTCGTTTATTGTTTGTTATCTGTCGTTGTTGTTTGTCGTTGTTCTCTGAATGAAAAATGTTGCTATCAAAACCATTCCTACGGTGGTAATCTGCCCCTCCCCTGGATGGGGAAGGGGTGGGGGTGGGGCCGTCAGGTGGGGCCAGCAGGTGGGGCCGGCAGTTATATTTTATTTAGCGTTAATATATTTGGCTTCTCCGCAAACCTCTTGAAGTCCTCGGCTGCCGGAGAGCCTTTATACGGTACATAGAGCTCCTTGGGGTTGTCCCACGCATTACGCCAGAAGAGGACGTAAGAGATGCGGTAGTCTTTCAGGATGGGGAGGAGCGTCTGGGTGAACCACAGACTGTCGGGCAACTGCTGGGCGCCAGTCTCCGTGAGAGCCGCGAGCTTCTTGTGCTCTGCTGCAATCTTCACCAGTCGGTCGAGCTCGAAACGCAGACTCTTCTGGTAGGCCGCCTTGTCGTTGTTGAAGTCGTAGAGGTCGAAGCCCATGAGGTCGACATATTTGTCACCGGGATAATAGCGAAGGAAATCGGGATCACCGGCATTCGGTGAATATCCCCAGACGAGGTTGTTGAGCTTGTACTTCTTCGTTAGGATGTCGTGTGTATAACGGTAGAGCTGCTGATACTCTTCCGGCGTGCAGCTCTTCGCACCCCACCAGAACCAGCCGCCGCCCATCTCGTGCCAGGGTCGGAAGATGATCGGGATGCGCTTGCCCTTGGCATCCTTGACAGAACCTAAGAAGGTAGCCACACGATCGAGCCATGTAAGGAACAGTTTGTTGTTGCTTCCTCCGGGAAGGATGGTCTTGACCGGCTCGCCCGACGGGTCCCATGCGCTCTTACCGGTCACGGGGTTGTCGGGATGCCAGCTCATCTCCACGATACCGCCGCGTGCATGCTGTTTCTCCGCCTCCTGGCGCAGCAGGTCAAAGGGCACATTGTCGAGACTCTTCTCGTTGCCGAGCTCGAGATGACCAAGCTCAAAGCCCATCACCGCAGGCCAGTCGCCTGCGGTTTCGAGCACATCGCTCCGGCCCGACTTCCATTTCCAGTCGTGGCCGTAGAGCGGGTCATCCTGGTGTCCAATCATGATACCTTTATTCTCTATCTTCGCCATCCGCTTGATGAGCTTCTTGGCGGGTGAGGAAGCTGTAGCGGTGAGGCTCAAGGTCAACATCGCCAGAGACAATATTGTTGTTTTCTTCATTGTCGTTTGTATTAGTCACATTTACAATGTCTTCCCGAAGATCTTTTTCACACGGATTATAAAGATCTTAAAGATGGCTACGCTTTTCGCTACGCTGTGATGCTATGATATGTGTAGCCGCGAAGCGGCGTAACAATCTTTAGAATCTTTATGATCCATGTGAGAAGACATCCGTGTGAGTATGGATGAATTTAACGGGTAATACTGTATCCTTTCTTCTTTATTCTTTAATTTTTAGCGCATGCGTAATAAACTCCTGCCACTCATCCCACTGCTCCTGATACCAGTAATGTCCGGTCTGCTGATAGACGCTGAGCGTCTTCTTCGCGGGATATATATTGTAAAGGCCGTAGGAGGATGTCGGTGGCACCACCTCATCGTTGTAACCGAAGGAGAACCAGGCTGGTACGGTGCAACGGCGGGCAAAGTTGACACCATCATAGTAGCGAGCGCCCTCCACATCTTTCTCCGTGAACGACTTCTTATAGAAATAATGTGGCCATCCACCGGCTACATTGTGGCACTCAGCCTCAAAGTCGCACATGGCATCGTGGACGGCTGCTAAGAAAGTCACTCTTTTGTCGAGGGCCGCAACAGCGAGTGAGAGGAAACCACCCTGCGAGGCACCCGTGACACCGAGCGTCTTACCATCCCATTCAGGCAGCGAGGCAATATAGTCGACGGCACGCACAGCTCCTGTCACCACACGCCGGTAATAGTTCTTTTCCGGCGAGGCGATGTTCACGTCCCAGTAGTTGTTGAGCGCGCCCCCGAGGAGGTTGTCGTATACTTTCTGCTCCATCGTCACAGGGATACCATGGATACCAATCTCCAGCACGATACACTTGCCGGGAGCGGTGTAGGTATCACCCGAATAAGGCCGCACGCCGGCTCCGGGCACACGCAGCAAGGCAGGATAAGAACCGGCCTTCACAGGCACACTGAGGATGCCATAGATACGTGAGGCTGCTGAACCATTGCAGAAACTGACCTCATAAACATTGTCATTCTCCGTACAGCGCTCGGGAAGCATACGACGCGTGGGGTTGAGTCCGACGGAGCGCGCCTCTTTCAAAGCCTTGCTCCAGAAAGCATCGAAGTCCTTGGCATCCTTGCACATCGGCCGTACCTTCTCAGGCGAGAAGGCAGCGGTGCAGAGGCCGGTGTAATCTTTGCCACCGACATGCGCTGTGACCTTCACACGGTAGAAGCCGGGAGCAGAAAGGCTGCCTTTGAGTTGGAGTGTGCCATCCTTGAGTGTCACCCCTTTCTTCTCAATGTTCGGATAAAACACTGGACCGGCCTCATAGTCGATTGACACATTATTATATAATGTACCCGACTTAAGTACATTAACCGTAAACGTAGCGGTCTCACCTGTACGATAATTCCAGTCGGCATGATCAGGCGTCACGGTAACATTGATGTTGTTTCCGCGAATCTGCGCACATAGCGAAGCATCGATGCCAAACAAGAGGCACGACAAAAAGAGTACTTGAAAGATAATATTCTTTGGCGTTTTCATCGTTTTTAAGTGCAATGGTTTAAAATTCGGTGCAAAGTTAAAGATAATATTGATACAACGATAATACTATATTAGCACATTCTTGTACTTTTGGACAAATGTTGAGGCCCCTCCCCTTGCCCCTCCCCCGCAAGGAGGGGAGGTAGCCACCCGCACCTCAGAGAGGTACCACACGATTAGCGCCTCACGTCAGCACCTCGGAGAGGTGCCACATGGTTAGCCCCAGGTAAGGAGCGCAGCGACGCAACCTGGGGGTGGGTGAAGACCGACGACCTGATTACCGGCCTCGAAGAGGGCGAACATGGTAATATCCCCGGGCAATGTTAGTAACCCCCCAAACCCCAACCATGTTCGCCCTCTTCGAGGCCGGATTGCAACGAAACCACAACGGACCTAAACCCCACGTTTCGGCTACGCCTCACGTGGGGCTAACCATATAGCACCTCTCCGAGGTGCAAGCGGACCTCATCGCGTCTCGTCCGTGTCGCAATCGCGACGCATATGTGACGCGTTTCCGACGCATATGCGTCACATTACCGCCCCATATGCGTCGCAATGGCGGTACGCTTAAATCATACTAACACTCAATTTTTAAGAGTGTATATTAACACGCTAACTTATTTGTACTCACCGATATATAAACATATTGCTTCACTTTGATAAAAAAGTATCAATATCGGTTAACATAGTATTACAAACTTATTACAAACATTTCTTAACTTTGCAAACGAGATTATTGGAAGCAATCGAATGTATGTCTGAATGTGATCGAAAAGTATGCTAAGAGAGCAATGAAAAGTCACTGAAACAATATATCGAGAGCAAAAACATTAAAAACAACAATATCAAAACAAAAACAAAACAACAAAACAACAACAAAACAACAAATCAATCATCACCATGTAGCAGAAGGTGTATGGATATCCAAGCGATTACCATACATTATTTATTAGCGAAACTAAATTGAAAATCTAAAATTTAGAGTAAGTATGAGTTTTAAGATTAGCACAACCTTGCTGACCATGAGTTGCTGCACCGCCTTGGGACTATCCTATTGCCCGCAGGTGCAAGCATCATCGCCTAATCAGAATGCACAGGCCGTACAGCAAGTGAAGAAAGTCACAGGACATGTAGTGGATGCTGATGGCCCTATCATCGGCGCCAGTGTCGTGGAGAAAGGCAATCCGAAGAACGGGGCTGTGACAGACCTCGACGGTAACTTCTCCCTCAATGTCAAGCCGGGAGCTACCCTCGTCATATCCTATATCGGATACAAGACGCAGGAAGTGAGAGTTGGCACACAGAACGACATCCCTGTCACGCTGGCAGCTGACAACACCAACCTTGATGAGGTCGTGGTCGTCGGTTACGGTGTACAGAAGAAGAAACTCGTCACCGGTGCCACCATTCAGGTCGATGGTGATGACATAGCTCGTCTTAACACCACCAACGCTCTGACAGCCATGCAGAGCTCTACCCCAGGTGTTCAGATCACACAGGCTTCCGCTCAGCCTGGCAAGGGATTCAAGGTCAACATCCGTGGTGTCGGTACCATGGGTAACTCTTCTCCTCTCGTCGTAATCGATGGTATCCAGGCAGGTACAGCCGACGATGGTCTGAATGGTCTGAACCCTGGTGACATCGAGAGCATCGACGTTCTGAAAGATGCCGCTTCTGCCGCCATCTATGGTGTGGCTGCTGCCAACGGTGTGATCCTCATCACCACCAAGCAGGGTAAGGCTGGCAGAATACAGGCTTCCTATGACACTTACGTTGGTTGGGCTAACCCTGCTCGCCGTCCCGCTACGCTGAACGCTCAGCAGTACATGCAGATCATCAACGAGACCAACTTCAACACTTATGGCACAGGTACCAACTGGGCTTCCCTGCTCCCCGCCGACATCTACCAGCGCCTGATGAACGGTTGGGAAGGCACCGACTGGTTCGAGGAGTATCGCAACAAGAATGCTCTGCAGATGAACCACACCTTCAACCTCACCGGTGGCAGCGACCGCAGCAAGTTCTCGCTCGGACTGAGCCTGACAAGCAACGAAGGTACTATGGGTGCTAAGAATGCTTCTAACTATAAGCGCTATACGGGACGTATCAACTCAGAGCACGTGCTCCTCAAGGGTAAGACTCACGACATCATCACCATCGGTGAGAACCTTTCTTACTGGTACACAAAGAGCCACGACCTCGCCGAGGGTAATGGCTACTGGAACATGATGCAGCCTGCTTACATCGCTCCTCCAGTAGTAGATCCTTATAATGCTGATGGCACACTGAGCGACTTCAACAACGGTGGCAAGGACTTCAGCACCATGATCTATCAGAACCCGCTGGTCGGTCTGTACAATGGCGAGTACGGCGGCCTGAACCGTAACCGCTCTTTCGGCATCGGCGCTACATTCTATGCACAGGTGGAGCCTATCAAGAATCTGAAATATAAGTTCCTTTTCAATACCGGTTACAGTGCTTCCAACGCTCGTCAGGCTACACAGCCTTTCTCTGAGAGCAACACTAACCAGAACGCTGCTTACAGCCTGACACAGAACAGCTACCAAAGCGGAAGCTATATGTTCAATAACACGCTGAGTTACAAGCTCCCAGAAAGCTGGATAGGCAAGCACGCTGTCGACGTCCTCGTCGGTCAGGAGTTTACTAAAAGCGACTGGAGCTCTAACATGGGTGTCTCTACAAAGGTGAACGCTTCAGCTTCGTCACTGAACACCCTGCTCACCAAGGGCTTCGACTACAACTGGCTGAGCAACTACACTGTAGCTGATATCACAGGTTTCTTCGGTAACCCGAACCTTAACTCGGCTCGTCTGTCGTTCTTCGGTCGTATCAACTGGAACTACGACGAGAAGTACATGGCTACCTTCACGATGCGTGCCGATGAGAGCTCTAAGTTCGCCCGCGGTCATCGCTGGGGTTACTTCCCCTCAGTATCCGCCGGTTGGGTAGTCACTTCAGAGAAGTTCATGGAGCCTGTACTGAACGTGATGAACTACTTCAAGATCCGTGGCTCATGGGGCCAGAATGGTAACGATGCCATCAGCGACCTGCAGTTCCTCTCTTCTATAGCTATGTCACCTACCGACTACGCCGACTATGCTTACAAGTTCTCTAGCGACGAGAAGAGCACACTGAGCAATAACTCTTACTCTGCCGGTGCTTTCGCCAGGAATGTTGCTAACCCTGACGTGACATGGGAGACATCAGAGCAGCTCGACTTCGGTTTCGACGCTCAGTTCTTCAACAGCCGTCTTGGCATGAACTTCGACTGGTATCAGAAGAAGACCAAGGACTGGTTGGTACAGGCTCCTATGGAGGCTACCATGGGTATGCTTGAAGCTCCTTATATCAACGGTGGTGATATCAAGAACACAGGTGTAGAGCTCTCTCTGGCATGGAACGACAAGATCGGTAAAGACTTCCGCTATCATGTCAACTGGAACATGGCATACAACAAGAACGAAGTCACTCGTCTGAAAGGTCTTGACTATATCAATGGTCAGAACGACGCTATCTTCGAGAACTCCGACTACGTCAGCCGCGTAGAGGTAGGTCATCCTGTAGGTTACTTCTATGGTATGTCTTACTCCGGCGTGTGGCAGAACCAGTCACAGATCGACGCTGCGCGCGCTGCCGGTAAGGCTGTGGATGCCGACGCCCAGCCCGGTGACCTGATCTGGGACGACTACGATGGTGATGGCGTTATCAGCTACGATGGCGACCGTCACGACATCGGCAACCCGCATCCTGACGTAACCATGGGCCTGAGCCTCGGCTTCGACTGGAAAGGGCTCGACTTCAGCGTCACAGGCGCCGGACAGTTCGGTATGCAGGTCATGCAGAGCTATCGCACTTCACAGCTCGCTAACCAATACACTAACTACACCCAGGACATCTTCCAGCGTTGGCACGGTGAGGGCACTTCCAACAAGTATCCTGCTCTGAGAGTCGGTTCTAAGAACGACCAGTGGATTTCTACTCGCTACATGCACAACGCCGACTTCTTCCGCGTACAGAACATAACAGTCGGTTATGACTTCAACAAACTGTGGAAGAACAGCCCGTTCCAGCAGCTCCGCCTCTACTTCCAAGCTCAGAACCTCTACACCTTCACAAGCTACACGGGCGTAGATCCTGAGATCGGTTCATCTGGCGGCAAGGACTCCTGGGCTTCTGGTGTAGACGTCGGTCTGTATCCTACAAGCCGTACTTACCTCGTTGGTGTGAACATCAAGTTCTAATACCTTAATAATAATAGACAAAGAAATATGAAAAAGATATTGACCATGGCAGCCGCTGCCCTTCTTGCGCTGAGTTTCACAGCGTGCGATGACAAGCTGGATGTCACAAACTATACGTCACCCAACACCGGAAACTTCCCCGCTACCACCGGTGACGTAAATAAGGAGCTGAACGGCGCTTACTCCACGCTGAACGCTATGTGCCAGGATCCGCTCCAGATGCCTTATTTCGTCTGGGATATCATGTCAGACGAGCAGAACGGCGGTGGTGGCACAGGTGACGTTGAGAGCCATGCTATAGGTCATCTCACATCGAACAAAGCCACGCTCTTCGATCATGCCTGGGCTGCTCTTTATCAGGGTGTGGCACGTACGAGCACCGTCATCTATGGTATCGACAACTTTGAATGGGCTGACCAGTCACAGCGCAACCAGCTGCTCGGCGAGGCTCTCTTCCTCCGCGCTCAGTATTACCTCTGGGCTTCACAGATGTTCGGAGACGTACCTGCTTACTGGGAGGCTTCTCGTCCTACACCTTGTCCGCAGGTCAGTGCCCAGGACGTGATCTATCCTCATATCTTCGCCGACCTCGTGAGTGCTTCTGAGCTCATGAGCAAGAAGGTTCAGGGCGACGGCCACGCTACTAAGTATGCTGCAGAGGCTCTCCTGGCGCGTGCCTATCTCTTCTACCAGGGCTTCTACAAGAAGCAGGGAGAGATGGCTACGGCCAATCCAGAAGCAGTGGAGCTCCCGGCTGACACTTACAAAGGTGCTACGGCAAAGACTTCGCTCTCTAAGCAGGATGTCATCGATGCTCTTAACGACGTCATCCAGAAAGGTGGCTATAAGCTCGTAGGAGACTTCCGCGATCTCTGGCAGTACACCAACAAGCTCACTGTAGACGATTACGATTATACGAAGGGCGTCAAAGGCGTTGATGGTCAACCGCTGATGTGGGCCGGCAACGGCAACTCTGAGGAGATCTTCCAGATCCAGTTCATGAACGCTGCTTCCTGGAACGGCACCACAGGCATGGGTTACTGTAACCAAATGGAGCTCTACTCTGCTCTACGCTGCGATGCTGATGCTCAGAAGCGCCAGAACGGTGGTCCTGAGACCTTCCCCTTCGGTCAGGGATGGGGACAGGGCACTGTCACAGTAAGCACCTGGGACAACTGGCCTAACTCAGATATTCGCAAAAAGGCTTCTATCCTCAATGCTCCTGAAGAGCTCAAGGGCTTCGTCTTCACCACGAGCTGCTCCGAGGATGCCGGCTTCTACAACAAGAAGATGCAGCCTATCACAGCGCTCAAGGGCTATGACGGCACTGCTGCTACCGGTACCGACTGGGATAACCACTCTAACCGCTACACATGGTGGGCTTGCCTCCAGGACGCTTACGTCAACAACAATGGCAACTCTATGCAGGGTGACCACTTCGGCGACCTGATGCTTATCCGTTACGCTGATGTGCTACTTATGCAGACGGAGCTCACGGGTGATGCTCAGTACATGAACAAAGTGCGTGCCCGTGCCGGTCTCGATCCCATCACTTACACTTGGGCTAACCTAAAGGCTGAGCGTCAGCATGAGCTAGCCTTCGAGGGTCTGCGCTTCAATGACCTCCGTCGCTGGTCAGGCATCAATGGTGGTGAGAACTGCGAGGCTGCTCAGGCTTTAGAGAAGGCAAAGGAAGGCCAGCGCGTCAACTACACGGGCAACTGGGCTACTATGCGCCACGCTACATCATCATGGTCTAAGCGCTACGCCGAGACTGATGGTTTCCTCGCTATCCCTTCGGCAGAAATCGAAAAGGTCAACGATGAGACAATCCTGAAGCAGAATCCAGGATGGGGCGCTAACGTGCCTGAGGCTAACATCGCTGGTTCACCGGTTTATCAATAAATCATTCAAGAAGACAAAGACATGAAAAAGATATTTTTTATCGGTTTAGCTGCCGCCGCTCTGCTGACTGCCTGCGATCCTGTCCAGGTCGAGAAAGACTACAGCATGGACAGCTATACGCCAGAGCAGCTCGCTGACATGGTGCAGTTCAAGCAGTTCTCTGCTACTGACAGTGTCACGCCGCAGGAAGATGGTAACTGGTTCACCTATACCACCAACCCGACGCAGAATGTTGTGATCTATACGCTGAAGAAGGATGGCTCTGAGAATATCCTCTCAGGCACGGGCAGTCATGCCTCCGGCTCTTTCTTCTTCCGCCCGGGACGAGGCTCTGATCCTAACCAGACTCTTTACGTGCGCTACGTCGATGCCAACAACGACACCGTGACAGCTCAGAAGCAGGTCACAGTGGAAGTGGCTGCTGAGCTCACACCTGAGATGCGTCTCCTCGCTTCCAACGACTACGGAAGCAAGAAGTGGGTTTGGGATGACACCTTCCGTGCCGATCAGGCCTCTTGGGGTAACATGGGATACCTCCCAGGCTCTGGTGAAAGCTTCGCTACTGAGGGCAATGGTATCTGGTGGGGCATGAAGCCTGACGCTGAGACCATCAGCGGCCAGCTACAGCACGCTACGGATGGCAACGGTCCTAAGTATGCAGGTGCTGCCTACATGATGCTCGACGATGAGGGCGGTATTGCTTCTTACACAGCTGAAGGCGAGCTGATTGCTAAGGGCTCCTACAGCGTGACGGGTTATGACGGTAAGCGTCATCCTTCTGCTGATGGCTCACAGGCTGAGTGGAGCCTCGGTACCTTCAAGACTACTGCCGGTTCCATCCTCTGGCCTTATCAGATCAATGGCAAAGGCTTCAAGCCTGAGGAGTTCGAACTCATGCAGCTCGATGCCACTCACCTCAAACTCATCTATGCCGCTCCAGGCACAGGTGGCTGGTCGGAGGCTACATGGTGGGCTTTCAAGAGCGAATCTGATGCTAAGGGCGCACTGACCGACTACGGTGAGAAGTCCTGGACTTGGGATGACACATTCCGGCAGGATGGCGGCTCGTGGGGTAACCTCGGTTACCTCCCAGGCACCGGCGAGAGCTTCGCTAAGGAAGGCAATGGTATCTGGTGGGGCATGAAGCCTGACGCTGAGACTATCAGCACTCAGCTCCAGCACGCTACTGATGGTAATGGTCCTAAGTATGCTGGCGGTGCTTACATGACGTTCAACTATGACCTCGGTACAGTGACATCTTATACTGAGAGTGGCGAGAAGATCGCGTCAGGCTCATTCGATGTTCCTGCGGCTACATGGTTCAACGGTGGGCGTGATGGCAACAACTGGTCGATGGGTACCCTGACCACTACAGCCGGTTCTATCCTCTGGCCGTACCAGATCAATGGCAAAGGCTTCAAGCCTGAGGCCTTCGAGATAATGCAGCTCGATGGCAAACATCTGAAACTTATCTATGCCGCTCCAGGCACAGGCTCATGGTCTGAGGCTACATGGTGGGCTTTCAAAGCCAAATAAATAAAAGATTGGTTTCTTTTCGTTCCCGTGGGCAAGAACATAGCAATGTGTTCCCGCTCCACGGGAATTTATGGCTCTACTGTTATTGATAAGGTATCCGGAAGGGGCCAACATTGAGATGATGTTTTATCGAAATAAGATTATTAATTTTCAATAATTTATTTTCAATAATGACGATAATTCATTAACTTTGCTTCAAAAAGAGACTATGGTAGCCAATTTTAATCCATTTGTAGTTTATGGGCATATTCCTGAAAACCTATTCTGTGACAGGGAGAAAGAATCAGAACGGCTGTTGTCTTTCCTCAACAATCAGCAGAACGTAGTGCTGTCTGCTGTCAGACGTATGGGCAAAAGTAAGCTTATAGAGCATGTCTTTGAGAGACCGGAAATAGCTGACAATTACATCACTATTTCCATCGACATCCTCGATACTAACAGTCTTGGCGAGTTTGTCTTCTCCCTTGGCAATGCCGTGTTTGACAGAGTGGCCAGAAAAAGTGCGAAGCTCCTTAAGCAATTTGCTTTGACTCTGAAATCCATTCAAGCCTCTTTCAGGTACGATCCCATCCAAAACACTCCGACTTTCGATATTAAACTTGGAGAGCTCACACAACCGGTGTATACTTTGAAAGAAATATTCGATTATCTGGACAAGGCCGATAAGCGATGTCTTGTTGTCATCGAAGAGTTTCAACAGATCACGAATTATCCTGAAAAGAATGTAGAGGCTACGCTCAGGACTTATATGCAGCAGACCCGCAATGTCAATTTTGTATTTGCAGGAAGTCAGCGCCGGATAATGAGTGAGATGTTTGGTTCAGAGAAACGACCTTTCTACAATAGCGCCCGGGGCATAGATATGGATGCTATACCATTGGACGTCTATATGGATTTTGTCCAGCGTCTGTTTCGTGAGAATGGAAAGGACATAGAGACAAAGGCCATAGCTTATGTCTACGATCTCTTTAAAGGTGTAACGCTCTACAATCAGCAGATTATGAACGATGCCTTTGCCGCTACCCCTCAGAATGAAAAATGCGACAGGCCAACCGTGGAGGTGTTGGTCGATAATTTCGTTCAAGAAAACGACAAGCGTATACGTGAGATTCTACAGTTTGTCTCTGACAATCAGAAAGCTGTGCTGTATGCTATCTGCGAGGATGAGCCTATCAAAGCCATCACATCAGGAGCTTTCACAAAGAAGCATCATCTCAAGTCGGCAAGCTCTACACAGAATGCTGTGAAGGCACTGTTGCGTGCCGATCTCATCACACGCCACGATGACATGTATTCGGTTTCTGACCCTCTGCTTGATATGTGGCTGAAAGAAAGAGTGTGATTTTCCTCTTTTCCTTTTGTAAACACCTATTTTTGTTGTATTTTTATGAGTAAATGATCATCAAGATGAGAAACCTATTGATTATATCTCTCCTGGCCTTGGGCTCTCTCGCCCTCACCGGCTGCTCCAAGACAGCATCAGAGAGCATCTGTACCATCCACGGCACAGTGCCCGATCCGTCGAAGGAGGGTAAGAAAATATTCCTCGTACCGATGTTCGGCAAGCAAGACGCTGAGCACGTCGACTCTACGGTCATCAAAGATGGCAAGTTCCTGTTCCGCAGCGACTCTGCCGAGATGAAGATCATACGCCTCGACTACCACTACCGCGACAATGTGCAGGAGCTCCTTGTCGTCACGGAGCCCGGCGAGCTGCAGGTCGCCATTGGTCCCGACAGCCGTTGCAGTGGCACGCCGCAGAACGACTCGCTGCAGGTATGGAAAGATAATATCATCCGCCGCAACAAGGCTTACAACATCCTGCGGATGCAAAACGACCGTCAACCCTCCGACAGTGCTGCCGCGCGCATGAAGGAGATGCAGGCAGAGTTTAAGTCGTTCAACCATGCCTTCTACAGTCGTCAGCCTGCCGGCATATTCAAGGACTTCCTGAAAAAGACTATGGGGGAACAATAATGACAATACACAGCAATCATATCAAGGACCTGTTCTCGCTACTGTTCTTCCTGGCCGTCACCCTCTTCTGGTGGCTCTGTTATCCACAGGCTCTGAACATCCAGGAGGAGAACCAACTGTTTCTCTGGTCCTTCGACTATTTTCACGAGCGGATGAGTCTGCCCGGAGGGTTGGCCGACTGGATAGGCGAATGTCTCACGCAGTTCTTCTATCTGCCGTGGTTCGGTGCGCTCATCCTCGGTGTTCTCGCCGTTGCAGTGCAACGGCTTACAGAACGGCTGTTGCCAAAAGGATGGATGTCGACCCTCCTCTCCCTCCTCCCGCCCGTGCTCCTCATCGGCGTCATGGGCGATGTCAACGTGTTGCTGTCCTATGTCGTGGCGCTGATAGCTGTCTTCGGATTATTCTTCGTTGTCGTGAGCACCGGCCGACCCGGCACGCGCCCTGTCGTTCGCTATATCGATGAGGCTGTCAACGTATTTTTTCTGTATTGGTTCTTTGGTCCCTTGACATGGCTCTATGTCGCATTGCGCGTCATCCATGACTGGCGCCATGCGTGGTGGATCGCACTCTGGCTGCCTGCTCTCCAGATATTTTTTTACTGGCTTACAACCTTCGAATATCCTCTGAAGGCTTTCATGCTCGGCATCAACTATTACCGCATCCCCCTCGAACTCGTCAATCCCTGGTGGCTGCTCATCGTCCCTGTGGCGATCGTGGTGCTGGCTTTGATTGGCAGGAGCCTGAAAAGAATACTTGAAAAGAAGAGAAGTCCGCTTTTTGTCGCCGCTGCCGCTCTCCTCGTCATCCTAACAGCCTTTGGCTCCTGGCATCTCGGATACCCGAAGGACGAATATGAGCTCTTCATGCAGGATAAGCTCGTGCGTGAACAGCGCTGGCAGGACATCATCGCCCGTGCAGAGAGATATCAGGTGAAGAGCAACTTCAGTTCCAACTGCGTCAACCTAGCCCTGGCCATGACGCGTCAGCTTGCCGAGCGACAGTTCACGTTCTACCAGAGCGGTGACGATGCCCTCATCATGCCGATGGTACGTGACAACCTCAGCAACTGGCCCACGGCGGAGGCTTTCTGGCATTTAGGTATGGTGAACTCCGCCAAGCGTTATGCCTACGACCTGCAGGAGTCTATCCTCAACGCCAGACGCAGCGGACGATGCATGAAGCGCATTGCCGAATGCCTGATCGTGAACGGGCAGTACAAGGTGGCACAGAAATATCTCGATATCCTGAAACAGTCGCTCTTCTATCGTTCTTGGGCTAAGCAGGCTGAGACTTGTCTCGGCAATGAGGCTAAGGTCAATGCCAACCCCGAGTGGGCCTGGCTAAGACAGGTACGTTACAAGGACAACTTCCTCTATTCCTACCCGGAGATGGACAAGATGCTGGGACTGCTCTTCATCAATAACACTGCCAACAAGATGGCTCTCGACTATTTCATGGGTCAGATGCTCCTCAAGGGTGAGGTGCCACAGTTTATGCAGTATATGGGATGGGTGCAGCGCTACGGTGGTTATCAGCAGATACCTGCCGGTTATGCTGACATCGTCGAGCTCATGAAGAGCAATGGCAACGTGCCCGGCTCACCTTATCTTAACTATATCAAGCAGAGGAGAAACAACGAATGAAAAATATCATCATAACCCTATTGGCGCTGCTGCTTGTCGCCTGTGGTGCACCTACCGCCACAGAGCATAGCGACAGGCAACCGGATATCTACCCCGACTACCGTGACGTGACGATCCCTGCCGGCATTGCGCCCCTCGACTTCACCCTGCGCATAGCCGAGGGGTCGGGATTGACGGGCGACATCTATGTCAAAGTGGAAGGGTCGAAAGGTGGCCAGCTGACAGTCCGTGGCGACTATGCTGACTTCGACATCGATGATTGGCAGGCGCTGACACGCCAGAACCAGGGCGGCGAGCTGAAGGTGACCGTCACTGCCGAGACCGACAAGGGATGGACAGAGTTTAAGCCTTTCACCATCTATGTCAGTCCTTATCCGCTCAAAGCCTGGGGACTGACCTACCGCCTCATCGATCCGGGCTACGAGGTGGGTGGCGACATCGGCATCTATCAGCGCGACCTCAGCTCCTTCGTCGAGGAGCCTATCCTGACCGAGAAGAGCGTGCCAGGACGGTGCATGAACTGCCACACGCCTAACCGCACCGACCCACGCCAGCTGACGCTGCAGATACGTGGCGAGAACGGTGGCACACTGATAAGCAAGGACGGCGGCATAGAGTGGGTCGATACGAAGACCGAACAGACCCAGGCGGCCGGCAGCTACGCCTACTGGCACCCCGACGGCCGCTACGTGGCTTACGCCACAAACTCCGTCCATCAGAGTTTCTTTACGGGCAAGGATGCCAACCTGGAGGTATATCATCTCTTCAGTAATATCGTGGTCCTCGACACGAAGACCAACGAGCTCATCCTCGCCCCACAGCTTAACAGCGACGACTATCAGGAGATCTTCCCAGCCTTCTCTGCCGATGGCAAGAAACTCTACTACAGCACGTCGAAGCAGTGCAACATGCCGGCAGAATACCTGAAGGTGAAATGCTCCATCGTCTCCATACCCTTTGACGACAAAACAGGGACTTTCGGCACTGCCACTGACACACTGCTCAATGGTCGCAGAGATAACCGCTCTTACCTCCTCGCCCGTCCGAGCTACGACGGCCGCTGGCTGATGTACACCGTCTGCTCGCGCAGCAACTTCTCCATCGCCCAGCGCGACGCTGACCTCTGGCTCATGGATCTCAGGACACGGCAGACGCGCCCGCTGACAGAACTGAACACGCCGGAGACGGAGAGCTATCACAACTGGAGCGCTGACAGCCACTGGGTGGTGTTCTCGTCGAAGCGCGAGGATGGTGTCCACACGCGCCTGTATCTGGCTTCTGTCGATGACAAGGGACGCGTGTCGAAGCCGTTCCTCCTGCCTCAGCGTGATCCCTGGCGTTACTATCATGCACTCTTCAAGGCTTACAACACTCCTGACTTCACCCGCTCGCGTGTCACCCTCAATCCCATGAAGCTCGCACGCTCGGCAATGGATGACAACCGCAAAAAGGTCACAATCCGCAAATAATAAGATTATGAAGATAATAGCTACTCATTGGAAGGGACTCCTCTCCCTGCTCTTCGGCGTTCTCGTGGCGCTGTTTTGGGCGCTGGGAGCCAGGGAGCTGATCAACTATCAGGAACAGTACCAGATGTTCCTCTTCACGCCCGACTATTTCTGGCAGCGCTTCACCACGCCCGGTGGCCTCGTCGACTGGATAGCAGAGTTTCTGACACAGTTCAACTATCATTATGTTGCCGGCTCTGTCATCCTCGGTCTGCTCTTCATGCTCATGCAGATTCTCACGGCCAGGCTCTGTGCCCGCCATGGTCTTGCCGACCGCTGGTATGCCCTGACCTTCGTCCCGGCCATCTTGCTCCTCGCCTATATGGGCAATGCAGATGTCATGCCGTCGTTCCTCATCGCACTCATCGTCCTCGAAGGATTGATGCTGGGATGGGACAAAGTACAAGGACTGAAGCGAGGCACAAGGGCAGTTATCCTGACCATCGCATTGATCTTCGCCTATGATTTCTTCGGAGCGGTGAGCCTTTCCTTTGGCTTGTATGTCATCGTCTACGAATGGACGAGAAAGGACGAATACACGCCAACCAAGACAATATTCTCGGCCAGCGTCGTTTTCCTGATCGCATTAATGATCTACGAAGTAGTTCAGAATACTCCCTACCCACTCTATCGGATCCTCGGCGGACTGAACTATTTCCGCTACCCCACTGCCATCCCCAAGATGCAGATTGTGCTGATGATCCTCATACCCCTGTGGCCGTTGCTCGGCAACGGCCTCAGCAATGCCTCATCTAAACAGTCCTTCCGCACCAAGCTCGTAGGTCTCACCACATGGGTTGTCGTCGTCCTCGGCGGTGCAGCATGGGTTCACGTCAGCTTTGACACTTTGGCCAACAAGCTCATAGAATACGACTTCCTCGTGCGAACGCAGTCATGGGACAAGCTCATCAACAAAGGCTTGAAAGCCGCAGCAACAGGTGAGGAGATGACGCCGCTTGAAGTGTCGTGCATCAACCTCGCCCTAAGCCAGAAAGGTGAGCTCTGCGACCGCCTCTTCGAGTTCTATCAGAATGGAGGACAGGGACTCTTCCCCAATTTCACACGCGACATGCTCTCTCCGGTCTCCACGGCAGAACTGTTCTACTCCATAGGAATGGTCAACGACTGCGAGCGTTTCATGTTCGAGGCCCAGCAGGCCATTCCTAACTTCCGCCGAAGTGGCCGACTGAGTCGTCGCATCATCGAGTGCGAGGTTATCAACGGCCATTATGCCGTAGCCCGCAAACTGTTGCACGAGCTCCAGCACACATTATTCTATAAAGCCTGGGCCAAGCAGATGCTGGCCACGCTCGACAGCCCGAAGCGAGAAGAGATCATCAACAGCAACCCCGTCTACGGACAACTTCGCCGGTGGCAGGTGACGAAGGATTTCCTCTTCAGCGACCGCGAGATGGACCAGATGCTCGGACTACTCTATACCCATGACCATACCAACCGCAACGCCTACGAGTATCTCATGGCTTACGAGCTCTTGCAGATTGACATGCCGCGCTTCATGCAGTACTATGCCCTCGGACAGTATGCCGGATACACCGACCACATCCCTTACGCCATCCAGCAGGGACTGCTCTACGACTGGACACGACGCCACAACAGTTTCCAAGGCATGCCTTACAGCATCGATCCGCAGTGGCAGCAGGCTATGGGGAGGTTCATTGAGATCTACATGCGCGACAAGCATGACCCAGCGCTCTTCCAGCCTCCCCTTGGCAACACCTTCTGGAGTTACGCGCTCGTGAAGGAGCAACAGCAACAAAAAAAGGAAAAGTCACAACCGATATACTAACGACACTAATGATATCGTACATGAAACATACAAAAAACTTGTCCACAAAATACATAAAGGACATGTCCACGAAGAACACAGAGGACACGAAATATAGCATAAAAAGAAGGACACGAAAGTCGGCTTCGCCGATGACGCATACCTTCGTGACCAGAATCTTTGTGTCCTTCTGGTATAACATCTTTCGTGACTTCCGTGTCCTTCGTGGACAATATAATCTCATGTTTTTCGTGGTTACGGCATTGCTCCTTGCCTCTTGCACCTCCACCCCACAGGATGCGACGAAGGTGGACAAACTGCCAGCCATCTATCCCGACTATGCCGGCGTGACGATCCCCGCAGGCATCGCACCGATGGACTTCGACTTCACCGGCGGCCCCTACGACTGTATCGACGTCGTTGTCAAAGGTAGCAAGGGCGGTGAGCTGCACGCCAACGGCGATGATGTCGACTTCGATGTCGACGACTGGCATGCACTGACCCAGCAGAACAAAGGCGGCGACCTGACGTTCACCGTAAGTGTGGAGAACGACGGACGCTGGACACAATACAAAGACTTCAAGATGACGGTCAGTCCCTACGCCCTCGACGAATGGGGACTGTCCTACCGTCGCATCGCCCCGGGCTACGAGGTCTATGGCCACATGGGCATCTACCAGCGCGACCTCAGCAACTTCGACGAGAGCGCGATCTTCGACAACCAGGCAGCGCCGGGCGCCTGCGTCAACTGCCACACGCAGAACCGCACAAACCCCGACAACGTCACGTTCCACGTCCGCGGCGACCACGGCGCCACCTTCATCCGCCACGACGGACAGGACGAGTGGCTCAAGGCGAAGAACGACTCGCTCCACGGCTCCATGGTCTATCCCTACTGGCACCCATCGGGCAAGTATTGTGCCTACTCGACGAACCAGACTCACCAGAGTTTCCATGCCGTGCGCTCTGAGCGTATCGAGGTCTTCGACCAGTCGTCAGACGTGTTCGTCTATGAGCCGAAGACACACCAGCTCCTCCTCGACACGCTCATCATGACGAAGAGCCACTACGAGACTTATCCCGTGTTCTCGCCCGACGGCCGCACGCTCTATTTCTGTTCCTCCACGGCTGAGCCTATCCCATCGCGCTACAAGGACATCAGATATAACATCTGCAAGATCGCCTTCAACCCCGACAACGGCACCTTCGGCAACAAGGTCGACACGATCTTCAATGCCCGCGTCCTCGGCAAGAGTGCCACACATCCGCGCCCATCCTATGATGGCAAATACATCATGTTCACGATGAGCGACTATGGCTGCTTCCCCATCTGGCACCAGGAAGCCGACAACTGGCTGTTGGATCTCAAGACAGGCAAGGCCCATCCGCTGACCGCCGCCAACAGCCGCAACACCGACTCGTGGCACAACTGGAGCAGTAACAGCCACTGGTTCGTCTTCACCTCGCGCCGTGGCGACGGCCTCTACACCCGCCTCTATCTCGCCTCCATCGACGACAAAGGCAATGTCAGTAAGCCGTTCCTCCTCCCCCAGCGCCATCCCGCTGCATATTATGACAAGCTCCTCGACTCTTACAATACCCCCGACTTCCTGTCTAAGAAAGTAGAGTTCGACATGCGTGATGCCGGCGCCGCCATCGTATCGGACAAACGCGTAGCAACAAAGGTGAGATAATTGAGGTAAATATGTCGATGTCTTTGCCTACGATATCATTCTTTTTTATTAAATTTGCATGCAGATGATTTAATAAACAGAATGATGAAGTATCCTATCGGCATACAGAACTTTGAGAGCTTACGAATGGACGGTTATGTCTACGTTGACAAGACCGATCTTATCTATAAGTTAGTCAATGAAGGACGCTATTATTTTCTGAGCCGTCCCCGCCGCTTCGGCAAGAGCCTGCTCATCTCTACGTTGGATGCCTATCTCTCCGGCAAGCGGGAACTGTTTAAGGGCCTTGCCCTTGAACAGTTGGAGAAGGACTGGACAAAATATCCTATCCTGCATCTCGACTTGAACAACCAACGTTACGACTCCGTGGAGAGCCTGAACCAAATTCTTGACCTTAATCTCTCTAAGTGGGAAGACCTGTATGGCAGGTACGACAAGGAAAAGTCGTTCTCCCTGCGTTTTGCCGGTATCATCGAGCGAGCCGCCATCAAAACGGGCAAGCGCGTCGTCATCTTGGTGGACGAATACGACAAGCCATTGCTGCAAGCCTTGAACGACGAGGCTCTGCAGGATGAGTTCCGTGCCACGCTAAAGGCGTTCTATTCCGTGCTGAAGACAGATGATCAGTATATCAAGTTTGCACTGCTCACAGGTGTGACGAAGTTCGGGAAGGTCAGTGTATTCTCTGACCTCAACAATCTCATCGACCTGTCGATGGATGAACGCTACCAGACTATCTGCGGCATCACGGAAGACGAGATCCATCATTATTTTGAAGAATCAGTCCACGAACTTGCCAAAAGCTACAATATAAGTTACGAGGATACTTTTGCGCGTTTGGAAAGAGACTATGACGGGTATCATTTTGTAGACCACGGCATAGGAGTGTATAACCCCTTTAGCCTTCTCAACACACTCAGCCGGCAGAAGTTCGGTCGTTACTGGTTTGAGACGGGTACGCCATCTTACCTTGTCGATGTAATGAAACAGGATCGTTATCCCTTGCCCGACCTCACACAAGAACAAGTGACGGGCGACTTCCTCAACAGCATCGATTCGATGTCGAAGAACCCTATCCCACTTATCTATCAGAGTGGGTATCTCACTATCAAAGACTATGACCCTGAGTTTGGCTTCTATACACTGGGCTTCCCTAACAAAGAGGTGGAGGAAGGATTTACCGACTATCTGTTACCCTTCTATACAAATATCCGCCAGGGCGAGTCGGCATTCTTCATCGGCAACTTCGTACGTGACTTACGTGTAGGCCGTGTCGATGATTTTATGCAGCGTATGGAGACGATGCTTGCAGACACCGATTACAAGATAGTAGGCGACAGTGAACTCTACTTTCAGAATGCGTTCTACCTCATCAGTCGCATGCTCGGCTTTTACACCGAAGTGGAGCGGGAGACGAGCAACGGCCGTATGGACATGACGATTAAAACCAAGGACTACATCTATATCTTCGAGTTTAAACTTGACGGTAGTGCCGATGACGCACTGCGCCAGATTGATGAGAAAGGTTATGCCAAACCCTTTGCTCTCGATCCGCGCAAGCTCATCAAGGTCGGCATCAACTTCTCATTGAAGAAGCGATGCATAGAAGAGTGGAAGATAGTTAGGAGTTAGGCATCATCTTGCCTTCACCAGCTCGAAGTTCTCGGCTTCCTGTTCCATCGCCTTCTCCACGTCCACGGCATCGAAAGGCACTGAGCCACTGCCAAGCTCCGGCACATTGAAACTCTTCAGCGTGTTGTCATAGAAAGACGGATCTTTCTGTGGCAACACGAATGGTTTATGGGCCTTGCCGTTCCGATCGATATAAGTGAAGTAAGGCTTGCCATAAAGTCCGTCATCGCGCTTGGAAGCGTAGACGAGCCATCGGCTGTTGGATGACCATGCGTGATAAGTGTCACTCTTATTGCTGTTCGCTGCCGTCATGTCGTCAACCTTCCCCGTCTTCAGGTCCATCAGTCGCAGGTCCGCTTCCGGATGCCATATCGGAAAGGTGCCATAATAAGCCACGGTGAAGACCAAGAAACGGCCGTCGGGAGAGATACGCGGGTGGCACACGGAAAGTTTGTTCGTTGCCTTGCCTCCAAACATGCCCGACCGTGCATTGACCAGTGTATCGACCTTGGCCCCAATCTTTCCCGTCCGCTCGTCGAAAGAGATTCTGACAAGACTGTACTGCAGCTTGCGGAGATCGTTGCCATAGAGAGCACGACGGTCCGCCGTACAATAATAGATGTATCGTCCATCAGGAGAGAATGTCGGGAAAGTCTCGAGCTGAGTCGTGTCCGCAAGAAGCCTACTGAGGAAGATCTTGTGTGTCTTGAGGTCCGCCACATACACATCGCTCTTCGTGTCGTAGACCTCCAGGCGCTTCGACGGACGGGCATGGAACGCGGGAATGATGACATTGGTAGAGAACGTGACGTAACGGCCCGACGGCGAGAAGCCATAATAGACACTGCTCGAGACCATGGAGTCGGTGGCATTCTTGGCTTTGATGTTCAACTTGCGCAGGACGCCGTGATCGTTGAGGATAGCACCTCCACCCTTGCCACGGACATATTCCATAGAGAGCTGGGGATCGCGGTTGGCAAAGGCATGACAGTTCATGCACCGGTTCTCCTGAACCCGCCAGTCACCCAACTGTTTGGTATCAAAGCCCGTCAGGTCCCGCTGTTGTATCTGCAGGTGGTTCCAGACCTCGTAGTCGGGTTCAATGAGTCGGTAAGTCAGCACCGGGTCGATGGTGTCGCGGGCAATGGTCCATGTGAACGGTTTGAAGACCAGCCAGCGCCCGTCTTTCTTCCCATACACCCTGACCTCGACGGTCTTTCCCGCATGAGCCTTGAGATAGTAGTGCCAGTCGTCAAGGTCAAACTGCATTTTGTTTCCGTCCTGCGTCTTAAGCGTCTCCCCGTCGGCTTCCACCGACACTGCCTCGTAGTCGCCACGCAGCAGGAAGTTGAGCGGTGCGATATTCTTCGGAATCGTCACATCGGTGTAGTCGGGATACATCGGCACCGCCTGTCCCGTCTCGATAGCATCCTCCACCTTGTCCGTGCAAGCGACGAATAAAGGAAGGAGTAAGAAGTAAATTATATATAATGTGTGTTTCATCGTTTAATTCGTTTATCGTCTATTTCGTTTGTCGTTTATTTCGTTTGTCGTTTATTTCATCAATTCCTATTTATGGCTCTTCCTATTTCGGGTTGATACGGGATAGGCATCCGTATGAGAACGCACCTCGGAGAGGTGCCACATGGTTAGCCCCACGTGAGGCGTAGCCGAAACGTGGGGTTGGATAGGAGCGGTTGACCTGAATACCGGCCTCGAAGAGGGCGAACATGGTCGGGGTGCTGGTGGACACGGTTCCGGTGATATGTGTAGGTATTAACCATGTTGGCCCCCTTCGGGGACCTCCGCTCCTTACCTGGGGCTAACCATGTGCAACCTCTTCGAGGTTGTTCACACCAACCATAACCCCCTATTTATGTGTATCGAACCAATACCAGTAAGTGTCTTTGAACGCCGGGTTGCCGCGCATGTGGCTGTAGGCCTGGAAGCGTTGCAGCTCACTCGGCATCTTGATATATCGTTGCCATTCCGTCTGTGGCGCATCGGTACCAGCAAGCCAAATCATCAAAGCCTGTTGATACAATGTTTTCATCCTCATTTCGTGTTTTCCTCGTGCTGACGGCATGCAATATCGGTCATAATCGCGCTTGAAATTGGTGATATCTTTCAGCAGCAGATCAGAACAAAGCAGATAGTCAAGTGCCAAAGTGTTGTTAGGATTACTGTCGAGCAGCTCCATCATAATCAGATGTGCGTTGTCAGAGAGGCGGAGCGTATCCTTATGGTTGGTCAACAATGCTTTGCGTTTGTAAAAGTCACTGTTTTGTCGTACCTTCGCTGCCCAACGACTGTAGACTGCCGTCTGATCGAGCAACCGCAGGTATTTCTCAGCCGCTGCCTTGTTGCCGGTCGTGAGGTTGATCTCTGCCAACCGCTTTACCATCTTCACATTTCGGTTCATCGGTGAGAAGACGAGACCTTGCATGGCTGCACGCTCGGCAAAGGTCATATCACCCAGCGCCCAGTAGAGCTCATTCATCCGTTTGATCGTCAGCACCGGCGTGTCCGGGCCGATCTTCTCGAATGTCCCAAGATAATTGTCTGGCCATTTGAGCAACACGTCCGGCAGTTCGCCACGCTGGGCCATGACAAGATTATAAAAGAACAACTGTCCTTGCGACGGCTCCTTCTCCTTCTCCGTCATCGCCACCGCATGGTTCCAGTTGCCCAGTCCGTACTCGGCCTCAGCGCCAAACTCTTTCTCAAGGCCCATCTCCGGCTTGCATAACTTACCCAAACCGGGATAGGTGTACAGATCATAGAGATCACGGACATAATAATGGCGTGTGAGGGGAATAAGGCAAAACAATACCAGCAAACCAGCGACAGTAAGCCGGAATTGACGTTTCGAAGGTGCATGGATAAATAACCCGGCTACCAGTAATATCGTGTAAACTATGATGCCATTGCCGAACAGCCACCACGTCAGGGCAAAACCAAGAAGGGTAATATACCATCGTCTACTGCAAAGGATAAATAGGATAATACCTCCAAGCGTTGACAGCAAGGATGCCAAACGATAATCATAGAAGAGCGAGAAGTCGGCAAAGAACAACATCGCCACGACAGCAATGATTGTTGAGAAATGTCGCAGCTCTATCTTATGCAAAGCCAGACGGGTCAACAAGCCTAAAAGAACGAGTGAGATAGCAAGGATGGCCGGACCGGCAAACCGATAATAATAGAATTGTGTCAGCCAGTCACCCAAGAGACAGGACAGCCATGCCGGCTGGGAAAAATACCCGACGATGTATTGCCAGCTGTTTAGAAAGAGTTGATTCTGTTCCTGATAATAGAAATGATACTGATACCATCCGCTATAGAAGAAGAAACAGATCAGCCCTATAAATAGGATTATGGCATTGAATAAGATAGTTTTTTTCATTTATCAATGAGATACTTTGGTACAAAGTTAACAAGTTTATCTATAAAAAAACTACATTATGTTATCATAATTAGATAGTATTGTACTTTTCTTCTATCGTGTAGTACAACGGCCCATCCCACCAGGATTGTACTAAATACACGCTAACTAACTTGCATTTAAACAATTATATTGCATTCTATTCACTTTGGTAAAATAGTATCATCATCTGCCAAAATAGTATTATAGATATATATGAAATAATCGTTAACTTTGCACGTGTTATCCTAAAAACGGTGAAACAACCATGAATAAAAGGGAGAACAACCGCCAATCATACGGGGAAACAACAACAACAAAATATAGTTCTATATGAAAACAGGACATCAGAGAACATCCTCTCAACGAGCATTATTGCTTGCAGGCCTCTGCGCTTGCATGGGTGTAGGCTTTGTGCCTCAGGCCCGTGCCGCCATCGGCAGCATGTCGATCGTACAGCAGCAAGGCAAGAAAGTGACGGGAACGGTCAGCGATTCCCAAGGTCCCATCATCGGTGCGACGGTTCGTGTCAAAGGCACGTCGACAGCCACTGTGACCGACATTGATGGTCATTATTCCATCAATGCCAAGCCGGGACAGACACTTCTTATATCCTATGTGGGCTACATTGACAAGACGGTCAAAGTAGGAAACGCTTCGTCTTACAACATCTCGCTTGACGAAGACAACAACAACCTCGACGAGGTTGTCGTTGTCGGTTACGGTACGATGAAGAAGAGTGACCTTTCCGGTGCTTCCGCCTCCCTCGATGAAAAGACGCTGAAGAGCGCGCCGATCACGAATGTGGACCAGGCGCTCCAGGGTCGTATCGCCGGTGTCAACGCCGTGCAGACCTCCGGTGCCCCGGGTTCAGCCACAGCAGTATCAGTACGTGGTATTGCAACCATCAACGCCGGTAGCGACCCATTGTATGTCGTTGATGGTGTCATCGTCCAGGGACAGGGCAACAGCGGCTCCAGCCTCGGTCTCGGAGATGCTCTCGGCAACGGCGCCCACTCTGCCGTCTCTCCCCTCTCCCTCATTGCTCCTTCCGACATTGTGAGCATCGAGGTGCTCAAGGATGCTTCCGCCACAGCCATCTACGGTGCACAGGGTGCCAATGGTGTCGTGCTCATCACTACGAAGAAAGGAAAGAGCGGAGACGCTAAATTCTCCTACAACGGCTCCGTGACCGTCAGCCGTCAGAACAAACGCCTCGACATCCTCAACCTCCGCGAGTTCGCAGAATTCTACAACAGCCTCGTTGATCAGTACGAGATAAACCCGAATAGTGCAGACAAGTCGTACAGCGACCCGTCGATCCTCGGGCGCGGTACTAACTGGCAGGACGCCATCTTCCGGACAGCCTGGCAGAATACCCATCAGGTCAGCGCTGAGGGTGGTACCGACAAGATACATTATTATATAAGTGGTAGCTACGACAACCAGCAAGGTACGATCATCGACTCCAACTTCCGTCGTTTCAATACGCGTGTCAACCTCGACGCTCAGGTGAAGAAATGGCTGAAGCTCGGTTTCAACGGCACCTATGCCGTCACACACGAGAGTCTGAAGCTCGCCGACTCCGATGAGGGTCTTATCAACTACTCCCTCACCACACCGCCAGACATCCAGATCTATAATGTCGACGGCAGCTACTCCAGCGTATCCAAGGAAGGATTCACCAACCCGAACCCTATCGCCATGGCAGAGATGGACGACATCCTGCTCAAGCGTCAGACGCTCAACGGTAGCATCTACGCCGACGTTACACCAATCAAAAACCTCACCTGGCACAGCCAGTTCGGATATTCCATCAACTCTTCTCGCGGCGAGACCTACGAACCAAAGGTGGACCTCGGTACCTGGACACGTGACCAGAACCAAAGCCGCATCTCGAAAAGCAGTAGCTACTACTGGTCGTTCAACAACTATGTCACTTACAACATGCAGTTTGGCAAGCACGGCATCACTGCCATGCTCGGACAAGAAGCATGGGAGTCGAATTACGATAACACACAAATCTTCAACACCGATCTGCCGAGTGATGTGGTGCATAACCCTGCCTTAGGTGCTGGCACGGCACAGATCGGCGCCGGATGGGGCAGCTCAGCCATGGCTTCCTTCTTCACCCGTGAGACCTACAACTATGATGACCGCTATCTCGCCACCTATACCTATCGTTACGATGGTAGTTCCAACTTCGGTCCTAACAAGCGTTGGGCAGGCTTCCACTCTTTCGCTGCATCCTGGCGCTTTTCCAATGAGAAGTTCATTCAGAAAGCTGTTGGCAAATGGCTATCCAACGGTAAGCTCCGCCTCGGTTGGGGTCAGACCGGTAACTCGGCTATCGGTGGCTACAAATGGGGAGCTGCTGTTACAGCTATGGAAACAGGCCTCGGCATGAGCTACCGTCCCGCTAACCTGAAGAACCTCGACATCAAATGGGAGACACAGCAACAGTGGAACGTTGGTCTTGACCTCGGATTCTTCAATAACCGCGTCAACCTCACCATCGACTATTACAACAAGGAGTCGAAGGACATGCTTATGCAGCTCATCCTCCCGTCTATCATGGGTACGAGCGGCAACGCCTCTTCTGCTCTCGCTGCACCTTGGGGCAACTATGGTGACATCCAGAACCATGGTATAGAATTTGCCCTCAGCACACATCCTATCAGCACCAAGAACTTCTCTTGGGACAGCGACATCAATATCTCTATCAACCGCAACAAACTGAAGAGCATCGGCGGCTCAACAGCCATCGTGGGCTATGGACAGTGGACCGACGTCGTCGAGCGCTCCGTTCCCGGTGAGTCGCTCTTCAACTTCTACGGCTATAAGACTGACGGCGTATACAAGGATTTCAACGATATCCTCAACTCGCCCGTCAACACCCTGCAGAAGAACAACCCCATCGTGACCGATGCCGACGGTAAGAAGCACTGGAGCACGGATCCTACGAAGTACAGCCGTACAAACACGACCTTCGTCGGCGATGTCAAATATAAAGATATCAATGGCGATGGCGTCATCGACGAGAAGGATAAGACCAACATCGGTAGCCCGCTGCCTAAGTGGACCTTCGGTTGGAACAACACTTTCCGCTACAAGCAGTTCGACCTCAACTTCTTCTTCAACGGCAATGTCGGCAACAAAGTCGGCAACTATATGAAGATGAAACTGACACACATGAACTCTGCATGGACCAACCAGCTCAAAGACGTGAAAGACCGCGCTATCCTCGCTCCTGTCAATGGCGTCTATTCAGCCTATTGGTCCAACGACATCAGCAATGTCTATGTCACGAACCCGACGACAACCATGCCACGCGCAACGATCAATGACCCGAACGACAACGATGCATGGAGCGACCGGTACATCGAGGATGGTTCTTACATCCGCCTGAAGAGTATCACACTCGGCTATACCTTCAGCCCGCAGCTCTTGCGCAAGATCGGAGTGAGCAGCCTGCGACTGAGCCTCAACGCCACCAACCTCTTCACCATCACCGGTTACGACGGATACGATCCTGAAGTAGGTCTGTCTACAGCCAGCGCCAATGTCTATGGTCTCGATAACGGACGCTATCCCTCACCAACGACCTTCGCCTTCGGCATGAATCTCTCCTTCTAATAAAAGAGATACACTATATATTTATTTATATATATATCGCAACTATGAAATTCAAAAGATTAACATATATCGCTGTCGCTGCCTTCATGGGATTCTCGCTGACAGCTTGTAGCGACTTCCTCGACAGACCTGCCAAGGACAGCTACAACACAGATAACTTCTATACCTCCGACGATGCATGCGTTGCTGGTGTGAACTATCTCTACAACTCGCCCTGGTACGACTTCCAGCGCGGATTCATCAAAGTGGGTGAAGTCATGTCGGGCAATATGTACTGGGGCCAAAGCCCATACCTCAACTTCAGTGTCAACGGCACCGATCAGGACCTGGTCAACATGTCCTACTCCCTCTGGGCTGTCATCGGTCATGCCAACACAGTGTACAACTCACTCAAGGGCGCTACCGCCTCTGAGAAGGTGAAGAACCAGTGCGAAGGTGAGTGTCTGGCTTGGAAGGCCATGGCTTACTTCTACCTCGTGCGCTCCTTCGGCGACGTGCCTATCGTACACGACAACTCTGTACTCATTGCCAGCAAAGAGTATAACTCCTTGCACAAAGTGCAGAAAGCTGATGTCTATGACTATATCTGCATGACGCTTGAGAAAGCCATGGAGCTCCTACCGAAAGAGAAGAGCACCACAGGTCGTATCGACTACTACTGCGCTGAAGGTCTTCTCGCTAAGGTCTACCTGACCAAAGCCGGCGTCACGGGCACCCTCAACAAGGATGACCTGGAGAAGGCCGCTGCCTATGCCAAGGATGTCGTGGAAAACTCCGGACGACAGCTCATGGGTAACTATGCCGACATCTTCCGCGGCAGCAACAATGTGAGCGACGAGAGCCTCTTCGCATGGCGCTGGACCGTCGGTTCTCACTGGACAAGTCAGAACACCCTGCAGAGTGACCTCGCTCCTGTCGGATTCGATGAGAACGGTGACTGCTGGGGTGGCTGGGTAGGCCCGTCCGTCGACCTTGAGGAAGCTTTCGGTGTCAAGCCGACCGATGATCCGTCAAAGCGTATCGACAAGGATGTACGCCGCAAAGCTACCATGATGATGGCTGGTGACTATTACTCTTACTTCTGGCGCGACAAGACCGTTCCTTCCACAGCACACTCTTCTGGCGCAGGCAAGAAAGGCTTCGACATCCTCGCCTTCTATTATGACAAGAGCTACAACAGTGCGGCTCCCGGACAGTTTGAGGGTCCCTGTGGTGCTCAGAACGTGAAGAACCTCTATGGTGATCAGGCCGACCACCAGGCAGAGATGAACATGGCATCCGCACGTATGTCCAACGCCCTCGCTACCCATATCCTCCGTCTGAGCGACGTCTATCTCGTCCTCGCAGAGGCTGAGGTGCTACTCGGCAACAACTCTGATCCTGAGGCTTTGAAGTGCTTCAATGCCGTACACGATCGCGGTGTCAACTACACCGATCCCGACAAGACCTCGCTGACCTTCGACGACATCTGGAAAGAGCGCCGTCTCGAGTTTGCTGGTGAGGGTGACCGTTGGTACGACTACGTGCGCCGCGCTTATTACGAACCGCAGGCTTGCATCAACGAGATCAAGGCTCAGAAGCGTAACGCTTGGTGGAACTGCGATGAGGTCTACAAGACTTATTATGAGAGCGGCGTATGGAAAGTCACCGACAACTGCAAATACGATGATCAGACAGCTGCGCCTAACGTCACGGAGAACAGTTTCGTACTGCCCTTCCCCACAGAGGACGTGACGCTCAACCCCAACCTCGCAAGCTCCGCCGCGCCTGAGCACGTCGATGTGAGAAGCACCTACAGCTATTAAACACAGTCATAAAGGATTGTCTGTAAAACATTTAATGAACCTTCAACTATGAAAATCAGAAATATCAAATGGGCGGCAATGATGGCTATCGCAGTAGCAAGCTTCGGCTTCACCTCCTGCGAAGACCAGCCTGACAAATATGAGGTCACGTCGGGCACACCGAGCATCAACTTCATCCGCCCCGTAGACGCTGCAAAGAAAGACTCGCTCATCACGGCAGCATCACCCAACAACACCATCGTCCTCATCGGTCATAACCTCCGCAGCATCACGAAGCTGCTCTTCAACGATGTGCCGGCTGTGCTCAACACGAGCTACATCACCGACAACTCGATGATCGTCACCGTACCGAAGACGCTGCCTACAAATGTCAGCGACTCTCTCTACATGATAACGAGCAAGAACGACACCATCGCTTATCCGTTCGCCGTCACCATCCCGGCTCCGACAGTATCATCGATGAGCAACGAGTGGGCAAAGGCTGGCGAAGAAGCTACCATCACCGGTGACTATTTCCTCGACTACGACAACGCTCCGCTCGAGATCAAGGTCGGTGACAACTACACCCTCGACCGCAGCAACATCTCATCCATCACAAAGACAAGCATCACCTTCACCGTACCCGAGGGCATGCCTCACGACTACATACACGTCGTATCAAAATATGGTGACACGAAGGCTAAGTTCAAATACATGGACAATACCGGTATGCTCTTCGACTTCGATACACCGTGGGACGGCACGAATGTACTCGGCAACCACGGATGGCACAATCAGAAGATCCAGAGCGACGGCACATCACTCAGCGGCAAATACCTGCTCCTCGGTGATGCTGATCTGGGTGCTGACGGTGCTTGGAACGATGGCAACTTCTCGTTCGAGTACTGGGCAGGTACCTGGAGCAAGACCTTCGACGGCGACGGACCGAAGCTGAACGACGTAGCCGACTTCTCCAACTGGGAGAACAAAGCCCTGAAGTTCGAAATGCTCATCCCAAGCTCCAATCCTTGGACAGCAGCCCCGATGCAGATCATCTTCGCCGGTACAGACAAGGTGACGCTCTACAACGCCAATAACACCTTCTTCCATCAGCAGGGCGACCTCTCGCGTGCACTCTACATGCCGTGGAACAATGACGACAAGAGCTATGACACTGGTGACAAGTGGGTGACGGTAACCATCCCGCTCACTGACTTCAACCGTGACTGGGACGGCAACGCGCTCAACTCGACATTCACAAGTGTCGACGACTTTGCTTCTCTGACGATCTTCGTCGTCAAAGGCTCTTACAACGACAAGTCGATCATTCCCGATGGTAAGGACGGACATCCGATCATCAAGATCGATAACATCCGTGTCGTACCGTACAAGTAAAATTGAAAGATTGAAATAATGAAAGATTGAAACATTAAAATCTCTCGACAATGAAAAACATCAAGCATATACTCTTCTTGCTGGTGATAGCCCTCACAGGGCTGTCGCTGACAGGATGTAACAGCGAGGATAACCTCGATACCGACCAGTACGGCAACGACATCTCTGTCCTGTCCTTTGGCCCCTGCCCCGTATTGCGCGGCGGCACACTCCATTTCCTCGGCTCCAATCTCGACCAGATCTCAGAGATTGACCTCCCGGGCGCCGACCCTATCACACAGTATGAGGTCGTGAAGGCCGGACGTGAGAGCGAGATCACCATCCAGGTACCCGCTGAGAAATGCGACACGGGTATCGTCGTGCTCAAGACACAGAAAGGTGGTGAGATCCGCACCCTCACACCGATCACTTACCGTGAGGACATCGTCGTCAAAGACTTCTATGTTGGCTCCGACACATCGAGCAAGACAGGTAGCGTCGGTGACATCCTGACCATCGAGGGCGACTACCTCAACCTCTTCCACGGCATCATCTTCGCCGAGAACGACACCGTCACGGAAGACCAGTTCACCGAGCACACACGCTACTCTATCAAGGTCGCCATCCCGAAAGAGGCTAAGACCGGCGTCTTCAAGCTCACGAACCTCGCCGCTACTCCGACAGAGTATGAGTCGAAGGAAGTGCTCACTGTCAACCTCCCAGAGGCTACAGGCATCGACAACACGAAACCGAAGGCCGGACAGACCATCACCGTAACAGGTACAAGCCTTGACCAGATTGTCAGCGTGAAGTTCCAAGGCGCTACCGTCACTGACGTCACGACTGCTGCCGACGGCAAGAGCCTCAGCGTCGTCGTTCCTGCTACGGCTACCGACGGCGAGGTGACACTCGTCACTGCTTCCGGCGTGGAGATCCCTGCAGGATCCATCACGACCGTCGTACCGACCGACCTCTCTTATGCTCCTGCTCCCGTGAAGAACGGAAGCACCATCACTGTCTCGGGTAAGGACCTCGACCTCATCACGAACTTCCTCTTCCCCAATGGCGACAAGGGCATAGAGGTAGCCGCTACTTACAAGGATGGTAAGATCTCTGCTACCGTGCCTGCTACGGCACAGCCTGGTACACTGACCCTCGAACTCGCCAACGGAAAGACCGTAACACTCGAATACAAACTCGTAGAGCCCGCCATTACGAAGTTCACACCCGCTGCCGTCACAGCCGGCGCTAAGATCGCTATCATCGGTACGAACCTCGACCTCGTGGAGAGCATCTCCTTCCCGGGTGAGACCGCACAGAAAGCTACTGACCTGAAGGTCAACGAGGCCGGTACAACAGCTACTGTCACCGTGCCCGCCGCCGCTTACGGCACAGGCTGCACACTGAACCTCAAGAACGGCACGACCGTCGAGGTGAAGAGTGGTCTGACGATCAACGCAGCTACAAGTCCTGCCATCAGCGGTACAGCTTCCGGCACAACGGGTGAGTATACCACCATCACCGGTAAGAACTTCAACAACATCGAGGCTCTCTATATCGGCACGACAAAAGTGACGAAGTATAAGAACAAGGAGAACACGACGATGACCTTCCAGGTTCCGTCGACCCTCGCAGCCGGATCTTATGAGTTCTCTGCTGTAGAGGCTGATGGCACGAAGGTCGCCCTCGGCACCTTCACCGTCAAGTCGAAGGAGACAGATATCATCTCTGAGTTCGGATATAAGACCATGGGTGGCAGTGCCATCACTTATCCGTTCAACTTCACGTGGGACGACAGCGGCCGCTTCCGCATCATGAAGAGCGATCTGAAGAAGCTCGGTGTGAAGGTTGGCTCGAAGCTCATCTTCTACAAAGAGACCTCTGCAACAGGTCAGGTACAGATCAACGACTGCAACTGGAGCTCTATCACGACCGTCTCCGACTGGAATGGTAACACGAACCAGGTTGTCTACACCTTCGATGCTGCCGGCATGAAGGCTGTCAACGAGACCTCTGACGGCTGGTCCGACACCGCCCTCATTCTCCAGGGTGACCTGAAGAGCGTGACGAAGATCGCGGTGCTGCCGTAAAGCCCTTCCCCTACCCCCCTCCCCCGTAGGGAGGGAAGGCCTCTCCCCTGACCCCTCCCCCGTAGGGAGGGGTTGATTACCACCGTAGGAACGGCCCTGGTAGCCGCCCTTAAGGTTGATCGAGTTCTGTGCGCCGCCTTTTAAGGCGGCGTCTTTCCACGTTAAAAACGAAACATATGAAGAACATCCTTCTTTTTCTTTTCCTCTTTCTCCCCCTCCTCTCCCACGCTGCCGACAAGTCCTCTCTCGTCATCACCTTCAGTGACAACACGACGCAGACCATTGCCTTGTCGGCGCTCCCGGACATCTGGATGAAAGACAACAAGATGACGGTCAAGACCTCCGAGACAACCCTCGAGTATCCGCTCTACACCGTCAAGACCTTCACCTTCGGCAATGCAACGGGCATCAAAGCCGTTAAGACCACCGAGTACCAGCTCACTGGCGACGCCCTCATCCTCCCCGATGAGTCCGCCGCCGTCCGCGTCTATACCCTTGACGGCAAAGCAGTGTCGTGCCCGGTAGAGCATGGCAACAGCCAGACCGTCGTCTCCCTCACCTCCCTCCAGCCCGGTGCCTATATCATCCAGGCAGGGGGAAGGAGCGTGAAAATAATGAGGTAGAGTTCTGTGCGCCGCCCTTTAGGGCGACGTCTATCCACAAAAAACAACATCATGAAAACAACATTTATAAATACGCTTACCCGCTTTTCTCACGCCCTTTCAAGAGTTCTTTCTTCCTCACTCTCGGTAGCTCTTTCCCCCTCCCTACGGGGGAGGGGACAGGGGAGAGGCCTTCCCTCCCTACGGGGGAGGGGACAGGGGAGAGGCCTTCCCTCCCTACGGGGGAGGGTCGGGGTGGGGCTTTTGCTCATCTCCCTCTCCTCCTTCGCCCAGTCTTCTACCGACAGCTACACGGTCAACAAGACGGACGGGACGAGTGAGAAATTCGAGATCGGCGACGGCATGTTCAACCACATCGCCTTCACTGCCGACAAGATGACGAACTACATCACGTCCGACGGCGAGGACATCGCCGAGAACGAGACATGGAACATTGCTAACCTCAGCAACGTCACGTTCTCCGTAGCCGGTACCCCGACGCAGGACTCAACTACCGAGACTGCCACCGTCTGCTGTAAGAACATGGGACCGGGCTATAACCTCGGCAACACCTTTGAGTCGAACTCACTCAAGACCTCGTATTTCGACCCTGAAACAGCGAGTGTCACAGCCTTCGAGACGCTCTGGGGCCAGCCTGTGACGACACAGGACCTCATGACGTTCCTCCACAAGAACGGCTTCGGTGCCGTCCGTCTCCCCGTGACCTGGGCGCAGCACATGGATGCTGACGGCAATGTCAACGAGGCTTGGATGAACCGCATCCAGGAGGTCGTCGACTACATCGTCAACAGTGGCATGTACTGCATCCTTAACACCCACCACGACAACGCCAGCGGCTCCGTGGCATGGATCAAGGACGACGCCACGAACTACACGAACAACGTGGCGAAGTTTAAGAAACTCTGGACACAGATCGCCAACCGCTTCAAGAGCTACGGTCATCTCCTTGTCTTCGAAGGATTCAACGAGATGCTCGACGGCAACAACTCATGGACACCACCTACCGACGAGGCAACCTACACGGTGCATAACGAGTGGGCCCAGGCCTTCGTCGATGCCGTGCGCGCCACAGGCGGCAAGAACAAGACGCGTAACCTCCTCATCAACCCTTATGCTGCCACGAACAGTGAGAAGGCACTCGCCCATCTCACCGTACCCTCCGACCCTATCGGCAACAACGAGCATATCATGGTCGGCGTACATACCTACGATCCGTACAACTTCGTCATCAACAAGACGTCATGGGACAGTGAGTGCCAGAAATATGTCACGGACATGATGGCACGTCTGAAGACTTACTTCGTCGACAAGGGCACACCGATCCTCATCGGTGAGTATGGCACCCACGGCAGTGATGCCAACGGCAACTACGTCTCCGTGAACAAGAAGTCATCCGACGCCTTGAAGAAGATGGCTGCCGACCAGGCTGCACAGATCACGAAGGAGGCGAAAGCCATCGGAGCCCCCGCCTTCTATTGGATGAGCATCATTGACGGTTCCGACCGTAGCGTGCCCCAGTGGTCCCTGCCCACCGTCGTCACCGCCATCATCAACGCGTACAACAACTAGGCGCTTCGCACCTCGGAGAGGTGCCACATGGTTAGCCCCAGGTGAGGAGCGCAGCGACGTAACCTGGGGTTGGAACGCGGCAGATAACCTGAGTACCGGCCTCGAAGAGGGCGAACATGGTCGGGGTGATTGACGGACCTCCTACCGCGTAGCGAACAGCGTAGCCATCTTTAAAATCTTTAAGATCCGTGTGAGATAAAACTCTTTGGAAATAAACGATGAAAAAAACTCTTCTACATAATCTTATCCTTTGCTTCATTCTCCTCCTTCTCTCTTCCTGCACCAAATCCAAGAAGGACTATGACGAATACGGGAGCGACGGGATGACGACACGCACGGAGCATCTCGCCGCGAACCTCCGCACCTTCGTCAACAAGGGCACGATCATCGGACAGCAGTACGCCACCGTCGAAGGTATCGGCTGGCAGGGTGACTCCGCCCGCAGTGACATCAAAGAGGTGTCCGGCCTCGGTCCCGCCGCTACTTGCTATGAGCTGAAAGGCATCGAGGCCGACAAAAAAGTGAATTCCGACGGCATCCCGTTCAGTCTCATCCGTAAGGACGCCTTGCAGATGTTCCGCCACGGCGCCATCGTGACGATGACCTGGCAGGCACCGGAAGGATCCGTTGAGACTGTCAAGGAAGAAGCAAAGAAAGTAGCAACGTTTATCGCCAATCTCCGCGACGACTATCTCATCCACGCTCCTGTCATCTTCTATCCACTGCCCACAGGTCTCGGCAACTGGTACGACCGTCTCCCGGCAGAGAGATACAAGGATATCTACAACGCCGTGATGGATGTCATGAAAGACGAGGAGGTGCCGAACATCGTGCCGGGCTATGCCGAGGCTTTCACTGATGGCTCACCCACGATGAAGGCTGCCCAGAGTGGCGGAAAGCTCTTTGACCGTTGTCCTGACAACGGCGACCTCAATCCCATCATCGTCAACGCCATCTATATCCAGCCGGCTGCCAAGGCGAATACCGCCGTCTATACGGCCACACTGCCGAAGCTCGTACAGGCCGTGGCTCACAATGCCCAGGAACGGAACCTCGTGCCGTCGCTGACGACAGGCATCGAAGGACTCCCCACAAAGAATCTCTTTACAAACACGATGCTACCCATCGTGAAAAACAACCGCCTCTCCTACGTGCTCTTCAGTGCGAACAGAGGCGACTTCAAGAACCATCATTTCGCAGTCCCCTATCCGGGCATCGACAATGACATCATCAACGACTTCGTTACGTTCTGTAACGACCGCTCCACAATCTTCATCAATGAATTAAACGGGGTATACCTGTAATAACCCTCTTGGCCCCAAACCCTAACGGCCCAAACGGCCCCACCCCTACCCCTCCCCCATCCAGGGGAGGGAGAGATATGCTTCAAGAGACGACATCCTGCTACAAATCAAAATAATACCAAAGTTTGGAACAGTCTGTTCCAAACTTTGGTATTATCTGTTCCAAACCGTGGTATTGTCTGTACCAAACCGCGGTATTGTCTGTGCCAAACCGCAGAACATACCTCCTACGGTGGTAATCTCTCCCTCCCCTGGATGGGGGAGGGATAAAGGGTGGGGCTTTCTACTCATGTATATCTTTCACCGCTCTACCCGATGGCTCGTTCATGTTCTTGAACGCAGCATCCCAGGCGAGGGCCTCAGCCGTTGAGCAGGCCACACTCGGCACACTCGGTACGGAGCGCGCAGCACTGTCGGAGGGGAAGTGCTCGGCGAAGATCGAACGATAGTAATATTCCTCTTTGTTACGCGGCGGGTTGATCGGGAAACGCTCGGCAGCATGTGCCATCTGCTCGTCGCTGACAGCCGATGCCGTCACCTCTTTCAGGGTGTCAATCCACGAGTAACCGACACCGTCAGAGAATTGTTCTTTTTGTCGCCATGCTATCTCCTCCGGCAGCATGTCGGAGAACGCCTCACGCACGACCTTCTTCTCGATTTCTTTGCCCGGACACATCTTATAACTCGGGTCGATGGTCATGGCCACATCAAGGAACTCCTTGTCGAGGAACGGCACACGACCTTCCACACCCCACGCAGCGAGTGACTTGTTAGCACGCAGGCAGTCGTACTGGTACAGTTTCGACAGTTTGCGCACCGTCTCTTTGTGGAACTCCTCCGGTGACGGAGCTTTGTGGAAATAGAGGTATCCGCCGAAGATCTCATCGGCACCCTCACCCGACAGCACCATCTTGATACCCATCGACTTGATGACACGCGCCAGCAGATACATCGGCGTAGAGGCACGCACCGTCGTCACATCGTAGGTCTCGATGAAATAGATGACGTCGCGGATGGCGTCGAGACCTTCCTGAATGGTATAGTTGATCTCATGGTGCACGGTACCGATATAGTCAGCCACGAGCTTTGCCTTGGCGAGGTCCGGCGCGCCCTTCAGTCCCACAGCGAAACTGTGGAGACGCGGCCACCAGGCAGGAGTCGTCCCACCATTCTCCACACGGTGACTTGCATAACGGGCAGCGATGGCAGAGATGACACTCGAGTCGAGACCGCCGGAGAGCAGCACGCCGTAAGGCACATCACTCATGAGCTGACGCTTCACGGCACCCATCAAGCTCTGACGGATCTCCTCCACGGCCTGACTATACGACAGTTCACTCTTCGGCCGTGACTTACCAGCCATCCACTCACGCGAGTACCAGCGCTGCATACCTTTGTCAGCCTCCTTGCTCCAGTAGTAATGACCCGGGAGAAACGGCTCGTAACGGTCGCACTGTCCTTCGAGGGCTTTGAGCTCTGAGGCGACATACACCTTCCCGTCCTTGTCGTAACCTATATAAAGAGGTATGACACCGATGGGGTCACGCGCAATGAGGAACGATCCGTCCTCGACATCGTAGAGGGCGAAGGCGAAGATGCCGGAGAGACGCTCGAGGAAAGAAGGGAAAGCCTCTCCCCAACCCTCCAAGGCCTCTCCCCGACCCTCCCCAGTAGGGGAGGGAGAAGCCTCTCCCCGACCCTCCCCCGTAGGGAGGGAGCTGTGCGTCATAGGATAGCCCTTCGATTTCCAATCTCTATAGAGGGCGAGGATGACCTCGCAGTCGGAGCCCGTCTGGTATACATAGGGTAATACTCCCCCTCCCCTATTGGGGAGGGTTGGGGTGGGGCTATTGGGGAGGGATGGGGAGAGGCTTCTAATCTCCTTATGATTATATATCTCACCATTGACAGCCAGCACCTGCTTCTTGTCGGGCGAGAAGAGGGGCTGTCGGCCGCTCTCAGGGTCGACGATGGACAGGCGCTCATGGCACAGGATGGCCGTGGGGCCGGTATAGATACCACTCCAGTCGGGACCGCGGTGACGGATCTTCTGACTCATGCGGAGCGCTTTCTGACGCAGCTCTGGCGTCTGCTCCTGGATATTGAATATTCCTACAATTCCACACATAATCTCTATCTCTTAAATTCTACTTTAGTTAATTACTTATTGGTTGTGGATGCAAAATTACAATATATTCTAATAACCAACAAGCAAAACGACAAATATTTTAGGAAAAAGATGACATAATGCAGTTTTAATAGTATTAAGACCACACTATCTCAACGCCTATCTCCCCAAACCATGATTCTACGCCCCCGACCATGTTCGCCGATACAAAACATACCCCGACCATGTTCGCCCTCTTCGAGGCCGGAAGGCAACAATACGACATCGGACCTAAACCCCATGCTGCGTCGCTACGCTCCTTGCATGGGGCTAACCATGTAGCACCTCTCCGAGGTGCCGAGCAATAAGGGCGAACATGGTTAACCCCACCGCGCAACCACCTCGAAGAGGTGACACATGGTTAGCCCCACGTGAGGCGGAGCCGAAACGTGGGGTTGACATGGTGAAGACAACCTGATTACCGGCCTCGAAGAGGGCGAACATGGTTATCAACTGTTAATAATGACAAAATAACGGGATAAATTCTTGCAACAAAACACATTCTTTCCTATTTTTGCAGCAAAACCTATTAAATAGAAACTATGAGTTGGACAATATGTCTTTTCCACATTGTTATTGGAACGAAATATCACCAACCTACAATCAGTGAAGAACATTGTAGAGACCTTTATGGTTATATCTATGAGTATCTAAAGGCAAAGAAGGCTTTCGTCCATAGGATAAATGGAATGCCTGATCACATCCATATACTTGTAGATCTACATCCATCAACCAACATCAGTGATCTCATACGCGATTTAAAGTTAGCAACCAACAGGTTTATCAAAGAACATCATGATTGGTATCCCTTGTTTAGTTCTTGGGAAAAGGAATATTATGCATCAAGTGAGAGTAAGGCCGAGTTGGAAGTGATAAAGGAATATATCATCAACCAGAAAGAGCATCACAAACGATTATCATGGCGTGATGAGTTGTTGCAGTTGGCTGCAAAAAATGGTATTGTAATCGATGAGCGATATTTATAGGTAGACACCTACCACCCCAACCATGTTCGCCGACACCTACTCCCCAACCATGTTCGCCCTCTTCAAGGTTGTTTGTAAACCCAACCCGAATGTCGTGAGCCGTCGTGAAAAGTCGATGCGAAACAACAGCCACATGTCGTGAGCTGTCGTGGAAAGTCGATGGTCTGTTTATTTACTGTTAACCGCCGATCATATTAATGTGCATTTACGTAACATTTATGGCGCTCTTTGTCGAAGAAATATACGGATGAAGCTGCGGAAACTCGCATTTTTAACATTCCTCGATGGTGGAATATCTTACGGACAAAATTACGTCTGTTCACGAATGAAAGCCAAAAACGCATGTTTATAACATCAAAATAGCGCAAAATGCCACAAAATCGCAATTAGCATGTTACGGAATGAAAAAGGCGACATGCTAATACTAATTTTACATTAATTTTTCCTCTCTTTACATTACAAAAGATTTGGATAGAATACAAATTTTTGCTATCTTTGCAAATGAAAGTTATAGAAACACCCCCGGGGCTTGACCCCACACTACAAGAGAAGAATTAGTCACACTATATATTAAGGTAAAGACAATCATTGAAGAACTTGGAACGACTGAGACCGTCCAATGAGAGAGTTGGACGGTCTCGTCGTTCGCCCTTCATCGGCGCACAGGCTGCCAAAAACGGCTTGCTACGCCAAAAAAAGGCAAGATAAGGCAACATAAGGCCGCAGAATGCAACAAAAGGACACTCATTTGAAACATTTGTGCACATTTCTGTAACATTTCTGCACCCCTAAATATACACGTAAACAATAAAATAACACAATAACTACGATTATGTACCAATCAAACAACAACAATCAACGTACTGGAGCGCGGACGCTATCCCTTCCGTCTTGTTCGCGTATCTTGGTATTGGTATTCATGTGCCTCATCACCTGTGTAGGGACTATGGCACAATCTGTCTCGTTCTCAGGATCAGGGACAACACTTGTCATCACCGCAAGCGGAAATTTGACGGGCTACACCATGGACGACGACTCCAAGAAGGAGTTTACCAGTGCAGCTGCCTCATTAATTGCCAAAAATGATGAAGGCTGGACAGTAATAGAGAATGAAGAGTACAACGCTTCTACCACCTATTATTATCATGAGGTAACTTCTTGGGGAGATGCCCTTAATAGTGGCGCACCTACTTCTAATATGGGAGGTGTTAGCTTTAATGTCTGGACAAGCAATGGCACTACATATTATACAACATGGGCGACCGGTGTTTATGTTTCCCATGACAATGGCAAAACGAAAGAGCTACTAGCAACAAATACCAATTACACTTATCAGGACGGTGATTTGTTCTATCATCCCACCATGCAATGGACGAAGATTGATGACAATACCACGTTCTTTAAGAAGCACACTGATCTTCTCAAATCAGTAACACAGAATGTCTCTATTGTCGAAGCTATCGAGAATCAGATGACATCAGGCGGCTATACCTCTTTTAAATTTGTCAAGAAGAGCGGTGGTGATGACATCAAGATCAGTAAAGATCAGATGCAGACCTTGCTCAACGATTTCGCCCAAAAGAACAAGGCTTATTTACTCGATTTTGCACAGGTAACCGGCATATCAGCAACTGACATGCCTGTAGGTCCTACCAATGTTAACCAAGCATACATCTCTTGGGTGCTTCCAAATTCCTTGACGGATGCAGAGAAGGAAACTGTAGCAGCTAAGGCTAATGATTATGCCAATATGATTTGGTTCTCTGATCTTAGTGGTAGCGGAGTTAACAAGCCTTCAGTGCATTTTTATGTAAAGAACAGTTCAGAGCTGACATTCCTCCCCGAGGCTGTGGCAACGGAAGACAGTTATCTCGCTGACGATAAGATCATCAACATCATTGTCACAGGTACTATCAATGGTGCTGACCAAACAATGATGAAGAACTTCGATATCCAATATACGAAAAACCTGGATCTTCATAAAGCTAGTGTCAATCCAGCCATCACCCCACTGTGGTTTGATGGCGATAAATATCTGAGCCGTGTCATCTTCCCGGACAGCTTTGGCTCCATTGATGACTGGTATACGAACTCTGCTTATCAGGACTTCATCAAGAACGAGAAAAATTCTTGTAAGATCTTCCAGAAAATCAAAGATGGATTTGGCGGCTCGAAGAATGTATTCCAGACCGTGGTCATGAACACTGGCCGACTGGAGAACACGGAGCACTACTATCATAAGGATTTCTCTAACTGCGAATCAGTAGACTTCTATGGCATTCTGAATGATGATGATGTCGAGTTCCTGCAGAAGGTCGCTACACCGCGTCTGAACCTCTTTCATGCTAAATGGGAGGGCGCTCATACTAATCTTGATGCATTCACGTCTTCGACCGGAATGTTGAAGTATCTCGCTTTGCCTGATCTCAATGTCGATCCCAGCAACTTCAAGACTTACTTTACCAACAACTCGACCTTACTTGGCGTCGCTCAGTATAATTCTACGACGACCACCTTCTCCGGTGCTCTGCAGAACCGTACGGACGAGAAAGCTGAGGGAACGATGAATATCCTGACGTATATGGTCGATCATGTGAGCGCATATACCAAGGTCAAGATGTCCGGTGACTTGAAAGCCAATGATATTATTGGACAGGCTATTGGTCAAGAAGGTGCTTATCTCTCTAAGGACGGTCATTGGACGACAAAGGATGCTTCTGATTATGCCGGCGATGCTAATCAGTACGGCGCCTTACAAGGTCATGGTACGATCACAAGCTTTGATTTCTCTGATGCACGTTTTGCCAATAATGAGGATCTGAATCTTTATTATGGTAGTATGTACTCTGGGAACTACCTCACTGAATTGCTCTTCCCAACGGATAAGAGTTTCACGAAGATCGCAGCTCATTCCTGTGAGAATATGGGTACTGGCATGACGAAATTGATTATACCTGGTAATATTCAAGACATTGATGATTATAGTCTTCGGTTGAATGCTTCTATCCATGACATCATGACGACGAAGACGGATGATTATGGCAATGGCAGCTATGCCTCTGATATGATCATCGACAATGGTGACAAGAGTTTCACGCTTCCTGCAGGTCTCAAACATATCGGACATTGGGCCTTTGCGTTAGACGACTGGATCCACGATGTTTATTCTTTGAACCCTGTTGCTCCGGAATGTGAGCGTGATGCCTTTGCTTCCAATACTTATACGGGTAACAATGGATTCGACGCTCAGAAAGGTGTCAACCAAGATGCATACATGAAAGAGACGAATTCATTCGCTGTGCTTCATTATCCTTCTACTGTCGATGAAGAGAATCTGGAACGCTATACCGATCCCACACGTGTCTATACACTGGCTGACGATGGCGGTGCTACCGATGCCAATGGTAAACTGCTGATGTGGCCGAGTCAAAAGGCCTGGAACCATGCCTACATTACCGCTTACACCGGTTATACCTGGGGCGCTTGGGATATGGAAACAACAAATACAAACCAGTGGTCATTCGCATCATGCACAGAGACGAATGGCACGATAACTCCTGATGTGAGCAGTGTTGTGACGGACAAGACAAAGACTTACGACCAGAAATATACCGGTTGGCATCAGTTTATCCTTGTCAATGCCATGAACTCCAAGAAAGATAAGGATGATCCTGTGCGTGACTTCTCTCGCTTCAAGCAGAACGACTGGTACACGATCTGCGTACCGTATAATATCAGGAAGTCAGATCTGCAGCGCATCTTTGGTGTCACAGCTGACGATGCTTCAACGGTAAAGACTGTTACCATGGCTGACGGAACAACGAAGACCGTTCCTTCCACAGGCCTCTATCCGGATGTCGTCACGCTGACAGCCGTCGAGCGTAATGAAGCAAACGGTACCATCACGCTGCTGTTCAGTAAGAACTTGATCAACACAGATATCACCGTGAGCTCGGAGGGTGGCGATGCTAAGTATACCAACTATACCGATGATGATCCTATCGTCATCAAGGAGGGTCATCCCTACTTGATTCGTCCGTACCTGCCTGCTGACAAGTTGGCACTTGCTAAAGAGGGCAAATACACGGTGAATATGTACGACTATGGAGAGCATGTCGTTGCCGACGGTACGAATATCCGTATCCCCTATGAGAAACATATCATCGAGGCTCGCGACGCTAACAAGCAGCCGCTCTCTGGTTGGAAGTATCGTTTCGGCGGTGCCTATTATAATTATGATTTGCCTCAATACAGTTACTACCTGTCTCACAGCAAGAGCAAGAAGAAGAACGCATGGTTCTATCTTGAAGGCAGTAAGGCAAAGTCTTGGAACATGTATTCAGCCATCGTAGCAGCCAATGTGACTGACACGAAGACGATTCCTACAAGTGATCAAGCAAAGAACGGAGAGAATCCTGTCGTCAAGTTCGCTGGCGTCAACGATGACTTCCCCGAGTCGCCTAAGGCAAAGCAGTACATTATGTCTTTCGAGAATGAGACTGCAACAGGAATCTCGATGGTTCAGCAAGACAAGCCTATTGTCTACGTGGATGGTCACGCCTACCTCACCAACCCGAATGTACGTATCTACAAGATCGATGGTCAGTATGTAGGCCACAGTCTGGAGAACCTTCCTGAGGGTATCTATATCATCAATGGTAAGAAGTATCTAATCAAGTAAACGAGTAAGAAAAATGAAAAAGAAATATATAGAACCACAGATTGTGATCATCAAGGCTGACACTAGCATACTGGCGGGGTCGGCACCCAAACCGGGCCGATATACATCTTCAGAGGACTCAAGTATGGGCTTGCCGGATGGTCCCGTGACATCAACCGGTAACAGCGATGAAGATGACGACGAAGGAGGATCAGCTGCTAAGCGCTGGAACGACTGGGGCGACATAACCTACAAAGGTTACTCGCAGTGGAACTAAAAGAACATCACTGACGGCCCCACCCTTAGTCCCTCCCCCACCCAGGGGAGGGAGAGATATGCTTCAAGAAACGACAATTGCCATTATTCTTCCGCAACCTTCGTGTCCTTCGTGGACCGAATGAACGGGAAATTAATGGCAATTGATGTTTTAGATTGCTTCTTCAGCGTCCTTTGATGCATCGACTCAACACTAATTATGCTCGCTCTTTGGTCTGCAACGACTTGGCACGACTTATCACCTCGGAGAGGTGACACATGGTTAGCCCCACGTGAGGCGAAGCCGAAACGTGGGGGTGACACGATGAAGATGACCTGACTACCGGCCTCGAAGAGGGCGAACATGGTTATATCACAACGCCTATCTCCGCAAGCCATGGTTCTACTCCCCAACCATGTTCGCCCTCTTCGAGGCCGGATGGCAACGATACGCCTCCGGACCTAAACCCCAGGTTGCGTCGCTTCGCTCCTTACCTGGGGCTAACCATGTGGCACCTCTTCGAGGTGCTTACGCGCTTTGGGGCTAACCATGTTTAACCTCTTCGAGTTTGTATATAGTCCCAACCCGAAAGTCGTGAAAAGTCGATGCAAACATCAACCACATGTCGTGGGATGTCGTGAAAAGTCGATGCGAAAAAAGCCCGTGAAAGTCTTTACGTCAATAATAACGCTGACTTCCACGGGCTCTTTATGTATTCTCACCCTCCCTACGGGGGGAGGGCTGGGGAGAGGCTTTATGCCCCCGCTAACCCACGCGAGTGGATGAGTGCCTCACCATAGTTGTTCATTGCATTGACGTAGAACGCCATGACGCGCTTCATCGTTGCTTTGATGTTCATCATAATCTTTTTCATAATTGTTATCCTTTCTACATTAGTTAAACATTCGGGGCTCGCTTGCCCCAGTTATCTTTTACCTTACACCTTATATATAGGTGCCTTAGCACTTCTATCATCGGTGTCTTTTCGCTTAATTGCACTGCAAAGTTAGTGCTTTTCCCCCAATCTTCCCGTTTTTGTCACTTGCAGCTGCCAAAATCCCGCGTTTTCTTGACCATCGTCAAAAAATGGCAGTGATTGGCAGTGGGTGGGAACCAAACGTGAAACAGAGAGGCCACATGGTTAGCCCCACAAGGAAGCACCTCGAAGAGGTGCCACATGGTTAGCCCCACGTGAGGCGCAGCCGAAACGTGGGGTTAGTATGGTGCTGAAGACCTGAGTACCGGCCTCGAAGAGGGCGAACATGGTTATCAATCACCCCAACCATGTTCGCCCTCTTCGAGGCCGACAGGTAAGGTTTTTATGCCACCAACCAACCCCAGGTTGCGTCGCTTCGCTCCTTACCTGGGGCTAACCATGTGGCACCTCTTCGAGGTGCTAACACTATTTATATGCCCCTTGTCGTTCCCCTACCCTATTTGGCGCGCGCGGAAAATCGTCGTAACTTTGCATTGTCAAAAGGAAAGAAACCTCCGAAAGAAGGAATGAGCGCTCAACACAATCCCGAGACACAACTATTATTGTTTAACAATCTAATAATCAGAGAAAGGAAAGAATCATGAGTATTCGTTACAAGAAGCAACAGAACAAGATCACAGGGGCTAAGTCGTTCGGCAAGTGGTACGGCCGTGCCGTGAGCCTCGGCCGCATCACCATGGAGAACCTCGCCGAGGAGATCAGCCACTCCACAACCGTCACGCAGGCTGACATCTTGGCAGTGCTCAATGAGCTCAGCCACTACATGAAGGGCCACCTCCAGAACTCCCAGACGGTTGTGCTCGACGGCATCGGCGCCTTCCAGGTCGGAATCAAGTCTAGCCCAGTAGACAAGGAGAACGACTTCACGTCCAACAACATCAAGAGTTACCACATTCTCTACAAGCCCGAGGTGAAGTTCGTCGCCAATGGCATCATTACTGCCAAGGGTCACCGTTCCGGCCACTATATCAAGACTCTCCTCGACGGTATCACCGCTGAAGAGTTCGACAAGAACAAGAAGAAGGACAGCACAACAACAACAACTCAGCCATAGGCCTCTCCCTAACCCCTCCCCCGTAGGGAGGGGAATCAAGCAACCTCTTATTATTTTATAATTAACTACGCCCCTTCACGGTTTAACTCTCCCTCCCTACGGGGGAGGGTCGGGGAGGGGCCTTTATTTCTCTATCATGAACAAGAAAGAAACCTGGAAGATGATCATCAATATGATCATATCGATTATGACAGCAGTAGCTACCACACTCGGCCTGACATCCTGCGGGATATAAAAAGGAACTATCTATCATCTTAACCTCTCGGTGCCCAACCCCCTCCCTTCGGGGGAGGGATGGGGAGAGGCTAAAACAAATCCGCCGCTTCTCTTCACGAGAAACGGCGGATTCATTGTTTAACCCTTTCTATGATAGGTAGGGACAATCGGGCTCGAACCGATGACCTCTGCAATGTGACTGCAGCGCTCTAAACCAACTGGGCTATGCCCCTATTATTTTGGATTGCGGGTGCAAAGTTACACGTTTTTTCCCACCCTGCCAAATTTTTCCACATGTTTTTTGTAGGGGCGGCCCAAACAAACAACCTCGAATAGGTTGAACATGAATAGCCTGGTAAGGATACAACCTCGGAGAGGTTGCACATGGTTAGCCCCAGGTAAGGAAGGTTCTCCCTCCCTACGGGGGAGGGGGATGGAGGTGGGGCCTGACGCAACCTGGGGTTCGGGTCGATAAACATACGTTGAACGGTCGGCCTCGAAGAGGGCGAACATGGGCAGGATGCAGGTTTCGACTTCGCCTCACGTTAACCATGTTCGCCCTCTCCGAGGCCGGTAGTCAAATTAAACCGGCCAATCCGAAACCCCACGTTTCGGCTACGCCTCACGTGGGGCTAACCGTGTGGCACCTCTTCGAGGTGCAGCACCTTGCCCGAGGTTAATCCTATTATCTCCTCCCAGGGGACCTTATCCATCCAAAATTCCGAAGAAAAAATCATGTTATTCGTTTGGTATTTCAAATAAATAACGTAACTTTGCAACATATATATTGCAATTATTTCAAATTAATACATTAGCATTATGAAAAAGTATGTTTGCACAGTATGCGGTTGGGTTTACGACCCCGCAAAAGGTGATCCCGATAACGGCATCAAGCCCGGAACAGCATTTGAAGATCTCCCAGACGATTGGACCTGCCCAGAGTGTGGCGTAGGCAAGGAAGATTTCGAGCCGGAGGACTAAGCCGTGAAGAAGTTAACAGAAAGAGTGTCGTGGGTCGGTAAGGTCGACTGGGAGCTGAAGCATTTCCATGGCGACGAGCTGTCCACACATTTTGGCTCTAGCTATAACGCTTATCTCATCCGCGACAAGAAGAACGTGCTCATCGACACGGTATGGACTCCTTATGATCATGAGTTTGTGGCGCATCTGGCCGAGGCTATCGATCTGAACGATATCGACTATATCGTGATGAACCACAACGAGAATGACCACTCGGGTGCTCTGCCTGCGCTGTTGAAGCTCATCCCTAACACGCCCGTCTACTGCACAAAGAAAGGTGCACAGATCTTGCGTGGACTCTATCACGAAGAATACAACTTCGTGACAGTCAAGCAGGGTGACACGCTGAACATCGGTGAGAACACACTGCATTTCATCGAGGCCCCGATGTGTCACTGGCCTGACACGATGATGACCTACGCCGACAAGGAGCAGATCCTCTTCTCCAACGACGTCTTCGGTCAGCATTATGCCACGGAGAGTCTCTACGACGACACGGTGAACCAGCGTGACCTCTTCCGCGAGGCTGAGAAGTATTACGCCAACATCCTCAACATCTACAACGCCAACGTCAAGCGTAAGGTCGACGAGATTATCGGCATGAACCTGCCGCTGAAGATGATTGCTCCGTCACACGGTGCTATCTGGACCGACCACATCAAGGATATCCTCGACTGCTACCAGAAATGGGACAGCAACTATCAGGAGGACCAGATCACGATCATCTACGACACGATGTGGCAATCGACACGCCGTATGGCCGAGGCTATCGCCGACGGTATCCGTGAGGCGCATCCTGAGACGCGTGTCGTCATCATGAACGCCACGAAGGATGACAAGAACGATATCGTCCTCGAGACGTTCCGCTCTCGCGAGATCCTCGTGGGCTGTCCTACGGTGAACCTCGGCATGACGTATGCCATCGCCGGCATCCTGGAGATGATCCACGGTATGAAGTTCCGCGGCAAGAAGGCAGCTGTCTTCTCCAGCTTCGGTTGGGGTGGTGGCGCCGAGAAACGCATCCAGCAACGCTTAGAGGAGGCTGGCTTCGAGATCGCTGCCGAGCCGCTCAAGGTCAAATGGGCACCGGACAGTGAGGCTGAGAAGCAGTGCCGCGAATGGGGCAAGACGCTTCGCTAAAGAATAAGGAATAAGGAATAAAGAAGAAAGAATACATGACGCTTCGCTAAAGAAGAAAGAAGAAAGAATACATTAAGCTTCGAAAGCGAAGTAAGAATAAAAAACGGTGACACCATTGGTGTCACCGTTTTTTTGTTGAATGAGGGACGAACTTTTTTCCAACATTAATTGCCATTAATGCCCATTAATTGACGTCAATTATTATAATTTTCTATTCTCGATAATTGATAAATCAATTAATGACAAATTAATGGTTAATTGTTGGCAATTAACGTTGAAAAAACACCCTGTCTTCCTTATTCTTTCTTCTTTCTTCTTTAGCGTAGCGTTGCCTCTTTGATGCTCTCGATGATGAAGTCGATGTCGGCATCGGTGACCAGCGGTCCTGATGGCAGGCAGAGGCCACGCTTGAAGAGGCTTTCACTGACGCCATTGACGTAGGCCGGTACATTCTTGTAGACCGGCTGCTTATGCATAGGCTTCCACAACGGACGCGACTCGACGTTGCACTGGTCTAGCCACATGCGCAGTGCCTCGACATTGTCGTTAGGCTCACAGTCGGTGCGTGCCTGACTGACCTGATGGATGACACCCGCAGCACCGCCAACAGCACCCTTTACCGTTGTCTTGTACGCGTACTCCTGACCTTTGATACGCACCTCCGGATCGATGAGCACGGTATTGAGCCAGTAGTTACTCTCGCTGTCGGCGCTCTTCTCTGCATGGAACGTGAAGCCATCCATGTGGCTGAAAGCCTCAGCATAACGCTCGGCGACATGCCGGTGCCAGGCGATATGCTCACGCAACGCCGTGAGCTGGCCACGGCCGATGCCCGCACAGACGTTCGACAAGCGGTAATTGTAACCGATATGCTCATGCTGGTAGTAAGGATAACCCTCGCGAGCCTGAGTGGCGTAGAACATCACGCGGTCACGCGCTGCTGCGTCGGGACAGATGAGCGCACCGCCACCCGATGTCGTGATCATCTTGTTACCATTGAAACTCAGTACACCGTAGTCGCCGAACGTGCCACAGACTCGGCCACGATAACGTGAGCCCAGTCCCTCGGCGGCATCCTCGATGAGTGGGATGCCATATTTGTCAGCCACCGCTTTGATCTCTGCGATCTTTGCCGGCATGCCATAGAGATAGACGTCGATGATCGCCTTTGGCTTCTTGCCTGTCTTCTTGATGCGGTCAGCGATAGCCTCATCGAGGAGCTGCGGGTCCATGTTCCACGTCTCCGGCTCAGAGTCGACGAAGACAGGTGTGGCACCCTGATAGCACACGGGGTGCGAGGAGGCACAGAACGTGAAACTCTGACACATCACCTCATCGCCGGGGCCGACACCAAGGGCTATAAGAGCCAGATGGACAGCAGAGGTACCGGAGGCCAGTGCCACGACCTGCTTGCCAGCCAGGTCCTCGTAGCCGTCCTGCCACAGAGTATCGGGGTCAGTGTCATGGGCGTTGATACAGGCCGGATAAGGCTCGCCGGCCCATAATGGCTCAGAAGGCTTAGATGTCACGAAGTGCTTGAGTTCATCCTCAAAAGCATTGACATTAGGCCCTAAGGGTACCACCCAGTTGGTGTCGAAGGCCTCCTGGATATACTTCATCTCATTGCCCGACATGTGAGCCAGGCACAGAATGATTCTTTTCTCTCGTCTTTGCATGATATAATGTTTTAATCTAAATGCTTGTAAAATTCCAGCAGGGCGTTCCACACATCGCGCTGCTCATAGCGTTCGTGGATCATACGCGGGGCATTGGCCGCCATACGTGCCACCTCCTCACGGTGATCGAGGAACCACTCCATGGTCTCGGTGAGAGCCGGCGTGATGTCGCGCAGCCGCCCTTTCTTGTCGAGCGGCGACTGGATGATCTTACCATTGAGACCATCTTTGATGATCTCGTTGGAGCCATTGATATCCGTCACGATAGATGCCAGGCCCATGGCGCCAGCCTCCATCGGCACGTTGGGGAAGCCCTCACGGTAAGAGGGGAACACGAGGGCGTCAGCAGCCATGAGGAACGGTCGCACGTCATACTGTGCCCCGACATATTTCACGGTTTTGTCGGTGAGGAAGAACTGACGTACGTCCTCGGGGATGGCACCTCCTGTCTCCATGTTACCCACAAGGAGCAGGCGGAGGTGAGGTTGACTCTCCTTGAGCTGCTGCATGGCCGTGCAGAGTTCCCGCATGCCTTTGTCGCAGATGATACGACCGATGAAGATAAACACGAAGTCGTCGGGGCCAAAGCCGAGATGCTCGCGCTGCCTTTCGCGAAACGCCGTGATAGTAGCGTCATCGATCTCGGCCACGGGTCGTTTGGTGATGTCGGCCACGGTCTGCCGGCGTGAAAGGCGCTGGGTGTCCTTACCATTGATGTTACCGAAGTGAAGCACGCGCAGCGGCTTGCGTGTGATATGATCTTCGCGCAGACAGTGGAGCACGCCGTTGCCTTCGGGGATGATGTTGGTGGCAAAGGCGCAGGTCAGGCGCTCCATCGTCTTGAGCAACCAGCGCATCGGTCCGTGCGCCCCCTGATAACGCAGTCCCGTGACGAGATAGACGCGGTGGGGCACGTGTGCCGCCCAGGCAGCGGCCATGGCAAGGAGTGAGCCTTTCGGCGTGTTGGCATGGACACACCAGGGGTGCTCGCGACGGAAGAGGCGGTAGAGGTCACGCAGCGACCGCAGGTCAGCCATCGGACTGATCTGGCGGTGCATCGGCACATTGATAACGCGTATCCCCTCCCGTTTACCGACAAAATCAAGACATCCTGTGTCGGAGGCTACACCAACGACATCATAATACTGATTGAGGAACTGCAACTGTCCACGCAGCAGCCCCTCCAACGATATATCTGCGGTTGTGACCCGCATCAATAGTTTCTTGTCCACCTTAAGTTGTTTTTATAATGTTAAGTTATTTTTATAATGTTAAGTGCCAACAATTTACCGTTAATTTGGCATTAATATTTAATCAAAGATTAATGGATAATTAATGGAAATTAATGTTCAGAAAAACAATCCCACATAAAAATATCTGCGGTTGTGACCCGCATCAAAAGTTTCTTGTCCACCTTAAGTTGTTTTTATAACGTTAAGTGCCAACAATTTACCGTTAATTTGGCATTAATATTTAATCAAAGATTAATGGATAATTAATGGAAATTAATGTTCAGAAAAACAATCCCACATAAAAATTATAGTCCTATCTTGTTGATGGGTTGTAAGTTCTTGTCAGTAAGAAAACATCTATTTGTCTCTTCATCGTAAATCCAACGCTCAGCTTTAAGACTCTCCTCGCCAAAATTGATTAAGAGTCCAACCGGCTTGTGTGTCAAACGAAGATAGTTGAATAATTGTGCCCGATGCTCTGGTAAAAGACGTTCTACAGACTTCGTTTCGATAATTATATCGTCAACTACAAGATCCATCTTATATTTCTTTGTAAGCATCTGCCCCTTATAATAGATATCTATTCCTTGTTCTCTTTTGCTATCAATTTTTCGAAGGTACAGCTCCATCTGTAACGCCTCTTGGTAAACCGGTTCGAGAAGACCAAAACTTAATATTTGATGTACTTCCATTGCAGCACCTATTATCTTATATACAGATGTTGCATAAACAGAAAAGTCCTTCATAAAATAATATTGTTTATATCAACCTTAATAATTAATGACTAATTAATGGGAATTAATGTTCAAAAAGAAAAAATTCTATGTTCCTTATACGTCAAAAGTCCCGGCGCAGAGCACATATCGTTGATGTTCAACGATATGCGCCCGATGCACAGGTAAAAAGTATATTAATTAGTTATTTGCAAAGATAAAGGAAAAAATAGATACTGCCAACGAAAAGAAGCAATATCTTACAAAACCAGTTATAATAGTCGTCCACGGCCTACATCTTATGGTCACCCAAGATGATGTTGTGGCGGTTCGGATGCCGCTTGGTGTAACTGACATGCAGCCACCGTGGCCGCGGATCATGGAGCGGCTCGATGATGAGCTGGTCGAAATCTAGATGCCTGACAAACTCTACCGCCTCGCGCCAATCGTTGAATGTCGAGAGCAGGATATCTGCAGCCTCACCATGTGTGTGCTGCGAGCCTCCTACTCCTCCGACGGCGTTGTTGACGCGCCGTGAGCGATAGCCCGAAGAGATGTAGATGGCACCGAAACGATGCCGCATCGGCTCAAGGATGTTCTCACAGAGTGCGCGCAATGCTTCAATCTCTGCTTCGCCCGGTGTGTTGTCCAGTCCACGGTCCGTGGCCTCACCCGACCGCGTGAACTCTATCAGACGGAAGTGAGGGGACAGATAGGTGTTGGGTGATAGGGCGTTGGGTGTTGATGGTGTGTTAGGTGCCTTGGCAGATGTTGATGAATTGATGTCGTGCGCGATTGCGTGCACTGAATCCTGAATAGTCTTTGTTGTCATAATGTTGAATTTTATAAATAGGTTGATGTATCGCTTTCTCATATAGAATGTCTATATTACATAAGTCCTTCTCTTACTCTTACTTCGAGTGGTGGCTGCTGCATCACTCTGTTCCGGATGCGGTAGACGACGGAATGGAGGTGGCGAGGCTTAGGAGGAGTCATGCCCACAGCACGGAAGACGCGCTGACTGAGGAACGTGCGACTGGCTGCCTCACCATGTCCGTTGGTCAGCACACGCTCGTCGGCTGCTGCCGTGACAAGCTCTATGAGACAACGCTTCGTCGAATGCCACTGCACACTCCCTGTAGGACGTGACAGGAGGTCCTTCACAACAGCGGCTGCATCAAAATAACCTGTCATCAACTGGTTTGAATAGTTGTTTTCTTGCATATTAAAATATTTATTTGTACCTTTGCGATCGATAGTTTATAAAACATATCTTCGCGTTCTTTTCATTCGCAAAATTATAAACTATCGCCCAATCCTCCAAGAAAACACGGTTAGATTTAATAGATTAATACATTGTTTGAAATGACATTTCGCAAATCAATGTTTTAGAAACGTTTTTTAAATGTATGCAGTGTTTGTTTACAATTACTTCTTCCTGATAATGGTCAGTCCGTCGCGTATCGGCACGATGACCTTCTCCACACGTCCGTCTCGTGCAATGAGGTCATTGAACCGGCGGATACCGATGGTCTGACTGTCGCGGTCGTAGGCAGGGTCGATGACATGCCCGTCCCACAGCGTGTTGTCGGCGAGAATGATGCCACCTTTATTTAATAAGGGGAAGAGGGCATCGTAGGTTTCCACATACGTGCGTTTGTCACCGTCGAGAAACATCATGTCGAACATCACGCCGAGCTTTGGTGCTTCTTTCACGGCATCGCCGATGCGGAAGTCGATAAGATCAGCGACATCAGAGCCTTCGATCCATTTCCGCGTAAAGTCCTCCATCTCGTCGTTGATCTCGAAAGTGATGAGAGGACGGACACCCGAAGAACTCTCAGGCCTCTCCCCAGCCCTCCCCCGTAGGGAGGGAGATGTGATACCCTCAGAGCATTTCGGAGGCTCTACTCCCTCCCTACGGGGGAGGGGCGGGGAGAGGCTCAGTCCTTCCGCCATGCATATCGCTGAATAACCGGAGAAGGTGCCGACCTCAAGGATCGTACGGGGCCGGAACATCATCACGAGCATCTTCAAGAGCCGACCCTGGAGATGGCCTGAAGCCATGTGTCCATGGACGGTGTGGATGTTCGTGGCACGCCACAACCGATAGAGATAGTCGCCCTCCGGATCGGAGTGCGCCGTGGCATAATCGACGATATCTTCTGGCTCAATCATTGTCTACATTTATAAATAAATAGTTACGCCGCCTTGCGGCTACTTAAACATTAATTGCCATTAATTAGCCGTTAATTATGCATTAATTAATTTATCAATTATCGGAAATTGAAAATTATAATTGTCGTCAATTAATGGTCATTGACGGAAATTTATGTTCAGAACTACATCGCGTAGCGAATAGCGTAGCCTACCCTCAATCATCGTTAAGTAGTCCGCGTACAGCGAGTTCATAGCTCCGCAATCCGAAACCACAGATGACACCTTTGCAGCCAGCGCTGATCATTGAGTGGTGACGGTATTCCTCACGCTGGTGCACATTACTGATATGTACCTCGACGACGGGACAACGGAGCGAACGGATGCAGTCGAGGAGCGCGATGCTCGTATGGGTGTAAGCACCGGCATTGAGCACGATGCCGTCGTAGGAGAAGCCCACCTCCTGCATTTTGTTGATAAGCTCACCCTCGATGTTGCTCTGATAATAACTGATCTCTACATCGGGGAACAGTTTCTGCAACTTCGGGAGGTACGTCTCGAAACTGCTGTTGCCATAGATGCCGGGCTCACGTACGCCCAACAAGTTAAGGTTTGGTCCGTTTATTATCTGAATCTTTTTCATTTCTGCCAACAAATGATTAACTTTGACACAAAATTAAAGATAAAGCGTGACATTGCAAAACAAAACAGATAATAAAACACAAAATAAGGCACAAAATAAAGGTCAGAAGGTGCTATCTCCCGAAGCAGACCTTGTGCGCCGCTTCATGCGATACCTGAAGTTGGACCGCAACTACTCCGTCAACACGCAGGAGGCTTACAGTCACGACTTAGGCTACTTCATGCGGTTCCTCCACGAGCATCACCTGTCGCCGTTAGAGGTGAAGCTCGAGGATCTGGAACAGTTTGCCGCCTCGCTCCACGAGTTCAACATCGGAGCGCGGTCGCAGTCGCGCATCCTCTTCGGCGTGCGCTCTTTCTACCGTTACCTTACCCTTGACGGCTATCTTGAGGTCGATCCCACGGAGCTCCTTGAGTCACCCGTCCTGCCAAAGCACCTGCCGACATACCTCACGACGGAGGAGGTAGACCAACTCGAGGACAGCATCGACCTGGAGACAAACGAGGGACAACGCAACCGCGCCATTATCGAGACGCTCTTCTCCTGTGGACTGCGGGTCTCGGAACTGACGAACCTCAAACTGTCGGACCTGAACCTCGATGAGCATTTCATCCGCGTCGTGGGCAAGGGCGACAAGGAACGGCTCGTGCCGATCTCCGACCGTGCCATCCACGAACTGCAACTGTGGTTCGAGGACCGCAAGAAGATGAAGATCAAACCGGGTGAGGAGGATTATGTGTTCCTCAACCGCCGCGGCCATCACCTCACGCGTGTCATGATCCTCATCATGGTGAAGCGGCAGGCAGAGGCTGCAGGTATCAAGAAAACCATTTCGCCGCATACCCTCCGCCATTCCTTCGCCACGGCCATGCTCAAAGGTGGTGCTGACCTCCGTGTCATCCAGGTGCTCCTCGGACATGCCAACATCGGCACGACGGAGATATATACGCACCTCGACGATGAGTCGCTGCGCAAAGAAGTCCTTGAGCATCATCCGAGAAACATCATGTACGCAGAGCGCAATGCAGGGTGCCGAAACACACCTTGAAATGTCGTGGGATGTCGTGGAAAGCCGATGCTGCAATCGATACCAAACATTTATGTTGTCCCCGTTGTATAAGTTGTACCGGTTGTTGGAAAAGCTTCCGACAACATAAACAACTGATACAACATCGACAACTTTATTTTAAGTTCTCTTAAATGCATACTAATGTCTCAAAGAGACTAGCATCAACCTACTGCACATTTTGCATCGACTCTTCACGACTTATGCTCGCTATCGCTCGCTTTGAGCAGAAAAGGCGAGGAAGATTAGCTTTCATCGGCTGGCGTTCGACAAACAATCGTCTGACGTTCGACGAACAATCGGTTGACGTTCGACGAACAATCGTCTGACGTTCGACAAACAATCGTCTGACGTTCGACGAACGACGAGATATCAGGTGGGTTCCGGTTCTCTGGTTAACGAGTGACAAAGGTAACAGTGTAGTGACACCTTTGCCTGCAAGGCTGTTTAGTGATAACAATTAGAAAGGCAGAACTGCTTATTTCAAACAACAAGAGCAAAAAAGCGTCGTTTCTGACAACAGATGCACAACCCCGTATCTTTTTATTACAATGGATGGTGACGCCGACATCAACTGGTTACTTCGGTCGCTTCCGCGCTTTCGTGGCCGACAACGCAGCTATATCAGGAGCTAAACAAAGCACCGTAGGTATCACACTGTTCAACGCCGATGGCACCGTGACAGCGATAAAAGGTATAACCGTCAACGACCTAACGGCAGGAGATGGTAAGATCTATTCCATCAATGGAGAATACATCGGTACAGACATCAACAATCTGGCTCCCGGTCTTTACATTAAAAACGGTAAGAAATTCATTAAACAGTAAACAAAAAGGATAACACAATGAAAACAAAATATATGATCCCCAAAATATGCGTCATCACCATGGACAGGGATCTCTGCGATGGAGATCCTGCTTTCCCTACCACCGTAAGCCCCGGTCTTGACGGTGAGAACAGAGCAAAGAGATGGCAGAGAACCATCCCTGAGGAACTGCCAGGAACGGAAGAGGTACAGTTACCAAAGCTCAAGAGCGTGTGGGACGACTGACGCTTCGCACTTTTGTGCGCGAAGCTAAAGAAGAAGGAAGAAAGAATAAGGAAGACAGGGAGCATCCACTGTTCTGCTTCTTAACGACAATTGCCATTAATTATCCGTTAATTGACAGAAATTATTATGTCGGATTAACGGACGATTAATGGCAATTAATGTATGAGCATGTACCTACTTACAATATTCTATGCTCTGCCTACCAATGTGGAAACAGAATAAAGATATTCTGGTGCAAACCCTATCTCGTTATTCCAATCTATTGTATAAGGATCGAGCGTAAAGTTCTTGAAATAATTAAGATCCTTCAGCTTCCTGCATACACCTTGTTTAGTCAATGGTGTAAAATCAAGCATACGAACCTCACCAATGTTAAAAGTCATCTTTAACGTATGGCCACCTAAATAATCAGCATGTGTGACCTTTAGAAAGTTATGTTGTTCCATATCAAAATCATTTTAATGGTTCTATCTTAACCGGAGCTTCACATTGGGTAAGACGATTCCAATTAGACATTAACTCATCATAATGTATATCACACCAAAAATAGACGTCATCAAACCTTATGATGACATAATGGCAGTCCTTCCCAATAAAGGCAGCATCCTCCGTACGGAGAACAATGCAAAGCGTGGCTTCTTCGCCTCCGATGACAATGATTTGGGTTATAGTGACAACAGCATCTATCACAACGGCTATATCTCTGCCGGCGGCTTCGAGAGCTCCATTCCTAAGCCACAGAGCGTGTGGGGAGACTAAGTGGCGGGCGGCCACAGGGGCCGCATCCTGCAATATTCATAAAACGACAATTGCCATTAATGACCCGTTAACTGACAACAATATTAATGTCGAATTAACGGACGATTAATGGCAATTAATGTATTATATTATCGCTCAACCCAGTCCTGAATCTTTATTCCAGTGATATTCTTGAAATGACGAATATTATCTGTTACCATAGTCATCCCATAATATACTGAGCTACAGCCTATGAGCAAGTCAAAATCATCTTCCAAAGGGAGGCCAACACTCTGTAACCTCGCTTTCTCTATTGCCGCAGATTTTATCACTTCTGAAATAGGGAGTACCTTAAAATAGCTCAGGAACTTATCCAACTTCTGTTCCCGATAGCCTATCTTATGCGATTTTGCAATTTCATTTCCACACCACAGTTCATAGAGAGTTATCTCAGAGATGTAACAATTTTCCTTTTTAATCAGTTCAAAGACCTCTTCTGCATTATAGAAGTTCCGAAGAACCATAATACAGATGTTCGAATCAATGAGATATTTCTCTCTACTCATAGTTCAACTATTTTATGGTTTGCCTTGCGTAATTTCATCAAATCGAAGTCATCAGGTAAAGCATCAGACCATAATCCGACAATACCACTATCATCAGTCTCAGCTGCCTTCGCAGAGTACTTTGGATGAAGTAAAGCATCGCTTAAACGGTTGATAATAGCAATCTTCATCTTATCACTGAGATTGTCTAATAACGACCATGGAAAGGTTGTGTCATTATAATCAATAGATGTTGTATTCATACTTACCTTTTTTGCAAAGATAGGAGTTTTATTCCATACACACAACAAAACTCTGACGTTTTTTACTTAGCGAAGACATCTTTTTACGACCATTACACTGTATGTCGTGGGAAGTCGTGAAAAGCCGATGCAGACAATCGGAGTTCACCGTAGGGGCGGTTGGTTAGGTTAGGGGCCGCCCTATTGTTGAATTTGCCATTCGGGGGTTAGGGCGGCCACCAGGGCCGCCCCTACGGTGAAACCCTTGCCTGAGATCCCTTTTGGGGAGGGGATTAAGGGGAAGGGCTTTACTCTAAGTCCGGGATCTTCACGACCTGCATGTCGGTGTAGACGAGGTTTTCACCTGCCATACCCCAGATGAAGGTGTAGTTGCTCGTGCCGGCAGCGCAGTGGATGCTCCACTCGGGGTTGATGACAGCCTGCTCGTTGTTCATCCACATCGTGCGGGTCTCCTGTGGCTCACCCATGATGTGGCAGATCTTCTGACCCTCGGGCACATTGAAATAGAAATAAGTCTCCATGCGGCGGAGATGGGTGTGAGCAGGCATCGTGTTCCATACAGAACCGGACTTGAGCTCAGTGATACCCATCTGCAACTGACAGGTGTGCACACCTGCAACACCGTCGATGATGACCTGATGAATGACACGGTCGTTGCTCTCTGCAGCACTGCCTGCCTTGATGTTATTGGCGTGCTTAAGATCGACCTTCACGGTCGGGTAACTGACATGTGCGCAGGCGGAGTTCATATAGAACTTTGCGGGCTTTGCAGCATCCTTGCTCGCCACAGTGATGTCCTTAGCACCCTTTCCGACATAGAGTGACTCCTCGAAACCGAGGTCATACTTCTTGCCGTCTACGGTGACAGTGCCCTCACCACCGACATTGATGATGCCAAGCTCACGGTTGTCGAGGAGGTTACGACCGTTCGTGCCCTTGGAAGCATCGACATAAAGCGGAGCGATGGAAGTGAGCTTCAGCGGAGTCGTCGTTGGCTCAGCACCACCGATGAGGAAACGGTCGAACATCGTGTAGGTCCAGTTAACCTCACCCGGTGCAAAGACCTTCTCGATGAGGAACTCGCCACGCATACGCTGTGTGTCGTAATGCTTGGCGTCCATCGGGTTGCAGGCATAACGCACATTATAGTTGGTGTAGCTGTTCTCAGCCTTCACCTCGTAGCCTTTCCAGCAGCCCTGTGCAGAAGCTGTGGCGGCAGCAAACATGATTGCCATAGACAAAAGTATTTTCTTCATATTATAATTGATTTTTAACGATACGACGACGGTTGATTGCCATCATCACGACCGTTATGACGGTGAGGATAGCCATGCCTACATATTTGGCATATTTCGTGAGGGCGTAGATGACGTAACCGATGAGGGAGGAGGCGAAGTCCATGCTGCCAGCCTGGAAACCGTCAGGCACATGGGCAGCCTTGTCCTGTGTCTGAGCATAGACGGCAGCAGCAGCCTTCGTGAAGTCAGGAGCCATATCGGTGACGAACCACAGGCCGAGGAGCAGAGCCACGAGACCGATGATATACGTCTTTACCACGTTACCCTTCGTGTAAGGCAGCATGATCGGGAAGAGGTAGAACAGACCGGCAAGAGAGGCCAAAGGCAGGAACTGGTTACCGGGAAGGACGACGGAGATGATGATGTAAGTCGGGATGAGGAAGAGGGTGCAGACAAGGGCCGTAGGATGACCGATGACAAGTGCCGGACTCATGCCGATATGGATCTTCTTACCGTTGAACTTCTTTGCTATGACCTCTTTCGTCTTGTCAGAGATTGGCATCAAGCCATCGATGAAGAGCTTCGTGATACGCGGGATGAGCTCCATGACGGCACCCATCGTGACACCAAGGAAGAGAACGTCCTTGATGACCTTAAAGGCTCCGAGCGTCTTGTAGTCGCCCACATGAGCCACGGCAGCAATGATCATACCGACGATGACACCGAGGACAAGAGGCTCACCGAGGACACCGAACTTCTTCTTCAGTCCTTCAGCATCGATGTTGAGCTTGTCGAAGCCCGGGATACGGTCGAGAAGCCAGCCGATACAGATGGCGAACGGCGTGAAGCTCTGACAGAACGGCTGCGGCACGGAGATACCAGGCAGATCATAGTATTTCTGGAACTTGTCGGCTGTGAGGTCTGCCATGACAAGCGTGATGATATAACACACGATGGCGGCGAAATAACCCCAGAGGAGGCTCTCATCAAAGACAAAATAGACCACGGCGCCGATGAAAGCAAAATGCCAGTAGTTCCATAGGTCGATATTGACGGTACGTGTGGTCTTCGTAATGATCATGAGGAAATTGATGCCGAGGCAGATCGGAATGATGAGTGCGCCTACGGCAGTGTTGTAAGCGACAGAGGCTGCAGCGGGCCAACCCATGTCGAAGACGCTCAGGTTGAGCGAGAAGATGTTCTCAATGGCCTGCAACGGGTCCTTGAAGTTGTCGGTCAGGAGGGCCGTGACGATACCTAATCCCACGAAACCGACGCCGACATAGAGACCCGACTTGAGGGCCTTTCCGAACTTCATGCCGATGCACAGGCCGATGATGGTGAAGATGATTGGCATCATCACCGATGCACCAAGCTGAATGATGTAGTTGAAAATGTTCATATCTGTGTTTTATTGTTTTATTGCATGCTTTACGTCTAAGAGTACGTTTTCAGGGGGTAGTTTACTTAGATGCAAAGGTAGCTAATTATTTTGTCACAGATGTGAACTATTGTGTAAAAGAGGTACAATTTTGTACAAAAAGCGGGGGAACACCTTATATAATAATGCAGGGTGCGGCCACAAGGGCCGCACCCTACAAAAAACCACTTACGCGGATTACTTCTTCATCGGCAGCGTATAGAGGATCTTGCCGTCTTTGTTGATGGCATAGAGCGTGAGCTGCTGCTTGTTGGCACTGATGATCGTGAAGCCAGTGGAGGGATCGCACCACTTCGTGCCGTCAGTAGGCTGTACGGGGCGTGAAAGAGCTGCAGCGGAGTTGACCCAGTAGTTGATGGGATCACCCGGCTTCTTAATGTACTGGAAGTTGTGGATATGACCACAGCCATAGACAGCTACGTTGGGATGGCGATGCAGCACGGGCAGGAGATATTTCTGCATATCGGCACGCTCAACATCCTTCTTCGGTGTCTGAGCATAGATAGGATGGTGACCGACGCAGATGACCCAGTCCTCATGGGCAGCAGTCAGTGTAGAGTCGATCCATGCCAGTTCCTTGTCGCGGTCCTGCTTGCAAGCATCGGGATAAGTCTCAGGGTCGTTGCGGTAACAGTCCATGAGTGGTGTGGTGTCGATGAAGACGATGCGCACGGTGCAGCCCTTACCGGAGAAGACCTTCGAATAGTAACGGGCCGGCATGTTCCAGCGACGGCTCACATTATGGTAGTCGAGGACTGCCTGTGTGTTGCCACGATACTCGTGGTTACCCATGACAGGGTACCAGAAACACATGAGCTCGGGGTTGGAATAGACGAGCTCGTAGTTGGTCATCCACAGGGGATCGGACGTGCTCTGCACACCATTGAAGTGATGGATGTCACCCACGGCGATGACTGCCTGAGGGCCGACGGTGAGTGCCATCTTACCCATGAGCTCAGCGATGGTCTTCTGGTCATAGTAACCATTGCGACCCATGTCGTTGACCCAGTAGAGGTTGACAGATGACTTCATCTGCTTCCATACGTCCGGCGTCTGGGCGTTGGCAGAGAAGATATTTCCTGCAAGGAGAAGGAGCAGGAAGAGAGAACGAAGAATGTTTTTCATGTGAAAATTGTTTTTGCGGGTTAGGACGGCCACAAGGGCCGCCCTATTGTTTATAAGAAATTACTTAATTCCGTAAGCACCGAAGAATGCACTGAGGGCCGGAGCGGTGAAATAATAGTCTTGGTCATCGCTGCTGTTGACCCACTTCACTTTCTTCATGCCGAAGAAGGCAAGGCCGGTGGGGAAGTTGCGCACGATAGATGTGGTGGCACCGGTGAGGGCTACAGCACCACTCTGAAGATGGAAGTCCCATGCAGTGTTCCATGTCAAAGGAGCACCTTTGGCTACATCGTCACTCTCACAGTTGATATTCATCTTGTCGCTCTGAGCGAAGTTGACGAAAAGCTTAGAAAGATCCTCGGGAGCCGAACTTGTAATGTTTTTGTCGTCCCACACGATCATTGAGTAGTCTTTGGCCTGCTGCTTCACGCCTGTAGCGGTAGAAGCGAAGAGATAGTTAGGAGCAAGCACACTGTGCTCAATGTCACCACCGTCCTTAGCCGGCTGACGGATACCATAACGGTTGTCTACGAAGAGGTTGTTGACGAGTGTCGGAGCGATAGCCTTCTCCAACCATACGTTACCACCCTTCTTGTTCTTGGTACGGCGCCAGCCACAGTCGACAGCCGTATTGTTGTAGATGATAAGTTTTGAAGCGAAGTTCTTCTCTACGCCGGCATCTGAGAGTTTGAAAGCATTGGTGCAGGCATTGTAGATGAGGTTGTAGGCGATATCGAGTGTGCAACCTGACTTGACGTTGATGGCCTCACCACCGTCGCTCTCGTTACCACTGTCGGCGAATGTAGAGCCATAGATGACACCACTGCCACCCGTGAAGTAAGTCTGGTCGTTGTAGTTGTCGTGGAAGAAGCAGTCGACGATAGCGAAGCGGCCATTGGTATTGCAGAAATGGAAAGCAGGCACACCACCGTCGATGGTTGTCTTGAAGAGCTTGTTCTGGAAAGAGAGTGAGCTCTCGGTAGGAGTGGCACCGGCATCGGCAAGCTCGGTATGGCTCAGCACGACCTCACTGCAGTTGTATCCGCAGATGATGCCGCCCCAGTCGTTAGCCTTGCCATTGTCCGACTTGATGACGACAGGTTTTTCGGCTGTTCCCATAGAATAGAGGTTACCAAGAGCCACAATCTCCACGGGGTGATCCTCTGTAGGCTTAGCAGCGACTGTTACCTTCACACCCGGCTCGATATAGAGCGCTGCGCCCTCTGGCACCTTGAACGAAGAGGTCAGCGTGGTGTCGTGGGTCCAGACGATGGAGCCAGTAGGATAAGAGGCAACGGAGGTCTTCACCGTGTTCTCGTCACCGGTATTGATGGTAATGGTATCCGTCTTGGCAGCATAGTCGTACGGATTGATATTCTCGTTTTCGCAGGATGCCACGCCAGCAGCAAGAGCCAGCAACATAACGGAACCTGCTAAGAATGATGCTTTCATGATATTGTATGTTTTGTTGTTTTGTTTGTTTTGTTTTGCGACTTGTTGCCGCCGTAAACGGCGGCACACAGGACTTGGCGATACCACAAGGCGGGCTTTACATGCTATACCTCACACCCACGAGGAACGTACGGCCAAAGCGGTAAGAACCGACGATGGTACGGTCGGAGCGCTGGCCCGGGAGGTTGAGGTCAAACTCGTTGACGGTCTTGAGGTAACGCTCACGCTTGGCGTTGAGCAGGTTGTTAGCCTTGATGAACACTGCGAGACCGTTCTTGAAACGCTTCTCACCACTGAGATCGAGCGAGAAGAAATGACGCTCCCACTCATCGGAGTTGAGATAAGGCGAGACGAGGACGAGACGTGTACCCGTGTAGGAAGCAGCAAGCTGACCGTTCCAGCCATGGTTCGTGTCCTTATATAATAAGGAGAGGTTGGCGGTGTGCGGTGCCTGGTTGACCAACGGACGGGTCTGGTCGACATCCTCCAACTGGTTCTTGGCTGTATAGTGCTTCTTCGTCGTCGTGATAGCAGAGTGAGTGTACGTGTAGTTAGCCTTGAATCCGAAGTGACGGATATACTTGATAACGTCGAGCTCCAGTCCGTAGTTCTTGGCGTTACCAAGGTTTTGCGGCATGTAATAGCTGGCGTTGGTCTGGCGCTGATCCACGTCGAAGGTTGTCTCAATAGGATCCTTCAGATATTTATAGAAGACGCCGAAGAGCACCTGCTCGTTCTGAGAAGGGAACCACTCCCAACGGAGGTCGAGGTTGTCGATGCGCGCACGTTTCAACAGAGGGTTACCTTTCTCCGTGTAGTCCTCCCCGTCGATCTGGTAAGGCACAAGCTCATAGAATCCAGGGCGGTTGATGCTCTTATAGTAGTTGAAACGAATGTTCATCTTCTTGTTGAGCTTCCAACGGAGTGAGGCAGAGGGGAGATAATCCCAGTAAGACTGCTCACCGAGGGAGCCTGTGGTCTGGAAACGCTGGAGCATGGTATAGATCTGGTTGGTATGCTCTGCACGGAAACCGGCAATGAGCTCGCCGAGTTTCGAAGAGAGTGTCACCATGCCATAGACAGCACCGATATGCTCCTTAGAGTCGTAGTTGAGCTGCGATGCCTGCGAACGCGGTGTCTTCAGTGTCCAGTCGATCCCATCGAAGGCATCGACGTCGTTGCTTGAAAGCGTCGCACCATTGTCGGTCGGCGAGAAGATATAAGAATAGTAACGGTTGTTACGCTTCTTGTTACGATACATCGCACCGGCTTTCCAGAGAGCTTTGAAATGATGCTCAAAAGGAGTCTCCCAGGTCAGATTCAGGTAGCCTGTCCAGTCCTTGTCATCGTTGTGCTGGAAACGGCGCTCCTGAGAGGCAGGGAAGATCTTCGAGACGGTGTTGTTTGTCACCGTATTTTTGATTGTCGTATAGACACGGTCAGGGTCTTTCTCGCGTGCATCGGCGAAGAGGCCGGACCAGTCGACAGTGAAATGCTTCGTCAGATGGTGAGTACCTTTGAGGTTGGAGGCGAAGATCGTCTGCGTCTGTGTCATGGTACGCATCTCGTCGGAGCGCGTCCAGTTGCCACCGGTGAGATCAAAGTCATAATCGGTGGTGATGGTCATGCCGTAACGCGTGTTATCTTCACGGCGGCGAACGAGCATGTTGTACCACTCAATCTTATGATTGTTGAAACTGAGATCTAACTTACCGTGCAGACCGAGGTTGAGATCATGGATGGAATAAAGGCGCTTCTTGATGGAACTGATGTATTCGGTCTCCTCACCGTTGGCCATCACCTCTTTATTAAGGTCACGCTCAGTACCACGGTAGGTATTCTGAATATTGGCAGCCAAGAGAACGCCGAGCTGTTTGTTCCAGAATCGGTTGCCTACAGAGAGACCCGCATTGATGTTCGGCATCGGCATGTTGTGACGGGTGATCTGTATGCCACCATTCTTGAAGTCGGCCGTAGTAGCATCATAGGTGCTGCCATATCTTTCGTAGGGTGCCTTAGTAGTGATATTACCACGCTTGGCACTGAGATAATCATAACTGATCGTACCGAACGGCGTTGCGTTCTTGTCACCCTGCCAGAAGAAGTCACTGGCTCCCACGGCAGCATTGGCCTGGAGACGGAACTCACCCGGTGCGTCTTTCATGTTCATGTCAACAACACCACCGGCAGCATCGCCTTCCATGTCAGCTGTCAATGACTTAGCGACGATAAGTCGGTCCATGAGGTCTGAGGGAAAGAGGTTCAACGGCACATAACGGTTCTTGTCGTCCGGGCTCGGCATCTTCACACCATTGACGAGGGTGTAGTTGTAACGCTTGTCCATACCGCGGAGGATAGCGTAAGAAGCTTCACCGGAAGCATCCTGCTGCATCGTCACACCTGATACACGCTGAAGCACACTCGCCACGTTGACGTCCGGAGAGAGCTGGATGGCCTGAGCACTCATGACGTTGAGCACCTGCGGTGAATTTTTGACCATCGTCACAGCGCTGACATCGGTGCGGTTGCTGCGGAACCCTTTGACGACGACCTCCTTAAGCTCTTTTGTGTCAGGTTCCATCTCCACTTTGAGATCTTTGTCTAGCGGCAACGTGACGGTCACCTCCTTTGGCTTATAGCCGAGATAGTTGATAACAAGGGTTACAGTGCCCTGGTCGGGCAGGTTCTTCAGTGAGAAAGAACCATCCAAGCCTGTCGTCGTACTGTTGTCCGTCTGACCTTTGACCTGGACTACGGAGCCGATGAGCGTCTCGCCCGTCTTCTTGTCCTTCACCACACCTGTGATAGGTCCGGCGAAACACATTGGAAGGAACGAGGCACTCAAGGCCACCGTCAAAACAATCTTCTTCATACCTGATGAAAAATACCTAATGAAAACTTGTAGCTATGAAAGCTATTATAAATATGTGTATAATACTTCGGAAGATATATATTACTTCACCATAGAATACGGATGCAAAGGTACAGAGGGGATGTTACAAGGGTGTGAACTCAATGTTACAATGCTGTTAACCGTAGGAGCGGTAAGTTGAGTTAGGTGGCTATTCCTACGATGATGTCAATGAAATTCAGCATTCTCCCAATCTGTCGCAGCAAGGCCGAGTGCGACAAAAGAATGAATTTCCCTTTTTGTCGCAGTTATTAGATAACTTATTGAGAATAAATGAAGTAAATAACATCAATTTTCGCATTCTAATCCCTGAAATCTATGGAACAACAGAGCAGAAACATCGATAAAAGCCTAATTTTGTAAAGGAGACATCATAAAAAGCCTAACATCTTCCCTATTTGTCGCCAACTTGTTCCCTTTTTGTCGCTGTTAACATATATTAGTTCCCTATTTGTCGCAGACATGTTCCCAATCTGTCGCAACCAGGTTCCCTATTTGTCGCACCATGTTCCTAAAGTGTCGCCAGGTAGGCAATGTAGCCATTGTAAGTCAATAAGTTACGCGTCTCTACTAATCATATGATACTACTGATGCAATTATAAAGATAACTATCTTGGGATAAAGTTTATATTTAATGTAGTGTTATTTTTAAGCTATCCCATATAGCCCTAACCCTTAATCCCTTCTCCAAAGGGGAAGGGTTGATATGCCTGCTTGATGACTTTTCTACTCCAAACTTTACTATGCTTATGTACTTATACATATATAAATACGCATATATATATATATTTATCTCACATAGTATATTATCATTGCGTTTACCTTTCTTTTCAATATATATACTTATATTTATATAACAATATACCCCCATATTTCTATATATACATATATATAACCATATATCTAACTTTATATATTTGCCTATCTATATCTTTATATCCTTAAAATATTATTTATAAATATAAATATACAAATAAACAAATACTTCTATATGTATATATATTCTTGTCTCTATATCTTTATCCATTTCATCGCTATCGTGCTAAATATATGTGTATATTTGTATTAATATATAAGACTATATCTATATTTTTATATAAAGCATTTTAGTTGTATACCCTACCCTTTTCTATTATTGCTTTTCAGCACTTTTTTTCTCTTAATTATTAAGAAGTTATGGATTACTTAACTATATAAATATATCTTTATTTATTAATTTTAGTCGATTTCATCGTTGCTTGATCTTTTTTGTGAGCTCTTCTTTCTCCCTCTTTGATATTTCTATCTCGTTATCTAATATAAATACATATCTATATATATACTACTTTATTTGTTATATATACATATATCGAAATAAATACATATGTGCACTTTAAAATAAACATATAACTATATCTTTGCTTTTTCATTTTTATCAATAAAAACTTCTCTATTTATTTGCACGTCTAAATATTTATGGTTAAATTTGCACATGTATTCATTTATAGTTATGTTTATGTATTTGTGTATACTAATATATATTTACATGAATATTTCTCTACTTGTTTACATATATTGTTGATTACATATATAATAATGTATATAAAGGTTTCTCGACTATGAAGAACAGAAAGATAGTTTTCGCAAACCAGAAAGGTGGTGTAGGTAAATCTACGCTTTGTATCCTCTTTGCCAATTATTTGGCTTGGAAAAAGCAGCAGGTCTGTGTTATTGATACTGACCTGCAGAAGACCATTAAGATGCAACGCAAGAAGGATTTGGAGCTCTACCCTACCCTTGAGCCACCTTATGAAGTTCAGGATTTCGATGTACAGGCTCCAGAGATTATGCAGCAACTGATGGATTCTGCTGCAGAGACAGAGGGTTTTGTTTTGTTTGACTCTCCTGGTAATGTTTCCGAAGATGGTTTAGTTCCAATGTTCACGAATGCTGATTTCATCGTCTGCCCTTATGAATATGAGGAGAAGACCCTTGATTCTACTGGTACCTTTGTTCAGGTTATCAACGCGCTTCGGGCTGCTACTCCACAGATGTCTGCAAAACTGTTCTTTGTGCCAAACCGTATTGATGTACGTATTGGTACCGCTGATGAACTTCGTATGTGGAAACAGACGGATGCTATTTTCAAGCAGTTGGGTGCTGTTACCCCTCGTATCACTGCGCGCGCTTCCTTGAAACGTATCAATACCTTGGAGATAACACCTTCTCAGCGTGATGCTGTCAAGCTTGCTTTCGACTTCATGATCCGCAGAATGCGCGAATAATATAAATATACATACATTTGTATATACATTATATTATATATACATACATATAAATAAACACACATATAAATATATACCTACGATGGCTGGAAAAACAAATAAAACAAGAGTGACATTGCCAGGAAGTCTTGCTGACCTCGTGAGAGATCTTCAGGATGGTGGCAATGCTAACGCAAAAACCGCTGAGGAACAATCGACTACAAAGAATGCGGAAGAGAAAGAGTCTGTAGAGGCTGTTAAAGAAGAAGCTCCTGCAGCACAGAATGTCTCCCACTCCACGGAGAATGCTTCTGAAACTAATGCTTTGGAGTCTTCTCATGGAGACCGCGCTCAGGAAGAATCTATTGTTGAGCGCTCCAATCGTCCCATCGGCTCTGAGCATCAGCGTGAAGGTTCCGATGAGCGTCAGCAGCGTGGTCGCCCATTGAAGGAGAACACGATGAAGGAATATCATGTCCAGAAAGATGATTCAGCAGATTCCTGGGATCTTTTCCTTGATTTGGCAAAACAATACAAGACTGGCGGTGGGCGTCCGGCGACAATCTATATTGATCCGGCGCTGAAGAATATTCTTGATCGTCTGAAGTATCCGTTGTCGCTTACAACCTCAGCTATTCTTTCGAGTATCGTTGCCCGTTTCATCTATGATCATGAGGATGATGTGAGAAAGGCGATATTCTCGCAGAATATCTTCTAAAAAAGCCCTTTACTGCTCTCGACGGCCCTCTCCCCACCCTCCCCCCATCCAGGGGGAGGGCTAATATGTTTCAGGCGTTGATGCTTTTCTTACCAACATGGGCGACCACGAGTGCAACACCTAAGATACTAATTTGCCTTTCCCCTGGGTGGGGGAAGGGATTGGAGAGGGCCCAGAGGGCTACTTACTTATACTCTTTCGGCCCTACCCCATATTTATTTTTAAATAACCGTGAGAAATATTTCGGGGTATTGAAACCGACCCGGGCAGCGACATCGGCGATGGTAGCATTCGGTTCAGCTGCCAGAATTTTACAGGCTTCGTTCAGGCGGATGTCATTGACATATTCCGTGATTGTTTTCCCTGTCAGTGTTCGAATCTTATTATAGAGCGTGGACGAACTCACAAGCATGTCTTGAGCGAAACGTTCACGGTCGTATCCTGTGTCTTCCAAATGTTCCATGATCATATCGTTCGCTTTCTCTAAGAATACCTTGTCAGGATCGCTGCTATGCACTTGTACATCGTTTGCAGCTTCACTCTTTGCCTCTTTAGAAGCCCTTTGACGTGTCTTTTCCCGGTTTGTGAGAAGCATATCCGCGCGAAGAATCAGCTCTTCGAAAGAGAATGGCTTGGTCAGATAAGCATCTGCACCAGTGGCATAGCCTTCGTTCTTATCTTCTTGTTTATCTTTGGCAGTCAGCAAGATAACCGGCAATTGCCAATAGCTGTTATCCCCTTTGATAAGTTTTGTAAGTTCCAATCCATCCATGACAGGCATCATAACATCCGATATCACGAGATCCAGCGGTTCTTTCTGAATGATGTTCCATGCTTGTTTACCGTTGTGAGCAGTGAACACATGATACTGTTTAGAGAGCGCTTGTCGCATCAGCTCGAGCAGGTCAGCATTGTCTTCTACGAGCAGCACCCTGGGAGCGTTAGCCTTCACCAGTACCGACTGATGGGTGATTCGAGGATTGGCATCAGACTCCCCGTTTAGCGCTTCTGACATTATCTCCCGTGCTGTCGCATTATCCTTAGCTTTACTTGCTTCGGATGAGTCTGTCTCTTGTGGGCTGTATGCACTCTTCTTGATAGGAATGACGACGGTGAAGGTCGTTCCCCTACCCTCTTCGCTCTGGCAGTCTATCGTGCCGTGATGCAGGGCAACCAGTTCGTGGACCAGCGCCAGACCGATACCCGTTCCGCCTACATTCTGTTTACGATAGTTTCCATCAAAGAACCGAGTATAGAGATGTTTCAACTGGTCTTTCGACATCCCTATGCCGTTGTCAGCCACGCTGATGGTAGCCATGCCGTCTTTCACTGTCAGAGTCAGATTAATCATTCCTCCCTCTCGGTTATATTTGATGGCATTAGACAAGAGGTTATAGATGATCTTGTCGAGTTTATCAGGGTCGAACCACGCCATCGTTGCTTTCTCTGGTATGTTCTCAGTGACACGCAGCAGTTGTTTCTCAGCCATTGGCCTGATACTTTCTATTCTTTCGCGGACAAAAGCAGTGAGATCAGCACGGCTTACCTGTAGTCGGAGCTGACCGGCCTGACTCTTGCGTACCTCTAAAATCTGTCGGAGCAGACGTGTCAGGCGATTGATATTTCCGTCAATGACTTGATATTCATTCTCATATACCGGTGCCTGCTGCCGCAGCTTATAGATCGTAGCCGAGATGACCGTGAGCGGAGTGAGTAGTTCGTGTGTGATATTTGTCAGGATGACGCCCATCTTCAGACTGTTTTGTGTGCGCAAGTGGCGTTTGTACCATTCAATACCCGATACAACAGCAAGGATGAGCAGGGCAACATAAATGAGGTAAGCCCACCAGGAAGCATACCAAGGCGGCAGCACACGCACGGTGATCGAGTAGGGCATCTGCTGCCAGTGACCTTGACTGTCTGTAGCACGGATATAGAGATGGTAGGTGCCGGAAGGAAGATTCTGGAAGACAGCATGATGATTGTTGCCTCGGCAGTAGTTCCATTCGTCGTCATAGCCTTCCAGTCGATATGCGTAGAGCGTCTTATGAGCGTTGCCATAGCAGAGCCGCGCAAAGTTGAAGGCTATCTTTCGGATGTCAGGCGTCAGGGTCACCCTCTTTGTAAACTCAGGCATCTCCTTGGAGATACGCGCTTTGAGTGTAGAGTCGTTGAGAGAGGTCCAGGGCTCGTCATCAATTTCTATTCCTGTAACGACGATGTTCGCTTTGTCTTTCCTGCCTGCAAAGAGGGTAGTGGGGTTGAAAGCAATAAATCCACTCCGAGAGCCAAAGAACAGCTCTTTCCCATACTGGCAGATACTGTTGGTGGAAAAGATAGCATTGCCCAGGCCGTCATCTTGCGTAAATATCGACACTTCCGGGTCTGGGTCGAAACTATCCTTCACCCTCAGTCGGACAATAGCTTCATCCGTTGTCAGCCATAAGCTGCCCCCTTTATCTTCAGTGATGGCCAGCACACGGTCGCCGGGGATATGAAACGCATGATTTACCGGTGTGAACGCATTCGTTTTAATATCTAAGAGGAACAGTCCGCCGCTGTTGGAGATGGCCCACAGCCTTCCTTGATGGTCCTCGTAAACAGTGTTGGCATCGTTGACAGCTAAGTTATGGTTTCGTAAGGCATACTGTCTCACTACTGGCTTCAGATTATTGCGTTGCGGTCGTGGAATACAAATGATACCTTCGTTATCGGTAGCGATCCAGATATTGCCGCTGCGATCTTCACTGATGCCCCGAATATCACAGTCAGAGACATCATAAGCGCCGGCTTTCAGCGTCATGGCTGTAGCTTTGTTATTTGCAGTCACTCTGCTCAATCCGCTTCTTGTGCCGACCCACATTGTACCATCACGACTCTCAAGGAATGTGTTTACGAAGTTGTCTCTCAGCCATTTACTCTGAGTGTTGTCAATAATGTACGCTTTCTTGTTTGCAGCATTGCGCACAATGATGCCATAGTTGTTGTCGGCAAACCATAAGTCGCCGTTACGTCGTCTCGTGATGGCTGTGAAGCTTGTGGCGAGGAGGCGCTGTGGAATCGTGGCAAATCCGGGGATGTTATTGTTATAGAGTGTCTGACCGGTGAGCCGGTTGTAGAGCGCGATGCCATAAGGATTGAGGCCGAGCCAGAACCAGATACCATCGTCTGTATGGATGGCAGTGGCGAAATTGCCGGGTTGGCTGAATCCTGTGGGGTCGAGGGTGAAGATATGGAAGGGCGATGGAGTAGGGGTGGTCTCGATGATGCCATTGTTCTGTGTGAGCACCCAGAGGTTGCCGTTGTGGTCAAACGTGATGTCATTGCAGTAGCTGAGCTGTGTGTTTCCGATGCTCGTAAATTGTTGCCATTGCGCGCCTTTCTCGTCAGGGTTGATAGCGCAGACGCCCTCACGTGTAGACGCCCAGATACGGTGTGTCCGGAGATCCTGGATAATATGCAGAAAGATGTCGAAGTGGTCAGGCGTGAAAGGGTAGTAGGTGACGTGCGGATGGAACACATCCTGCGGGTTGTCAATACGCATCACGCCGTACCCCCAGGATCCTACCCAGAGCCGACCGCGGTTGTCGAGGAGGAGCGAGTAAGCCGAGTTGGCGTCGTTAAGCTTGGGGAATCGCTCGAAGGTCCGGCTGCCTTTGCGCAGACGGAGCAGTCCAGCGTTCCATGTACCGACGTAGAGGTCACCCTGTGGCGTCTCCACGATAGCTTTAGGACTGTAACCCGTCATGTGGATATGTAGGCCTTCAGGCGTCTTAAGCCATGAGTTGTTGCTGTTGTATGTGAAGACATTGCCCGTGTGCGTGTCAAGCACCGAAAGGCCGCCGTCCGTACCAATCCATAGTTTGTGGTTCCGTCCGGCATAGAGCGTGTAGATGATGCGCTGGTCAGAACCCGGCAGATGGAATGTCCGTGTCAGTCCCGTGCGCTCATCATAGCGTGTGAGGCCGTCGCGCGTACCGATCCACAGAAATCCCTCATCATCTTCTTCAATGCAACGGATGTTGTTGTTAGGCAACAAACCCGGCGTATAGGCATCAGAGCGAAGGCTACCGACCGTGTAGCCATCGTATATCTTCAGTCCGTTGCTCGTACCGGCGATCAGCAGTCCCATGCGGTTGAAAAGCATGCAGGAAGCACCCTCAGATGTGCCCAGTTTGACAGGCGGGAAACTGCGGAAAGGGTAGGGGACGACCTGAGCAATAGCCGTGAGTGGCAGTGCTAAAGCTGCAACAATAATATATAGTAGGTTTCTCAACTTCATATTCATATTTGCAAAATTATGAAATATTTGTCAGAATGTAGGACTTTGGCGACAAAAAAGGGAAAAGAATTGTTTCGCAGCAGTTCCAGCCCTTGGTATGGCCCGTTCCAAAGCTTGGAATTGACTGTTCCAAAGCTTGGAATTGACTGTTCCAAAGCTTGGAATTGACTGTTCCAAAGCTTGGAATTGACTGTTCCAAAGCGTGGAACTCCTAACTCCTATCTCCTAACTCCTAACTCCTAAAAGGGGTATTATTTTCCACTTTTGGGTGAATATTTGCTGTTGCCTTTTGCGGTATTATTATTTTTATTACTTTTGCGGTGAATATTAAGAGAAACTCTAGACAACTACATCTAAAATAACCAACTATATGAACAAGGTTCTTTCATTTTTTGGATTGTTGTGCATTCTCTTGCTGCCGCAGTCGTTATGGGCACAGGATGTCACAGCTCAATGGGATTTCCAGAACGGTATCCCATCCACAATTACGTCGGTATCTATTCAGGGCACGACAGGAACAGTGGCCTCCGATGTCGATGGCATCGCGCTCACCGTCGATGCTACCAAGGGCAAACTGAAGGCCCGCACTAACGGCGACGCTCAGTTCAACAGTGGCACTATCATCCAGGTCCCCGTCAAGCACGCCAAGGACGAGGTGACGCTGACGAGCGACGGTGCTGCCTATACCAATTACACTATCGGTGGCGTCGCTGCCACGGAGGTGACTACGACGCACGCTGCAACGGCTGCAGAAGCTAAGGCCGGTTATGTCGAGATCATCGGCACTGGCAGTTCCTATCTCCGCCGTATCGCCGTCACCCAGAAAGACCAGCGTCAGGAGAAAGAGCTCTACTCTACAGATTTCACCGACTGGCCTTCCATTGACCGTAAGAGTAACAACGAGACACCCACAACACAGTCGGTGACGACCCTTTACAGTAAGGAGAACCTCACGTTCAGCCTCTGTGGTGTCGGAGTGGACCCTGCAGGGACGAACGCAAAGTTCACGAATCCTTCCGTGACAGGTTTCATGCAGAGTGCCAAATATACCGGAGAGGTGAAGATTAATGAGCCATATGCCACGATCTCGATGATCAAGAACCTCACAAAGATTGTCTTCCATCAGGCTGCCACGGGTAGCAAGCGTGGCTGGGCTGTTGCCGTTCGCAAAAAGGGTACAACCGACTGGACCGTGCTTTTCAACCAGGCTATCACCACAGCTGCCGGTGAGAACGATACTATCGCCATCCCCACAGCATTGCAGGACAGCGTGGAGGTGAAGTTCTACAACTATGCTTTGAATCAGAACGCTTACATGTCCGACCTCGCCCTCTACGGCATGGTCGACCTGAGTAGCAGTCCAATGCTCGAGTCGTTGAATGTCAACGGCACGGCTTATTCCGCTCTCGATATCTTCGCAGAGACTGCCGATGGCAGTCAGGCTGCTACTATTGAGGTCAGCAAGAGCGCCAAGATGCCGAGTGCTGACAACCCCGTGACCGCCGTGGCCTCCAATGGTACCGTCGGCACAATCACCTATACCGCCAAGACCGATACGACGGTTGTCACGATCCCCGTCACTCTCGATGAGCAGACGATAAACTACATTGCTACCTTCGTATGGAAACCCGACTATACCCTTACTTATTATGCTGCTGATGGCACGACGGTCCTCGGTACGCAGACCGTGGAGAAAGATGCCACGATTTCTTCCTTCGGTGTTGCTGATCCTTCTGTTGAGACCGGTTACAAGTTCCGTGGCTGGACAACTCAGGCAGGGAAGGGTAAGAAATACACCACTTCTGATGTCGTCACTTCTGACCTCAGTCTCTATGCCCTTGTGACAGCTATTGAGACTGCTAATGACACGGCACGTTACGACTATAATCTTGGAGATGAGAACTTTGATCCTGCCGACCATGAGGCATTCACGCTGACAGGTAGCGGCAAGTTCCACGACTCTACTCACGGTTGGGTCTTCAGCAATGGTGACAAGATTCAGCTCCTCATGGGTGCCAAGGGATATGTCAAACTGACCCTCTGCAAATATACTAACGCTGCTTCTACCATCGCCCTGCTCGACAGTAAGGGTGACACCCTCGCCACAACAAACGCCCAGGCATCGTCCGACGGCAATGTTGCCATTCTCAACTATGCTGCCGAGGCAGGCACTTACACACTGGCCTTCAACGGCTCTGCTTATCTCCATGCCCTCTCTATCGTCAACCTCGGCAAGGCTCCGTTCACACAGACAGGCAACTGGTATGTCGTGAAGAGCGGTGATGCCACGGGTCTGCTGACAGCCCTTGAGGTTGCCGGTACCGACACTGAGGCTCGCAAGTATATCTATCTCCCGAAGGGCACTTATGACTTTGGCAATAAGGTTCTCAACCGCGTCAGTGGCACGAACGTATCCCTCATCGGTGAGGATGAGGACAGTGTTATTCTCGTCAACAAGCCGGAGATAGAAGGTATCAATGTCACGGCCACGCTCTACAACAAGAGCACGGGTCTCTATATGCAGGATCTGACGCTTAAGAACAACTATCCTTACGACACCGCTACGGGTGCCACAGGCCGTGCCGTATGTCTCCAGGACGAGGGCACGCAGACGATCTGCAAGCGCGTGAAGATGCTTTCCTATCAGGACACTTACTACAGTCATAACAACAGCAAGGGACAGTATTATTTCGAGGACAGTGAGATCCACGGCATCGTCGACTACCTCTGCGGTGACGGCGACGCCTTCTTCAAGCACTGTGTCCTCTTCAATGAGGCTGGCAAGAGCGCACATATCACTGCCAACGCTACCAGCAGCGACTACGGTTATGTCTTCGACAGTTGCACGGTGAAGCTCGGCGACGATGATCAGTACGACTTCGGTCGCGCCTGGAACGGCTATGCCCGTGTGGCTTTCCTCAACACTACGCTCGCTGGTTATGCTGCCACGAAGATCCGCGCTGCTCGCTGGGAAGAGAACGGTATGAATGTCATGCCGCAGAACTTCTGGGAGTATAACTCTCTCGATGAAAACGGCAACGTCATCTCTCCGTCTTCTAACATCGTGAACTTCGCTTTCAACGGAAAGACATCCGCTAAGGAGACGATCCTCAGCGCTAAGGGTGCCGAGCATTTCGCCCTCGATAGCGTCTTCACAACCTGGAAGCCGGCAACTTACACCGTACAGTGCGCTGCACCGGTCGTCACACTGAAAGACGGTACATTGAGCTGGGCAGCCGTCGATGGTGCCTCTGCTTACCTCGTCTATCAGGATGGTGAGCTTGTTGTCATCACCGATGCTACGACGTATGAAGTTTCTTCTACGACAGGTACCTGGACCGTGCGTGCAGCCAACGTCATGGGTGGCCTTGGCGCTGCTGGCAAGGCAACGACAGCTACGTCGATCCGTACCATCAGTGCGCAGACAGACAATGACAATGCTCCCTACTACAATCTTGCCGGGCAGCGTGTCAGCAAGACAACAAAAGGCGTGCTGATCCACAACGGGAAGAAAGTGATCAAGTAGAAAAATATAATCTAAAACATTAATTGCCATTAATTCCGTTAATTCGGTCCACGAAGGACACGAAGGTCGCGGAATTAATGGCAATTGTTGTTAAAGGAAGCGCGAAGCACACAACCTCGAAGAGGTTGCACATGGTTAGCCCCACGTGAGGCGTAGCCGAAACGTGGGGTTGGAATAGGGCGAATGACCTAAAAACCGGCCTCGAAGAGGGCGAACATGGTCATATACCACTCACTCTAACCCATGTTCGCCCTCTTCGAGGCCGGATATCAATGAAAGTACACCCGACCTAAGCCCCAGGTCGCGTCGCTGCGCTCCTTACCTGGGGCTAACCATGTGTCACCTCTCCGAGGTGTTTATTTGACGATGGGGCTAACCATGTGTCACCTCTCCGAGGTGCTTACTCGACGATGGGGCTAACCATGTGGCTCTTCTCCGTGGCATTTTCCGTGCCCTTCCTTTTTCGTGTTTTCTGTGTTCTTCGTGGACGATTGGTCATTTCATCGCTTCGAGGATCTCGTCTTCCGTGATGAGGTTTTGGTCTCCTGCGACGGTGTTCTTGAGGGCTGATGCAGCCACAGAGAATTCGAGACAGTGGCGGTCATCGTCGGGCCAATGGTGGCGGGCATGGATGAAGGCGGCGACCCACGCATCGCCCACGCCCATCTGGTCGACGATGGGCCGGATGTCGTAGATATGCGAGAAAAAGATCTTGCCATCGCTCCACAGTACTCCGGCATTGACATGATGCTGGAACGACAGTTGGTTACGGTGCGCCATGAGCATGCGGTGACAGCGGGGGAACATCTCGTGGAGCTTGTCGAAATAACGGCGGTAAGCGTCGACATCCCACTGATAACTCTCGTCGAGCGCCGTGAAGGGGATCGGCTTCATGCCCGAAGCGACATACCACTCGTTCTGGTCGCCGAAAATAAACGAACTGTACTGCATGAGCTCGTCGAGTGTCTTGTGAGCGTCAGCTCCTGGATATTTCCACAGGTTTGCGCGGTAATTGATGTCGCAGGTCAGTTCTATCCCCATGTCGAAGGCCTGCTTCACGGCATCCATCGTTGACTGCATGGCATCGCGGCTTGTGGCGCAGGTGATACCTGAGCAGTGGAAGAGGCCGACATCTTTGAGGATCGGTTCCCAGTCGATGTCACCATATTCCATCGTGTTGAACGCCGAGTTGTCGCGGTCGTAGACGACCTTGGATCCTCGCATGGCAGCCGACGGTTCGAAATAGTAGGTTCCTAAGCGTTTGCCACCTCTGACGGCATGCGACACATCGAGCCCCAGTTCGCGCAGATGCATCAGTGCAGCCTCGCCGATGGCGTTGTCAGGCACACGCGTCACATATTCCACATCGTCGCCGAGCATGGCAAGGCTGACAGCCACATTAGCCTCTGACCCACCGTAGTTGGCATCGAACGGCCCATTCTGAAACAGGCGCTGGGCACCGTGCTTGGACAGCCGCAGCATCAACTCACCAAAAGTCAAAATCTTCATCTTCCGAGTTCTTTATACCGGTATTTCTTAACCGGCGTATTTAACCGATGATGCAAAGATAACAAGAAAAAGTGATGTACAAGTAATATTTCTGTTCAGTTTATGGGTTAGTCAGTCCGTATTGGTACATAAAAAGGGAATGAGCGGATGCCCATTCCCTTTATCATGCTATTTATGATGTCGTTGTTTTACTTGAATGACGAAGACACGTTGTTCTTCTCATAGTAAGCTTTATAATCATCGCCGCTGAATGTCAGTCCGATGTCCTGACCGGCGAGGCCGTCGCAGAATCCCTTATAAGCCCATTTACGCTTGTAGTCGCTGTCGAAGAGGTTAGGCACCTGTCCTTTGAGCCAGTATTCATGTTCGGCTTCGTTGTCTGAAAGGCTCCAGACGGTGATGCCACTCTGCTGAGCCTCCGGTACGTTAGCCTTGTAGGAGTCGACAATCATCTGATAACAGTCGCTCTGTGCCTTCCATTGTGCAGACGAAGGAGAGGATGTGCCGAGACTGATGTCCAGCTCGGTGACACGTACGAGCTTGCCTGTGGCCGCCAGGGTCTTGAACATCGCGTCGACTTTCGTCTTGAGATCAGCGATCTTCTGTGCGTTGTTGTCTGCGTCGTCGCTCGTGCCGGAGAGCGTTATGTGCATCTGCGTGCCTATACCATCGACGATTGTCGAACCATTGGCAGCATCGATATCCTGTACAAACTTTACGAGGGCAGCGAGCTTCTCTGGTGATGTCTCGAGGCCGTAGTCATTGACGAAGAGCTTGGTCTCTGCAGGCAGATATTTGCGTGCGAGCTGGAAGGCTCGAACCGGATAATCCTTCACGTAATAGCCCCAGTACCAATGTCCGGATCCCCAGTTAAGCGTGAGGCCATCCTCTTTACTCTCTGTAGGAGCAGCATCGTAAGTGACATTGCCATCATCATCGGTGACGGAGCCGCCAAAGACACCGTCAAAGCCGCGTACGCCATTGCTGCCGTCAGCGATAGGCTCATTGATGACATCGTATCCGTAAGGCACTACACCTTTCGCTGCAAGATGTTCTGCCATGCCTTTGATCCATGCTTCCATAGCACCTTGGAGCGCCTCTTGCTTCTGTGCAGCAGTCTTTATCTCATAGTAGCTCGTAGAAGCGGCGCGACGGGCTTTGGCTCCATGCCCTCTGGTCTTTGCGAAGATCCACTTCTTTGCGCTTGTGGTCGTGCTTTGATCTTTGGCCAGACCGAACTTGATGTTGTCAATGTAATAGGTTGCGCCAATCTTACCAAAGTTGAAGATGATACGGTTAACATCGTCAGGTGTAGGTGTGAACTCATACTCCTGCTTTGCCCAGGTCGTACCAACGCTGAACTCGTGGTAACCTCCCTGAGAGCCGTAGGTCGTGCCATTCTGATATTGAAACTGCAGTTGTCCGGCTGCTGAGGAAGACTTGGCATAGAACTGGATGATGTATTTCTTTCCAGCCTGCAACGGCGTGTCGAAGGTATAGGCACACTGTGCCTCCCAGAAGTTGCCGTCTTTGGATGTCAGGGCGAGGCCCTTGGAGTCTTTATATCCTTTACCGTCTTCAACCTGAGCGCTGACCTTGCCACTTCCCCAGGATCCCCATCCGCCGGTGGTTCCGCCTTCGAAGTCGTAAGCGTCACCTGACATGACGTTGTCCATGGGATCAGTCTGCTTGATACCGAACTCGATGTCATCGATAGTGTAGGTGCCTCCGACCTTACCGAAGTTGAGGATGATACGGTTGACGTCGTCGTATTTGTCGATGGTGAACGAGGTCTCGCAGGTCGTCCAGTCGGTGCCTACGTCAAAATTGTAGTAGCCACCCTGTGAACCATAGGTCGTGCCATTCTGGTACTGGAACTGCAGCTGTCCGGCTGCCGAGGAACATTTAGCCTTGAAGCGTATGGTGTACTCCACGCCTTTCTTCAGCGGCGTGTCGAAGGTGTAGGCACACTGTGCCTCCCAGAAGTTGCCGTCCTTGGACTCCAGGACCATAGCCGGCGTGCCGTCAGTTCCGGCGCCTGCCTTGACGCCGCCACTTATCTTACCGCTTCCCCACGATGCCCAGCCGCCAGAGGTACCGCCGTCGAAGTTGCCGGCGTCACCGGGGAGGATGGTCTCGATGTCGGATGAGCTGATCACGACGAGCGTCGGGGCGATGAGACTCTTAAGATAGGTCTGGTTCTGCTGTGTATGCCAGAAGAAGTTGTGACCATAGAGCTTCATACCGTCAGGTAAAGCGTCGATGAGCTTGTCGACAGTGGTGAAGTCCAGTGAGCCGCTGTTCTTCACCACTGCATCCATCTTCATGGCATTGCCCGGCGTGAACATCTGATAGTTGGCATTGGCGAGATCGCCCTCACCATTGGCGTTGTCGACATAGAGACTGGCACCCATACCGATACCGATGAGCTGGTTCGGCGTATATTTTGTAGCGTAGTCTTTGATGTTACCATAGTTGGCGATGACTTCCTTGACGGCGAGCGGTATCTCAGCAGAGGTCACTTCGCCATGGCCGTCAGGCGTGCCCCACTTCATGATCTGGTCATCGCAGCCGGTGAGGAGCAGTGCTCCAGCCAGTATGGGAATGAAATATTTGGTTTTCATAGATATCATAATTAGGCATCATTAGGCCCTCTCCCTGCCCTCCCCCCATCCAGGGGGAGGAGAGAAATGCCTCAAGAGCCGATGGTTAATGTTAATTGTTTGTTATACAACTTATTGTTATACTACTTAATTGTATGTTTTTGTTTTATTGATTATTATTATTTTACTGTTCGTTTTAAGTTACTGTTTATTTTTTGTTTCTGTTTATCAATAGATAATCTTGTTGGTATCAAGACTGTTCCTACGGTGGTAATCTGTCCCTCCCCTGGATGGGGGAGGGGTGGTGGTGGGGCCGTTAGGTGGTGTGGCCGTTAGGTGGTGTGGCCGTGAGTGTCCTAGAAGTCGCTGACGGCTATCGGTGCAATAGATACTATACGGATATTGTCGATATAGATTTTCAGGTTGAACTTCTTAGCCGGGTAGTTGAGCACAGGCGTTACTCCTTCGTCCGTCTTTATATCCTGGTTCGACAGGAAGATCAGGAAGTTCTTGTAGCTGCCACTGTTGCGGTCATCGACGACATTCTGCAGTGTTGATGCAGAAGCTATGGCCTTGTCGGCATCCGATGTCGCTGTCTCCGGATTGTAGTTGCCGAACTTAGACAGGGGGATTGTCACGGTCTGCCAGCCTGTTGTCATGAAAGGAGTGTGTTTACCCGTCGTTTCGTCGAGCCAGGGGATCCAGACGCAGGCAGTGTTCTTGTATTCTGAGCTGAACTTTGTTCCTGCAGAGCCCCATCCATAGTTGGACAGGTTGTTCTGCAGGGAGATTTCTATCTGTCCCGTCTCATCCCAGGGCTCCGGGCAGTAGACATCAAACTGTACAGCGAGGTTGCTTGCCAGGGTTGTGCTTGGCAGGTAAGAGTACATGCGTGACCAGTCGTCATCGGCGTTGTCGTTGCCAGCTGTGGCCCAGTACTTGGCATTCGAACCGGCATCAATGCCTCCGTTGTCGAGCTGCGACTGCGGCACGATGAGCGCCACCTTGCCACGACCGGTGTTCAGCGGGTCGTCGACGAGGTCGGCAGTACCGTAAGTAGCACTCCAGGAACCCAAGTTGCCTTTGTCGTCGAAGTTGGTAACGTAGCAGTTGAAGTCGTCGAAGAAGGTCGGTGTGACGGCTGTACCGTTGGCACCCTCAGAGGTGATACTTCCCGACTTGCTGGTGTCGACGCCATCGGGCATGACAAAGGTGTAGTATTTGCCATCCTCATCGCTGATAATGCCGTTGGTGACCTCTGTACCGTCGGGGAGCGTGATCTTCGTTGTCTCCTGCAGGTTGCTGCCGTAGACAGTCACTGTCTCGCCGGCCTTAGGCATGGTGTTGCTGCATCCTGAGATGCTTGGAGCAGAGGCTCGCACGGTGAACTTGTACACCAGCCGGGTGTTGTCTTTGACGAGTGTGATGGTGTTTCTCACGCTGTCTTCCGCATTCTCAATAGGGGTCTTAGTGTTGAGCGTCACCCATACGTTATTGTCCGTCATCAGGGCATTGTTGAAATAAGTCTCATATCCATTGATGAGGATCTTCTTCAGGCCATTGAACCCTGAGCCTTCGATGCGGATGAGCTGTCCCAGGCGCGCGAAGTCTACAGGACGGTCCTTGTTCACCGTGTCATCGACATTCTCCAGGTAGACCTGGCTGATAGTCATAGGTGTGGACTGCGAGCCACTGCTGTCATCATCAGAGCAGGCCGTGAAGCCGCCTGCAACGAGCAGTGACAGGCACATCGTCCAAATATATTTCTTGATTTTCATATTCTTCGGAATTATATAATACTATTAATGTATTCTTTATTCTTTAATCTTTATTCTTTAGCGAAGCGTCCTTAGCGAAGCGTCAGTTGAAGAGCTGATCATCGGTCACCTCACGCTCACCGAAGTCATAGCTTACAGGATCGTTTCCGAGCTCCGGATTTTTGGTAAGATCGGTGTCGGGCAACGGAAGCAACAGGTTGGACTTTGTAGCCACTGAGACGCCGGAGCCTGGTGCCACATAGTCGTCACTGAGCTTGTATTCGTGTGTAGAACTTGAGTAATAGCTTGCGTTACGATGCTGGTTGTTGATATAGTTGACGACCTCTTGCTGCTGGTAGTAGCCACGGCGTACGAGGAAATACCAATAGAGTCCTTCGAAAGCCAGTTCTACACGAAACTCGTGGCGGATATCCTCGAAGGTCAGGCTCGACTTGGTCTTCACGCCGGCTCGTGTGCGCAAGGCGTTGAAATAGGCCAGTGCCTTAGCGTCTGTCGTTGACGCGTTGTTTCCTAAGGTTGCCTCGCAATAGTTGAGGTAGACCTCAGCCAGACGCATCATATAGGTGTTGACGCCTGAGTTGTTGTTGACAGAGATACCGTTGACGGCATTGGTTCCGATGACATATTTCTTGATGTTGGCACCCTGGCTTCCCGCACTCTCTGTCTCACCGTAGACGTATGGCTTCTCGGGATCGGTGCTGAGCTCAGGATAGCTCTCACCATAAGAGGCGATGCAGTTGTGACGTCGGATGTTGTCATCGACGGTCTCACCAAGGTTGGCATCTTTATATTCCTTGAACTCCTCCCAGAGGTCGTAGGAGCAATAGGTAGAGCCACCCCAAGAGTTGCCTTGGTTGACCTGCGTGCTCCAAGCCAGGAAGCGGGTCATCGACTGGGCCAGTCCGTTGGAGGCACCGGCCTGCCATTGCAGCTGGAAGATGCTCTCGCTGTTGTTGTTGAATGTTGATGCAGTGAAGAGCTCAGCATAGGTCGGGGTCAACTGATAAGGGCCTTCCTCTATACATTTCTGGGCTGCTTTCTTGGCAGCATCGAGATAATATTGGTTTCGTGTGCCCCGGTTCATATCTGTGGCAATGTTCGTTCCATCGTAACGGCCTTCAGTAGTCAGACCGGCCATAGAGAGATAGAAGCGGGAGAGCATACCATAGGCAGCATACTTGTTAACGCGGCCTGTACCCGGCGATGTGGCGGGGAGATTGACGGCGGCATACTCCATGTCGCGGATGGCAAACTCCATGGCGTCCGTCTGACGGTTAGGAGGCAACACGTAGTTGTTCACCAGGTCGGTGGTGTTGGTATAGATGATGACATTACCCCAAAGGGAAGCCAGATACCAATAAGCCAGACCGCGCATGAACCGGGCTTCGGCGATACCCTGGGTCTTGGCTGTGGCACTGACCTCAGAGGTGGAGTACTGGCTGATGTTGTTGATGGCATTCGTAGCCTGTGAGGCGACAACGTAGAAAGAGCGCCAGGCATCGGTCAGACCGGGTGATGTACCCGTCTCTGTGAAATTGGTGTACGGGTAGATATAGTTGGAGTACTGGGCGGTGATATTGTTGGCCCGTCCGTCGCCCATGCCATAGTTGAACTTATCGTTGAACATGTACCACACATAGCTGTAGAGTGGGTAGATCTCTTGAGAGACGGCATCGTCAGAGGAGAAAAAGTTGTTTTGTGCTATCTGGTAGGTGTTCTTCTGATCGAGGAAATCGTCGGCACAACTTCCTAAGGTCATGACACCGGCAAGGGCAATGGTGAATAATGCTATTTTTTTCATTTCTGTTTCCTCATTAATTTAGAAGTGAATATTAGAATTGAACATTCACACCAACGGTGTAGATACGAGGAGAAGGATAACGGCTGTAGTCGACGCCGTTGCAGAGAGCGATACCCCGGTAAGAACCGACCTCAGGATCGAAACCTTTATACTTCGTGATTGTGAAGAGGTTCTGAATGTTGCAGTAGACCTTCACGTTGCTCAGGAAGATATTCTTCAGCCACTGCTTCGGCAGTGTATAGCTCAGTGATACGTTCTGCAAGCGGATATATGATCCATCCTCAACATACTTGTCGCTCATGCGGAAGTTGTTGTTGGCCCCACTCTCGGTGGAGAGGCGCGGCTGGATCGTATTGGTGTTGGTGACGATATAGTTGCGGTAGTCGTCAGGACCGTTGGCATCGATCTTCTGCAGACGGGCGTAGTCGAGGACGGTACGTAGCTGGTTGCTTGTCGAACCGGTGATCTCCAGCCAGCGACGGGCGTAGTTGACGACCTTGTTGCCATAAGAGCCACTGAACTGGAATGTGAGGTCAAATCCCTTATAAGAGAAGGTGTTGCCAAAACCAAAGGTGAACTTAGGCTCGGGGTTGCCGATGAACGTCTGGTCTTCGTTGTTGATGACTCCATCCCCATTGACATCTTCGTAGATGTAGTCGCCGATGAAGATACCACCGCTCGTGGGCGAAGAGGCGATGGAGGTTCCTTCAGGAAGTGCGACCTGCTTGACGTTGCCCTGAGCATCCTTATAATAGAAGTCAGAAGCCTTGTCGAAACGTCCGATGACCTTATAGCCCCAGAACTGTCCGATAGGCTTGCCGACAACCGTGTTTGTGACGGTAGTGACATCAGAGCCTATCTGTATGGTCTGTGGCAGTGAGCCTGTGGCAGAGTCGAGAGAAAGGACCTTGTTGCGGTTCAGTGAGAACACGATATTGGATGTCCACTGGAAGTTCTTTCTCTGAATGTTCACAGTGTTGAGGGTGAACTCGAAGCCGGTGTTGCGCAGTGAGCCAATGTTACCCCACGGGTTGGAAGCTGTGCCGTAAGCCTCGTCGGAGCCGGCGCCTCCCAGGAAGGCAGGGAGATCGATACGCATCAGCAGGTCGTCGGTCTTCTTGTAGTACCAGTCGGCTACCAGGTCGATACGGCTGTTGAAGAGTGAGAGGTCAAGACCGACGTTCCATGAGTAGGTCGTCTCCCATTTCAGTTTCTCGTTGGCGGTGTTGCCGTTGAGCACACCGACGCCCCAGGTTGTTGTATAGTTCTTCAACATGGCCAGATAAGCCCAGTCCTCTACGTTCTGGTTACCGGTGGCACCCCATCCCAGACGGAGCTTGAGGTTATTGATGACTTTATTGTTCTTCAGGAAACTCTCCTGTGAGACGCGCCATGCAAGGGCAGCTGATGGGAACCAGCCCCAGCGGTTGTCTTTGTAGAACTTTGACGATCCATCACGACGCAGGGTTGCGGTCACGAGGTAACGGTCATCATAGTTGTAAAGCATGCGGCCGAAGTAAGAGAAGATGGACGAGTTGTTCTGATAACCGGCAACACTGACATTGGCGCCTGTCGTTTCGCCTGCACTGATATCAGTGACGGAGTTGGACAGGTAACCGGAGTTGGCGATATTCATGTCCTCATAATAGTAATGGCTCATCTCCTGACCGAGCATCGCGTTGATATTATGCTTCTTGGCGAAGGTGTTGTTGTAGGTCAGGATATTGCGCCATGACCAGTATTTGGAGTCGTTCTTATACCATGCACCGTCGCGCTGGCTGCTTACCTTCACGCCGAACGTATAGTCAGGTGTGTAGGTCTTGGTCTTGTTGAGGTTATAGTCAGCAGAGAGCTCTGTACGGAACGTCAGGCCTTTATAGAGCGTGGCCTCCAGATAAGTGTTCACACGGAAGTTGAGGCGCTTGGCATAGTTTGTCTTAATCTCTGCCAGAGCCACGGCATTATCCGGCATCCACTGGTCGTCAGGACCATCGTATCCACCCTCGGCATTGTGTACGGCAACGGAAGGCTGCGACTGCAGGGCTGTGTTGATGATGTTCCAGTTCTTCTCCATCTCCTGCTTGGAATCGGCGAGCGAGAACGACATGCCACCCTTGAGCCATTTGCGGAGCTCGGTGTCTACATTGCCGCGGAGCGTCTGACGCTTGAAGCCTGTGTTCAGACCGATACCGTCCTGGTTGAGGTATCCGGCTGACATGGAGTAAGTGGTCTTCTCTGATCCTCCGGAGAGTGTCAGGCTGTGATTCGTCATGAAGGCAGTCTTGAAGAGCTCATCCTGCCAGTCGGTACCCTCACCGAGGAGATCAGGGCGAAGGAAGGTTCCACTGGCGGGTTTGATCTTGGCATCAGAGATGTCGTTGTAATGCTCGGCATATTCGCGGAGGTTCATCACGTCGAGCTTCTTGGGCATCTGCTGCCAACCGACGTAGCCGTCGTAGGTGATGTTTGCTACACCTGCCTTACCATGCTTGGTTGTGATGATGATGACACCATTTGATGCGCGGCTACCATAAATAGCGGTAGCGGAGGCATCCTTGAGGATGTCCATCGTCTCTATATCACTTGGGTTGATGCTTGCCAACGGGTTGGTGTTACCGTTGTCGGATGAGGAGGAATCGATGATGACACCGTCGATGACGAAGATAGGCTGCGACGTGGCATTCAGCGAGTTGGTACCACGGATACGGATTGTCGACGAGCCACCCGGCGTACCGGTGTTGGCCTGGATGGTGACGCCGGCAGCACGGCCCTGAAGCACCTGATCGATACTTGTCGGCACCGACTTGTCGATGGCTCCCTCGCCGATCTGTGTCACGGCGCCAGTCAAGTCCGACTTACGCATCGTACCATAACCGACGACCACGACATCGTTGAGCATTTGGCTGTTCACCTCCATCTTAACATTGACAGGTCCGGCACCGATCTTCACCTCTTGGGTGACATAGCCCATGTAAGAGATGACGAGAGTCTTGCCGCGGGCGGCTTTGATCGTGAAATTACCATCCAGGTCACTGATGGTAGCAACTTTAGGATTGTCTTTCAGACGAATCGTGGCGCCTATGATAGGACCATCATTGTCTGAGACAGTGCCTTTGACAGTGATGCCTTGTGCTAAAAGGTCCTGCGGGAAGAGCAAGGCCACAAACAGAAGCATCAGTACTGAGATAACTTTAGCACTTTCTTTCATGTTACATTTGTTTTAGTTTTAAGTTTTTGATAATTCTTTTTTTTGCATCGATTCTCACTCAGCGCAAGAATTTTGTTGCAAAGATATGGAAAAGAGCTATACATGGCATTAGGTTTTGTTTCATGTATATTAATTATTGTTTCATTAGGAAAAGTAGGTGATAATCGGGTAGCTACGTTACGTATGCACCTCGAAGAGGTGCCACACGGTTAGCCCCACGTGAGGCGTAGCCGAAACGTGGGGTGGTAATGGTGATGGATGACCTGATTACCGGCCTCGAAGAGGGCGAACATGGTTAAAGTGAGGCGAAGCCGAAACGTGGGGGTGTGTTTGACGCTATGTTTGTAAACTAATACCACGACCATGTTCGCCCTCTTCGAGGCCGGACTTAAACGAAACGGTACGCAACCTAAACCCCATGCTGCGTCAGGCCCCTCCTCCATCCCCCTCCCTCGTAGGGCGGGAGAACCTTCCTTGCATGGGGCTAACCATGTTCAACCTCTTCGAGGTTGTTTCCGGGACTAACCATGTGGCACCTCTTCGAAGTGCGAGACTAACCGTGTGGCACTTTTTCGAAGTGCGGGGCTATACGCGTGTCTTGTTTTATCGTTATTCTCGGCTGTTCTGGTCCTTCTCACACTCCTGTGCGTAAGCAGAAGGGCTGACACCGAAGTGTTTCTTGAAGACGGTGGAGAAATAGGTCTGGTTGTTGAAGCCCACGGCATAAGCCACCTGCGTGATATTGATGCTCCCCTCCTTGAGGAGCTTCTTGGCCTGCTCCAGACGCAGGTTGCGGATGGAGTCGCCCGTAGGGATACCTGTTATCTCTTTCATCTTCCGGTGGAGCTGTGCACGGCTGATGCCTACATCATCGGCGAGCTTCTCGACGTTAAACTCCGGGTCGGCGAGGTTAGCGTTGATACTCTTCATGATGCGCTCCATGAGGGCGTCGTTGTTGCCTTTGACAGTGACGTCTTCGACCTTATCCTCCTGCTGCTGAGCACCGGAGAACTTGCCTCTCAGGCGGCGTACATTGTCTACGAGATTGTCGATGAGAATATGCAGCTCGTCGATGTCGAAGGGCTTGGCCAGGAAGGCGTCGGCTCCCTTGCGCAAGCCTTCAAGACGGTTACCGACCTCGCTCTTTGAAGTGAGCAGTATGACGGGGATATCACTCGTTCTGGGGTTTCCCTTAATGTTTCTCAGAAGGGTTATGCCATCCATCTCCGGCATCATGACATCGCTCACGACGAGGTCGAAACGGCCAGTCAGCACTTTCTCCAAGGCCTCCTTGCCATTCTGTGCAGAGTCGAAGCGGTACCATTGTCCAAGTTCGCGTTCTATATAAGCTGGGATCTCATAGTCGTCGTCGGCTATGAGAATACTGAAGTTGCGGCTGCCTTTGCTCTTGGGCTCCTCGTTGACAGGTTGCTTCTCAGAGACTGAGATCTCTTCCGGTTTGAGGTGACTGTTGCCTCGAAGGAGCATTACTTCCAGGCAGGCTCCGCGCTTGCCGTCAGTGCGGTTGTACGCTTTTATCTTGCCACCATGCATCGTCACGATGTTACGGCAGAGATTCAGGCCTATGCCTGTACCATTGATATGCAGTTCGCTGGTGTCCTTGCTCTGGTAAAATCTGTCGAAGAGCTTGTCGGTCTTAGGCTCTTTGAAGCCAATGCCACTGTCAGTGACCTTCAGTACCACCATGTTGTCGTTTGTGCCTATACTGACTGTAATCTCTCCTCCATCAAAGGTGTATTTGAAGGCATTGGACAAGAGATTGGAGATGACCTTGTCGAACATCACACGGTCTATCCATACTTTGACGGGCTTGTGGTGCATGTCAAAGGCTTTGCCGTTGCTGTCCGTCAGCCGGAGCGTTATATTGCGATCCTGCGCACTATACTGATATACGCGGATGCAATGGGCAGCGAAGTCTACGAGGTCGGTCTCCTCACAATGAAGCTGCACCTGTCCCTTGTCTATCTTCCGCTCATCGAGAATCTGGTTGACAAGTACCAGGAGTCTTTGTGCATTGTGATCGATAGTCTCAATATCGCGTTGGCTCTCACTATCGGTGATCCGGCTTCTCAACTTCTTCAAGGGCCCCATGATAAGGGTCAGCGGCGACCGGATATCGTGTGTGGCATCGATGAGGAATCGCATCTTCTGCTCTTCAATATCGGCGCGGCGACGACGCTCGTGCTGACGATAGAAAAAGAGGACGATGACAACAATGATCGCCAGGTAGATGGAGTAGGCCCATACCGAAGCATACCAAGGCGACTTTACGTTGATATGTATTAATGTCGATTCCTCTGACGCTTTGCCGTTCAGTGATGCCTTGACTTCTATGCGGTAATCGCCGGGTTCCATCTGTGTGAAGGGTATCTGGTTGACGCCTTCTTCCGTGGACATCCATTTGCCGCCATTGATGCGGTAGCGATAGGCGATATCGTCGCTACGCTTATAGTCGAGCTGTGAAAACTCCATGGTGAACGAGTTCTTGTTGTAAGGCACGCTGAAATCGCTTTTGCGCCAGTCTTTGCGCTCGCCTGCAACGATGAAGCTCACGAGATGGGGCTTACCCACGAACTGTCGGTCCTTCATGATCTCCTGGGGAGAAAATGTCGTTATACCGTCGCAGGTGCCAAAGCCGATCTGTCCGTCAGGCGCTTCCAGGTCAGAGCCGAGCATGTACTCATGTGCGGTCAGGCCGTTGCCACGGATATAACTGTAGAACTGTTTTTTCATTCGGTCATACCGCCAGATACCCATGGTGGTGCTTATCCACAGATTGCCGTAGCCGTCCTTGACCATGGCGCACGCCTGTTTGTCTTTGAGCGGCTCGGAATGGGGAAAGGGCATAACCCTTTTCTGGGCGTAATCGTAAAGATAGAGCCCCTTGTCGGTACCAATGACGACATTGCCGTCAGCATCTGTGCAGACAGTATTGGTCAACTTGTTTTGAAGGATATTATGCCAACCTAAAGGCTTGAAACTGTGTGATCTGGGATCAAAGCAGGAGACACCATTCGATGTGGCGATCCACAAGAGTCCGCGGCGGTCGAAGGTCATGTCTCTTATCCAGTCGTTGCACAGATATCCTTTTGGCCCACGCTGCCGCATGTTGTAGACCGTTGTCTCTCCAGTTGATATATTATAAATGTATAGTCCTTTGCTGTAGACGGAGATGTACAGGTGGTCATTGGCATCGTCGAGGATACTGTAGACGCCGGCACTCTCGAAACTCAGGCATTGCTTGCTGCTGCCCGTTTCCGGTTGGTAGCGGTACAACCCGTTGTTGGAACCAATCCAGTAACGTCCCTTCCGGTCATGGTAGATGATACGCGCACCGGCAGGCGCCGAAGGATGAGCTGTAATCTTGCCCGTGGCATCAAAATGGTATACGCCGTTGTTCTGCACCGTGCACCAGACGTCGCCTTGTCCTCCCGGAGTCATCGATGAGAGGCTGCTGCCCGTACGGTAGCCTTGTGAGGCAAAGTTCCAGTTGTGGAACAGTGGCCGCTCTTTGTTGACAAGATACAGGCCTTTACGGTAGCAACCGGCCCACAGATTGCGGTCTTTGTCCTCATAGAGACTGTTGATGAATGCCGTGCTGAGGTCGAACGTCTGAGAGTCGCCGCCATGATAGGGTACGACCTTATGGCTGCCTTTGACAGCAACGAGTATGCCGCGCTCTGCCGTGCCGAGGTAGAGGTTGCCTTCGCGGTCACGCATAGCGGTATTGATCGTCAGGCTACTGCTCAGCGGACCAAAGTCGTAGCCGGCATCGTAAAGACGCTTCGTACGATAATCGTAATAAGCGATACCTGACATGCAGACGACAAGGAGCGAATGGCCTTGGGGAATGAAAGCCACGGGGCTGCCCCATGCCGAGTGCAAGTCGTGGCGGAAGACCTTCCCCACATTATTATGTGTATAATAGGAGAAGTCTGACAGGTGGTTAGATTTCCACAGATAGCCGAGGCGGTCTTCATATAGATGGGTGAAGAACTCGTCAGAGTCTCGCCGCATGTATTGACGTTGAAGGATAAATTCTTTCTTTCCCTTTTTCTGGCTGTACAGGCCGTAGCCCGCTGTGCCTACTAAGATATCGCCCTCTTTATTTTCCAGCAAGGTGTAGATTCTTGTCGGTGACCGCCGGCCCTTGAGCGGTATGCGGCAGAAACTATTCTTGCTGTAGTCGTATCGCATAAGACCCATCGACGAGCCTATCCAGAATTCGCCTTTCTTGTCGATGAGAAAAGATGTGATCGTGTTGCTCGACAGGGAGGTCGTATCGTTGTCATCGTGAAGATAATTGGTGAAGTGGTAGCCATCGAAGCGGCTTAATCCATATTCCGTCCCGATCCATATCAGCCCATAGCGGTCTTGCACAATACAGTTGATGAGGCTGCTTGACAATTGCTGGGCTGGGATAAGAAATCCATTGTCTGCTTTTAAGAGGATGGCAATGAGCAGGCAGAGCAATATGGATACTCTTCGGGTAGTCTTTTGCATGGTGTTTAGTATAGTCGATGCCATTAAAAGTGTTCTTTTGTCTTTAGATCTGATGCAAAAGTAATTAAAAGGAGAGATACTGAGACATATTTTAATGACATTTTTTGTGTATGAGACAAATTTAAATGAAACGGCTACTATTGTTAATACCATCTAGGCGTCCTTTTATTAATTTTGTAAGCAAGCAAAAAAACTCATAAAATATAAACTATATATGAACAATTCAGAAAAAGACGGTTTTTATAAATTGAGTTGGATACAGCGTATCGGCTTTGGTTCCGGTGATCTGGCTCAGAATCTCATCTATCAGACCATTGGTATGTACCTGCTGCTGTTTTATACCAATGTGTTTGGTCTCTCACCGGCCTCTGCCGCGTTGATGTTTCTCGTCGTGCGACTGGTTGATGTGTTGTGGGATCCACTCGTAGGTACATTCGTGGATAAGCACAGTCCTCGTTTTGGCAAGTACCGGTCGTATCTTGTGCTGGGAGGCATTCCGCTGTCGGGCTTTGCTATCCTGTGCTTCTATGACGGTTTTTCAGGCTCGTTGCTCTATGCTTATATCACGTATGTCGGTATGTCGATGTGCTACACCCTTGTCAATGTGCCTTATGGTGCTCTCAATGCCAGTCTGACCCGCGACACCAATGAGATAACCGTCCTGACGAGCGTGCGTATGTTCATGGCTAACCTCGGTGGTCTGGCTGTCGCATACGGTGTGCCTAAGATTGTGTCATGGCTCTCTCCTGACGGCAAGACGAACACGACAGCCGATGCTACGGCATGGTGCATCACGATGACCTGTTTCGCCTTGGCTGGTATGTTGCTTTTGATTTTCTGCTTCTCGCAGACCAAGGAGCGTGTCGTCATGGACAAGAAGGAGACGTCCAAAGTCAAGGTTTCTGACCTCTGGACAGAGTTTGTGCGTAATAAACCGCTGCGTGTTTTGGCATTCTTCTTCATCACAGCTTTTGCTATGATGGCTATAGGTAACTCTGCAGGCAGTTATTACATGATCTATAATGTCAATGGCACGAGCGATCAGATGGCCGACTTCATGGCGCTGGGATCCATTCCTGCCTTCATCTTCCTGCCGATGGTACCTGCCATCAAGCGAGCCATAGGCAAGAAGCAGATGTTTTATGTCTTCCTCACCATAGCCATCATCGGTATGGCGATCCTTTATGTCGTCAGTATGGTTCCCGCCCTGAAGAGTAAGATTTGGATTGTCTATGTCGCGCAGTTCATCAAGTCGACGGGTGTCATCGTTGCCACAGGTTATATGTGGGCACTGGTGCCGGAGGTCATCTCCTATGGCGAGTACACTACGGGTCGCCGCATCTCAGGCATTGTCAATGCTCTTACGGGTATCTTCTATAAGGCTGGTATGGCGCTGGGCGGTGTAGTGCCGGGTCTCGTCTTGGCTTTCGTGCATTTCGACAAGGACAATGCTGTGTCGCAGACTCCTTTCGCCCAGCAGGGCATCTTGTGGCTTGTCTGCGTGATACCGGCTATCCTCCTTGTCCTTGCAATGTTCATCATCTCCAGGTATGACCTTGACGATGACAAGATAGACGAGATCAATGCAGCCATTGAAGCCCGGCATTCAAGTCGTGAAGAGCCGATAATTATATGAGTTTGTATCTCAAAGTTACAACATTCATTTGACAATGGAAAAATGAAGCAAAAAAATCATCGTGACGTTGAAGCGCCACGATGACAAAAAGCTACCATAGGTTAGTTCCTTGGCCGCGTCGCAATCATTACGCGTCTGCGTCGCAATCATTACGCGTCTGCGTCGTAATTGTGACACGTCTGCGTCACGATCGTGACGCGGCCACGTGAAGATGACGGTAAACTGTTAGTGCAATCGCAAGCTGATTACAGTGACATCACGATGCGATAAAAAGTTTTAATAGTCTTATTTTTATGGGAACAACCTATCATAGGACAAGGGTAATAGTGCAGGGTGGGGTCCTGTGCCCCACCTCAAAAAATGTTCGACCTATTTATCGGTTGGGACATTATTTGTGGAAGGGCACAGGACCCTTCCCTGCACTGACACCACTGCTGTCCTATTGACCGATTTGTAATCGACTTTACATCATTACTCGAAGAGGTTGCACAGGGTTAGCCCCCTTCGGGAACCTTGTCAATACGAAAAACGGAGGAACCAAACTGTTATTTTCCGTTGAGTTTCTTGATAAGCTTAATCTCTTCAGGATCAAACGGAGTCTTGTCCTGACGGTAGATGTCGTGGAACCAAAGCTCGGGCTCATGGCCATCGGGAATAGGGGTGCCCCAGGCAAAGATGGTATTAGTCTTGCCGGAAACGAATCCCCAGTTGATAGCTATCACCTTGTTGGCTTTGAGTAATGGCATGACAGACGAGAAAAAGCTGCCGTTTCTACGCGCCATATATTCCGTACAGATGAGAGGACGGTTGAGTGCGCCAAGATATTTTATTTCCTCACTGTGCTTATAAGCTGGATCGTAATTGTGATAGGAAATGACATCAGAATGCTCCAACTGAAAAGCATTGAGCGGCGCAAAATCCTTGCTGAGGTTCCAGACACCGGCGGTCAACGGTTGTGAGGGGTTGACTGAGCGGGCCCATTCGAACACTTTACGCAACAAAGGCAGAGATGCCGTCTTCTGGTCGCTGTTTCCTGGTTCGTTGTAGAGATCCCACATCAGCACGCGCTTATCGTTGCCGAAAGTCGTGAGGATATCCTTCACATATTTGCTGAGGTTCCGATAGAGTGTCACCGTGTCTTTGCGCAGACTCATTGACGGGTCGCGTACCCAACCAGAGTTGTGGACACCCGGCTTTGGTGCCGGCTGCTTACCGTAGCTCGACTCGGCATTCCAGCAGTCATCGAAGAAGACGAAGAGCGGGCGAATGCCATGTCGGTCACAGATCGTAAGAAAGTCATTCATGCGGTCTTTTAGTCCCTGTGGGTCATGGGCATATACTACACTGCTAAGGAAGACTCGCATGGTCTTGAAGCCGAGCTCCTCGGCCCAGCCCAATTCCTTGTCAATCTGCTTGTGGTCATAGGTGTCCTTGCTCCACATCTCAATCTGGTTGATAGCCGTGGCAGGGATATAGTCGCACCCCGACATCCATGGCAGTGGCGCATACCAGGCGTTGGCCTTAGCCTCTGTCCACCGTGGAGCCAACACATTCTTTTTTTGTTGCTGAGCGGAGATGGGCAGTACGCCCATCAGCGCCAACAGCAATAATGTTAAGAAACAAATCTTTCTTTTCATCATTGTATGAGATTACTTCAAATTTCCATTCTGTATGAGACCTTGGTCATTTCTTCACGGCAGAGAGCACACCATGAGCAACGCCCTTCGTCAGGTCGAGTGTAAGCACCCATGTGTCTCCAGGAGTGAGCGTCACGTCACTCGGCACATAGATGTTGCCGTCGTCGTGACCGTCAGAACCGGTACCGACCTTGAAGACATCACTTGTAGAGGTGATGCAGTGGTCACTGCCTGAGCCCTTGAACTCTGTGCCCCAGCCTGCCTGGCCGAAGAACTTGAAGTTGATCGTTGTCGGATCATGGTACAACTGCTTGTCAACGGTCATAGTGACCTGGTACACTTTATTCTTCACTTGAGCCATGCATACATCATACTGAACACCAGTCCACCAGTTTATATTGTTCTGATAGAACGGTAAAAATGCAGGTTTATTGAAGGTGCAGGCACCGATAATCCACACAGCACCCGTGCCGTCATCGTTGAGCGAAGCCGGATTAGCACCATTCATTGCCCAGATACGGAAACAATTATAGTCGTAGCTTGCGGCTATCGTGTACATGCCCGTGACGGCATTGAAAGTGAATGAGCCATCACTGTTCTTCGTGAAGAAGTCGGGATCATAGTACCAGTCGGCTCCATCAATAGCACTGTCCGTGAACTTATATTTCATGCCCTGAATAAGTCCGCCGACATAATAGAGGTTGTTCTTGTCGATTGTTATCTCGGTAGGCGGCGCATCAGGATCAAGCACTGGGCCATACTCATAGGTGAGCGTGTTGAATGTTACTTTGATCTTGCCAATTGTTGTACTGACGAAAGACAAGGGCGTCGTCACACCTTGCGTGCATCCATCTGTCCCTTCTCCAAAGGTGATCACGTTGCCGCTCGTACCCTGTGCCGGTGCAGAGAAATAGCCGGATAACAGGTTCGTTGCCGACTCCACAGTTGTGGAGAAGAGATATGGATTGGAGGCATCGGGCGTCATCTGATACGTCTTGTCGCCGGAAACGAAGTTGATATAGGCATATTTCGGCCTCGACACATTGATATCGAAGTCCTGCTCCGTCGTTGTGAAGTCAATGTTCTGGAGCACGAGCTTCAGCTTTGCGGTGCCATCAGGGATCTCCTTGAGGAACGGTACGTAGACCTTTGCCGTATAATCGCCCTCCGTCTTCGTGCGCAGCGTGGTCTGCCCTACGACCTCGTCGTCGAAATAGAGATAAGCTTTCAGGGTGGAGAGTGCTATTCCTCCCTCATCTTTACAGTTGACGGTGAACGTGAGGCTGTCGCCAAAGAGTGCCGACGTGGGCACATCTTGGGTCGTGATGACTGGCTTGCCGTCACCGCGTGGCAACGGATCATCATCGTTGTTGCAAGCGGAGAGGCTCAGGACAGCCAACAGCGCCATGCAGAATATCTTGAATGTTTTCATAATCAGTCAATTAATTATTATTCAAAGTTTCTTCCATTTACACGATACCACACCCGAGGCTGGCACTGTCACTTTGAAGTGCTGGCTCCCGTCGCTGACGGTCATCGTCTGGTCTTCCGTGCCTTCGTTGAGCAGAAGCAAGCCATAGGTACCGTCGGGGTTAAGGAACTCGGCGTGGGTGATGCCTGTGAGCCGCGGATCGCGGCTGGTGCCGATACGCTGGGCACCGGTCTCTACAGCTTCAGCAGCGTGCGTGATAATATAATAATGAGAGTTACGGGAGATCGTCTTGTAGCTGTTGCTGATGTCCACAGCGCCATAGCACGTCTGACAACCACCGTCGAGGTTCGGTCCGAGCTTGTCGTCGAGCATAAGGTTCCACACGAGCACCGCCTTGCAATAGCGGTTCACGGTACCGAGAAGCACGCTCTTCATGTCGGCAACGAGGCGCGTGGAGAGGTTGCGCCCGTCATTCCAAGTGCCGATAGAGGTCTCTGAGAAGATGAGATCCTTCGTAGGAGCCTGCTGATGGATGTCGTCGAGCTCTGTGTTGCTGCCTCCGTAGTCGTGGTAAGCAGCGCCCACGACGAGCTCTGAGCCATCAAAACTACTGCCGAGCGCATTGTAGACCTTGATAGGATAATCATTCTGGTCACTGACGTTGTCGTAGTTGTAGTTGTGGTCGAAGACATAGATCTTCGTCTTGATGTTGTTCTTCTCGAAGTCGGCAGCCAAGGCTTTGACGAACGGTGCCTCCTCTTGCCATGGCATGTACAGCGATGCGCAGTTGGCATGGTTCAACGGCTCATTCTGCGGCGTCACGGCATAGATGGAGATGCCCTCGGCTTTCATCGCCTGTACGAACTTCACGAAATAGTCGGCATAGGTCTCATAGTAGTCGGGGTTGAGATGCCCGTCCGTCCACGCATTGTGAGGACCTTTCGTCGTGATGTCATCCACCTTCATCCACTGCGGACAGGTCCACGGCGAAGCAATGATCTTCAGGTTCGGATTGATGGCAAGGACCTCTTTGAGGATGGGTATGACATAGTTCTTCTCATCGCTCTGCAAGGCAAAGTTCTGAAGAAGATTGCCGTCGGGGCCTTTCGTATCGCACAAAGAATATTCCGTGCTTGAGAAGTCGTTGCAGCCAATGGAGATACGTGCATAGCTCACACCGTAGCCATCCGTCGTGCTGTAAGTCTTCTTCAGAAAGGCCTCTCGGTCGGCAGCACTCATCTTCATCAGGTTATAGCACGAAGAATAGGTGAGCGCAAAGCCGAAGCCGTCCATCGTCTGATAGGTCTTCGTGGCGTCGAGCTGCAGCACGGTGGTAGCCATTGTGGAGCCTTTCGTGATCTCTGCTGTGTCGCCTTTGAGGTTATAAGCTTTGTTGGCAGTCGACGTGAGCAGCGAAGCCACCACCTTACTTACCGAAGGCGTATCAGGTGTGGGGTTTGGCGTATCCCCGCCACTCTCCGACGAACTGCCGCAGGCCATGAGCAACGCAGCCAAGGTTGAGGCTATTATATCTACTATCATATAATTCGATTTCATTGCGTTTTGTTTATTAATATCCCGGATTCTGGGTGAGGTTCTCATTTTCATCGAGTGCTGTCTGCGGGATAGGCATCAGATAAGAGTTGGCATTGTAAGCTTTGGCAAGCGTCAGACGTCCGGAATCGCGGCTGTTGAGATCGTTCATCACGCTCTCCACCTTGCCGTTGCGCACGAGGTCGAACCAGCGCTGACCTTCGAGAGCAAGCTCAAGGCGGCGCTCATGCAGCACAGCGTCGACCATAGCATCCTTCGAACTTGTCTTCGAGGCATCGAGATCCTTCAGCTTAGCGCGCTCACGGATCATGTTGACGAGCTTTGCACTGTTAGCGAGATCGCCCTTGTAAGCGTATGCCTCGGCCTCAAGCAGGATAATATCGGCCAAGCGGATGATGTACTCATTGTTATAACCCGAGCGCAATTTATACATGAACGGATAATGGTCGGAAGGGTAGTAGTTGGACCATCCGCACGAATAGTAGACGATTGTCTGATTGCGGCGTACGGTATCGCCCTCGTTGTTGAAATCGTTGATGAGGTCGCGCGAGGGAGTTGCCCACTTAGCCCATGAGAACGACTGGTCGTAATTCTCCAGGCAGCGGCCGAACATCCACGACTCCCAGTTGCCTGCACCTGAATACCAGTGCACTTCAAGGATACCCTCTGAAGTGTTACGCTTCACGCAGTCTTTCTTCGCGTCATCCCAGCCCCACAGCGTAGCGAAGTCTGGTTCGAGAGCTAATCCCGGTGTGGCACGTACCTTCTCAGCATAACTGATGACCTTGTCGTAGTCTTGCACAGCCTTCTCTGCATAGACCTTGCAGAGCAGTGCCTGCGCCACCGTCTTCGAGAGAAGGGTACGGTCGGCATTATCAAAGTCGGGGGCATACTGCTCAGCATCTGTGAGGTCACTGATAATCTGTTTGTAGCACTCCTCCGTCGTAGCTCTTGGCGGGAAATAGGAAGGGTATACGGAGTCGATATTCTCCGATGTGATGGTTCTCGGAATGGTTGTTACCATAGGCAGAGAGCCCCAGATACGAGTCATGCGGAACATGTCGAGTGCACGGAAGATCTCGCCTTCGGCTTTCCACTGATGACCTTCGGCAGCCGTCACTTTGCCTTCGCTTACGAGCTGGTCCACACCATTGATAAGCACGTTGGCTTTGGCAATGTCTTCGAGATAACGGCTCCAGTCGCGCGCCATATCGGGGTTACTGGCATCGATGGTGTTGGTCTCGTAAGGTACGACCTCGGCGCCCACTGTGCCTACATAAGCGTTATCAGAGTGGCAGTCGCCAAGCAGCACATAGTCGAGGTGCATGTGCTCCTGACGGTTGCGCAGCAGCTCATAGATGGCTTTGCGCTGCGAGACAGCAGCATCACGGTCTGCTAGTACGGCTTTCGTAGTATCTGTAAGCTTGCCTTCCGTAATCTCTGATGGAGTGGAGATGGGGTCGTAGTCGAGCGAGCATCCGGCCATCGTCGTCAGGAGTGCGGCAAATAAAAAGAAATATTTCGTTTTCATAGTTGTACGTTTTAATAATGATCCCTTAAGAAAAGTCCGTTTTATCATTAGAACTCTACTTTCACACCCAAGACGAAGGAGCGACTGGAAGGATAAGTACCCCAGTCAAGACCTTGTACGGCACCACTGTCACCATACTGGTTGACCTCTGGGTCACGGCCTTTGTATTTCGTGAACGTAAGAAGGTTTGTGGCAGAAACATAAGGCTGAAGCTTTGTCAGACCGATGCGGCTGATAAGCTTGAAGGGTACGTTGTAAGAGAGCGATACGTCCTTGACGCGCAGATAACTGCCGTCCTCAACGAAATAAGATGAGTTCTTGATGTTCCAGTTCACACGCGGCACATCCGTTATCTGACCAGGAATCTGCCAGCGGCGCAGCACGCGGGTCGACTGGTTGCGGCCGTCGTACATACCTTCGGTCTCCATGCGTGAGACATTGTAAACATCGTTGCCATAGGTACCTTGGATGAGTATACTCAGGTCGAAGCCTTTATAAGAGAATGTATTCGTCAAGCCGTAGGTGAAGTCGGGGTTAGGATCACCGATATACGTACGGTCGGAGGCAGAGATGATGCCATCGCCGTTCACATCCTTGTAGATCATGTCACCTGTCTCTGGGTCCACGCCTTCAGCCACATAACCATAAAAGCTGCCGAGTGGACGGCCGGGGACATTGCGCACCACATATTCAGCCACAACCTCGGAAGTGCCTGCTGCCCACTGGATAGGCACAAACTTCAGACTCTTCAGTTTATTGCGGTTGAAGGAGATATTGAAGTCGGTGTTCCACTTGAACGCGCCAACGAAGTTCTTTGAGCTGACAGTGAACTCAAAGCCTTTGTTCTCCATCTCACCGCCGTTGTAGGTCAGGCTACGGGCAGCAGCAGAGCCAGCAGGAAGCGTGATATGCATGAGCATGTTCTTCGTGCGCTTGTAATAGTAGTCGGCATAGAACGTGAGGCGGTTGTCGAGCACTGTGAGGTCAAAGCCCAAGTCAACCTGATGGGTCGACTCCCACGTCAGCTCCGGATTGCTGAGTGTCGACTGGGTACGCGTAGGCACGGCGTTGACGTCGTAGCCCTCACCGAACCACTGCACGCGGTTGATGCTGTACTGAGCGAGGTAGCCATAGTCGCCCAATCCGCTCTGGTTACCGGTCTCACCCCATCCGCCACGGAGCTTGAGGTCATTGATCCAGGAGACATTCTTCATGAACGGTTCGTTGGAGATACGCCAGGCAGCGGAGAACGATGGGAACCAGCCCCAACGATGGCCGGGAGCAAGCTTCGAGCTGCCATCGGCACGGATGTTACCCGTGAGCATATAGGTATCGTTCCAATTGTATTGCAGACGGGCGAAGTAAGACATGATAGCCCATTGTGACTCTTCTGATCCTGTGCCGGTCCACGAGATGCGGTTGGCACCGTTGAGGGTCTTGATCTTGTCGTCGGCATAGTCGTAACCGTCGATATAGCTGTGCTTCCAGTCGCTCTTGGTCCAGGAAGAGCCGGCCATGGCATCGAGGCCATGCTTGCCGAAATGATGCTTCCAGTTGACCACATTATCCCAGATGAGAAGCTGGTTAGTGTAACGGTTGTCCGAGCCCTCACCTTTCGTGTCACGGCCATCGTGGGTCGAGACAGGGTCGAGGAAGTTGGTGGTCGTAGTCTGTGTGCGGTCGAGGGTGAAAGAAGATGTCCAGTTCAGTTCCTTCGTGAACTTCACTGTAGCTTTGCCTGTAGCGATGAGGCGTGCGTTGTTGCTTTTGTTGTCCTTCGTGCGAGCGAGACTTTCAAGAGGCGAGTCGATATTGGCACCATAGAAGGTGGTGTAGTACTGATTAGGATTCTCGGGATCCCAGATCGGAGCATAGGTTGGGGTAGCGACGATGGCCGGTACCACGCCGCCACGGTTGGCACCTGTACCACTGATGATGCCTGTACCTTTATAGGTATAGTCAGCATAGTTGATATTCGTGCTGAGGTTGAGCCATGGCTTGATGTCGTTGTCGAGAGCCACACGCCCGTTGTAACGCTTGAAGCTGGAGGTGATGATGACACCAGTCTCTCCCGTGTAGCCACCTGAGATCATGTAGCGCAGGCGGTCGTTGCCGTTGGTCACCTGCAACTGATAGTCCTGCACGCCGCCCGTGCGGTAGACCTCATCTTTCCAGTTGGTCTGGTCGGTGAGTCCGTCGGGCAGTTTGATGAGTCCAATCTCATCCATCAGATCCTTATACTCGGCAGCGTTGAGCGACTTCTGGTTGTCGCGTACCTTATTGAAAGCGTAGTGGGCGTTGAGCGAGACCTTTGCCACGCCTTTCTTGCCTTGCTTGGTGTTGATGATAATCACACCATTGGCTGCGCGTGAACCATAGATAGCTGCAGAGGATGCATCCTTGAGCACCTGCATGTTGTCGATGTCGTTGGCCTCCAGAAAAGAGATGTCGGTCATCGGTACGCCGTCGACGACGAAGAGCGGGGCGTTGCTGCCATTGAGAGAGGTCGTACCGCGCACACGGATCGTAGGTGTGGCACCCGGGGTGCCACTGGCCTGAGACACTTGCAGTCCGGCAGCCTTACCTTCCATACCCTGAACGGCGGAGACGATCGGGCGCGTGCTGAGGTCTTCGGCAGAGACCGTAGAGACGGCGGTCGTCACATCCTTACGCTTCACGGAGCCGTAACCGATGGCGACGACCTCGTTGAGCGTGTTGTTCTCTTCCTGCATCACAACCTGCATCGAGGAGCCTGCCTTCACTGTTACGGACTTGAAGCCCACATACGTGATCTGCAAAGTCGTGCCCGGCTTTACATTCAAGGAGAAATGACCATTGAGATCTGTGACGGTGCCCGCATGTCCGCCGGAAGCGACGACAGAAGCACCAATGATGGGTTGATTGTCGGCATCGACCACCGTTCCCGTCACTTTGCCTGTCTGGGCAAACGATGGGGTAGCGAGCAAAACCATGAAGAGCATGGTCAGTAACCAACCAACTGCTGAGGTTCTTGTTAGTTTTTCCATCATAATTTTTAGTTTTAAGGAATGTTCTTAATTTTTCGCAAAGATAAGAAGAAATACGATACAATGAAAGCCTTAGTGTGCAAAAAGTGGTAGAAAAAGGAGACGATAATCATTCAATTATCTTATTATCAATAGTTTGCTATTATCCTCATTATTTGATTTGGTGGTAGTTTTTAAAGTGAAAAGAGTTGGCCTGATTGTTTGAAAAAAAGCAAAAGGCCCGAAGTTAATGTTATTTTTCGTATCTTTGCAACCAATAGAAAACAATCCAATATGAATAAGAACAAAATCATATATCTACTTCTCTTCTCCGTCACCTTTCTTTTGACGGCGGCCTCTCCTGCTTCAGCCTCCGACTTGTCGCAACAATACCACTTGCTCGATGAGGCTTTGGCGCAAAGCACTAAATATATTGCAGCCCATGAGCAGAGCCTGCGCAAGAAGAAAGTGCTGCTACATAACGCAAGCAGTAAGCAGCAACGGCTCAGGATTAGTTACCAGCTCTATGAAAGCTATGCAGCCTTCCAGACCGACTCAGCTCTCGTTTATCTTGACCGCTGTATTGCACTTAGTGAGGCAATAGGCCATACAGCTTTCGCACAGTCATGTCGGGCTCTCAAAGCTACCCAGTTCTCTGTCGCGGGCTATTACCCGGAAGCCTTGACAATGCTCCGTGAGGTGAACCGAAAGGAACTGGACAAGACAGGCTGGCAAAACTACTACTATGCCTTGAATCACGTTTACGGCGAGATGGCTTCGTATACGAGCGACAAGCGTCTCCGCAAACAGTTCTTTGACACTGCAGACAGCTATCGCGACTCGATGTATGCTGTCTATCCGGCGTCGAGTGAGGCTGTGCTGATGAAACGAGAGATACAATGCTCCAGCCACAAAGATTTCGCCCATGCCCTCCAGTACAATGATCTTCGTTTGCAGCTTGCTCCTAAAGGCAGCCATGTATATGCCATCGTGGCTTATTTCCGCTATGTGGAGTTAGAGGGAATGGGGCGTGAGGATGAGGCGCTCTACTGGCTCACAGAGTCGGCAATAGCTGATATCCGTAATGCCGTGACCAATCAGGCTTCTCTCTGGAGTCTTGCTGATAAGCTCGACAAGAGTGGTGACATCGATCGCTCACACCGCTATATCGACTACGCCTGGCAGTTTGCCAACTACTTCGGGGCCCGCACACGCAGTTGGCAGATATCACCGATACTGCGCAACATCGATTCTACTTTCCAGCAGAAAGAAGCCCGCAACAACCGGCAGCTCATTATGCTTGTCATCCTCGTCAGCATGCTATCGGTCGTGCTTATTATCTCCTTAGCTTATATGATGAAGCAACGTAAGCGTCTCGCCGATGCTAACCGACAGCTCGATGAGAGCAGCCGCGTGAAAGAAGCTTATATTGGCCGCTTCCTTACGACTTGCTCGCTCTATATTGACAAGCTCGACAAACTGCGCCTGTCGGTCAATAAGATGGTCAAGAACCATCAGTATGACAAGGTGTTGGAACTGACGCGAACGGCTGGCATGAAAAGTAAGGATATGGAGGCACTCTATCAACACTTCGACGAGGTCTTTCTCAATCTATTTCCTTCTTTTGTCGAACAAATCAATGCGCTGCTGCGCCCCGATGCCCAGTTTGTGCTTGCCGATCCTTCCCATCTGACCACTCCTCTCCGTGTCTTCGCGCTCATCCGCTTAGGTATGGACGACAGCACGAAGATAGCCGAATGTCTCCACTATTCGGTCAACACCATCTACAACTATCGGGCGAAGGTGCGCAATGGAGCGATCGGGAAGCGTGATGAGTTTGAAAAACAGGTAAAAATGATAGGGGCCGCCACAATGGGCGGCCACCAACAATAAACTATGTAGTTAGGGTCAGTTGCTCTTGCTGATGTCCCAATAGCTTAGATCCAGCTGAGCCTCTACCTTGTTCTCTATCGCGTCCGGCAGATTGCAGAAGAAGTCGATGCCGGTGAGCTCTTCCAGTTTGTCTATGGTGATGGCATAGTCGCCGTAGTTCGTGTTCGTGTCTGGTGTGTTGTTGTGCAGAGTCCAGATACCGATGAGTTTGCATTCAATTCGGCTGCAAAGGTACGCATAATATGTTACATAGATATAACATTCCAATGAAAAGTTGGTTATGTTTATAATAGGCTTTATTCTGTGGATGAGGTGGTACCTATTTGGTTCTTGTCGGATTGATAGCGTGATTCGGTCAATATCATTTTGTTTATCATTGTCGTGAATTGTCCCAGATTGTCTTCATAGACTCTTCATAGGCATCGCGATGAACTCATTGAGCTGCTCGCGTCTTTTCCGCCAGTCGGGCATATACTTTTTCATCAGCGCCTCAAAAAGCTTGTTGTGGCGCGACTCCTTCAGATGACAGAGCTCGTGGACGACGATATACTCGATGCACTGCCTTGGCACGCGGGCAAGCTCGAGGTTGAAACGCAAACGACGTGTCTTGACGGTGCAGCTGCCCCAGCGGTTGCGCATCTGCTCGATCTGCCAGGTGAAGTGTTGCTCCTCCATCTTCGCTGCCCATTCGTCGACCATCGTGGTGAGGAGCTGCTGCAGGCGTGCCCGGTACCAGAGGCGCAGCGCCTCCTGCCGTTTCGCCTTGCTGCTCCGTGGACGGACATAGAGGTATAGCTGGTTGCCTTTGACAATGACGGTCGGCTGGATGGGCATCTCCACGACATTGAGCTCATAGCGCTCACCGAGATAATAGTAGTTCTCGCCCGACACATACTGTCTCTGGGCCTGCCTCGGCTGGGCGGCGATGTTCGCCCGCTGCTTCGCTATCCAGCCCCATTTGGCCACGATGAAGAGGCGTGCGTCCTCATCCGTCAGGTCCTCGGGCATGGACAGGTGCACACGGCCGTCGGGCGGATAGACCGACAGATGCAGGTGCTTGATGGGCTTACGCTCTACGTCGATATGCAGTCCGTCAATCTCCATCAGATCTCATCGTGGTTAACAAGTATGTTCATGATTGTTTCGAGGTCGAAGCCCTCAGGCAGCACCTTCTTCACGGCTTTGCGCAGCTTGAGCTTCCGCCGATTCATCTCCCTCCATCCTATCTCAGCATTGGCCTTGGCAGTGTTGTAGACAGCCTTGACGGCACTCTCGTCCTTGCCGAGATTATCATACAGCGCTTTCTTACATGCCGTGTCGATGCCGTCGGGATAATCCTTCGCCGTGTAGGGTGAAGGGTCACAGGGACTGCCCGTGGGCTCTTTCCATTTCAGCCAGTATTTCTCCGGTGTCTTGATGACGCCATAGTGCAGCCCCTCACTGCCGTTGCCTGCCATGATGAGTTGCACGGTGGTGAAGAACTGCAGGATCTCGCCGTCTTCCTGGTTGCGGATATTCTGTCGGATGGCATCGGCGACACTGACGGAGTCTTTCTTCAGCTCCAATACGCACAGTGCGATGCCGTTGACATAGACCACGAGGTCGGGGCGGCGGTGCCCGGCATCTTCAATATCCCTTCGCACCGTGACCTCCTCGGCAATGGCGAAGTCGTTGCGCTCCGGATGCTGCCAGTCGATATAATAGACCTGTCGGCTGAAGTCCGCGTTCTCCTCATGCGCCTGGGTGGGGTAGCGCAGGTCGTGGTAGACGGCTTTGTTGACCTCGTACAGGTGGGCATAGTCGGCACAGACGGTGTCGTCGGTCAGCTTGCGGTAAGCTTCCTCGGCCTGCTTCAGCGTGCAGTGCTGAGACCCGTTGACCAGAAACTTCATCAGGTCGCCATGGCGCACGTTATAGTTCTCCTGCTCCTTCAGGTTACCGATATACCGGTAGCCATGTACGTTGTGGAGTAGGTCAATGACCTTGTTCTGCACGGCGCGCTCTGAATCAACGGTTGTTTCCATATTTAATCTCATTTAGTACTGCCAGCCCTTTTACGGTCAATTTATATTTTTGCCGGGGGTGCCGTGGACTTTCCGGATATAATAACGTAACCAGACCATCCTTTATGGAGGGCTCGATATAGTTTACCATAAAATTCCTACGCTGTTTTAACCCGATCTTGCCCATCATCTCTTTTATTGATAGTAGATTCATGCCTATAGCGTTAATGAGTGTCCTTTCTGATTCAGACACATGATCGGTTAACTTGGTCGGTACTTGGTCGGTACTTGGTCGGTCACTGCTCTCTACTTTGTTATTGTCCCGTTTCCACTCTTCTGGTGGGTTGATCAGCATGTACCTGTTTTTCAACTCATTGTGCTCACCAAGAAGCAGATTGCGAAAGAACTTGTTCAAGAACGAAGAATCTGGATCAATGCCTTTTGCCATATTGCGATAATTAGCGCGAACGAGTGCATTGCGGAAATACCATGAATTTTCAGCAAACAGGTCATTGTCAACATGAAAGCCACACGACCGAAGGTATTTGATGACGAAGACAGCTGTTGTCCGGGTGTTGCCCTCTCGGAAGGGATGGTTCTGCCATAGCAAAGAAACGAAATGACATATATGCTCAATCATATCATCTGTTGAGAGACCTTTGTAGATAAACTGTCGCTCTTGGTCAATATCATACTCAAGTGCCATTCTTATGTCTTCCGCACGTCCATAGAGAATAGTATCTCCCCGCAGTACCCATTCTTTCTTCGAGATGTCATAGGGGCGAATCTCGCCGGCGTGTTTAAATACCCCATCAAAGATATGACGGTGGATATTCAGAAATTCCCCGGCAGTGAAGGAGAAAGATTGCTCATTAAGCAATTTCGTAATATTGGCAGATACCTTGTCGGCTTCTTCTGTATCTTCGTCTTGTTGGTCGTGTGCCGTTTTTGAGACATAATAGTCCCTTATCATATCGCGAGCTTCGTCGATAGTAATGTCGCCCTCAATATGTTTGGCAGCCGTTTCGCGAAGATAGTCCGACACTTTCAGACCATCTACATCCTGTAGGCCTATTGCTGTACGCCAAGCCGAAGCCTTTTGCCGAGTGTGCGGCTCCTTGGCTCGTTCGTAGGCTTCGAAATCTAAGTATCCTTCCTTATAATTTGCCATACCATGACATGCGCCTTTTCCTCGCAAAGGTAACGATATTTTTTGAATGTATCAATTTGGCACGCCTGTTTTTTCTCGGATCTTAAAGATTTAAAGGAGGACTTCTTTAAGGGCGGCGCAGAAGTGCCCAGAATTTGAATGCCATTGTTCGGCGTTCGTCAAACGATTGTTCGGCGTTCGTCAAACGATTGTTCGGCGTTCGTCAAACGATTGTTCGGCGTTCGTCAAACGATCGGTCGAAACGTCAGTCGCGAAGGCTATACAGACAGATGTCGCTGATTGTTAAGCGCTCTCACTCCGTGAGTCTTATTCGGCCAGTGAGCAAGTCGTGCATCATGCCTTGCTTCACCGCCTTCATCTTCTCCCGCTTCTGTTCCAACAACGATATGTCCGAATCCATAACGGAAAGGACATGAGCAATGGCGCGCTGCTCGGGGAGGGGAGGAAGGGAAAATGATATAGATGCAAGTTTTGATGGACTTAATTCTAAAAAAGTAGAACCACTTGCCAAACTTAACATTTGTGTTCTTAAAATGTGAAGAAGATAATATACGAACTCTACATCAGAGTCCCCTTTTATAATAAGCGATTGAAAACCTTGATTAGTCGCTGCAGGGGTTTTTAGAATTGCTGCTATTCCGATAGAGGCCCTACTAGTTAATAAAATAGTATTTATCGGCAAAATTTTAGCACTACTATTCCTCACTCCTTGTTTGCTTATTGTTCTAATACTTTTGAATGCATATTTATTATTGTCAGACAATTCTGCGGGAGTAAACCACTGAATGTCCCCATTCCAATAATTATCCACTTCTGTGCTGGGTGTACCTCCTCCTACAATCTGGGCAATATCCCCTATTGTGCTATCTTTCCATTCCCCCTTGAATCCGGGCAGTCTTTTCTTTCCGGTGAGCAGTTCTTGCATGGCGCCTTTCTTTATTGCCTGCTTCTTGGCAATGAGCTTGTCAAGATTCGCAATAAGTCCATCCACTTTCATCAGAGCAGACGCAATGCGACGCTGCTCGGGGAGAGGGGGGAGGGGAATTTGGATGGTACCTAAATCTGATGTAACAATATGGACAACGGCATCGCCTTGCCCGCGAGAAGCCTTCTGCGATTGAACCAACTTGCTATTTGAGATAAATCCTAAATAGATGGGGTCGTAATTACCTTGAGGTGACAAAATAATAATGTCACCACCAGCATAAGCGTCAAAATCGTTGATAAAAGCAACACTTTTACCTATATCTTCCTTTGTTTCACCGGAAGCAGCAAAAAGAATGTCTCCTTTATGTATTAGTTTAGCTCCTTTTGCAACATCAGTAGAAATATAAGAACGAAATTTCTTAATATAGTCATTGTGGTCGGTATAAAGTTCACCGTACCTGACAGCTGGCAATTTCCCTGAATTTGATTCCGCACGAGAGATGCCCCTTCCCTTAGAGAAAGAACCAACTTCGCTAAGAGTCTTAACCTCCCACTCCTTAGGCACTGGCCCTATATCTGTATGTTTGAACTTTGTTTCAATCATTGCTATTGTTTTGTTTGTTCAGTGTGCTATGTTGCGACAGCCCTGGAGTCACTGCTCGACTTAACATCCCATACCCCATCTCCTTGAGGCAGTCGTTGACCTCTTGCTCAAGGCGCTGCTCGCGTTGCTCGATATCGGGCAGAGTGTCGGCATAGCGGTCATTGAGGGCTTTGACATCGTTGATGATAGCCAGAACGGCATTGTCGTGTTCCTCATTGAAGGCTGTCTGCAGGGCATAGAGCCACTTCTCCCGCACTACTGCGTCTTTCAGCGCCTCCTCGTCGGCATTCAGCGCCTCAAACTGGGCCAGCACACGAGCGGTGAGCCCATCGGTGAGCTTCGACAGTTGTCGTGACAGTTTCTGCTTCTCCTCGGTGAGCCGGACATACTGCCGGTATACCTCCGTGTTTTCGTCAGGCGTTGTTGCCTTACAGAGCTTCTTGATGGCGGCATCGGTCAACTTCTTGTTGTCGTCGTCGGTGAAGGCATCGGCATTGTCGTCACGGAGCTGCTGAATCTCTGCCGCCTTACTGTCTACAGCCTCGCGTGTCTCGTCGACCTGATTTTTCTCTTTGTCGAAGAAAGCACGGAGCACGACCGATACCGGCAGCAGGTCACACTCCAGGTTCTCATAACTCACCCTGCCTTTCTTGGGCTTGCGCACGTCGAGCTGCCAGCCGCCGTGCACGATGAGGTAACAGTCGTCCTGCATCGTCTCGTCCCAGTAGTTGCGGAACCGCTCGTAGAGGTTGTAGGCATCGGCGAGGATAGGCTTGTCTCTGAACGCATCGAGCGTCCATTGTCCCCATCGCTCCACAAGGTCCTTGGGATTGCTCTTGCTGTCGATGGCACGCAGCTCCGGCTCCATCCCTCTCCACTGTTCTATCATCCTATGGAAGGCCGTCTGCTCATCTTGGAGGCTCTTGTCGGAGCGTACGGCATCCTCTATACCGTCTTCTTCGGGCCGCAGCTCGTAGTAACCGTCCTGCCTTGGGGCGAAGAGTGTGTCTTTCAGCGTAGGGCAGACACGCCACACTGCTGCCATGTCGTTGATGTCCGCCTCGGGCAATCCGCCGTGGAGATGGGCATAGATGTCCTGTCGCACCTCTGTGTCGCGTGGCGCGACATAGCGCGGGATGTTGAGGTTGTAGTCGTTGGCCTCTATCTCCGCGTATCTGGCGAAATGGGCGAAGTGAGGCTCGTCGAAGTCGGAATCGTTCACGCCCCGTTGCCAGGTGTCGGCAATGCGCTTGATGTCTTCGGCGCGCAAGCGGTTCATGTCGCCGTCCTTGCGGAATCCCTCCTTGGCATCGATGAAGAAGATGCCCTTGCGCTGTGCCGCGCCTTCCTTGTCGAGCACGATGACGCATGCCGGGATGCCCGTGCCATAGAAGAGATTGGGCGGCAGGCCGACGATACCTTTGACGCAGCGCAGCTTGTCGACGATATACCGTCGCAGCTGGGCCTCACTGCCTCCGCGGAAGAGCACGCCGTGCGGGAGGATGATGGCGCCCTTGCCGGTGTCGTTCATGGAGCTGATGACATGGAGCAGGAAAGCGTAGTCGCCACACTTGGCCGGTGGCACGCCTATCTCCTCGCTCCAGCGCCCGTAAACATCGTTGCGCTGGGCGCTCTTCAGCCAGTTCTTCTGCGAGAACGGTGGGTTGGCGACGACATAGTCGAAGCGCATGAGGTGGTTGTCCATGATGAACCTAGGGTTGTTGAGCGTGTCGCCTTGCCGCAGGTCGGCGGTCTCCACGCCGTGGATGATCATGTTCATCATAGCCATGCGTATCGTCGAGACATCCATCTCCTGTCCGTTGATGCTGACGTTCATGCCGGTGCGCGCTGTGGCCCGAGCCCGGAGCACGAGAGAGCAACTGCCGCAGGTGGGGTCGTAGGCGTCGACGGCGGCGCGCTGGTCTTTGTTGATGCCGATGAGGATCGCTAAGAGAATGCTGACCTCGGCGGGGGTATAGAACTGTCCTTTGGCTTTGCCCGACTGCGACGCGAACTTCTTCATCAGAAACTCGTAGGCATCGCCGATGAGGTCATCGTCTGCCGCGCCGTTGCTGCCGAGGTTCAGCTCATCGCGCTGGAAACACGACACCAGTCCGCTGACGGTCTTCACGAGGTCCTTACCACGTCCGAGCTTCTCCTCGTCGCTGAAGTCGACGGTGTGGGCGAAGAGCGTGGCATAGTCGGGGTTGGCCTTAGCCAGGGTGCTGAGGATGATGTTTATTCCTTCTCCGATGTTAGGCTTGTCTTTCAAGGCGATGATGTCCTCGAAGTGGCAGCCGTCAGGGATGTCGATAAGCAGATCGGCCCCTGCCCGGTCCTTGTCGGAGAGATATTTGAGGAAGAGCATCATGAGCACATAGTCCTTGTATTGGGAAGGATCCATGCCGCCTCGCAGATTGTTGCAGCTTTCCCAGAGCATGCTGTATAATTGACTTTTCTTGATTGCCATATAATGAGTCTTACGGTACCCGGATGGTACTATACTGTCTTATAACTTTTCCGCAAAGATACTGAAAAGAAGTTGAGCGGCAAAGCATTTTGGCAGAATAATATCTTGATGATTTATATCAAGTGACTTGACGAGTATCAAAATAGCAACTGTTTTCGCGCACAAAGTGACGGAATGTTTGTTCACAGCCGATATTCTTTATAATTTTGCAGTGTCAAAAGGATAACGGGGGTGACCGAAAGGAAACCTCAAACAAAAGAAACGCGGACTGGCGAAGCCCGTAAGTTAAACATTAAAAGAAGAAAGGATAACACATTATGAAAAACGCAACGAAGAAGATTGTATTCACACTCGCAGCTCTGATGACAATGACCCTGGCTTTCGCTGAGGGCGAGACAAAGACAAACGCAGCTGTTGCTGCTGAGCAGGCTAAATATGAGATGAACGTTAACGTCAACGCTCTGGCCCGCACGCTGAACCTTGATGCCGATGAGATCGACGCTGTCAACTTTATCAGCGCAGACCTGAAGAAGGACATGCAGAAGGCCGGTGAGGCTCAGGGTGAGGATCGCGATAACCTCTACAAGAAGGCTATCAAGCATAACCTCTCCTACATGCACGCTGTGCTCGACGAGGATCAGTATCGCACATACGTGAAGCTGCTGAACGCCACGCTTAACAATCGTGGTCTGAACAAGTAAGTTTTATAAAATCCAATAATAAAGGCCCCGGAGGTATCAATACTTCCGGGGCCTTTTTTATCGTTTGCCTATTTCTTAAACGCTGTTTCCCTTCGGAAAACAGTCTTTGTAGGAATTTAGTTTGAGCTCTTGACCTTCTTAAATTTCCAGTCGACTACAGTCATTGGTAAAGACTGCTGAGCTCCTGTCTGACCTCTTCATTGGGAATGCCAAGCTTATACATTCCGTATTGGTAATCTTTGATAGTTAAGTATCCACTCTGATAGAGAGCAGGGATAGGATCACAGATTTGCTCTAAAGGGACATCAAAGTGCTGACTGGAAGAGATGATATTTTCAAGTTTCGAGATGGAGTAATTCTCTTTTAAAAAGATTTCTGATAAGGAAGTCGGAGTATCCGTAGAGAACCAGTATTTATCAAACTTCTTGTTATACAGTGCGTTCAACAGGCTATAAGGATTATAGATGTTGGGGCAATTCTCCGAGAAGTGGTAGCCATCGTATTGCTCCTTCAGCTTTGCCACGGCTTCGTCGAAGGTAAGGTCATTGGCTTTTGCTAATTCCTCTATGCCTTCATGGAAATTGGCAAGCATCTCATCTTGGGTGATGCCGCAAATTGTGGCGAACTCGTCATCAAGACTGTAGTTCTTGATATTGTTAAGCTCGCTGAAGATGCTCAGTTGGCTGAACTTGGTGATGCCTGTGAGGAATACAAAGCGGAGATTGGCTTCCTGAGCCTTCAGTGGGCTAAAGAAGTCGCGCATGATATCGCGGATCTTCTCTTGCAACTCCGGTTTGTTGTTGCTGTCCAGCATGGGAGCATCGTATTCCTCTATCAGCACAACAGCCTGATGGCCAGTTTTTTGTACTGCATACTGGATGATGTTCTTCAGTCGTATGCCATAACTGCTTCCAGACTGTACATCAATGCCAAATCTATCCTCATAATCGTTAAGGATATCATTGAGAACACTTTCGAGGTTCTCTATTGCATAATATTTGCCACTGCTAAGGTCGAGATGAATGACCGGGTACTTTACCCAGTCTTTCTCCAGCTTGTCAATGGCAAGGCCTTTGAATAACTCCTTACGGCCCTCAAAATAAGCCTGAAGGGTTGTAACAAGCAGCGACTTGCCGAAGCGGCGAGGACGGCTCAAAAAGTTGTTTTGGGTTCCATTAGCTATTTTATAGACAAGAGCCGTCTTGTCCACATAAGTCATCTTGTTCTTGATGATCTTCTCAAATGTCTGGATTCCTATTGGGTACTTTGCTGCCATAATGTTTGCCTTATTGATTGTTGCAAAGATACGATAAAAGGCTGACATTAGGAAGCGAAACGCCACTTTTATTTCTCGTTTTCAAGGCCGAGATATTTCAGTGCAAAAGCATGATGGTTTCGGTGCAATCGTATGATGGTTTCAGTACAATCATATGAAGCTCTCAGTGCAATCGCATGATGGTCTCAGTGCAATCATATGAAGCTCTCAGTGACATCACGATGTGATAAAAGTTTTAATATTTTTATTCCTCACCTACACCCTTTTCTTCATAATCCTTTATTTATCAACGCTTTTGCTTTCTAATCACCTACACCCTGCCTTCACCTACCTACACCTCACCTACACCGAGGAAAGGAATTCAGATATGCTGTATGAAGGACGGGTGTAGGTGGGGGAGTAGGACGGGTGTAGTTGTGGTGTAGGTGGGGTGAAGGCAGGTGAAGGCAGGGTGTAGGTAAAAAATCTTATAATATACTGACTACCAGGTCCCTAACGCTAAAAAGGTGTAGGTGGTAAGGAAAGATAGGGACAGAAGAGTTGTATCCATTTTTTATGCGATAGGAAAATGAATAGTGATGAAACCTCTCTGTCGTGTATTTATTTTACTGGATCGATGACTTTACATATTGACGCTCGCTTTAAGAGGTAAATTCTGGGAAGAGCCACCGACCAATATGTCGTACTTGCCGGATTCAACCTTGTAGCAATGATCATTGATATCATAATAATGGAAGGCTTCTTCGTCTAGACGGAAGGTGACACGTTTCTTTTCTCCAGGCTTCAATGTGATCTTCTCATAGCCTTTCAGCTCTTTCTCCGGTCTGGGTACTGAACTGCTTTCCTGATGTACGTAGAGCTGTGCCACTTCCTTGCCTGCACGCTTGCCTGTGTTGGTAACATCGAACGATACGACAGCTTGGTTTTCACCTATCTTTTTTACGCTAAGGTTGCTGTAGGCAAAGTTGGTATAAGACAAGCCAAAGCCGAAGGGGAACAAGGGCTTCACTCCTGAACGGTCATAGCCTCGATAACCGGTAAAAATACCTTCGCTGTACAGGACTCTGCCTTTCGTCTTCTCGTTTTCATAATAGCTCTTGGCATCCGGGTTGTCTTCCCATCGTGCCTCTATGCTTATTGGCAGTTTTCCGCTTGGCGCACATTTACCCGTCAGAATATCGGCAAGTGCCGTACCACCTTCCTGACCCGGATACCATGCCATGATGAGGGCATTCACCTTGTCAAGCCATGGCTTCATTTCTACGCCTCCTCCGCTGTTGATGACTGCAATCACTTTGCGATGAGTAGATGCCGCGATGCTGATCAGATTCTGCTGAAGGCTGTCCAATGCGAATGGACGGTCAGAACCTTCACCCTCGGTATCATGGTTGAAGCCCAAGGAGAGAACGATATTGTCATACTTCCCTAAAATCCCAGCCAGACGTGACGGCTCATAAGCATCCAAAGAGAACCCGGCCTCAGCACCACCGTCTTTCTGGTAGTACTCCATCACGATATTATAGTTGTGTCCCTGTCTAAGGGTCAGTAGCGTTTTTCTGGTCTGTACTCCCTGGTCTTTCCAGTCGTTAATGACCTTCTTCCCGTCTACAAACACGCGGAAGCCGTCGTCGCCCCAAGCCGTGAGCATCACCTGACCGTCCTTCTTAGGTGAGTACTGGGTTGTCCATCTTGCCGAGAAGTTAGTTCGGTTAATTGACGGCCCGGGTGAGGTCGTGTCCCAGTTTTGGTTCAGTTCACCTTCGTTTCTTTCTAATGTGGGTGTGCCTTTGAGCTCCCTGTTATTGAAATATTGTGCTTGCCAGGAAAGCGGAATATGTGGCATCCAAGAGGCATCGTTTATCAGCCTTGCCTTCCTGTCTGCACTGTGCAGGCCTTGCCAGAGCGTGACGGCATGGAAAGGCTCCACTTCTCCGCTGCCGCCGCCTTTGACCACAAGGTCCGCATTAGGACCGATGACCACTGTGCTCCCTTTGAGTGGTAATGCTCCGTCATTCTTTAGGAGTACAATGCCTTCTCTTGCCATATCCAGCGCGGCCTGTCTTGATTCCGGCCAGTCGCTGTCAGCGGGATGAGTCTTTTCCAGTGGCTTGTCGAGAAGATGGAATGCCAGCAGCGTCTGAATGATGTGCTCAACATGAGCGTCGATGACTGATTCTGGTAACACTCCGTTTTTCACAAGCGGTATGAGTGTTGCCCGGTTCATGAAATCACCATGAGGCATCTCAAGGTCCAAGCCTGCAACAGCGCTGCCGAAGCCGCTGTAGACCGCCCCCCAGTCAGACATGATCAAGCCTTTGAATCCCCATTCGTTGCGCAGTTTCGTAGTCAGAAGCCAGTGGTTCTCAGCAGCATGGATGCCGTTGACAAGATTGTAACTGTTCATCACAGCTCCTACATGCCCTTTCTCCACGGCTTTCCGGAATGTAGGGAAGTATATTTCCTCCATTGTTCGTTCGTCACAGTCGGAGCTCACACGATGCCGGCTCCATTCCTGATCATTGAGCGCAAAATGCTTGATGGTAGCAATAACCCCTTTCTCCTGTACGCCTAAGATATACGCCAGCGCTGTCTCACTCGCCAGGTAAGGATCCTCACCAAAGTATTCGAAGTTGCGGCCATTCATAGGAGCACGATAGATGTTTACGCCAGGCCCGAGCAGAAATCCGACGCCATAACTGTGGAAGTCCGTACCCAGCGCGTTGCCTAGCCGGTGAACCAAATCGCGGTTCCATGATGCCGCTGAAAGAATGCCACATGGATAAAGCGTGCTCTTGACACCGTTTCGTATACCCTGCGGACCGTCGGCCATCTTTACGGCTGGGAGGCCGAGGCGTGGAATCGCACGGATGGAGAAGCCGTCCTCGTCTCCGCCCATGTAGTCTATCTTCTCCTCCAAGGTCATCTTACTGACTATGGCCTTAGCCTTTTCCTGGATTTCTTTGGTAATCGTCCCTGTCTGGGCTGTTGCTGTCACGGGGACTTGGAACATTAACAACACGCCCAGAAAAGAGAGGGACCGTTTGATTATCCTATGTTTTCTTTTTGTATTTCTCATATCTTTCGATTTAAATCACAAATCAATGTCTATCTCGTCTGTCATGTTTTGTGGGTAAATGACGAAGGTATACAAGTCACCATCATTGATATACCTCTTCGAAAGGGTATAGTCTGTTCCCTGTTTCAACAATATTTTTTTGTTATGACCTTTATAAACTTTGGGTTCAGAGATTTGTGCTCCGAGAAGGACCTTCAGTCGGATAGTTGCTTCTCTGTGATAACATCCTCTCCCTTTCCCGAAACAATCGGACCAGATGGCAAGACGATTACCCGATGTAAGCGCGGAGCCGGGGTTCTTCAATTCTCCATTGAGTTTTATATCTACTCCCCGGTAGATATATACGTCACCGTTTATATCTCCTCCATGGACAACGAGCTTCCCTGTTGAGGCGTCATAGTCGCAGTCTATCGGCGTACCACCAATTCGGACAGCCATTGACCGTGGTCTGTTTCCGTGGTCTGCATTGACGGTCGTCACTAAGTCTTGTCCATGTACAGCCTTCTCTACGCCAGTGGCACCGTCCTTCAGACTTATTCCGTCAAGGCTTTCCCCCCGGTCGGACAAGATACCTGAAAGAAAGACGCTGAACTTTTTCTCGAAGGCTATAGAGCGCCATCCTATGGGGGTGAGCACTTTCAGCACGTTATCGTTTGCATCATAATAGAGAGAGCCGACAACTCCCTGGCTTCTCTTGTTGATGGTGCTGCTATCCGCTTGTTGGGTCTGAAGGAGGATATCGATGTCTTTTTCCTGCGTTCTGGGCGCCTCTTTCATCACGGGAACAGCGAAGGCAGACTTTGAAAGGGCGATGGAGGGCATGAAGTCGACCCCCTGGTCATCGATGTCCGATCCGACTTTCGTTATGCCATAGTATTTTCTGGCATCACCTTCTTCGGCAGGGTGGAAGACCTGCAGCCATCCGATATCCTTATAGACAGTGCCGATGCCCATCGTGAGTCGAGCATCCTCTTCCTGGTTCCATCCCTCGAAGACATGGCTTCCATGCCTGAAGTTTCCTGTTTCAGGACCGTTCCATCGTCCGTGTCCACCTCTGACAGACAGCATGTCTGCTTCCAAAACACCACGGAAAAGACTATAATAGGGCAACTTGCCTTTTCCACGTGGGAAGCCTCCGAAGCCGTACTTCCAGTTGTATTTCATCGTCTTCCAGACATCATAGGCTCCTACGACAGCAACAGGATTACCCACACTGTCCTTTGCCAATACAGTACCATCCGATATCACTCGCGGTGAGTAATTCTCTTTCTCTACCCATATGTTCTGGGCAGATACAGAAATTAAGGTGCCCAGGGCTGTAAGGAAAGCTATAAGATGATTTAAGTATTTCATTTATATGTATTCATCTGCTTTCTTGAACGTGTCTATTTATAACATCTTTCAAGAAAAATTGTGGCCGCTATATTGAGCGGCCACAAAAACATTTAAAGTGGAAATCATCACTGCTCTGCTGGCGAATCAGTTGTTGTTGGCCAATATGGATTTTGGTAAAGCGGACTTTCTGAAATCGTTGCATGATCTGATGCTGTAAGCAAGAATTGCTTAATCGGTAATGGTTCTAGGTAGTGTGCCATATGCCACGTCAGTCCGTTATAGAAACTGTTATTTGGCTTAATAATCTCATGTGGACGGAAATATTCGCTAAGATCTTTAGAAGAGACGTTTGCATTAACAGAACCGTCAGAGACCAGATCTGTGTACCATTTCTCCATAGGGGTATTCCATAAGTGCATACCTTCTGTATGGACGGGTGTCTTAATGAGTTGATCAAAAGAACGCCAACGCTGTAAATCCATACCACGCAAACTTTCAGCGATAAGTTCTGATCTGCGTTCGCGACGTATATTGTAAAGAATCTTGTCCGTCAAGACTTTCCCTGCAGAATAGGCTCCCCAATCTCCAGTTTCTTTACTCATATCCGTTGCATCGATCGTGACTTGTGGACTCACAGCATCTCCTGTAAATCCAGCCGCACGACGAATATCTTGCCAATACTCTAACACCTTTCCCGAAAGACTCTTGGTAAGCATATATTCTGCTTCCATGTAGTTTAAAAGTGCTTCTGTAGCTCGGAAGACTATACAAGAGTTGTAACTACATCCGTTTGCAGTCAAGGCTCTGTCGAAGGTCATACCTTTGCGAATTGTGTAACCTGTAATATAAAGACTATTGGTGTTTGTTATTGTAGGTATTGTTTCTATACGCCGCCACTGAGTTCCACTTTCATCATTAATGTTTTTAAAGCAGTTGATGTCACCTGGTGCTTTAAGCAATACCGCTAAGCGTGGGTCCCTATTTTGACGCACTTTCACAATACTTGTATCACAATAAGAATATCTTGAATCGTAAATTGGTTTCCCGTCTTTCATCAAATAGCCTTCAATGAGACTTCTTGTAAAGCCGGTGTTGCCGTTGGCTCTCTCAGTAGCCACCTCGACATTATTTTGTATACCTAACGTCTTGCTATATTGTCGCCACAATATAACATCAGGAATAGTAGAGGCATCCGTATTTCCCCATATATCAAGGTAAGGATTATCCTGCCCTTCTGCCTGTGGGATAAGACCATTGTTAACTGAGAGATTGCCCTTATACTTTTCTGCTATGATTTCTGCTGCATTTGCAGCAATTTGTAGAAAATACTTTGCCTCTGCTTCAATGCTACCTGAGGGATATTTATAATTTGGATTCTTCGATGCTCCAGGCCAACCATTCCCATTAGGGACAAATGGCGTACCGGCGAAATATTTTAGCCATGATCCCTCATAAAGGGCTACGCGACTTTTGAATAAATTTACAGCATCGTGGGTCACGCGAGTCTTCTTAAAACCTGTTTCAGGCATGTAGGAAAGAGCGGTATCGAGATTATTGATAATAAAGCGTGCTACTTCATTACAAGGCTGACGATTATCCGCTGCAACGAGCATGGCCTCATCATCAGGAAGTGCCTTCGTAAGGATAGGCAAATCTCCGAATTTTTGGAGCAATACAAAGTATGCGTAAGCACGAAAGAAATATAGCTCTCCAATATATTGCTTAATATTGCTCTCAGTGCCACTTATGCTCTTTGAATTGTATTTAGCAAGAATTTGACCTAGTTGATAATTGACATTACGTACATTTGACCAATTCCAATCTCCGTTGGTGTTACTTACCAGCCACAGTCCTGTACCGAACTTATCGCTAGGTGTACGAGACATCTGATTATCGGTATTATTATCGTCTGCATACGTTCCATAATCCCAATTTCCATGCCCAGGAAGAATATCCTGGTAGAACTGATTTGCTACAGCTTGGACTTGACTCTCTGTAGAGTAAAAACTCTCAGGAGTAAGTGCTGATGGGGGGTCTTGTTTCAAGTAATCATTACAAGAAACAAGTCCCATGAGCACAAATATAATTATTGCAAATTTATAGAATCTCATAGTCGTAATTATTATTACCTTATGTAAGTTATATTGTCAGATTAATACCGAACGAGAAAGTCTTTGACAAGGGATAGCCATTTGAATTATATGCGCTTTGTGAGCTTGATTGATAAAGGAGCTCAGGATCGAACTGCTTGGGCATACTCGTAATGGTCCATAAATTTTCGGCAGAGAAATAGATACGTAAATTCTGAATGAACCATTTTTGCGTCAATGTGCGAGGAAGGGTATATCCTATTTGTAAGTTCTTTAGTCGCATGTAAGCAGCATTCATTAAATAGCGCGTTTGGCATTTCTCATTTTTGTCACTGAAGGTAGCACGTGGCAACCATGCATTCGGATTCGTTTTCTCATATCCATTTTTTACGGACCATGTGTCTTCACCTCGCCAATAATCCTTTACTGCTGTAATACCTGTTGCCCACCATACACCGGAGTTGGTAGCGCCAAACAGATATTCGAGGTTCCCCCAAGATCCTCCGATCCAAGCGTCGCGTTTCATTACCCCTTGGAAGAAGGCTCTGACATCAAACCCTTTCCAACTGGCATTCAAATCGAGGCCGAACAGATATCTAGGGGTGTAGTTACCTATAACCTTCAGGTCTCCATGATCTGCTAATGTTCTTGCTCCCCCTGAAATTTTTTTGTCACCATTTAAATCCTTATACATTATATCACCTGCAGTCCAATTGCTACCAAGTGTACTTTGGTCTGCATTTTTAAGATGCTCATTCATCTCTGCCTCTGTCTGAGCTATTCCAATAGTCTCATATCCCCAAATTTCATTAAGATAACGTCCTGCAATATAGTTATCAATGGAGTTTGTTGGGTTATTAGGATATTTTGTAATCTTAGTTCTGGCATCTGAGATATTGAATGAGGCACTATAGAACAGCCCATTTTTCAAGGTGTCGTGCCAACCAATTTGGAACTCCCAACCAGTTGTACGCAGGTCGGTATTGTTCGTAACAGGAACATTGGTACCTAAAATGGCAGGGAGTTCTGGTGCATTACCCACCATGTTTTTTGTATTGCGTACATAGAAGTCGAAAGAACCATTCAGTCGGTTATTAAGGAAGCCGTAATCCAGTCCCGCATTGTAGCTCTCTACGGTTTCCCATGTAAGTGATGTCGATACAAGATTAGGTGCACTCGTGACATTTGGTTTGGCTCCATCTTGTAACCACGTTCCAGCTGTGGCAGAATAATTAATCGTTTGGTAAGTCTGATACCAATTGTTGGTGTTCTGGTTTCCAAGGGAGCCATAAGATAGGCGTATTTTCAAGTTGTCTATCCATGACTTTGTTGAATTCATGAATGGCTCCTCTGAAATTCTCCATCCGAGTGAGAAAGATGGGAAAAGTTTCCACATATTATCGGTGCGGAATCTTGAAGTCCCATCGTATCGTAGATTTATTTCTGCAAGATATCGTTCTAAATAGTTATAGTTGATGCGTCCAAAGAAGCCTGCTGTCTGCCACTGATTCCTATTGCCACCAACTTGAGGTGTAACAACTTCTCCTTGATAACTTAGACCACTTGTAATATCTATTTCTGGTTTAGAAGGATCCAGAATACCATTTCTTTGTGCAGAGAAGAAGAGGCGCTTTAGCTGCTCAGTCTGGAAACCTGCCATTACATGGAAGTTGTGAGCTTTTTTGAGACTCCATGAATATTCTGAATATAACTGCAGATTAAGATAATTATCCCGTGTCTCTTGTTCAGTGACATATGAGTTCGTATTGTAGATAACAGGCTCACCTTCAACATTATGGTTATAGGTATATTGAAGATCTGTATGTCGCGTAGTATAGTCTGTCTTATAGTTAAAATCTATATGGGTCAGCCAATTTTTAATAGGCTCTAAAATAAATCCTATCTGGTGGCTTAAGATATCTCGTTCTGTAGTATCCTTACCTCCGGTAGCTAATCCGAGAGCTGGCGAAGGAGAACTGTATAAATTTCCGAAACGATCATACAATGGAAGTGTAGGCCATCCTTGGCGGGCCATATTCGTGTAGAGATCGTTGGCAAACTGGTTTTTAGCCATATAGGTAGGACGCTGATAATCTGTTCTACTCCAGCGCATATTGTAAGACATTCTAGCCCATTTGACTAATTGCGCATTTATTTTAGCCGTACCCGTATAGCGATTATATTTATCTTTACTGTAATTGATGAAGCCTCCATTATCTAGGAAGTTGAATGAAGTATAATAATTAACTTTATCGCTGCCCCCTGAAATACTGGCATTATGTTCCATAGCAAAAGCTGTGTTTTTATAAACGACATCGTACCAATCGACATCATCAATGGTGTATTTGTATGCTCCAGCCCATTGATTCTTGTCTGTACTTGATATAGGGAGCCCATAAAGCAATGTTCCATCTGCAGCTTGACGAACGCCACGACTATATGGAGTTGCATTGTGATATGTAACTATATCTTTCATAACGTTCGTGTCAAAGAAGACGCCGTAACCCGTATTAGTGTTAGCATCATTCATCCATGAAGCAAAGTCCACAGAATTCATCATGTGTTTTTTACGGATGAGGTTGGAGAAACGAAAACTATTATTGTAGTTAACGGTAACTTTTCCTGACTTTCCTCCATTCTTTGTAGTAATTAGTATTACACCGAACGGAGCGCGCGAACCATAGATGGATGAAGAGGCAGCATCTTTCAATACAGAGATGTTGTCAATATCCTGTGGATTAATGGTATTGATATCTCCTTCTACGCCATCAATAAGAATTAGAGGAGAACCACTCGAACCTTGGCCAATTGTTCCAATGCCACGAACATTTATGCTTGTCGTTGCTTCAAGAGTACCACTCGTGGAAGTGATGTTCAATCCAGGTGCAACTCCTTGTAGAGCTTGTGCAGCACTTTGAACTGGGCGCTGAGCAAGTTCATCTCCATTAATAGTTGCAACTGCACCAGTAAGATCTGCTTTCTTCTGTGTACCAAAGCCGACAACAACAACTTCTTTAAGTGTCTTGTTGTCTTCGAGTAATGATATATTGACGGAGGATCTCCCTGAAACGTTTAACGTCTGACTCTTGAATCCAATATAGCTAATCTCCAGTGTAGCATCATCAGGAACATTGCTTAGGTCATAGTTACCATCAAGATCGGTAACGGCACCTGTTGATGCGCCTTTGACACGCACGCTGGCTCCAATGATCGGCTCGCCATTCTCATCCGTGACATGACCTTTGACCGTACGGTGTCCGGCCTCTTTCCTCACGGTGTTCTGTGGGCGTGTTTGACCCTGGCTCTGCTTGCTCTTAGCCGAGACCACGATGTTCTTGCCCTGGATGGTGTAGGTGACATTCTGAGAGCCGAGGATCTGGTCGGCTGCCTGCCGCAAATCCTTGGCATCCACGTTTACCCTCTGCCGGGTGTTGAGGTCGGAGCCTTCATAGACAAAGGAATAACCGGTTTTCTTTCTCAGTTCCGTCATGGCCTTGGCAACGGTGACGTTGCGAAGACGAAGCGAAACGCCTTGTGCATAGATTCCTAGATTACAAGACAGAATCAGTGCTACAAGAAAAAGTTTTTTCTTGTTCATGATAGGTAATTGTTAGGAATTGATAATAAGTTGTTATATAGATTCTCTGTTTTTAATACAGAGTTACTTTTTTTCCATTGATCTTGTATCGCAGTTTCCCGGTGCTGCTCAAGGCTGTGAGTATCTCCTGAAGCGACTGGGTGCTGGTGTCGAACTGCCCAAAGAAATGGTAGGTAGCCAGCCGGTCACCAGATACTGTCACCCTCACGTTGTAACTGTGTCCGAGCTCTTTGGCGATTGCGTAGATCGACTTGCCATCGAGGATCAGCTGATGGGTTGTCCACGCGATATCGCTCTCGCTGGCATCGCCGGTAACGACCAACTTGCCACTTTCCTTGGAGAGAACAGCGCGTTGACCTTTCTTCATCACGACGTTGCTACAGTCGGAACAAAGCTTGTTGTCGAGCTCGACAGAGCCGTCCGTCAGCACCACCTGTGCTTCATTGTCATTGGGGTAATCGGCCAGGCTGAACTTCGTTCCGATGTCGCGTACACTGATACTCGTGGTGGTGACAGTGAAAGGTTTTTCGTTGTTGTGTGCCACTTCGAAGTAGCCTTCACCCATCAGCGCGACGTTACGGTCTTTGATGCCGAAACTCTGCGAGTAGCTGATGCGGCTCCCGGCATTGAGCGTGATGCGTGTGCCGTCAGGCAGCGTCGTGATGGTCTGTGAGCCCGCGGGAGCTTCCACACAGATCTGCGCCAACTGCTGTTCGACGCTCTGCTGTCCATGTTTGTAGAACTGCCAGCAGCAACCTGCTATGATGAGGATCACTGCTGCCCAGCGCATCCATACCGGTACGTAGAACCATGACTTCTGCTTAGGAAGATCACCATCATCGGATGTCGTCTCATCGGACATGTTTGTCTCGTCCTGAGTGAAGCCGCCATTCGCCATGACACGCTCGGAGAACTTTTCAAAGGCCGTCTCGGCATCATAGCGCGCCAAGTTGCCGACGGCCTCCGTTGAGGTCCACAGATCTTTCAACTGCCTGAAGTGGCGCTCGTTCTCCGGCGATTCAGAGATCCAGCGCTTCAGCTCTTCATCATCCTGCGGGGTAGCCTCACCCGTAAGGCTGCGGAAGATAAGATCAGCTATTTCTTCTTGCTTGTTCTTCATATCAGGCTCTTTACACTAGGAGGACGCAGAATCATAAAAGGTGGGTAGTGAAAAAACAAATTATTGTTGGGTGATAATGAAAAAAAAGATTGCTTCGAGATATTGTGCGAGGTCTCCACGCAGAATCTTCATGGCATTCTTCAGGTGATACTTCACGGTGTTGACAGAGATGCCGAGCTCTTTGGCTATCTCTCCGTTCTTCTTTCCATCGTAACGACTCATCTTAAAAACTTTCTGACAGTCGGCAGGCAGATTGTCGATGGCTTTCTGTACGATCTGTTCTAGTTCGCCATCCAACAAATGGGCAAGCGGCTCACTGTCATCAAGGACATTGCTTTTGGCCGTGTCCAGCGGGGAATCGGTGTTTTTTGCCTGACGTCTGAGCCAGTCGATGCAATGACGGCGAACGCTCACGGCAAGAAAGTTTCTTAGGGATGTGTGAACTTCGAGCGTCTGCCTTATTTGCCAGACATGAAAGAACACGTCTGCTACGATAGTCTCTGCCACGAAGTCATCTTTCACATATTCGTAGGCGATGGCACACAGGGGAGCATAATGATACTTGAAAAGGAAGCGGTATCCCTCTTCCTTTCCATCCTGCAACATTCTGACAACGGTTCCCTCTGTTAATTCCATTTCTTGCAGATTCGTTTTTATGGTTTCTTTACGATTCTGCTACAAAATTACACTTTTTTTGTGAGACTATTAACAGAGTGACGAGAAAAGTTTCCCTTTTTGTCCTTTATCCGCTTGATATACGCGCTGGGGATGTCACCAAATTCTTCCTTGAAACATTTGCGGAAGTAGGCAGCACTGTTCATGCCTACCATAAACGCAATCTCGCTGATGGTGTAGCGACCCTCAAGGAGCAGTTTCTCGGCATAGTGCATCTTGTAGCGACGGACATATTCGTTGGTACCCATGCCGGTCATCTGCCGCATCTTACGGTAGAGCGAGGAGGTACTCATGCCGAGGGCGCGCGTGATAGAGTCGATGTCCGTGTCTCCACTGATGTTCTTGTCGATGAGGCCATTCAGCTTGTCGAAGAACTCACGGTCTGCCTGACTGATATTCTCCTCCAATATTTTCCGTTTCGTGGCGGCCGCATCCTCATTCGGCTGCACAGCTCTGACGCTCTCCAGAATGCGCTGCCGCTGCGCCAGAAGATTGTTGATACGGCTCTTGAGAAGGGTGACGGAGAAGGTTTTGGTGATGTAAGAGTCGGCACCGGCATCATAGCCTTCCTCGCGCGCCGTGTCGCTGCTCTTGGCTGTCAGAAGGATGATGGGGATATGACTTGTGCGACCGTCCTTCTTGATCGTCCGGCACATTTCGTTGCCATCCATCCGTGGCATCATGATGTCGCTGACGATGATGTCGGGCATGAGCGCTTGCGTGAGATCCAGGCCTTCTTTGCCGTCTGATGCCACATGGACATCCATCTCTCCATCGAGACTGTCGGCTATATAGTCGCGGATGTCGCGGTTGTCCTCTACGATGAGCACAATCTTCTTGCCGTCGCGTTGGTTGTCTCCTTGCGGAGTTGTCACTATTTTGTCGCCATCCGCAGATGTCGTTGTCTCAACCTCTTTCTCTTTCTCCGCCCCTCTCAGCGCCTGGGGATAAGGCTCATCCGCATCAAAGTCAACGATGAAGGTGCTGCCCTCGCCTGGCTTGTTCTCTACCCGGACTGTGCCATGGTGGAGCGCTACGAGTTTCTTGACTAGTGACAGACCGATGCCCGTGCCCGAAGCCTGATGTGTGCTGTTCTCCTGATAGTAACTGTCGAAGATGTGAGGCAGGGCCTCCTTCGAAATGCCGAAGCCGGTATCGCTCACTGCCAGTTCTACGAGATTGCTTCCATTGATAGTCTTCTTCTCTATGCTCACGTCGATGCCACCCTCCCGCGTATATTTGATTGCATTGGAGACGAGGTTGTCCACAACGATCCGCACGACCTCAGGATCGTACCATACTCTGATGTCGGAGTCGGGTGCAATGAACCGGATCGGCACGCGGTGCTCGTTGTCCAGTTCCTCGTACTTGAGCGTCACCTCATGCACGGTGTCCACGATATTGGCATGAACCACGGAGAGCCTTCGGTTGCCTGTCTCTGTTTTCCGGAAGTCGAGGATGCGCCCGATGAGGTCACGCAGACGGGTGGCACTGTGGTAGATGACGGCCAGCTCATGCTTCTCTTTCTGCGGGATATTGCCGTCGTGGGAGAGGTCGTCGAGAGGGCCGAGGATCAGCGTCAGCGGTGTGCGCAGCTCGTGCGTGATGTTCGTGAAGAAACTCATGCGTTCGTTGTTGAGCTTCATCTCTTCCTCCCGTTGCCGTTTCTCACTCCGGAGCTCGTAAGCCAGACGCAAACGGTTGCGATAGAGCCGGAAGACATAGACGATGGCGGCTCCAATAAGCAGTGCGTAGATGAGTTTTGCCCACCACGTGAGCCAGAGCGGAGGAAGGATGGTGACGCTGAGTGTCGTGACGCGTGTCGACCACTGCTGGTTGTGTACCCGGCATCTCACCTCCAGGGTGTAGTCGCCATATGGCACATTGCTGAACGTCACTTCTCCCAGGCGCGTCGTCTCCCAGTCGTTGTGGAGACCTTTGAGCCGGTAGGCGTACTCCACGGAGCCGTGGAGGAAATAGTCGGGTTGGGAGAAATGAATGGAGAAAGTATTGTCTTTGTAAGGCAGCCGTATCTTATCCTTGCCTATCAACACCAATGTGCTGTCGCCCCCCTCTTGGGCTCCTCCACTGATGATGGCCTCAGAGATGATCGGCTGTGGTACATTCCTGTTTGTAAGGAGAAGAGAAGGATTGAAATAAGTGACGCCTTTCGTAGAGCCGAAAAAGAGATTGCCGTTGGAAGCTCTTGCCACGGCTGCTGCACTGAAGTTGCCCCGGCTGGAGAAGTCATTGTAGTCGTAGTTGATAAACCGTTCTGCACCCCGATGCAGACAACTGAGCGTGCGCGAGGTAGAGAGCCAGAGGTTGCCTCTGCGGTCGAGACTGATGGCACGTACATTGATATCTCCAAGATTCTCGGCATTGCCATAAGTCTTCACGGCCTTTCCGTCAACAAACTTCACAAGACCTTCTGCCGTTGCCACCCATACGATGTCCTTTGTCGCCAAGATGGCATTGATCGTGTTGGAAGGGATGCCATTGGCCTTGTAGTATTGTTTCCTTACTTTGAAATGGGCATCGCACACCATCAGGCCACCACCGAAAGTACCTATCCAATAGCGGCCTTTGTTGTCTTTCTGTATGCACCGGATGAGGTTCTCCGGCAAGGTTATCTTCTGCATCGCCTTAGCTGAAGCGATGTCTACGATGTAAAGACCCATGCTCGTGCCTACGAGCAGCTTGTCGCCTTCCTGCAGTACCGTGCGAATATCAGTGCTTTTTGGGAACACCGCCTGCATGCTCCCGCTCGGCGTTATCTTATACAGATTGTCTTCATAGGTACCCGCCCACATGTTGCCCTGCGAGTCGCGCACGACCAGTTGTACGAACATTCCTTTCAGCCGTTCCATGGCTGGCATGCGGGTCATGGCAGCATTGAAGACATTGATGCCATCGCCATTCGTACCGACCCACAGGTTGCCATGGCTGTCGAAGTCGAGCGATAGTACGCCTTTGATAGAGAGGTGATGTTCGGGGTTGATGGGTGAATAATCGACGTTGAGAAACGACTGAGGACGGTCACTGATGAAGTTGACACCTGCTCCATAGAGTCCCAGCCAGAAATTGTGATAAGGATCTTCCCGGATGCTTCTTACGCTCTTTCCGCTGAGTCCGAAAGAAGGGTCTCCTTCCGTCAAATAGAAAAAGGAAGCATTGGCACTGCTTCCGTAGAAAGGTGCATTCAGCGTCATGGTGACGAGCCCGTTCTGCTCGGTACCGATGAGCAGCCGGCCGTCGGAAAGCTCATGGATGCTGAACACGGTACTGTTGAGTCGCCCGTTGTCCGTGAAATGGGTGAAACTCCCGCGAAGCGGGTCAAAGAGGTCCAGACCTTTGTTGGTCCCTACCCAGACTCGTCCCTGCCGGTCCCGGAAGATGCAGCGTACCTCATTGCCACTGATGCTCAGTGGGTTATGGTCGTTGTGCTGAAAATTGTGGGCACGGCGCGTATGGGTGTCGATGACCGTCATGCCGTGCTGGTCATGCCCTGCATAGAGAATGCCGCTTCCCGCATCAAACGCACACCACAGACGGTCGGAAGGCATGCCCTTAACGTTGGAGGTATTGAAATGGACAAAGCGACGGCTGCCCCTGAGAAACTCATCTATGCCGTGCCAATAAGTCGTGATCCAGATAGCACTGCCGTCGATCGAGGATGAGAGCGACGTGATATCGTTGGTTATCAGACTGTGGGGATCGTTATTGTCGTGTTGGAAATGACCGAAGGTGTTCTTCGAATAGTCGAACCAGTCGAGGCCGTCGCGCTGGGTACCAATCCACATGATGTTGTCTTTCGGATCATCGAGCAGACAGTTGAGCTCATTGCCTGTCAGTCCGTCACGCTTGGTATAGTTGATGAACCGGTCGCCGTCGAACCGGTTCAGTCCGTCTTCCGTCGCCACCCACAGCAGTCCCATCTTGTCGATAGCGAGGTCAACGACATAGTCGCTTGACAGTCCGAAGGAGCTGTCAAGAAACTTAATATTGATGTTAGCGGCCTTCCCGAAGGTGCCGACTACCAACAAGAGGAAAAGGATGATTCGACGGCAATGTTTCATACTGCAAAATTAATAAAAAATCAATCATTGCAGACAAAAGTCGTGATGGATTTTGGCTGGAGCGAGGTGCTTCCTGTCGTTGTCCCCACGGGTTTGAGGCTCTCGCCTTCGGCATCACTCGTGCGGTACATCTTCCATGTACCTTTCACGCCTTCAAGCGTGAAAGGTCGTGTGGCCTCACTGTAGTTGATGGCTACGACGACCCATGAGCCATCGGTGTTCTTATACGCAGAAACCATGACGCCTTCAGGCTCTGTCTCACCATCCTTCACGGTCTTTCCGTCTTTGTCGAGTGCCGTGATATCGTAGCGCACAGCCTCAGGCCGCACGAACCGGCTGTAGTTGCCCAGACACCACATCAGTTTCGAGGGCAGCGCCCGTCCCGTCTTCCAGTTATCATCGGAATAGACACGGATAAGGCCGTCGCGGTAGTCGCCGCCCATGGACCGCCACCATGACCAGCTCGCTGCATTGCCATAGACGAGGTCGTGGTGGATGACACGGGCGATATAGAGGCCGGTGAGCATCGAGAAGTCGTAATGGGCGCCACCGCCTATCTCTTCGTCGTTGCCCATGACGCAGAGCTCCGTCTGCCAGTATTCCACGCCATAGCGCCGCAGGCTGTCGCGAAGCTGCTCACGTGTCTGACGCATGTAGCTCACGGGGGTGTTGGTCCAGTAGCTGTGCGCCATGATGACCGGCATCGTGCCGTAGAGTCCGCGCAGACAGGTTTCCGTAGAATCTTTGGAGAAGAAAGCGGGGATTTCTCTGCCACGCTCCCAGCTCGTCTGATGGATGCCGAAGAGACAACGAAGGTCACTCGACTCGTTGAACATGATCTTCGTCGTGACTTTCTCTTTCTTGAACTCACGGCTCATGGCTCTCACGACCTTTGCCACCTCACGATTTGTCGCCGGTGAGCCTTCCTGCTTGGGTCCGAGCCAGTTCCAGTGGCCGTCGGGCTCGTTTACCGGACAGAAATAGTCGAAGTGGATGCCGTCGTGCTCTTCCAGACCTTTCATCGCTTTGGCGGCAAAGCGTGCGAAGTCCTTGTATTTGTCGGGACGGAGATTGATCGTTCCTCCGCGCCCCGTGTTGGTTGCCAAGCCATTGATTGTGTAATAGACGGGTGCTGAGTTCATGAAAGCGAGGAAATGAGGCACGCCGCGCTCCTTGGCCAGGCGGAGGAAGTTGCGTTGTCCCTGCTGGCGCGTCCAGTCCCACGTGCCGTCGGGTCGCATGAGACACTCCGTGCGTGTGCCGGGCTGTATCTGTGCTGAGTCGCCTTGTTCTGCTGAACCCGCCCCGAGGTTGAAGCGCCACACCGACAGCCCGATGCCTTTCGGCTGTCCATTGGCATCGTTGGCGGTGGAGAAGAGCCAGTCGGCAATCTGCTCTTGCTGCTTCTCGGGCCACAGCCCGGTGAACTGCATGCTCCAGGCGTCGGAGGCTCCGAAATGGTGCACTGTCTGCTCAGCTTTCGTGGTCTCGATGCGATAGGTCACGGGGTGCTGGGCAAAGAGGGGAAGAGCTGCGAAGAGCGCGGAGAGGAGGGTTATTCGTGTTTTCATAGTCTTCACTTGATAATCTTCTTTCCGTTAACGATATAAATCCCTTTGGGCTGCATGCCGTTCACACGCTGCCCATTGAGGTTGTACACTTTGTCATCGTTTTTGTCAGCGACGGTATTCACGTTCTTGATCCCCGTCGCATTGCTCACTTTCATCACGACGGTTGTTACCGTGCCTTTGGCAAGGCTCAGCTTCTCGTCCTGTGCAAGGGTAGCATGTGAGAGGTTATGCGTGGCATCCGTCGTATAGGTATCAGTAGATACAGTCGTGTAGCCATCGATATTGAACGAGACGTTACGGCGCATATATCCATAGTTGACAAAGACGGCGACAACGGTGTCCTTGGCGGGAGAGAGAAACGCGGTGCCCATCAGTCCGGTGAGACCGCTGTTGGGGATGTTCATCTCGACACGTGTATATCCCGGACGTACGAATCTGCTGTAGTTGCCCAGTGCCCACAGCGTCTTACTGTCGGTCACGGTGCCACCCGTCTCGATATCGCCATAGCTTTCGCTGTCGTTGTCGCCCGTGGCGTTGAGTCTGAGGAGGTAGAACCGGTTTTTCTGGCTCCATTTCTCCTGGGCCATTGCTGTCCAATAGCTCCAGGAAGAGACGTTGGCATAGGCGAGGTCGGCATAGATAAGCTTAGCCATATAGAGGGCGATATCCATGTATGTAGCGTTGTCGTAGCTCGATGGGAATCCTGTGGAGGATGCCGGGGCATCACCAAGCATGCTCCATTCGGTCTGGGCGGTCTCGATGCCTTGTGCTGAGGCTGCTTCTGCTGCCTTCGTGCGAACGTTTACGAGATTGTCGTCAGTGCTGTAGGTCCAGTAGCTATGGCCGGCTGCGATGGGAGCAAGGTGCTGGAGGTTGCCTACATAAGTATCGGTGTTGGCTTTGTTCCAGAACGCGTCGATCTGATTGCTGGCGCGGCCGTTGTAGTCGGTGCACTGCTGGTAGAGACGGTCCCAGGCACTGGCCTCGGGAAGGAGGATCTGCGTAGAGAGGTTCTTGGCTGTGATGGCTTTGTCGAGTTCCTTAGCCAGGCTTGCAATCTCTGCATTGGTCCACGGCGTGCCTTCTTGGCCATCGGTCCAGTCGAAAGCCGGCTCATTGACGGGGTCGAGGTAAGCGATGTTGTAACCTTCTTCCGTGAAATGACGGGCACACTCTGCGAGGTAGGTGGCGAAGTCGTCGTAACAGTCGCTTTTCAGGATGCTCCCCGAGTATTTCTTATCCTTGTTGTTGGCAAGACCGTTGGAGGTATAATAGATGAGCGGGGCGTTGGAGAAGAGCAGAAACTGCGGCACACCGTAGTTCTTAGCCTGTTGCATGAACCACTGCTGTCCTGCGGCGTGGGTCCAGTCGTAGGTCTTCCCGTCGGAACTGAGGTAGCAGTCGGCGCGGCGAGTCTTGTCGCTGATATTGCTGTTGTCGCCTTGCGTGGAACTGCCTGCTCCGAGGTTCACTCGCCACTGCGACAGTGCGATGCCCAGGGGGTTGCCGTCAGCATCGGTCTCTGAGGAGAACAGCCAGCGTGCCGCTTTTGCTTTCTCCGTGTCGGAGAAATAGCGACCTACATAGTCGGCAGTCCAGCAGTCGGAGGCTCCAAAGCTATGGATGGTCTGATATGTCGTGGCAGGCTTGATGCTGATCGTCGTTGACGACTGTGCTCCGGCATTAAG